>Ga0190315_1000058_pt1 | contig 66981 bp, 49 predicted proteins | sample 48701101_MG_FD_161673 | JGI IMG/M metagenome (GOLD analysis project Ga0190315, IMG submission 161673) | Hydrothermal vent sediment bacterial communities from Southern Trench, Guaymas Basin, Mexico - 4870-11-0-1_MG | ecosystem: Environmental > Aquatic > Marine > Hydrothermal vents > Sediment ...
TCAAGGATGCCCTTTCTTCAATCTATGAGAAAGAGCAGCAGTTGGATATGCAGATAGCTGAGCCAACAGCTCATTATGGGGACCTGCCGGGTTCAACAGACCCGGAAAAACAGATCAAGGCCCTGGAGCAGGAGATGAAGGCCGCTGCCAAGGAAGAAAGGTTTGAGAGGGCTGCTGAACTCAGGGACAGGATCAAGGAACTCAAGACAGTGAGGCTGCAATCATAGATAGAATGATGACAGCGGAAAGGTTGCCGCTGTTTTCATGACATGATCAGTATCTGGTATAGCGCAGACAGTCCTGTTCGAAATCCTCGATGATTTCATTGGTAAGCGTAGGCGTAATATCGGGAATAATTTCCAGGAACGTCTCTGTTGTCACGCGGTAATCTTCTCCTTTGACATATTCTCTCTCGAAGGCGAGTTGTCTGACCCTCTGAAAGAGGTACTCGATATCCGCAGGGGTAAAGAGCGAAATCATCGGAATGATCCCGTCCACATCCACATCGCCCCGGTTGGTATCGCGCAGATAATACTCGAAAATAGTTCGACGGCCCTGATCGTCCAATCCTCCGACCGGAATAATGCAATCAAAACGACCGGGCCGCAACAGGGCCTTGTCCAGTTGCCGGATGTAATTAGTGGCGCACACCAGGAGGTTATGCCTCTCTTTTCTCTTTAACAGGGGTACCTGTTTGAGGAATTCGTTTGTAATTGATTTGTCGATGCGGGAGGCATGATCCCGGCTTTCCGCTATTTCCTCGAATTCGTCTATGAACAGGACCACCTCGTCGAGATTGCCGGCCTTTTCTATCAAGGTTTTCAGATTTGCACCGAGACGGTCTTCTCCGTCGATCATCAAGGTACTGGGGCTGACCTCGATATACCACCACTGAAGTATGCCTGCTATGGCCTGAACGAAGTGGGTCTTGCCCGTACCCGGCGGACCGAAAAAGATGATGGTGCGGGGCGGAATGACTGCGTGTTTGCGTGCAAGCTCGGTTGCCGTCAGGGGAAGTATAATTCTCTTGTTCACGATCTGTTTCGGCGGCTGGGTCTCGGATATGGTATCCCAGATTGATCGGTCGATCATCTGTGCCCCCAGCGACTTGAGAAGCTGAATCCTCTGCGCATCGTGAAGATCTTGATGCATGGGCTCGATATTTTCCATAAAATCCAGACAGGCCACCTTTATTCCTACATCACGGCCCAGTTTTTCAGAAAGCACCCACTTATGTTGCATTATTTTGGGCCACAGTTCCGAGGCTATATCAGGTTTAACCTTCTGCCCGCTGAACTCATAGATCAAGGCCGTATAATCTTGGGAACCGGAGGTATCTGATAATGTTTTCATATGTCTTTCCACTGTAAAAAATGATAAGGGTTCACAGGTTCCGGGCTCAACGTTCAAGGCTTAAGGTAAACCGCACAACTCCCGGCATAAGAATTCAACCTTGAACCTTGAATCCCTGAATGAACCCGTGAACGGTTACCAAAAAATAAAACGGAGATACTCAAAGAGGATCTCCGCAGTTTTTGTTACTGATTAAGATGCGCTTTTTACTGCTTGAAAATTAAGTTGAATCAGGTCAGTTGTCAAGGCAAAAAATAACTTCCCAATAATCCAGGGCTAGTTTGGGTTCCCCCCTCACACTGCCCTCTACCCCAAGGGGGAGAGGGTTTGGGTGATTCGTTAAGTCTCGTGCCATCAACAGCAATTCGGTATAGGCATGATGCCTTTCCCGGATGGTGTCAGATTAAGCAGCTTTCACGCGCGCATGCCCGGATTTTTCTTTCGATTATTCGGGTGGAGCATTGCCTTCACGGGCTTCTCCGGCAAGGATCCCCTGAAGGAAATAATCACTTATTTGTTTTGCTGCCGTAGCCACACTGTATTTCTTCTTGTAAGAAAGGACCCAGAACCGGGACATTTCATCCAGTGCCCCGAAAAAGGCCCTCTTGAATATCCCTGGCATCACTTCTGGCAGAAAGATTTTCCGGGCCTGACCCTGGCGTACTATGTGTGATATGATGTTGACATATTCGGCAAATTTCTTGTTGCGATATTCCTTCATGAACTTGCTGCTTTGACGCAGCTCTACCTGTATTACTTCTGCCAGATCTCTGTTTTCCTGCACCAGTATCAGGTGCAGATAGGCGAAACGCTCCAGCTTTTCCCGCGGGTCATCAAAAGAGGCGATTTCCTGCCTCACCCTGGCAATGATTTTGCCCATTTCCTCTTCAAATATAGTGATGAGGATATCGTACTTGTTGTTGAAGTAAAGATAAATGGTACCATCAGCCACATCGGCTTCTTTGGCTATTTCTGATATGCGGGAATCGAAAAAACCTTTGCGGGCAAACACACGAATAGCGGCCTTAATTATTTTGTCATGTTTATCCGCGGTCTTCATGAACAAATGTAATATGGATTTTAATGAATGGACGTTCATTCAGTTATCCCATTAATTCTTTTTTTGTCAAGAAAAAATATGCCCCCGTGGTAAATATCCGGTGAACCCGTTATATCCTGCCTTGGAGCGGTTACCTTTTTCCGGGTTTCAAAGCTCACTCGTTGCAGGCCGGAGAGGCAGTGCAATCCGGCCCGCGATCGAAACCCCGCAAAAGGCAAACCGCTCCTGCGGCAGGGCACGGATGGCAACCGTTCAAAGAAATATCCCCTGCCAGTGAACGGTTACGTGGGACCACGGGTTCACCGGATATTTACCTCCGTGTTTTTAAAATCCGTGTTTCTGAACGGTTTTCAGAATCGTTTCTTGACAGCGTATATTCCCGTCAGTAATTTACATTTCTGTTTGATTAGCAATTATCCGGTGGCTGATCTCTGCCTGGAGGGATGGCCGAGTGGTTGAAGGCGGCGGTCTTGAAAACCGCTGTACCGAGAGGTACCGTGGGTTCGAATCCTACTCCCTCCGCCAAGGAAATATCAAAACGGAGAGGTGACCGAGAGGCTGAAGGTGCTCGCCTGCTAAGTGAGTGTATGCTGAAAGGTGTACCGTGGGTTCGAATCCCACCCTCTCCGCCAAAAATTATTTTTTGCCAGTGAAAGCCGGCATTTTTTGGAGGTATATCTATCTATGATGCAGGATTTTCTTTTTACGTCTGAGTCGGTAACTGAAGGTCATCCCGACAAGGTAGCGGATCAGATCTCAGATGCCATTCTGGATGCCATATTAGACAAAGACCCTTATGCCCGGGTTGCCTGTGAAACCCTGGTAACTACCGGCCTGGCCTTGATTGCCGGAGAGATAACCACAGATTGCTATGTAGATATGCCCCAGGTTGTCCGTGGCACCATAAAAGAGATCGGCTATTCCAATTCATCCATGGGGTTTGACTGGCGGACTTGCGCGGTCCTTACCAGCGTTGACAAGCAGTCTCCGGATATAGCCCTTGGCGTGGATCGTGAAGGTGACCTGGGGGCCGGGGATCAGGGCCTGATGTTTGGTTATGCCTGCGACGAGACCCCTGACTATATGCCCATGCCCATATGGTATGCCCACCGACTGGCGTTCCGTCTGGCAGAGGTGAGAAAAAAAGGGATTCTGCCGTTTCTGAGACCTGACGGCAAGTCACAGGTCACTATACAGTATGAAAACAGGAGACCTGTCTCGGCGCATTCCATCGTAATAGCCGCACAGCATGACCCTGGAGTCAGCTATAAGGAAGTGCAAGAGGCAGTGATTGAAGAAGTTGTCAAAAAGATCGTAAGGCCTGAGCACTTAACGAAAGAAACAGAATTCTTTATAAACAGCACGGGCCGTTTTGTAGTAGGCGGTCCCTTGGCAGACTGTGGAATTACAGGGAGAAAGATTATTGTGGATACTTACGGAGGCCGAGGTCATCACGGTGGCGGGGCCTTTTCCGGAAAGGACCCGACAAAGGTTGACCGTTCCCCCTCGTATATGGCCCGCTATGTGGCCAAAAATCTGGTGGCCGCCGGTATCGCAGGGGAATGCGAGGTCCAGGTGAGCTATGCCATTGGTGTTGTCAGGCCCCTGGCCATAAATGTACGCACCTTTGGTACCGAGGCCATTCCCCGTGAGCAGATCGTGGAACTCATTGAAAAGAATTTCAGTTTTAAACCAAAGGATATCATTGACTACCTGGACATGAGACGTCCGATCTTTAAAAAGACGGCTGCATATGGTCATTTCGGCAGACCCGAGCCCGAGTTTACCTGGGAACGCCTTGACATGGCGGAAAGTCTCAAGGAGCAGGCAGGATTGTGAGGTGATGAAGACATGAATTATCACATTAAGGATGAAGGCCTGGCAGAGGCCGGGCTTCTGCGCATCGAGTGGGCGGCCAAGAGCATGCCCGTACTGAACCTGATAAGGGAGCGTTTTCTGAAGGATAGGCCCCTTGAAGGAATACGTGTCGGGGCCTGCCTGCATGTCACGACCGAGACCGCATCACTTGTACAGACCCTGAAGGCAGGGGGCGCCGAAGTGTATTTGTGCGCCTCAAACCCCCTCAGCACCCAGGACGACGTGACGGCTTCCCTGGTCAAGAACGACGGCATTCCGGTATTTGCCATTAAAGGCGAGGACAATGATACCTACTATAAACATCTGAGGGCGGTCCTTGATGCAAAACCGCAGATCACCATGGATGACGGGGCGGATCTGGTCTCCACCCTTCATACCGAGCGGAAGGAGCTCCTGGATAATGTGATCGGCGGAACAGAGGAGACCACCACCGGGGTGATCAGGCTCAGGGCAATGGCCTCGGACGGAGTGCTTGGCTATCCGATAGTGGCAGTGAATGACGCCAATACAAAACATCTGTTCGATAACCGTTACGGGACAGGACAATCTACCCTGGATGGCTTTCTCAGGGCCACTAACAGGCTTGTAGCAGGCAGTGTTTTCGTGGTGGCCGGCTACGGCTGGTGCGGCAAAGGCGTGTCCATGAGGGCCAAGGGCATGGGTGCCAGGGTGATTGTTACGGAAACAGAGCCATTGAAGGCCCTTGAGGCAGTCATGGACGGGTATGAAGTCATGCCCATGGCAGAGGCAGCTCCCCAGGGTGATTTCTTTTGCACTGTCACCGGAGATATCAACGTCATCCGCGAAGAGCATTTCCTCAAGATGAAAGACGGTGCCATCGTGGCCAACTCAGGTCATTTTAACGTGGAAATCGATCTCGAGTCCCTGGAGAAAATAACTAAGGGAAGACGTACAATTCGCGACTATGTAGAAGAATATGCCTTGATAAATGAAAGACGAATATATGTCCTGGGAGAGGGCAGGCTTATCAACCTGGCTGCCGCTGAGGGGCATCCCTCAAGCGTCATGGATATGAGCTTTGCCAATCAGGCCCTGTGCTCGGAATATATGCTGAAGAAGGATTTCGGGCTGGAGAAAAAGGTCTATAGCGTGCCGGAAGAGATAGACCGTGAGATTGCAAGGCTGAAATTGTCGAGCATGGGCATCCGGATAGATACACTCACTCATGAGCAGGAAAGGTATCTGGCTTCGTGGGAGATGGGGACCTGAGGTTAAGCCGGAAGACGGGCAGAATCACATAAAACCATTTTCCCTGAATGATAGATGGCCTTTCTTTGTAATAATTATGTGATCCAAGACAGATATCCCAAGGATTTTGCCGGCATCCACCAGTTGTCTCGTGGTAGTTATATCATCAGGGCTTGGTTTGAGCACGCCTGATGGGTGGTTATGAGCAAGGATTATGGATGCTGCCCGATCGGAGATCGCATCCACAAACACTTCTCGCGGGTGGACCTGGTTTGTGTTAAGAAGACCAACTGTCACTATCCTGTTTCCGATGACCTCATTTGCTCCATTCAAAGATATACAAAGGAAATATTCCTGCTTTTTGTGGGCGATATATGAAATAAGCGGCAAGACATCTTCCGCCTTTTGAATAACGAGGCTTTCCTTTAACAATCTCCTCCTTGCAAGCTCGAAAGAGGCCAGGATCTGGCATGCCTTGGCAAACCCGACACCCTCTATGGAGACAAGGGACTTTACATCTATCTTTTCCTTTTCTTTATCAAGCTTTCGCAGAACGGCATGGGCTACCTGAAAGACATCCCTTCCCTTGACTCCGCGTCCAAGGAGGACTGCAAGAAGCTCTGGGTCGGAAAGGGCCTCCGGTCCCTTGGCAGCCAGCTTCTCTCGCGGTCTATCAAAATCGGGGATTTCTTTAATGTGCTTCAAGGCCATTTCAGGTCTTTTTCTCCGGCGCCGTCCGGCCTTCAAGCTCAACAATCCCTCGCAATTGCTTTATGATTCCCTGCCTTATCTTTCTGTTTCTTGTCTTTCGAAAAAGTCTCAAGAGAGTCATTTCTTCCTTGTTGAGGGGTTGAGCGGCTTCAAGGGGATCTCCTCCAGGGATGTATCTTAAGGCGTGGTCTGAGACCTGAGGGATCCCTTTACTTTCCCCAAAAAAAGTGGAAATGTTAACACCAAGGGCCTCCGCTATCTGTTGCAAACGCATAACAGAAATCCTGGTTGAGCCCTTCTCATATTTTTGTATTTGTTGAAAAGAGATATCTATTTTCTCAGCCAATTCAATCTGAGAAAGCCCCCAATTCTTCCTTATCTGCTTGATCTTTTGTCCGATCTCTTTGTCGATCAATAGTTTTTCCTTTAATCAACACGTCCTTGTTCTTCAATATCAACAAAAAATCAGGAATGTCTAACAACTATAAGTTGTATTTTTTTGTTGATGTTTATATCCTCTTAGTTGTATATTTAACTTCAAAGGGAGAGATGGATGGAAAGGAAGAGGATACTTATCGCAGATGACGAAAAAGTCGTGAGAATTTTACTGTCTGAGGCCCTTAAACCCTATGGTTATAAAATAGATATTGCAGAAGACGGGGTCAAGGCAATAGAATATATTAATAAGAATACGTATGATTTGGTTATCACGGATTACAAGATGCCGAAAATGGATGGGCTTGAATTGACACGGCATATAAGATCGAAATATCCTTCCACTCCAATTCTTATGGTCACTGGCAACGGACCTGTACACCAACTCTTAGAAAGTGGGGCCACGGCCTGTATCACGAAACCATTCAATATCCTCGAACTGGAAAACATGGTAAAAATCATTCTGAATAACTGAACCGGAAGTCGCTTTTATTGAGTGGTATCAGTATCTGTATTATTGTATTATCCGATACCGATTCAGGCTTGCCGCGGATATATGAATGGATAATAGATGGAAATCACAGAGAAAAGGAAAAAGCTTGAGGACCTGTACGGCCAGTATGAAAAAGATGTTGCCGAGTTCAAGAAGTCGGCGGTATGTGTAAAGGGATGTGCCGACTGCTGTATAGACGTTGGAAATATTGATATTACAACGCTTGAAGGCATCATCATATATCGCAGGCTGGCCGCGTTTGAAGAGCCGCTAAAATCGGGAATAAGGGCCAGGCTGGCTCAAAACAGGATGGATAGAGAGAAGGGAAGGCTCTCTCGATGCGCATTTCTCAGGGAGGACAAGACCTGCATGATTTATGATATCCGCCCCTTTAGCTGCAGGCGGCTTTATTCGGTCAAGAGGTGCGATGGCGGGTCGCCGACCATTCACCGTCAGGCACTAAACGTGGCCGGACGGACGGTAGAAAAGATTCAACAGCTTGATTTTAAAGGATATTCAGGGCATATCAGTTACATTCTCTATCTGCTGGACAGGAAAGAATTCAGGAAGGCTTATCTGCGCGGCAGGACCAGACCACAAAAGATAGCGGATTTCGGGCGAAGCCACGGGATACTGATTAATCGTTGTGTCCCTCGCTGAAATTCGGCCAAGGCGGTTTCCTGCCAAAGCAAATATCCGGTAAACCCGTTCCTGCCTTGAACCGGTTACCTTTTTCCGGGTTTCAAAGCTCACTCATTGCAGACCGAAAGAGCCAGTGCAATCCGGCCCGCGGTTGAAACCCTGCAAAAGGCAAACCGCTCCTGCGGCAGCCGGTCACACAGGGGAGCTCCTTCTGGAAACGATTTGCGTCAGTCCTGTAGTTTTCTTGGTCTTTGCAGCATGGGAAACCCCCGGCTCCGGAGCGCAGCGGAGGAGAACGGGGGAGGGTCTCCCATGCTGCAAAGGCCTTAAGAAAACAAGGGGCGAGAGCATGTTGAAAGAAGGAGCTCCCCTGTGTGACCGGCTGCCAATGGACCACGGATGGGTTTACCGGATATTTACTTTTGGCCTTTGAACCCGAATTATGCAGCAGCCAATTTTACCAAATCTGCTTTGTTGTCAGGCACTTGAAGTACAAAAGTACGTCTGCGTGCCTTCCGCCTCGCATCTTTGGCAAACTTGGCTGCTGCATAATTCGGGATGAAGTGCATAATTCGGGATGATATTTGGCCGTTGCTTATGAAGTAAAAACAACAGATGAGAAACTGACTGCCGAGCTGGTGGCTTCATCATGCCATATCTGATAATCGAGTATATTCCCTCGGCACCTGGGCAATACCTCAAGCATACAGGCCAAGGTTGAGAAGCCGCAGACATTATACTGGTCCCTTACACTTCTTGATTCTTTCCAAAAAAGCTCGGCATCAAGCCGGGACAGGTGTTTCAGCAGGTTTTGGTCGTGAGCCATTGATCGACTTTCAAGCGATCTCGCCGGTATCTGATGGCCGAATTTCGGACCTGTGTGGGAGAAATCAACCCCTGCCACAACAAGCGTCTCTTTGTCAGGCTCCATGATCATCTGCTTTAACTGCCGGAGAAATGGGCCGGCCTTTTCCAGGTAAGCACGCCTACTGTATTCATTGAGGTTTGATTGACAAAAACCGCAAAGGATAGGGATAATGGTAAAATCCCTTCCGGCAAGCAGATGATGCAGAAAGATGGTCTGAAACTCTATAGAATGCTCTGAGCGATGAGCAAAGTCACTGCCGGCAACTATATCTCCTCCTGCTTCCTTCAATCTGCGGATTATTGAAGGTTCATTTTTTACGATCCCTTGCGGGGTCTCAAAATCCTTGTCCGTCAAACAGAAAAAATCATCCGCCATATTATGACCCACGCCCAATAATATAATCCTTGACGGTGCCATATATTTGAACATTTGATAGGCGCTTGAGTAAACCTGATATCCTACGGACAGGTCAATGTGTGGTGCAATCAGGGCTACAATTTTTCCTTCCGGCTCAGTAACAGGAGGATGGCTGGCCAAAATCTCATCCAGCATCGCTTTCAGCTCATTTGGACTTCCCGGATAGGCACGTCCGCAATGGGAACAGGGCCTGGTTTTTTTCGAGGAAAAGCTGGCAACAATTTGATCCCTGGCCTTTTTAAATCTCTCTGAATCGAGTAAAAACGATTCATCAAGCCGGGCAAGCAGATCTTTCACCTCGTCCTTCCCGACCAGGGTTCCTCCCTTTTGCCTCATCAGCTCCATTTGCAGGTCACTTAGAGTAGTGGTTCCGTCCAGCAGGGTCATTACCTGATAAAGCGGGAGTGATATCGGCCTGCCCTCCTGAGCCAGCCCGAGATGGTCCTGGATGAAGATCAGCCGATGGCCGGCATACTGGACAGGGATAAATTGTAAATCCCTTCTTGCCATGGGAACTGTTTCATTCATAATAAAGATTATTTTAACTTAATTTATCCCGGCTTGCATGATATTTCACGAGCATTACACTGGGATAAATGAAAAGCACGGCCCGACTGAAGTTACAGAGGCCAGGAAGTCATTAGACAAGATCTTGGAATGGCAGGAGGACGGCATCGTGGAAATTAAGATCGGATCGTCCGTAGTGGAGTTGACACAGGGAGATATCACACAGCAGGATACAGAGGCCATAGTAAATGCAGCCAATCGCACCCTTCTGGGTGGAGGCGGCGTGGATGGTGCAATTCACCGGGCAGCAGGCCCGGAATTGCTTGCCGAGTGCCGAACCCTTGGAGGCTGCGACACAGGGGATGCAGTGGTCACCCGAGGCTATAGGCTCAAGGCCAAGTATGTGATCCATACAGTGGGTCCCGTCTATCGTGGTCCAGATCCAAGTACAGAGCGCCTGCTTGAAAGCGCCTACCGAAGGAGCCTGGAAGTCGCACTGGCAAAGGAAATCCGCTCAGTGGCCTTTCCTGCCGTCAGCACGGGGGCCTATGGATATCCCCTGGGAGAAGCGGCTTCTGTGGCCCTTCATACCGTTGTTGATTTTCTGCAGGCCCACCCTGAAATCAAGCTGGTTCGCTTTGTGCTTTTTGATCAAAGGGCCCTTGAAGCATTTGAAAAAGCCGCCGAAGGGCTTATTCCGGCAGGATCATAAAAAAACCGGGAACTCAATAGGCTACATATTCTCGGATTTGAACTTTTCAAGACCTATCTCTCTGATACGGTCAAGATTTCCAGTCCTGTCTGTCCTGGAAATAAGCCCGAATAATTTTGTGATTATATTATTTAACTTATTGCATTTCCTTAATTCTTGAAAATCTCTGCAATCAGCACATGTATCATACCCGTTGTCCATATTGCATTTCCTGATTTTACAATTCCGGAAAACAGGCCTTTCACCCCGGCAGCCCCGGCATTTTCCATTTATATAAAGTCCGCACTTAGAGCAGATTAAACCACAACATGCGACTATTATGTCTTGATTGTTGTCCAACATGCCGGCTTTATCTCTCGAAATTCAGGTGTCAGCTCGGTCCTTGAACGAAGACCTTGAAATGCCGGCCGGTCTCACAGGCACAGCCAGGCTCAGGTACCTTCCGTTCTCTTCAAACATGAGCTTTTTGTCTACCATCATCCTCAAAAACGGCACGATCCTGTCTTCGGCAATTCCCGGGAAATGAGCCAGGACCCTTTTGAGCGAACGATGCCTTTGGCAAAAGAGATAGATTGCCCTGGATGTTCCCACGAGGCGGTGCGTCAATGGTTCGGCATTTGTGCGTTTCTGGCGTATGATCAAAAAGTCCCGGCCGTCCCGTAAACTGAGGATGGGAGTGTGTGAGGCACCCCTGTGAAGTTCGGCGTATCTCTTTTTCCATGCCCTCACCTTTTTCTTTACCGGTTGCCAGATCTTTCTTTGAAACATGAGGTCGCCACGATAGGCCTGAATCATAAAGAGGCGCGGGGAGCTGGAGACATGTGGCGGGAATATGGCGGCGTAATTCGGATGATTGAAAACCGCCTTGATCCCGAAGGCTTGGGGGTCCTGCCATACAGGGCTTCCGAGGCCGAGCCAGAAATGGACGGACCTCAGCGGACGGAATGGCAGAGCGAACTCAAGATTGCGCATGGTTTCCTCCACATCCAGAAGGTCACTGCCGGGGAAATGGAGTATCAGATTTGAGACATTTATTATGCCGAGTTCTTCGCAGTGTTTCATGACCTCCAGGTTCTGGATGGCCGTAGTCCCCTTGTTGAGCTTCTTAAGCAGCCTTGTGCTGAGGGCCTCAATGCCGATCTGGACCTCGTGCATCCCTGCGGCCTGCATTGCCTCCAACATATGCCTGGGGGTTGTGGCCCGTATCTCGGCAAAAAGGCGAAAGTCCTTGCCCAGATTGCCAAGCCTGTCAAAAATCTCTGCTGATTCCTTCATGGGAAGCAGGTTGTCCATAAAGGCCACAGAGAGTGTCTTGTGCCTTGTGGTCAGGTTATCGATCTCAGAGATCACCTTGGATGGACTCTTTGACCTGTAACCGTCCCACTGGAGATTGAGATTGCAAAAGGCACACCCTGAATATTTCGCAGCACCTTTCGACCGGCGCCACCAGCATCCCCGGGATATCTCTGCCGATAAGGTTGGGAAGAAGCTCTTTTCCGGACTGAATGTCTTAAGCAGATCAAAATAGTCATCATAGTCAGGAAATGGGAGATTATTTAAGGTCTCCATTTGGTTGAAAGAGACAGGGGTTTCATCATTCGCGGCTTTCCGTGAAACAATCCCGGGGATAGGAGGCATCTCCTCATGGCCCTGGGGATCCCTGAGATGATGAACCAGTTGGCTCAGCGGGAGCTCGCCTTCACCATTGACCACAAAGTCCGCTTCCGGAAACACCTGAAGCAGTCTTCTGGTGGATTCTCCTGCGAACATGGACCCGCCTATCACAATGGTGAGATCCGGGGACCTCTGCTTGATGCGCTTGATAAAATAGAGGGCGGATGTGAGCTGACAAAGGCATATTGAAAAGCCGGCCAGGCCGAAGTCTCCCCAGTTTGTGCTGTCAATGAAGGCATCCGATACCTTCTTGGCCTGAAAGGCCAGGGTTTCGAGGCCTGTATCGCGGATAAGGGGATTGCGTGAGGCCTCCCGGGAGAAGACCTTTTTTATATACTCAAGGCGTTCCGGGAACAGCAGGGCGGCATATACGGTTTCCGCCAGCCATGTTCTTTCAGAGATGACCTGATAGAGCCTGTAACCAATGGTTTCCGCTACCTTTAAATAAAAATGGTGGGCCTCCACTTTCAGATCGGGAAACTGCATGCCCAGATATGCCTTCAGAGTTCCAAGCTGAATAGAAGGACGGCTGAAAAGGGGCCAGGGTGTTGAAACCAAAACAATACGCTCCAATGGACCGGTTCTCTCCCCTTTCGCTGTCATTTATTATGTATCCCGGATTCCGGTTCAGCGGCTGAACGACTCAACTATTTGACGATCTCTGATGAATGAGGCGGTCGAGGCCGGGCCGCCCATTGCGGGACAAAGGCATCTTGCACTGTATTCATGGAAGGGATGTATGATTTCAGGTCCAACACCGGTGAATCATTGAGGGCATCGATTGAATCAATCCGGATTACGTCTTTTTCGATTGACAGAATTTTACAGATTGATAGACCAATGAGATTAGGCCTGCAGGGGGAATGGCAGGCGAATACGCCTGTCAACGGGTTATCCATATTGTGTCTGGGATGAACACGCAAGACATTTCTTTTCTCAGGCGTATCGTTTTTATGAAACCAATACAGCACTATTACATGGGAAAACTGATCCAGCCCCAAAAGGGCATCGGCATATTCCTTGTAAACCTCTATGGCTGTGGTGCCCGAATCCTTTTTGACTTTTCCCACTGCAAACAACTGAAAAGAGTCCATTGGACCTCCTTAATTGCACTATGAAATTTACCGGAGTTCATGCCCCTAAAAAATCTTCTGGAATTTAGCCACATGGTCAGGATAAAACGGCGTAGCACCTGTCGCGATGTCAACTGAATGCAGGCAAAAGTTCTTCAGGGATCTCCTCCAGTTTCGGATTTCTGCTGTCCTTATCCGAAAGGATCGGATTTTTTAGCGGCCAATCAATACCGATAATCGGATCTGCCCAAAAAATTCCATACTCATCTCCTGGGGCGTAAAAATCAGTACACTTGTATATGACATCTGCCGACTCGCTCAGGACGATGAACCCGTGGGCAAAACCCTCAGGTACAAAGATCTGCCGTTTGTTTTCTGCTGAAAGACTGGTCCCGAACCAGCGTCCGAAATCAGGTGATCCAAGTCGTATGTCCACAACAGTGTCAAATATTTCACCTGTTATTACAAACACGAGTTTCCCCTGGGCATTTTTGAGTTGGTAGTGAAGCCCTCGAAGTGTTCCATACCTGGAGCGGGAATAGTTGTCCTGAACAAACACTTGATCTATTCCCCCCCCTGTATATTTTCTCTGATGGTAGGTTTCCATGAAAAAGCCACGGGCATCTTTGAATACATCCGGCTCAATCATGACAACACCCGGGAGGAAGGTCTTAGTGAATTTCATCGGCCTTTTCCTCTGAAAGGATTTCAATCAGGTATTGGCCGTACTCATTTTTCAGCATATCCTTGGCAAGGTCTCTGAGTTGTCCCTGGTCTATGTAGCCAAGGCGAAAGGCAATCTCTTCAATGCACGCAATTTTGAGCCCCTGTCGTTCCTGAATTGCCTGTACGAAATCGCTGGCCTGAAGGAGTGACTCATGGGTCCCGGTATCAAGCCAGGCAAATCCCCTCCCCAGGAGTTCCACTCGAAGCTGCCCGCGCCGCAGGTACTCCAAATTGACGTCGGTAATTTCAAGCTCTCCGCGGGCCGAGGGTTTGAGGCCTTCTGCTATTTCCACTACGTCGCTATCATAAAAATAGAGTCCGGGTATAGCATACTTAGATCTGGGCCTTGCCGGTTTTTCCTCAATACCGATAACATTTCCCTGTTGATCAAATTCAACCACTCCATAACGTTCGGGATCGTTCACCAGATATCCGAAAACAATGCCGCCTCTTTCAATATTGCTGCATCTCCTGAGTATATCCGGAAGCCCGTGTCCGAAAAATATGTTGTCACCCAGGACAAGGGCCACTTTATCACTGCCAATGAACGGCTTTCCAATAATGAAGGCCTGAGCCAATCCCTCAGGGCGCTGTTGTTCTGCATAAGAAATGGAAAGGCCGCATCTTGAACCATCACCAAGAAGCGCCTTGAACCTGGGCAGATCCTCGGGCGTGGATATGATCAGAATCTCACGTATACCTGCCAGCATCAACACTGATAGCGGATAATATATCATGGGCTTATCATAAACAGGCATAAGCTGTTTACTTACCACACGGGTAATTGGATACAGGCGCGTCCCTGAACCCCCGGCCAGGATTATTCCCTTCATAATCCCATATCTCTATAAAATTTCATTCCGGTTTCATAACCATTGCGCCCACTGCCAAATAGCTGAACCCTTTGGCAACCATCTCTTCGAAATCAGGAATCATGCGTCGCCCGTCCATCACGAGGTAAGGTGGTTCAACAGCCTCCTCTATGGTCCGTGAAAGTCCACGGAATTCTTCACAGTCAGAAGAAATGAAAAGCGCGTGAGATCCTTCCAGTGCCTCTTTGGCCGTATGGAAATAATCTATCTTTTCAAAAAGGATATTCTTGGATGCGGAAAGCTCGGCCTTTGCAGTCTCAATGGCTAAGGGGTCGTAAGCCTTTATCTTGGCCACCCCTTTACCCAGGAGAGATTCGATAACCTTGATGGAAGAGGCATCACGCATGTCATTCGTGTGTTTCTTGAACGCCAGGCCCAATACGGCAATCGTCTTGTTATTGAACTGGAACCCCGCTTCGGTTATGGCCCTGTCAATGAGATAGACTTTTTGAAATTCATTAACTTCGTAGGAAGCTTCAAGCATCTTCGTGCTCACGTTGACCCTTCGCAATTGATAAATTAATGAGGCGATATCTTTCCCGAAGCAACTTCCACCCGCCCCGTTGCTTACAAATGATCCCCATGTACTTATTCTATCGTCTGCCGTAACTCCCAGCCTGAGGTCGTCTATTCTGACGTTGGGAAATTTTTCACCAATCTTCGCTCCCACCCCGTTCCAAAAAGATATGTAAGTGAGAAGCATCGTATTGGCAACATACTTAATTGCTTCAGCAGTCTCGGGCGTAGTCTCTATGTATTGAACCGAAACATGTCTGACAAATTGTGAATACACCCTGCGAAGAATTCTGAAGTCCTCTTCATGGTCGCAACCTACAACAATCCGGTCCGGCCTCCGCGCCTGGGCGACTGCGGTTCCCTCTGCCAGGAATTCAGGGTTTGAGGCAACACCGAAGTTTTCCACGCTATGGGTATTCATGATCTCCTGCAGGTGTCGTGCTGTCCCGATAGGCACGGTGCTCTTGTTCACGAATACGATCCTGCGCCTGTCCTTCCTTTCTGCAGCTGTCATGGCAATACTTTCAGCCGCGGCGTTGTAAAAAGTAAGATTAGTAGAGCCGTCCAGATTAGGAGGTGTCGGCAGGCACATGAAAACGGCATCGGCACCTTCCAGGATAGAGTTAAGATCAGAGGAAAAGAACAGGTATTTGCCGAGCGTTTCCTTGATAATATTAATTAATCCCGGCTCATTGACATATTTTTCAATCTCTTCGGCCAGACCGGTCGAAAATGCTTTAATCTTGTCAGGATCAATATCATATGCATACACTTCGTGGCCATATTCTGAACATACTGCGGCATGTACAAGGCCTACATAACCGGTTCCTGCAACGATTATTTTCATAGCTCCCTCATTTTATAATATGACTATTGAGTTAGCTCCGTTTCGATATATAGTCTTTGATTATCGGATAATCATCCCTTGTCCCTCCAATGCTCTCGTCCCTTGTTTTCTGAGACTTTTGCAGCATGGGACCCTCCCTGTTCTCCTCCGCTGCGCTCCGGAGCCAGGGTTTCCCGTACTGCAAAAGCCGGGAAAACTACGGGACTTCCGCAAGTCGCTCCAAGGGATGATTACCCAATAATCCGTTATAATCAGCATATGATGCGGAGCTAACTCAATAGTCATATTTTATAATATGTTTCGTACTTTTTGAACGGTTTCCAATATTACCATCCGGTCAAATAACCTGCCAGGCCCACGCACACCCCGGCAAAAAAATTGATGCCCTTGATCTTTAAGAAATCCAGGCGGGATTCGGCAAGCATAGGCAGCATGCCATGGCCATCCTGCACCACTGAGCTTGCCAGCAGGATGCTGAAGGGCACGGCATTTTGAGAATACAGGGTAAGGAATATCAGGTGCGGACCTGATTCCGGGATAAGTCCAACCATGCACGCAGATGCCAATAAGATCAGCTGGTTTTGCTTCATCCAGCCTTCAAGATGAAATTGATCAATAAGAATGTGCATGAGGAATAACGCCCCGAAGGTCCAGAGAAATACCCGCGGAACGTGGATTTTTGCTATATGTTTCCACAGGTGCTCCTCCAGGAAATGTTCCGGCGCTGTGGATACGATAAAAAGCGCCGCTCCCGAGACCAGGAGGAGCGTGATCCTGATCCAGTTCCAGACGGGCGGCCCCAATTTACCAGTGATTATCCCGAAAAGAAAGAGTACCAAGGTGACAGTCAGCACCCCGCGGGCCATAGAGCAATGTGCCCATTGCTCTTTTATACGTCCCCATGGAAAACAGTAACACACATCTTTTTCATGGAGTTCGAACTCTTGTTGACATCCGGACCGGCTGACCGCCTTGTCCCCGATTAAGGTATCGGTCAGAAAACCGGCAAAGACTCCGATCAGAAACAAAATAAAAAAAATTACAACGGCCCTTTCAGGAATCATGGATAACATTACGAAAGACTCGTCGCCGCTGGTGGCAATCATGGCGGCCACCACGGCCCCCAGGCTGAACACCCTGTGCGAATAAAGGGTTACTGCCGCAAAGGCCCCGAGACAGCCTGGAGTTGCTCCCAAAAGACCTGCCAGCAGGTATTGTTTTAATCGACTGGCGGACAGCTCCTGGTGTAAAAATCCCCTGGAAAGGACATTCAGATACTCAATCACCAGCATCATCATAAAGACAAAGCCGGTAATCATCAGTGCGTGAACAAAACTTTCCTCTAAGAAGCTTATCATGGGCTTACACTCGGAGTGCCTGAATATGTCTGCGGACTCTCTGCCTTGAAATTTCGGTAAGAACTTACAAATTTCACAGTTGAGAAAATACAAAGAAATAGTAAATTCTCAATAGAGAAGTTACAGTTTTCACGGGGTATTTCTTCTGGAAACAATTTGCGAGAGCATGTTGGAAGAAGAAGCACCCTGTGATCAGTTACCAGTGGACCACGGACGGGTTCACCGGATATTTACTTTTTATAGCAAAATAAGGTCGCTCAAAAGTGAAACCCGGGATCAAGGAATTTCTTCAAATCAGCAAAACCGCAAAACCGCAAATCCACATGATCGGCATTTGCGGCACAGGGATGGCCGCTCTTGCCGGCTTGCTCAAGGAAAGGGGGTACGGCGTAAAGGGGTCCGACAGTCAGGCCTATCCACCAATGAGTGATGTCCTTAAAGGACTGGATATCCCTGTAACCCTGGGATACCATCCGGATAATCTTGTTTCCGGCCATCCCGATCAACAAATCAACAAATCAACAAATCACCCGCTTCCCGACCTTGTAATAATAGGAAATGTGGTCCGGGCCGACAATCCCGAGGCCAGCTACGCGGTCTCCAGGGGTATCCCTTATCTCTCTTTTCCCGAGGCCTTATCCCTTTTATTTCTGGAAGACATGAGGCCTTTGGTAGTGGCCGGAACCCACGGCAAGACCACCACCTCTTCTTTGCTGATCTCTGCCCTTGAGGCCCTGGGTGAAGGCCCCGGTTTCATGGTTGGTGGAATGCTCAAGGCCTTTGAATCAGGTTTCCGCCTGGGGCGTCCTCCCTGGTTTGTGCTTGAAGGAGACGAATATGACACGGCCTTTTTCGACAAGAGGCCGAAGTTCCTGCACTATCGTCCCTATGGTGTCATTCTTACCAGCATAGAGTTTGACCACGCGGATATATATGCTGACCTGAATGCAGTAAAGGCCGCATTTTCCGAACTGGTTGCCCTGATTCCGCCGGAAGGGGTCCTTGTGGCCTGTACGGATTGGCCGGCGGTCGTTGAGGTCTGTGCTAAGGCCAGATGCAAGGTGGTGACATACGGCAAGAGTCAGGGATGCGAGTGGCAACTGGCCGACCTTTCAGTTAATTCCACAGATACAAGGTTCACCGTTATGCACCATGGAGAGACCTGCGGCGAGGCACGGATAAGACTTTCCGGCAGGCACAATGCCCTGAATGCCTTGGGCACTCTGGCGCTGTGCAGTCATCTTGGAATGGGAGAGGAGGCAGTCCTCAAGGGCCTGGTCTCTTGTGCCGGAGTAAAGAGGAGGCAGGAAATCAGAGGGGAGGTGGCCGGAATCACGATAGTTGATGATTTTGCCCATCATCCGAGCGAGGTCAGGGAGACCCTCACTGCCCTGAGGTCTGTATATCCCGGCCGTCGCCTTATAGCCGTGTTCGAGCCAAGGACCAATACCAGCAGAAGGAGTGTCTTCCAGGAAGTCTATCCTCATTCTTTCAGTCCTGCTGATCGAGTGCTGGTGCGGGAAGTGCCTGATCCTGAGAAGGCCCCTCCCGGAGACAGGTTTTCGTCCATAAAGCTGGTGGCTGATCTCAATGACATGGGCATTGATGCCTCGTGCTTCCCTGATGCCGGCGCAATTCTTAAGGAACTTACGGCAAGCCTTTCCGAAGGTGATGTGGTGGCGGTGCTCTCCAACGGTGATTTTGAAGGGCTTCTTGAAAGGCTGCTGTCTGCCTTGTCGCCAAATCGTCGAGTCGCCAAATCGTCGAGTCGCCAAATCGTCGAGTCGCCAAATCGTCGAGTCACTGAATTCCAGGAGTTGTGCAGGAGTTCAAAAGGCCTTTCCAGGAGGGGTCGTCTGTGCACCGTGCACGGGGTGGTGGAGACGCCGGCATTTATGCCGGTTGGTACCCAGGCCACTGTAAAGGCATTGACGCCTGAAGAGATCAAGGAATTCGGGGCCCAGATAATTTTAAGCAATGCCTATCATCTGTATCTGCGTCCCGGCCATGAGATCATAAAGGAACTCGGCGGACTGCACCGGTTTATGGGGTGGGACCGTCCTATTCTGACAGACAGCGGCGGTTTTCAGGTCTACAGCCTTGCAGCACTCGGAAAAGTAGAGGAAGAAGGGCTTACATTTCGTTCGCATTTAGACGGGTCTCTTCACAAGCTCACGCCGGAGCTTGTCATAGAGATCCAGGAGGCCCTGGGCTCGGATATAATGATGTGCCTCGACTCATGCATTCCTTACCCTGCCGGCGAGGAAGAGGTAAGGAATGCTACTGATCTGACCACGCAATGGGCCAGGAGGTCTCTGAAGGCGAGAACGAGGCGCGATCTCCTGCTGTTCTCCATTGTGCAGGGAGGGATGGACCCTGCATGGAGACAACGAAGCGCATTAGACCTCCTTGAATTTGATTTTGACGGATATGCCATCGGCGGACTCAGTGTGGGTGAGCCAAAAGAGCTCATGTTTGAGATGATCGATATCACAAGGCCCTTAATCCCGGACAGGTATCCTGTTTACGCAATGGGAATCGGCAGCCCGGAAGACCTGGTCGAGGGAGTGGCAAGAGGGGTTGATATGTTCGACTGCGTGATGCCTACCAGGAACGCCAGGAACGGGATGCTCTTTACTTCCTTCGGGCACATTGTTATAAAGAATTCTCGTTTTGCCAGGGACCCTGGGCCAATAGATCCTGACTGTACGTGTTATACCTGCAGGAATTATTCCCGTGCCTATTTGAGGCACCTTTTTATTGCAAAGGAGTTATTGGCCCACAGGCTCAACAGCATTCACAACTTGCATTATTTTTTGCATCTCATGAAAGAGATGCGGGAGGCCATAGAGAAGGACAGGTTTGAGGCCTTCAAACAAGAGTTTTATTCAAAAAGGGAGATCACCGTATGATGATATCGTCAGTAGCTTATGCCATGGCCCCTCCTTCCGGAAGTGAAGGGGGAAACCCCATCATGGCCTTTCTGCCACTTATCATTATTTTTGCCATTTTTTATTTCCTTTTGATCAGACCGCAGCAGAAAAGGGCAAAGGATCACAGAAACTTCCTGGCTTCCCTGAATCGTGGGGATGAAGTGATGACCACAGGCGGGTTGATAGGCAAGATAACAGGCCTTACAGATAACGTGGTTACCCTGGAAGTGGCAGACAAGGTAAAGATAAAGGTGGTACGGGCGCAAATTGCCGGCAGACCCCCTGCAACTAATAAGTAAATCTATTGTAACCGTTTACGGGATTACAACGCCCGTTTACTGCAACCGTAAATATTCGGTGAACTCGTTATATCCTGCCTTGAAGCGGTTACCTTTTTCCGGGTTTCAAAGCTCACTCATCGCAGACCGGAGAGGCAATGCAATTTGGTCCGCGATCGAAACCCTGCAAAAGGCAAACCGCTCCTGCGGCAGGGGGCACGGATGGCAACCGTTCACGGACAGGGGATATTTCTTTCTTGACTTTCAGACTTAATTGTCACCTATCTTCTGAAAGTCGTACCAGATAAGGGATTGCGGCTTTTTTATTTGTAGAACCTGTCGATCCTCTTTGTTTTCTGGTCGCTTTCTACAAGATTTTTCAGGAATTTTTTATTTTTTGCTTGCAATTGTAGAACCTATATCATATAATGTTTTTATGGCGCATCTCTACAAAAAGAAGATTAAAGGTAGAACTTATTGGTACCTGAGGGAAACCGTCCGAAAGGGCAAAAAGGTCGAAGTAAAATGGCAGAAATACCTCGGTACCCCTGACACCATCCTTGATAGACTCAAAAAGGCAGAAGCAGCTGGGATGCCTCTCAGGATCCAGAGTGAGGAGTTCGGCTCTGTCTTCATCGCCAATGAACTGGAAAAGATGATTGACACCATTGGCATCGTTGACTCCATTGTAAAACCCGACCCCCGTGAGAAAGGTCCCTCTGTGGGCGAATATTTCTTCTATGCCTGGGCCAACCGCCTGATAGAGCCCAAGAGCAAGAATGCCATAGGTGAGTGGTACAGGAAGACCGCCATGAACTCCATTCGCAGGATCTGTATCTCAGATCTCACCTCTGCCAAGTATTGGGAAAAATGGAATCGGGTCTCTCCAGAGCAGGTTAAGGCCATTATAAGGGCCTTTTTTGAAAAGGTGTGGGCGGCTCGAAAAAGGGCACCGGAATGCGTGTTGTTTGATACCACTAATTATTACAGCTACATGGCCTCAAGCACAAAGTCAGAGTTTTTTGAGCGTGGTCACAACAAGGATGGCAAGCATCACCTTCGCCAAATAGGCCTTGCCCTTCTTGTGGACTCTGCAACCAGGCTGCCTTTGTTTTACCGCGAATACAGGGGTAATGAGCATGACTCAAAGGTGTTTCACAGGGTTATCGATGAGATGTTCGGAGCCCTCTGCGGGTTCAACCAGACAAAGGCCCGCATGACCGTTGTGTTCGATAAGGGCATGAACAGCGAGGACAATATCGCCTTCATTGATAACCATCGTCAGATACATTTCATTACCACCTACTCTACCTATTTTGCCGAGGAACTTGCCAGAAAGGACCTGAAATACTTTAGACCTCTTAAAATAGAGCACAATGCCGGACTGAGCTCAGAAGACCTCCTCCTTGCTTATCGTACCAGCCTTGAACTCTGGGGCAGGGAACGTGTGGTTGTTGTCACCCTTAATCCCCGCACACAGCGAAAGAAGCTCTACACCTTCAGGTGCAAGCTGGAAAAGGTGCGGCAGGCACTCCTGGAATTTCGCCGGAAATATCGCCGGCAAAGGCCCCACTGGAAGGACTTCAAGACCATCAAGGATCGCTACACCCGGCTCTGTGACCAGATGCATATAGGCTCCCAGTATTACCATCTTGAGCTTACATCAGACGGAAAGGCCCTTTCCTTCAGAAAGAACCAATACGAGATTAACAAGGCTGAATCAGGCTTTGGTCGGCAGATCATAGTTACCGATAATACGGACTGGAGCACAGAGCAGATCGTCCAGGCTTCACTTGACCGCTGGATTGTAGAGAAAGAATTCCGTGATACGAAATCCTTAAACCAGGTAGCAGTGCGCCCCATGTTCCACTGGACAGACAGCAAGATTCGCTGCCATCTGCTCACTTGTGTCATTGCGTTAACGATGAAACGGCTTTTGGAGCTACAGGTGGAACCGGTTCTGGGCAATGTGACAGCAGAAAAGATCATTGAGGAGATGCGCACTCTGGACTCCTTGATTATATGGCAACCCGGCGCCAAGAAGCCCCACTGGCAACTGGCAGAACCTACAAAATTCCAAAATGACGTGCTCAAAGCCTTTGGATACCACGTAGATGATAATTGGGTTCTACAACGGATAGGATATTAATATGCCGTTATCATTATATAAAAAGGTTAGTGCGACAGTTTATCTCTGAAAGTCAAGTCTAATAAATTATTATGCACAGGGTTATTCAAAGGATGAAGCAAAAAACATGGCTAGATATCTGATAAAAGATCTGGCAGACAAAATGGATGAAAAGAACCTAAAGGTGGTTGGCTATATGGACCCAAATGGCATGTATAGCCCGGATGATACTTATTGGGATATATGGAACCCTGCCTATGACCACACAGTTGCTCACCACCATGGCAATGAAGAGGGCTGGGCAAGATTTCATGGTGAGTCATCCCAAAATCCAGAAAGATTAGATTACCTAGAAACTTTGTGGGGTATTCCTATTATTTCAGACATTGACAAACTTGCCGTTGAAGTCTGTCTTTCAGGAAATGCTAAAGGAGGAATAGAGGCAAATAATGATGCAGGTTTTAGTTATGATACCATAGAAGGTGATATAGACTACTACAACGCTAATGGACTCTCTGACAATGACCCCAGTTGGCATTATGAAAAAGTAAAACAAATCCACTTTATAAGAAAAGAATATGGATTTGATATTATTAACGCAGACGATACAGGAAGATTGGTAATGAAGCCAGGCATAGCACCTTATGCTGATGATTTCTGGACCAATATTATGAGACCCGGATGTCCAACAGACCCAGAGGCCCTCTACAAGGAATGCGACTGCAGCTTCTGTGAAACCCTTCGGAACCAGGCAGGAGCTACAGAGGCTGGTTTTGCCTTAGATTCATATGCCAATATGATAAAACACATGCGTTATCAGGTAAAAGGAGCCGATGGTCTGGATGATGGTGTGTTAATGTCAGGTGATTACTTTGCACCTTCTGACGTTAGATGGAGTGAAAAAGGGACAGAAACCTACTGGAAATCCATTGTTGCTAGTGAAGATGCAGCAGTTAGCGATCAGTTTTACGTCTGGAAGGGCTCTTTTGCCAGATGGGCTTATAACACCTTCAACCTGGGTTACCGTGTTTTAAGAACCGACTTAAACAGGAGCTTCCTTGAGATACCAGGGTTAAGATTCAAACCCGAAGGTTATATTTATCGGTCTGATTTACAAAAAGCCTTGTTAATGGTTACCGCTTGGGCTAACAGAGTTCACTGTGATTTGAATGATTCCAGGGACATGGAAGGAGATGGTAAGATTGGAAGCTTATTTTCTAGCCTGGAAGATGACTTTGCAAATTGGCGAGATACGTCAAGCAGCGGTATTAAAACCATTGTGAATTACATTCAAATGAGAAATACCACTGATCAGTTATACCCGGATACACTGCCAATTCCTCTATTCAAAGAAGAGGAATCACAGAAGCTGCTTTATCACAAACGTTTTGCAGACTATGCCGATATGGGCGAGGTAAATATCGAAGGGGAATACCAATTTGTGGAAGCAGAGCCATGCGGAGAGCCTGCGTGTACTTCGGATGATGAAGAACCTTATACAATACTTTATAGCGTTCCAGGTGAAATTGGAGAAAAAGGCAGGATTCTTCACATAATGAACCACCATATAATTAGTAATTGCATTATGTTTGAAGGAATTCCGCACAATTACACCTTTAAAATAAAAATCCCCAATGGACATAAAGTGAACAGCATCTATCTTGTATCTCCTGATTTCTATAATAATCAGATCGATCCTGATAGGGATGGAAACCCTGATCCCGATTTTTATGCAGATATAACTAATGATTTCGAAAAATGGTCGGTTGAAGGCAACCAGCTAGTCGTAACAGTCCCTTGTGTTATTACTTATACCGCTGTGCTGACCGAGTTTGAATCAGGTAATTGGACTGATTATGATCGTATTGCCAAAGCCTTGCTCCCAAACATTTATCAAACAAATTTTGATATCGGTGGCGATAATGACATAATATTAGCAGGCTATAATGTATTAAGCCATGATGTAGATACTGCAACAGTAGCTTACCACATTGTCTTTGCTGACGAAGACTGTCCGCCAAACTTCTTGGACGATTTTATAGACTATAACACAGCAAGAATATGCTCTCTATACTATACCTCCCACCTGCCTTTCCCTCTTTATACCGGAAGACTGGCAGATATCGAAACCTTTTATGTTACAGGAAATATAAATACCGGTGACATTGTAAGACTGGAGTTTCCGGGCATAAACGGAAAAGGCTGCTGGGCCGGCAACGATGCCTATGATGTCCTACTTCCAAGCCATAAAGTAGAAACCTTTGAAGGTTCTGAATTGGATGAATTTAACAAGACAAATGGCCATCTGGATTTATACGTTGTTACCTGGAATCACGAGTTCTTTAATAAACCAAGGTATTATGTTGAGAACCCGGATGAGTTCAGTTTGGTAGTGGATGGTAATTTTGCAAGTTTCTACCCTGCCACAAGAAAGGAACTGAATAAGAAAATATTATGTCCCGTGTTCAGGGGCAGTGTCAGGCGATACCAATGGTGACGGAAGCATAAATGTCCAGGATGTGATCTGCATTATTAAGGTGATTTTAGATACTGGCACTGCCTCCGGCAGCCCGGACTGCAACAGTGATGGCAATGTCAATGTCCAGGATGTGATCTGTGTGATAAATAAGATTTTGGGAGGATAGAAGATACTAATCAGGTATTCAGGTAGAAGGTAGAAGGCTGAAGGTTGAAGGTTGAGAGGAATCAAAATACTTTTCGGCGGAAACGATAGATTTGCCATTCGGAAAGGTATAAATAACCATCGGGGGCAAAATGGATTCAGGATGCTTCGAGATTACAGCTTTTTGACGCCTTTTAACATTTGGGGCCTGTGCAGGATAGTCTTTTTATCAAATGGGCAACTGATGGTCCCACTTTTTGAATCGCTCGGAAAAGCTATTTTTTATCAGCATCAGCTCCTGAGATAATTCAGAGAAACGATCTACCCACCTTTTCGACTATATTCGACTATAATAGACGGAATTTTTTAATTTGAGGAGTAAGCCGAAACAATCATGCTGAAAATATATAACTTCTGCCAAGCATACCCCAAGAAAAGTGGAGAGGTCCATGAAGACTGCACATTTGTCAGACTTACCTTTTATTATTGTAACTGTTGCGACATTGCTTTTTTGCGTGCCAAATCTTTTGTTGGCTGATGACCATGGAGATGATTTTTCGCAGGCCACTATTACTTCGGTAGGAACTTCAATATCAGGCTCGATAAATCCAAGCGGAGATATCGATTACTTCGAGTTCACTGTAAGCCAGACAGCGATTTATGTCATATACACTCGGGGGATTACGGATACATGGGGAGAACTCTACGATGCAAACTATAGCAGGCTAGAACTCGACAGGTACAGTGGTGAGGATGATAACTTCAGAATAGAAAGAAGTCTTACACCAGGCACATATTATGTGATGGTCAAAGGCGGAACGAGTTCTATCACCGGAAACTACGAACTTCATTTAGAGGGGCCAGGAGCAGGGACAGTGAGTGACGATCACGGGTTCAGTCCCTGGTCAGCTTCAGCCGTTACAGTAGGCAGTATAACAGATGGATCCATTGATATACCTGATGACCGTGATTACTTCGAGTTCACTGTAAGCCAGACAGCGATTTATGTCATATACACTCGGGGGATTACGGATACATGGGGAGAACTCTACGATGCAAACTATAGCAGGCTAGAACTCGACAGGTACAGTGGTGAGGATGATAACTTCAGAATAGAAAGAAGTCTTACACCAGGCACATATTATGTGATGGTCAAAGGCGGAACGAGTTCTATCACCGGAAACTACGAACTTCATTTAGAAGGACCGGGAGTGACCACCGATCATATGGATCATTTTTCATTCTCCGCAATTTCCTCTCCCCAAACAGTTGGGACTCCTTTTCAAGTGACGGTTTCTGCCAGAGATGCCAGCGGAGAGCTGATTAGCAGCTTTAACGGCTCGGTGTCGCTGGGCGCAAGCTCGGGGCAGATATATCCGCCGGAAATATATGTCAGCAATGGCGTGGGAACAACAGATAAGGTGAAACTCTACAGCGCTGGAGCCATGTATCTTACCGCCCAGGGTTATGGAATGTATGGGCACAGCAATTTTTTTGATGTAACCGGACAGGGCGCCATGATAGGTAATCTCACCGGCGTTGTTCGAGATGGCAACGGCATTCGCCTTACAGGGGCAGCGGTGTGGCTCAGCAGGACAAAGGACGGATGGGATTACCAAGTGCACACCACAAACGGCAACTATGAATTCACGGACATTTCCTGCGATAACTACTATTATGTCTGGGCGGAGTATGATGGCGCCAGAAGCCCTTATCATCCAGTAAAAGTGCCATGCAGCAACCGGACGATGGTTGAGAATATTACGGTGGTCAAGTGCAACCCTCAGGGCAAGACCCCAGTGCTTCTCGTGCCTGGCATAATGGGGTCTACTTCTAAATACAAGGGCGGTGGTTACCCTGTACTTCCTAAAGACCCGCCCCTCTGGGACAGCGGCAGATTGGTATTGCTTGATCCTGCGGGAATTGCGGGCTGGACCGATTTGATCGAAGATCACTTTAACGAGGAAGAAGGGTATCAGTTAGGGTGCAATCTCTTTCAGGTTCCATACGATTGGCGGATGGATATCGATCAAGCCTGGAAGCAATACCTTAAGAAGTGGATAGATGAAGCAAAACGGATAACAGGTTCTCCCAAGGTCAATATTGTAGCCCATAGCATGGGAGGGCTTCTCACGAGGGCTTATATACAAAGCGAGGATTACGATTACGATATCGACCGCTTTGCCATGGTGGGTACGCCTAACTATGGAGCAGCAACGGCATACTATTTGTGGGAAGGCGGGGACCCATGTCTTGCCGACCAGCTTAATGAACCTTGGTACATGGAAAGGCTGAATTTGAATTTTTATTCCAACACAATTAATAAAATGTACGATACTTACTACAATGAATCTGTCTTCATAGACTTGGGTATATTGGGATTTTGTAAGCGAGATAAGATATTCGATATGATCCAGAAGCACGGAGAATCTGTACACCAGCTTATGCCAACCTATGACGATCCCCTGAGCACTGGCGCCATAATGGATCCAGACAGCATAAATACCTTCTTGATTAACCTTAACAACAGCCCGAACACATCGAGGATGGTCCATGACAATAGCCAAGATCCTGACAAGGTGATGACATGGATTTTTGGCGGCAAAGCCAAGAATACTATTAAAACTGTCAATGTGGGTAAACCCCCTGGTAATAAATTTTACCCGGACGGTGCACCCAAAGGAAAGCCTTCATACGACAATCTGGGTGACGGCACGGTCCTTACCAAAAGCCTGCAGGGGCCTTTTGCATTAATACCAGAGTTTAAGCAAGGCAGTCATTCCGGATTGATCAAAACATTCGCAGGAGACATCTTTGAGTTCATCACCGGGAGCCAGCCCCTTCAAAAAGTCATGGCTGCGGCACAGCCGGCATCGGTTCTTGCCATCCAGATCAACGGAAGGGCAAGCGGCTATGTGCAGTCACCTGGCGGGCTGGAGAGCGGAATAAAGGAAGGCGCCCTTGTGGAGGAAATACCGGGCACGGAAGTTCTTTTCAGCCCGGATGCGGGATACATCAAAATAGAGAATCCGTCAGAAGGCGCATATAGCGTTATACTTAATAGCCCCTATCAGGAAGACTTCGGCATTGATCTCATGTATGGAAATGACCAGGACATTATAAACAGGCAGATGATAGTTTTCAGCCATGGTGCGCCTTTCACATTTTCTTTTACCCTGGACACAGCCTCTGATGAAAAGATTACCATTCAACACACACCTGAGACGCCTACAGACCTGAAGGCTGATGCAGTTGGCCAGGGCGGTTTGAAGACAAGGCTCTCCTGGAATATTTCATCCGGGGCTTCAAGTTACCGCATCTACGCCAAGAACCAGGGTGAACCTTATTTACAACTGCTTGGGACAACCAGCAGTCTCTTGTTCAACACTGGTGACGAATGGGCATACGATGCCTCGATCACTACAAGGTTTTATGCAGTATCAGCAGTAAACGTACAAAACGCAGAGAGCTTTCTGTCCGACATGGTTAAAAATGATGACCGTGACCACGACGGACTTACTGATGTAAAGGAAGCAACGGCTGGGTCAAATCCCGATAACCCTGATTCTGACGGAGACGGCCTTCTGGATGGTAATGAATATAACAAGGGCACAAATCCATTAGCGCAAGATACAGATGGGGATGGCTACAGTGATTATGATGAAGTGATGGCAGGAACGGATCCCCTGGACGAAAATTCGGTCCCAACTTGCCCAGATGATGCCAATGGTGACGGAAGCATAAATGTGCAGGATGTGATCTGCATAATTAATGTGATTTTAGATACTGGCACTGCCTCTGGCAGCCCGGATTGCAATGAAGACGGAAGTGTCAATGTCCTGGATGTGATCTGTGTGATAAATAAGATTTTGGGAGGGTAGAAGAAAGGCCCGATACAGTGAGAGCAATGGACCAACTCAGCCATTGCTCTCAAAAGTGTAATTATAAGAATAGACATCTTGCTTTAAATTAAAAATGATTACCCTGAAAGGTCCTTTTTTTCAGCATGATCATCCATAAAGACAGGAGCCGATAAATGTCTGTAAAATTGATTCTTGGGAAAATGTTTTCTTTTAAGCGGTTGTGTCCGCTCTTTTTGTGCCTGTTCATTTTATTGGTGGCTTGCCAAAGTTGGGCATTAACTCTGAAGGTTGGCGAGAATGCCACCATTACAGAGATGAATTATCACGATTCGTGGTTTGAGAATGACCCGAATAACCCGGAGCCTTGGCCTGATCAAAGAGAAGCATATTCTAGGGGTAATACCGCTTATGTGTCCCTGACCGCAACGCCGGAACATGCCGGAGAAGCCGAAGCATTTATTGGAATAAATTTTGACTGGGATTTAGGTCCTTATAGTTGGGATCAGGTAAGAGACTGGCCGGTTAATGTAACCTTTAACTTCTCGTATAATATAAGCGCCCATTGGGTTGAAGGAAATGGGTCAGGGAATGCAGGTATAGATATCAGGGGTTTTATTGATCCTTGGTATGACTGGATAGGTTTTGAATCTGGAGAAGTAGGGACACGAGGAAATACTATTAGCGAGATGTACCACGCCAAACTCGATAAGCTTGGAGACAAAATAATATTGCAGGTCGGTTGCCAAGCACATTCTTGCTGTTACCCAGATGAAAACGGTGATCTTGTTTGTGCAAATAGTGATTCGATGGCTAAGGTAACGGTTCAAAGCATAAAAATTGAGTTTGATAAAAATTATTCCCCTTATTCAAGGACAAACAAAGGCCCCACCCGTGACTCGGAGGCTACCGAATCTGAGCCTGTCAACATCGTCAATGGCAACATGTACATCATCAGGACGGATTTATCCACTCCCTCTCCGGGGATGCCTTTTGCCTTTACGCGGGCCTATAACAGTATTGAAGAGGCAGATGGCCCCTTGGGGGCAGGGTGGGCCCACAACTTCAATATTGACATGGTTCCTCCTGCAGATGACAACTCCCCTGCCGTCATAAACGACGCAGATGGAAGGGTCATCACCTTCATTCAGCCAAACCCTGGCCAGTTTCAGCCCGTGGCTGGGGAGCATTCCACCCTGGCTGAAAACGGCTCTGGGTATCTCTGGGAAAAGAAGGACAAGACAAGATACCAGTTTAATGCAGAAGGTGCATTACAGACCATTACCGACAGAAATGGCAACACTATTTCACTGACCCACGACGGCAGTGGGCGGCTCACCGCCATAACTGATACTGCGGGCAGGGTTTATAGCCTGATCTATGACGGCAGCGGCCATATCACCTCCATTTCTGACCCCACAGGAAGAACTGTTGCCTATCATTACGATACCAATGGAAATCTCATCCAGGTCACCGACCCCGCTGGTACGGTTACCACCTATGAGTATAACGACCCAAATGATCCCTACAACATCACAAAGCAGACCATAGGGGGTAGTTTTATCTACACCTACAGCTATGACGACCAGGACAGATGCATCCAGGCTCAGGGCCCCAATGGGGAAAATGGAGAGGCCTTTGAGTACCATCCAGAGGACAGCTACACCGTAATCACCGATGCCAGGGGGCAGACAAGGACCAAGTATTACAATGGCTACGGGGAGGTCACAAGGATTGTCTATCCTGATAGTAGTGAGGAAACCTTCACCTGGGACGAGGATTTGAACAGGACCTCCGCGACCAAACAGGATGGGGCAACGTGGCAGTATGAATACGATGGAAGGGGCAACCTCACCAAGGTCACCGATCCTTCAGGCCATCAAAGAACCATGACCTATGACAGCAATGATAATCTTACATTTCTTACAGATGAGCGTGGGAATACCACCACCTATACCTATGACACGAAAGGGAACCTCACGCAGATCACCTCTGCTGATGGTAGAACCACCAGCTTCACCTACAACAGCCGGGGAGAGCTTCTGACCCTCACCGATCCAAAAGGGAAAGTCACCACCTATGCCTATGACACCCAGGGTAATCTTGTAACTATCACCGATCCCCTGGGGAACACCATTGTCTACCAATATGACTCCCTCGGAAGGCGGATCTCGATGACTGATGCCAAAGGCAATACCACTACCTACCAGTATGATGCCTTAAACCGCATCACAAAGACAACCGATGCGCTCGGAGGAAACGTCACCACCACCCATACGCAGGCAGGTCTTGCAGGCCTCACGGACCCCAACACAAACCTGACCAGTTTTCAGTATGACGTCTTGAATCAGCTCACAGGAACTACCAATCCCCTGAGAGATACCAAGACCCTTGCCTATGACCCAAACGGCAACCTTGCCACCCGCACCGATTACAAGGGAAGCAGTACCACCTATGACTATGACAACCTCGATCGTTTAACAGTCATTCATTATCCTGATAGCAGCCAGGTCTCCTTTACCTACGATGCCGCAGGGCGGATGATTAGCATGACAGACAGCCTTGGCACATCCACTTACACCTATGATGCCCTGGGAAGGCTCACCTCCTATACAAATCCCTATGGACAATCGGTAAGCTACAGCTATGACGAGGCAGGCAATCTCTCAACGATAACCTATCCAGGGAACAAGGTCGTCACCTACACCTACGATACCTCAAACCGTCTCACAATGGTTACGGACTGGGCAAACAGGCAGACCACTTACAGCTACAATCAGGGGGGAGATTTAATACAAATAACCCTTCCCAATGGGACCAAGACGCAATATGTCTATGACGACGCCGGTCGAATGATCGGGCTACAGAATCTCACTTCAGGTGGACAAACTATAGCTTCCTACAGTTATACCCTGGATAAAAATGGAAACATCATCAGTGAGGATGCGAATCAGCCCCTTGATCCGACCATTTCCCCTAAATCCGTGGCTTACACCTATGGGGCAGACAATCGCCTCTTGCATGCGGGAGATGATGACCTCACTTACGACAAGAATGGCAACCTGATAACGAAGGGGACCACGACCTACGGATACGATTATGAGAATCGCCTGACCCAGGTCAGCACTTCTCAGGGGACCTGGGAGTATGGCTATGACGGCATGGGCAACCGTCTCCTGCTGAGACAAAACGGGGATGAGCATCGGTTCTTGATTGATCCCAGGGGGATGACCCGGGTGTTGGCAGAGTACGATGGGAGCAATACCCTCAACGCCTATTACATCTATGGATTGGGATTGTTGTACAAGGTGGATGCAAGTGGCAATGCCTATTACTACCATTATACCTTTACCGGCAATATAGTGGCAATGACGGATCAAAATCAAAACATTGTCAACAAATATGCCTATACGCCCTATGGGGTTATGGCGGGAGAAGACGAGACGGTCCCTAATCCCTTCAGGTATGTGGGCAGGTTCGGTGTGATGGATGACGGCAGCGGTCTTCTTTACATGCGGGCAAGATACTATGACCCGGATCTGGGAAGGTTTATCACGAAGGATCCTATTGGGTTTGGAGGAGGCGTGAACCTATATGCCTATGTGGGAGGGAATCCGGTAGATGGGATTGATCCTAGTGGTGCGTTGAAGTTTTCAATTGGTGAATTCAGGAGGTCTATAGTATCCCATATACCAGATATAATAGTAGACCGCATGCAAAGAGGAGCTAAATTGCTAATTTTAAAGGTTGCTAGAAGTATGATTTCCAAAGGTAAAGGTTATAGTTTCGTTTCTCATAGGGCTATACGAGCCTGTTTTGCGATAGGTGCGACGGAGCAGTCACTGGTGAGCTTAATCTCTGGACCACTTCTAGTGTTGGAGGCTGGCCTTGACTTATTATATGAAGAGATAAAAACTGAAATAGCTATCAAAAATGCTCTTGCCCAACTACAAGCAGCCCAGGCTGAACAAATATATCAGCAAGCACAACTAATGCAAATCTTAAGAGAAAGGAATGAAAAGAAATCAAAAATTGGGGGACAAGATGGTAAGTAAAAGAAGAACTTGCCATTGATAGGAGCACATAAAATGTCTGTAAAAGAGACTATCACAAAGATGTTTTCTTTTAAGCTTGTTGCTTTACTCTTTTTGTGCCTGTTCGTCTTATTGGTGGGTTGCCAAGGTTGGGCGCTAACCCTGAAAATTGGCGAAGGTATTACTATTATTGAGATGAACCATCATGATTCATGGTTTGAGGATGATTCGAATAATCCCCTGCCTTGGCCTGATCAAAGAGAAGCATATTCTAGGGGTAATACCGCTTATGTGTCCCTGACCGCAACGCCGGAACATGCCGGAGAAGCCGAAGCATTTATTGGAATAAATTTTGACTGGGATTTAGGTCCTTATAGCCCGGTAGGTTGGGTTGAGGAACGAAACCCAACAATACGAGGAACTCAACAACACCGCAAATATGCAATACCGCAGAGCCCAGACAAAAGGAGGGACATATTTCTTTACGGTCGTGACATATAAGAGGAGAAGGATTCTAACTGAACCTGACAATGTATTATTATTACGGAAAGCTTTCAGACAGGTAATGGATAACCATCCTTTTAGAATTGACGCGTTTGTTCTACTGCCAGACCATCTCCATTGCATATGGACAATGCCCGAAGGGGACAGAGATTTCTCAAAGCGCTGGCGCTTAACAAAGAGTTATTTCAGCAGAAAGTGCGATGCTACGCATAAGAATATTCCTTCTCGATCGAGGCAAAAGAAAAAAGAGCTGGCTGTTTGGCAGCGTCGATTTTGGGAACACCTTATTCGTAATGAGCAAGATTTTGTCAAACATATTGAATACATACATTATAACCCAGTAAAGCACGGATTGGCTAAAGCGCCAAAGGATTGGGAGTATTCGAGTTTTCACCGTTATGTGCGTGAGGGTGTATATGATTTGGAGTGGGGCGCCGGAGAGAATATAATGTTTGATGACGCAATTGGAAGGGAATAAGGCTGTGTTGGGTTTCGCTATCGCTCTACCCAACCTACGATAAAAAATGCCTCCAACAGGTATTATCTGTAGGTGGTTAAAACGGGAGCAAATAGCGGTCAAAATAGAAATATAAGAAAAGGGGAATTTAGAAATGCTGCTTAAAAAGATATCTTTTATTTTATCCATCCTGTTTTATTTTTTTGTTTCTTTATCCTTTGCTGGCACTACCACTTACCAATACGACGACCTCAACCGTCTCATCCGGGCGCAGTATCCCGATAGCAAAGTGGTTCAGTACACCTATGATGCCGCAGGAAACAGAGTCAGCAAAGTAATTAGAGGAGGCGGATTTTCCCCAGGTGATGCAAACGGTGATGGAAGCACAAACGTCCAGGATGTGATTGGCATAATTAATGTGATTTTAGATACTGGCACTGCCTCCGGCAGCCCGGATTGCAATGGAGACGGAAGCATAAATGTCCAGGATGTGATCTGTGTGATAAATAAGATATTGGGAGGGTAATAATGAACAAAAAGGTATGCTGGTTATGTATTGTCTGGGCATTTATCCTCTTTGGGGCAGCCGGTGCACAGGCCCAAGTAAGAGAGCTGCAGCTCAATCAGCCAGCATCTGGTGAACTGACCAGCGGTACTCAAAGAGACTTTTATAGGGTTCAGGTAGAAGCCAATCAGCATCTGGTCATTTTTGTGCAAAAACCTAGTGGGTGGGACTCTGCTGTGTATGTGAGATATGAGTCTCTCACAGGTGAGCCGGTTGCAGAGGAGCAAACATGGCCTGATGATGACGACTCGATTTTGGAGATCCCAAGGACCCAGGCTGGTAGCTATTATATAGAGGTAACCAGTGACTGGACCGGCGACATTGGTGAGTATACAATTTTGGCAACACTTAGTGAAGATGTCCCCCTTCTTTCTTTAGGAGTAGCGCAGGTTGGTAAATTAATTAGCAGTGCCCAAAGGGATCTTTACCGGGTTCAGGTAGAAGCCAATCAGCATCTGGTCATTTTTGTGCAAAAACCTAGTGGGTGGGACTCTGCTGTGTATGTGAGATATGAGTCTCTCACAGGTGAGCCGGTTGCAGAGGAGCAAACATGGCCTGATGATGACGACTCGATTTTGGAGATCCCAAGGACCCAGGCTGGTAGCTATTATATAGAGGTAACCAGTGACTGGACCGGCGACATTGGTGAGTATACAATTTTGGCAACACTAGCTGGAGGGGTTCCTCCTACTACTTTAGAGCTGGGGGAAACACTTACAGACAGTATTACAAGTGGAGGATGGAGGGATTATGAAATAGACACTTTTGAAAATGAAAATCTCCTTATAATTTTAGAACCTTCCTCAGATGTCTCCTTAGAATTATACGGTAAATACAATAAAGCTCCTGCTCGGAATGACCATGATTATTCCACAATGAAAAGAAATACCCTTGGGAGATACGAGCTATTGATTCCCAATACTCAAGCAGGAACTTATTACATAAGTGTATATGGGAGAGGTTTCACAGATTATAGTATCAAGGCCATTACTGTTGAACACCACATTTGTGATATTTATCCTGGAATCCTGCCTAATTCTGATAAAGTTACAATTCACATTAAAGGAATAGGCTTTACCAATGAAATGCGGGTTGAGTTACGGAGTGAGAGCGCTTACATCCCTGCTGAAACAGTTATATGTTCATCTCCTCAGATGGCAATTGCTCATTTTAATCTCACTGATGCTCCATTAGGTCTGTATAATATATCGGTAATGTGGCCAGATGGGGATGAAAAGGTAATAGAAAAAGCCGTTGAAGTCCAGGAACTATCAGGTGGTATGCTCTATTCTTTTCCAGATGTGGATATAGATAAGGGAGAATCTTTAACATATGATATATCTATTCCCACAATTAAAAATCTCTTTGTTACCCTCCAAAAGACCACACTCGTGAGCTATGGCAATAGCTGGCATGGGGAATTATCACTAATCCATAATGGGGAAGAGATTGCCAAAGATAGTGGCTCACATGACCTGATTTTGCACATCCCTGATCCTGAGCCTGGGTCTTATACTATTATTATAACTGCATCCAAGGCTGGAAAGGGAATTCTTAATGTATGGTCATCACTGCCTGGTTTGTCTCTGGGAGATTGGACAGTAGGAAAGGTCTATTGTAGCTATGGCTCTGTCTGGTATCAACTTGAGGTGCCGCCAGGGCAGGCTGCATTATATTTTGAAGCTGAAGCCATGGGACTGTGGAGTCATTTTGACATCTATTATAATGAATATGGAAGCAATAATCACTGGGTAAGTCGTCAAGGAACACGAACATCTATGGAGATACCCGACCCTGAAGCAGGTACATATATTGTACAGTTTATGGATTCTGCAATGCTTTGGGAAAATCATCACTGGAGTGAAAACCAGACACGAGATGTTCTTATTAAGGCTGATGTGACACCTCAAACTGAGCCCTTGCCTGAATATTCTCCTATAATTAGCGACCTATCAACTAATAAGGGTGGGAACACGGGGATAGTCAGTATAAAAATAACCGGTGGATGGCTGGATTCAAATGCTACTGTTTCACTTAACCGCTCAGGTTATGAAGATATTGTTGCCCAACATGTGGAAGGCAGCTCAGATGGTAAAACCATGTGGGCTACATTTGATTTAAAGGACAGAGAGCCAGGTGAATGGAATCTTACCGTGACTAATCCCGATGGCCAAACTGTTACTGCACCAACACCTTTTATTATTGAGGAAGGTGGAAAGTCTGAGCTATGGGTGGATATAATAGGGAGAGGGGAAATAAGGGCTGGCAGGGATAATAACTATGTAATTCGTTTTGGGAATAGAGGAACTGTTAGAGCCTATGATTGTTTAATACCAATTGGGCTTTCACCTGGGTGTTCTTTCAAGATAGGTCCAAGCTTTGATTTTTTAAGCTCAGAAGATAATAGCCTGGTTGGTATTTACACTCCTATTTTAAGGGCCAATGAAGTAAGAACCATGAATCTAATTCTAAAGTGTGGAAATACAGAGTCTGTAGAACTTTCCTATGGGATAATGTCGTTACCCGAAGAGTTAAGGCCACCAAAAATCATCGAACCGACCAATAAATTATTCTTAAATAATGTAGAAATACAAAAAAGGGCACGCGGTACCTACTATCCTCCAGATACTGTTCCAGATGCTCCTGGCGTATTTGTTTTTCGCAGAATTGGAGGAGTCGGGGGTGCATTTGGTATGCACGTGGGAATATATGTTGGGAATGGAAAAGTAATTGAATTAAGCACGAGAGACCAACCAAAAGACAAATATGTGATTCGGCGCATTCCTTTTTCACAATTTAAGCAGGATGGTGAATATCTAGGAGGTGCGACCTATCCTGGTTTTACTAAAGAACACGGGGAAATAATTGCAGAAAGGGCTAAAAAAAGGGTAACGGACCCCCCTGAGCCCCCTGAGACAGGAGACTATTCGCTCATTCCTTTAAAGGAAGGCTGCAAAAATTGTAATTCCTTTATATATGAGGTAGCAAGTGATTATCTAAGAAAGGTACCAGAGATAGATGATAAATTTTATGTAAATCCTGGAAACCTTTTTGAGATACTTACTGGCAACGAAATTTGGACTGTTCAGGACATTCTACCATATATCGTGGGAAAATGGTTTGGTTTTGGTGCTGGTTTTGGCATTGAGATTTTTAAAGAGCTTTTTCCAGGTGTTCTGGGTTTACCATTACCAATTAGTGTGGTCCATTCTTCCACCCCCGAAGACAAATATGGGCCAACCGGCTTTGACTTGCCTGATACTGCTATAAATGATCATGTTGTGCCACCGGACCAAAACTTTTATTATAAAGTAGACTTCTGGAACAAGGAAACTGCCACTGCGCCGGCTTGTGACGTCTTTGTAAAAGATCAGTTGGATACCGATTTTGACTGGAATACCTTTAGATTCGAAGAAATAGGATTCCTTAAATGGACTGTTGAGCTGGAGCCTTGCCAATACTTTAATGTCAATGTGGATATGCGTCCGGATGAGGATTTAATTGTAAATGTGGAAGGCACGTTTGATCCCGAAACAGGTAAAATATACTGGACTTTCCGGTCACTCGACCCTGAGACTATGGATACCCCTGAAGACCCGATGGCGGGTTTCTTGCCTCCAATTACTGAGAGCGGAAACGAAATTGGCTGGGTGAGCTTTTCTGTTGACCCTGAAGCCGATTTGCCAGATGGAACTGAGATTAGCAATCAGGCATTTGTTAAATTTGATGTAGGAGACTTTCATCCAGCTCCTAAGGAGGGGCCTTTTGTAAATACTATAATGTCCTGTTTGCCAGGCGATGCAAACGGTGACGGAAGCATAAATGTCCAGGATGTGATCTGCATTATTAATGTGATTTTAGATACCGGCACTGCCTCCGGTAATCCTGATTGCAATAACGATGGCAGTGTCAATGTCCAGGATGTGATCTGTGTGATAAATAAGATATTGGGAGGGTAGTGATAAGTAAGGAGTAAGGAAGTAAGGAGTAAGGGAAATAACTATTACGGGAGAAAGTGATGATAAGAAAAGGTATGGTAGGGTTGGTATTGGGGGTTTTCATGGTGTTTATTTCTTGTCCTTTGGCTTGGGCTCAGAAGGCCATCCTAAACCTTGATACCACCCAGTATGGTGCTGAGTTGGAGGCAGTGGTAAATCTCAGTAGCGATGGAGAAGTAGCAACTGCTCAGCTTGATATTGTCTATGATCAGAATTCTCTTACACTTGCGGGAGATATAGTTCCCACAGAGGCTGTTTCAAGTGCAGGTTTTAAGTTGATGGCAAAGGAAGTTTCTCCAGGAAGGATAAGGGTGGTAATTATTCCACCTATTACCTCTCCTTTGCCCGTTCTTCCAAATGGCACCTTGGCTAAGGTAAGCTTTTTCCTTCTTTCAGATGAGCCTTCTGTCCTAGTTCTTTCCAATGTGGTTTTGAGTGATGCTACTGGTAAAAATGTAGCAACGGATAGATAAGAACTGAAGATAAAGAATTGGGAGCAGTTAAGCTATTATAGAAAAAAGCAATATAATTTGGTTAAGCAAATTTTTTGCCATAAGGAGGGCATTATGAAGAACTTTTTAAAAATGATAGGTATTGGGGTGGCGTTAATTTTAGTAGCTACTACTGGCTATGCCCAGACACTTACTGTGGGTAGTGCCAGTGGGACCCAAGAGCAGACCATCACTATTCCTGTGAATTTTACAAACGATACTAATAATGTTGTGGGATTGCAGTTTGATGTTACTTTTGATACTGGACTTCTGATAGTAACTACAGACCCAACTAAAGGAAGTGCCTTAACAAATATCGATGTATTTTGGGGAGCTAATTATGGCGATGGATTTGCCAAAGTAATCGTTTCTACAATGGATCTAACTCCCTTGCCTAGTGGGGAAATTGCTATTTTAACAATTTTAATTGTTGGTGCATCTGGTACAGCACAGCTTCAGCTATCTAATGTAGTCATGAGCGATATAGACGGAAATTCCGTAAAGCCTGCAGCTCTGAACAATGGCACAATTAGTATAAATACATCTACAATCCAAAATGCTGCCCCACCTGATCCTTTGCTATCAGTTCTTTATTCTCCTTGGGGTGAGTTTATAAATCCTGCTGATACTCCTCCTATCGCTATCAATCCAACTCCCGCCATGGTGGTGCCTCAAATGAGCGTAAATAGTTGTAGTGATGTGAATTGGCCTATTATGTATATCTGGCTGCCAGACTATGGAATTGGTATTGATGTTTCTCCTTTAGCCTCTTCTATCTGTGAAAGCAGTATCTTAACCATTGAGCTTGGTGCAGTTGATTTTACTGACTGGGCGGGCCTTGTGTTTGATGTATATTGTGGCTATGTAACCAGTTCAGGTGATATATACTACAACGCCTATGAGGTAAATGTTGAATAGTGATATCGGGATAGGGACGGCCATCGCTGACCGCCCCTCCCACACCACCAAGCATACGGATCACCTACTAAGGCGGTTCGGCTGATCAGGCAGGAGATGAAATCCGGGGAGAAAAAGTCCGAGATTTAAGGCCCGGCGGATATTCTCCCGCTCACAGATAATTTCCATGAGCCGGTTTCCTCCTGTCGAGGGGTCGGTAAGATATGACGCTATGGTCATTTCAGACGACTGCTGCGTTATGATCATAAGTACATACCTCCTACTGCCTCTCTCATTTATCCCCACCATTCGGCTGAGGCCACCGTTCGGGCCTTTACCAGTGTGAGACCTCCCTGCTTTTCTATTCACCGGGCTCGTTTCACTGGCTACTATGCCCTCTGCTGACTTCCGTTGCACGCTAAGCGCACCTTGCGGCTTGCTCACTCTTTGTTACTGCTGCCGTCGTATCCTTAAGGTTTGTGGTGCCCTCTCATTACAGAGTTTGGCTCGCTGACAGTCAGGATACGATTTTCCATCAGCGCCGGGGATGTTTGATAAACCGGTTTACCCTATTCCGGTAGTTTCAATCAGCCGTCACAAGAGATACAACGGACCTCCCGGGGTGAGCACACGTCTTTCTATACGTGAGCGCCGAGTATACGCCCCTGGCCCTTAAAAGATGGATAGAGGACTTCGTCCTGTGTTGCGGACTCGTCCCAGCCAGATTCGCCTAACTCGGTTCCTGTGCGTCGCCCCGTACATTTGCGTTACCTTTCCGTAGAAAAGCGGCCTCCTTCAGAATATCCGTTACCTGATATCCCTTGCCATAACGCTACACCCTTCGCCTCCATCAGGCTGGGTCTGGGACTTGCTCATTATAGCCCGAGCTTGCTATAATGACCTCACCCTTAAGAACGTGTGCCGTGCCCGGCACACAACCAAATGTCTCAGCCCCCAAGAGGGGGCTGAGACTGAAACAAAAGACAATCCCAAGAAAAAAAGAAATGGCAGCCTCTCAAACTTCGATTGCCTTGTCGGCTTTCCTGTGAGCCGTGCCCTAGTAAGGTCAGCCGCCCCCTGTTCGTCCACAAGATCTTTGATAAATCCTACCATACCATAATTGTGAGAGCTGGTAGGAATTTTGAAAGGTATCTTTCTTGCGATATTAAGCCGCGAAAGCACTTTTGGCCATACCGTCGACAAAATCTTCGGTTTTGCATCAAACCTCTTCCCGTCAGGCCAATCATCCCAGTAGCCAGTACCCCAATCTTCGATGACATATAGCCCTCCGGGCTTAAGATGGTTATCAAACAAATGCCAAAACGCTATCTTGGTCAATTCTCCAATGTGAGACGCATCGTCGATGATGATGTCAAACCCTTCTAGTGCAATCCTTTTGCTCACATCAGTTAGGAACTGAGGATCTGCCTGACTACCCTTAAAAAAGTGAATACGCTCGCCAATTTTACGTTTTTAGGTACCTTAATATCGATGCCAACAATCGTGCCTTATGGAAAGTAGTCACGCCATAGCAAAAGTGACCCGCCTTTATACACTCCGATCTCGAGAAGTTTGATCTTCTTTTCAACCCACGGTTCTAGGATTGGGTCATAACGTTCAAGATAACGATTCCCAATTTTATCGGTATCATATTGCCCCAACGCTAAATACTTTCTCCTCATATGAGATGCTCCTTCTTTTTACATTGCCAAGGCCCGAAGATGCTTCCACTCCGCCTTCAAGCTCACGCCTCCAGCGCGCTGGCATTGATCCCCAAATTCCTGGCAGCCTCCGCTACCTGGTAACCCTGTTCCATGATCAACTTTACCGCTTCCTCCTTGAATTCCGTGATGTATTTCCTTCTCTTCTTGTTCATCACTTACACCTCCATCTCTAATAAAATTCACTCTTAAAAAGGTGTCCGCAATTACTCTACCACCTCATTGGTTACCTGGCTGAGCCGTTTGAACACGGTAGGATAAACATCCGTGCAATCCGTGCCTGAAATGAAGATATGGGATCAATCCCTCTTACCTCCGAGGTGCAATCTGCATGAGAAATATTACAGCACATCCGCAAACGACGTCTTGAGCCTGGAAAAGAGATAGAGGCCGAACATACAAACAGCTACAGTCCAGGAGAGCGATAGTACTATGTGGGTGATGGAGAGAGTGGTCCCAAGCAGCAGGCTGTGAAAGAGTTCCATAAAGGGAAATACCGGATTTATGAAGAAAAGATACCTGAAATATTCGGGAACCATCTCCTTAGGATAGAGTATAGGGGTGAAGTAAAACCAGACAAACAGAATTATTGGCAATGCCTGCTGGATGTCCTTCAAGAATACCGAAAGGGCCGAGATTATCGCAGCGAACCCGATTGTCATAAGAAAAAAGAGGATGAAAAGAAGGGGTGTGAAGATAAGTTGCCAGCCTATCTTCCCAATCAGACCGAGATAGAGGGTAAAAATCAGGAAGCCGCAGCCGTTTATGACAAAACTTCCCAGTACGCCGATGGTTGGAAGAAGCTCTATGGGAAACCGGACCTTTGTTATGAGGTTGCTATTCTCGTAAAGAATTCCTGAACATCTGCTGAGTCCCTCGGAAAAGGCAAGCCAGGGGAACATGCCCGTAAGGAAAAACAGGACGAAGCTGTCCGTGCCGGTGTGGAGGGAATTTAGGCGGATCTTTAACACTGCGTCAAAGACAAAGATATAGACGAGGATCTGGCAAAGGGGCATTACCAGAAGCCAGAGGGCCCCTCCCATGGAGCCTGCAAATCTTCCCCGTATCTCCCGGGTGAAGAATTTCCTCAAAAGGGTCTTGTGACGGACCATGGTCGATATCCACAATATGGGGGCCTGGAAAAAGGTTTTCAAGTTTCTTTCTTCCTCACCTCGTCAAGCAGGGAATGGATAACTGGTCTTATGGCCTCCCTTGAAAAATTCGCCCTTATGAATTCCCTCCCAAGCCTGCTAAGATCGTTCCAGAGCGCTTCATTGGAATAGAGATCCAAAACCTTTTCAGCAAACTCCTTGGGCCTGTCTGCAACGAGAAACGGCGCCCGCCCGTCATGGACGTTAAACCCCTCTGCCCCTATGGATGTGGTCACCACCGGAAGCCCGAATCCAAGGCTCTGGCCGATCTTTCCCTTAAGGCCTGCGCCATAGCGAAGGGGTGAGACAAACACCCTGGAGCCTTGGAAAAAGGGTGTAACATCCGCCACATAGCCGGTAATCTCGATATCGCTGCTCCCAAGACGTTTTATCTCCCTGGGAGGATTGCTCCCAACGATGGTGAGCTTAAGGTCCCGGAGTTTTTCCCGCAGAACGGGAAATATTTCCCGGACGAACCAGAGCATGGCATCTATGTTTGGGGGATGGAGGAACCCGCCTATAAACATGAGCCCCTTTCGCTCACCGAATGGCCGTATCTTCTCCGTGACCTCATGTATATTGGGAATAACGACAACCTTTTCGGACACCCCTTCTTTCTCGAGGATCTCCTTTTCATCCCGGGTAACCACTACTACCTTGTCGGAACTCTTCGAAAGATAGAGCTCCACGTCCTTCCAGCGCCTTGCCTCATCCAGGATCGCATCATCCCCTTCTATCTTTGCCCTGCGCTCCTCACTTACGAAGCGAAGATCAACGGAATCATAAATGATCCTTGCCTTGCTCTCCATGCGGAGCGATTCAATGTAACCGGGGGCAATGTGGGGACGGGCCACGAAGGCAGCATCCAGATAGTTGCCCATGATCCTGATCTCTTTGCTGAAGGACCTCGGGCCGTAATAGACCTCGACCCCGAGCCGTTGAAGATTTCCCGTGTATGGTTCGCTCTTTGCGAAATTGTCCGGCCAGAATATCACCTTCCAGCCATATTCCACCATAAGTTCCATAATGGAAAAGAGACGAAGAGACCCTGAATCCCTGTCCGGAGTGGGGACATAATGATCCACGACGAGGATGCGCCCCTTGTAGCCCCTTTCTCGGAAGAGATAGGGAGGGGCGGAAGGGGGAAGATGATCCCTTGAAAGCACCTCCCTCCATTTTTCGAGGAATTTCGAACGATTTACCTCCTGGTACCGCTTCACCCCGCTGGAGGTATCGGTCCCCGCGGTCACCCCTTCAAAATGGACGATGGTGCAAAAGGGTTGGTACAATGACCTGAACCCCCTTTTTCTCACCTCCATTGCAAGGTCTGTATCCTCGTAGTAGGCAGGGCTGTACCTTGTATCGAACCCGCCTATGGAATCGAAAAGGTCCCTGGGTACCGCAATGCACGCCGCTGAACAGTAGTCCACCTCGCGAACATAATTATATTCCGGCCTTTCTGGATCATCCCACTTTCCAAAATTCATGCCCGAGGCGTCATCCCAGATCACCCCTCCTGCTTCCTGAAGTCTTCCATCGGGATAGACAAGTTTTCCCCCGGCAAGGCCAACTTGGGGAAACCTGTCGAAGGTCTCGAGCAGTGCATCGAGCCACCCGTTGGTTACCATGGTATCGTTGTTGAGAAAGACAAGAAAGCGCCCCTTCGCACCCTTTGCGCCCCTGTTGCAGGATGCCACGAAACCCATGTTATTTTCCGAGCGAAGGTGCGAGATCCCTTTCATCTCCTCCATCATCCTCGGGGTCTCGTCCGAAGAGGCGTCGTCCACTACGGTGACCTCGTAGGATCTTTCACCCGGATGTTCCACTATGGACTTCAGGCAGTTGAAAGTGTAAAGTGCTTTGTTGTAAACGGGAATAATGATGGAAACATCGGGCGGGGGCTTGAATTCCGGAAATTCAAGGGGATGCCACTCCCTTTCCATCTGGCCGGGAAGGGGCTTTACTGCTTTAGCACCTCTTTTCCTTTTTAAATAATCGATGGTCTTCCGGCTCAATGCGGCAGGCCCTTGCCTCAGACCGTAAGCGAGGGCATGGGTGCAGAGCTGGTAAGCCCGCCTCCTCCCGGTATCATTAGGCAAAATCCTTTCAATGAGTTTCCTGTAGGGAGCGAGTATGCGCCATCCAAGGGATTGCTCCATCCTGCTGAGCTCAAAACGGGCCCGGTAGAGATCCTTTTCAATCCCCTGATACATTTTTTTTAGCCTCTCATATTCCCCCTTTATGATTTCAGCCTTCTCTTCAAGGGATTTTAGTTGGCCCGTAAAACCTTTTATCTCTTCCTCTTTTTCATGAAGTTGGCCCGTAAAACCTTTTATCTCTTCCTCTTTTTCATGAAGTTGGCCCGTAAGGCCAGAGATATTTTCCTTTGCTTCCGCCAGGGCCTTTCTGGCTGTTTCAAAATTTTCACGAAACAGCTCGGCCTCTCCATGGGGCCCCATGGGAACTGCCCTTATTATGAATTGATATGTCCTGTATTCAGGATTTGCCTTCTCGAGATATGCTGTGATCTCTCGCGGATACTGTGACCAAAGGGAATGAAACTCCGTGTTCCATGGATCGATTATGACCCTGTCAACTGTAATGGCCCAGAATCCAGTGCGTTCAAGCAGAGATAGAAAAGAGGACAAGGTAAAAAAACGAAGATGGGTGGCGTCAAGGAGGCCCGTCTGCCTATAATCCCATTTTCCATCCATTAGATCGAGTGCCAGGGAGGCATGGGTCGAATTGGGGATGGAGATAAGCAGAGAACCATCCTCTTTCAGGAAGGACCTCAGCTTTGAAAGTACCCCCTCCGGATGTATCAAATGTTCCAGGATATCCGCAAGGATGATGTAATCAAAACGCTTCCGGGAAAGGAGAGGAGCAAGATCCAGTTGCTCAACATTTCCCACTATGAGTTCATTGCAAAAGGGCCTTGCCAGGGATGCCGCTGCCTGGTCCACTTCTATGGCCGTAATAGTGCAACTTAGCTCCTCTTTTAGGTATTGAGTCATGTATCCGGTGGCGCACCCTATCTCCAACACGTTGCTTGCAGGGGAAACCTGTCTCAGGATCTTTGAATGGGAGGTATTGGTATCGTTAATATCAATAACATAATCATAACGCAGCCCCCTCTTCTTTCTGCCGGTCTGCACATTATTTTCAGCCAGGTCGCGGCCAAGCACATAAAGCTGCTCCCCGGCAAGCTCCTCCGGCCACGCAAGATCGAGATCGGTCCCCTTTGCCCCGATACCAATGACCGTATGGGGCTTTCGGGGGTCTCCCTGGTAAAGGACTGCCCTGGCATCTAGGCCGGACAACATTTCAAAAAAGATCTGCGGGGTGAATCGCCAATAATCAGACGGGTGTTCATGGATAGGAAAGTCCATGACAGAAGAAATGAGCAGGATACCCGGTGATGTCAGCACCCTTTTTAATTCGTCGACTGTCTTTAAAGGATTTTTCACGTGTTCAAGGGTATCAAGGCAGATTACCCAAGAGCAGTTCCGGGTTTTAATCCCAAGGGAATGGATGTCCTGAATAGAGTCCACCCCCGGACCCAACCGCTGATCGATGCCAATATACAATTTCCCATGGAAAAAGGGCCTGAGATCCGCATATCCCTCCTGCCCCTTTACCTGAAAAGATCCGGCTTCCAATACAATCCCATCCAGATCCCCGAGGGTTTCAGAAAGCCATGCCACAAGGCCTTTTATATTGTCTCTCATCTCACCTAATTTTTTCCCAGGCACTCATTCAATTTGATGATCGCACGGTGAAGGTATCCAGGCTTCCCATCCTTTTCATAAAACATTAGATCTTGCTCTCCTGCAAAAAACCTGATGTCATCGATGATCACATCACCTTTGGCTGAGGCCATGAACAACTCATATTTCTTCTTGATCGGAACTTTAAAACAGTATTGTCTGGGACTCTCCCTCAGGCTGAAACTCTTTTTATTTCCAGACCTTCCTTCTACTGAAATTATCAGGTTAGCGGAATTACTTTTTGCCGAGGCCTCAAAACATAGGTTTACTTTCTTAAAGGCAGGAAAGACCGCAACGGAAATTTTGTCATGAGTAATAACCTGAGAAAGACTTTCGCCTTGACTGATAATTGCCTTTGAATCCCCTTGATCAGTCAAAACCTTCACGTTATCTCCATGTCTCCATCCTTCAATGCCTGCTTCAAAAAAGCCATTATATATGACACTTCGCTCATAATTCTGATAGGTCCAAAGGGCATATCCATAGGTATATTTTTTCAGTATCTCGCAAGAACCGCCAAGAAAGGGCTTTAAGGCATCCGGATGTATTATTGTATTTCCAATGGCAGAGAAAGTATTGTCGTAAAAATTGAACTGATCAATAAAGATTCTCTTGTTGCCCGTCTCGGATTTTAGAAATGAGAGCATGCAATCAAGCCTTTTCAGCACACTATTGGAAAGTTCATAGTCCATCGAATTTTTTGCCCCCCAGGCAGGTGAATAGTAGATTGTATAGATATCAAGTCCTGGGACCTTATACTGTCTTTTGTGATCATACCAATGAATGAGTTTCTTGTTTGAATAAATAGGATCTTTGTCAATCCTGATCTCCAAGCCTAATTTCGGGAACACTTCTTTTGCATGCAGAAAGAACCTGTCTATCAGGCAGTCATCCCAGAACTCAAGAAAGAGCTTGAAACCCGCCTCATCCCTTTTTGGAGCAGGTACGATGTCCCATGAATGAAAAGGCTTTTGATATACTGAAGAGACCTCCTCCAGGGAAAATTTCCCTTTAAGATATGTCTGAAAGCCACTTAGTTTAGCAAACTTGACACGTTCAACTTCAGTCTGAGTACAAATGTTAAATACATAAAAAAAATCTTCCCATGTCAGGAAGGCGAAAATAAAATTCTTATGAGGTCCTACGATTTGCCAAAGTCTTCCAAGATAATCAAGCCATGCCTTGTAAAGTCTTTTATCATAATAGATGCGGAGCAACCTTTCACATGGCCCTGGTTTGGCGCCTGGATAGAAATCCCATGCATAGCTGACTCGAACCATGACATTCAGTTGGTGTTCTTCCGCCTTTTTGAGTAAATATTCCAGGGTAGTTAACGCTCTTTGATTATATGAAATAGGATTGACAGTTGGCTGGAATTCACACCATGGGATAGCAAATATCACTGTATCAAAACCATCTTTTTTTATTGATGCAAAGTCATCATCAACACGCCTGAGCTCAATGCTGTTCCAGAAAGTTACCGGCCAGGCATTCCCCCAGTAGTGAACAGCTCTCGTGTAGGCAAAAGACAAGCTATATGAAGATAATGATATGATAATAACCGCAAAGAACATTAGTGAGGTTGATAAAGCCCTTTTCCTCATTCTATCACTCCCCAGAAACTTCCGCCTCCCCACCATGAGATGCCGGGAAACATCCTTGAAAATTCGTGCTCGATCCTTTTTACCAGTTCTTCGGGCAGGGGGAAGGTCCCCTTCATCAGGTCCGGATAGTAATAACCCATCAAGCTGCTTGAAAAGATTGCCTTGAACCTCTTGTTGTAAACGAGAAATGCGGCAAGAAGATATTGTTCCGACCAGAACCTGTGCTCACCCTTTATCCATGATAGGGGGTAATCCATGGGGAAAAAGATATCGTGAAAATGGACGATAACCCCCTTCTTCAGGTTGGGCAGCACCTCTAATACAAGGAAGATGACATCACTTCCGGTCCTGACAATATGGCTGCTGTCAATAAAGAGGATGTCATCTTTTTTAAGACAGGAGAAAAAGTCCTTTGAAAAGGTCTCGACACGTTCCCTGTAGATTCGGTTGACTCCATAGAGCCCTTTTAGGGACTCATCGGCGAATGGGTCGATACACCATATGTCTATGCCTCCATTTTTTTTCCCGGCAAAGGATAAAATCCTTGTTGAAAAGCCTGACCCAATCTCGATTATCCGTCCTGGTCTTTTAGACCTGACCATACCATGGGCAAACAGGGCGTCAATGCCATCAAAACGTCCGTTGCCAAGGAAAAAACCCGTTTCTGTAATGTGGCCCGCCATCGAGATTTCTTCCCACTCTTTTTTGAACCTCGAGGAGATGTCATCCAGGTATTCACGCTGGCTGTCTATGTCAAGGTCCATGCCGGAGAGGCTTAAATGGCAGGTGTCGGGGGTCAAATACCGGGTATCAGGGATCGGACTGTAGAAATGATTTGGTGTAACATGCAGCCCGAGGTCTTCCCAAAGCGTAAAGAACTCGTGATGAAAGCGCTTGAGAAAGGCTGCAAAGGGGGCAGCCAATTTCCTGAGGAATTTCTTTTGCCGGCCTGCATACTCTTCGAAGCGTCTCATGGATTAGATCGTGTCTATTGTTCTCCAACTGGTTGGTGATGTCCAGTAGAAAAACTGTGCAGGATACCTGTAAATGTAACTTTCAAGGTTTGAGAGTACAGACTGGAATACTCGCTGGCAATCGGCCGGGGATTCTACTGAGTGCGGTGTCAATATGTCCGCACGAATCGTAAGATCCCCATCCTTTCTGTAAACGGCAATGGGCAGAACAGGGATCCCTTTCCTCGCGGCAATCTTGAAGGCACTGAGCGGGAACCGGCCCTTCTTTTTGAGAAAGTTTACCTCCACACGGGCTGATTTCCCAATGGGTGCATCAATCAGAATTACCAGCATCTCGTTATGGTCCAGCGCAGAATAGAGTTCCTTGACAGGAATTTGCCCCACAAAGAAGAAGCGGCCTTTCATAAAGCCGCTCATCCCCTCAACCTTTTTATGGATGAAAGAGCGAAAGACAGGGCATGGACACTCCTGGTAAGGCCAGGCTATGGCATGGATGGGTACGGGAAGAATCTGACCAAGTCTGCATAAAACAGAAGCAAAAGACCCCATGTGGAGAAAGGTGATGATGACCCCTTTCCCCATGGAAACGGCCTGATGAAGGTGTTCAAGCCCTGATATTTTTACCCATTTCTCAAGATACTTCCCTCTTTTTAGCGCAATTCTTGCCCCTTCTGCCTCTTCAAGGCTCGCATATTCAAAAATTTTTTTTGCCTCAAGGAAAAGCCTTTGATCATCCCAATCCGTGAAAACCGCCCTTAAATTCTCCTTTATCTCTTCAAAGACTTCAGAATGATTATGCAAAAGGGCTTTCCCCCGCCAAAAGGCCAATTCAGCCGAAAGACCGTATGGGAAGCATCCAAGGCCTTTTAACACGAGGGAATAGTCCATCCTCTTCTTCAGCCCGGAGGTAGTGGAAAGTGTGGATGCAAAAGGGTATCTGAACATCAAAGTCTCCACTCATGCCCCATTGCTGTAATACCATAGTAGCCGGAATCAGAACTCACCTTTATGGGTTCAGAGCGGGATATGTCATAGGCATGGAGCCCGTGTTCATCGGTCACAAGACCATAAACCATAAAAGACCCCGGCAGTAAGGGCACGGAATCTATATGCAGGCAAAAATCCCGTCCATCATCGAGTTCCACAGCAGGCTTTCCATCTATTAAGGTTGTGGTTCCAAAACAAAGCATTTCATCGTTTCTGAGAATCCCAAGTCCAACGTGCCCCTTTACACCCTCTTTTAGTGCCCGGATACGCATCCTCAGCCTTATATCCTGCCCGGTACTTGCCTGGCTGGCCCTCTTTCCTTTGCCGTTTTCAAGCCAAAGTTCATCTATGCATACAATCCGGTCGCCATGACCGGCCACCTGGGCCAATTCTTTATCCTCTGCCGTGTTGCCTTTGTTTTTTCCCTCCAATTCCCGCACGTAATCTTGATAGGCATCAAGGGCGTCTCTTATCGGGCCCTGCATCCGGATTTCGCCCTCGTGGAGCCAAATTCCCTTCTTGCACAACTGCTGTAAATGATAGATGCTGTGGGAACAGAAGACTATGGTCTTTTTTGCCTCACAGAAGTGTATCATCCGGTCTATGCACTTCTTCTGGAAATGCTGATCACCAACAGACAAGGCCTCATCTACTACGAGAACCTCCGGGTCTATGCTTGTTGCTATTGAAAAGGCGAGCCTTACGTACATCCCGGAGGAATAAGTCTTTACGGGCTGGTCTATAAAATCACCCAGTTCGGAAAAGGCGATGATATCTCCTTCCCTGTCCCGGATTTCCTCCTCGGACATGCCAAACAAGGCGGCATTCAAATATATATTCTGTCTTCCGGTAAATTCCGGATGGAATCCTGCCCCAAGCTCCAGTAAAGCAGTTACTCTCCCATTGACATTGAAAACGCCACTGGTAGGGGCAAGGGTGCCGGCAAGGATCTTCAAAAGGGTGCTTTTCCCTGCACCGTTGTCCCCAAAAAGTCCAAGGGTATCCCCTGGAATGAGGCTGAATGAAACGCCTTTCAGGGCCATAAATTCCCTGTGGCATTTCTTTCTGATAATTATCTCTTTCAGCCTTAAAGTAGGATTGTCATAAATACGAAAGACCTTGCTGATTCCCCTGACATCTATAGAAAACATAGTAATAAAAAATCGTTCTTCAGCGATCTGGATGGAAAGACAAATGACCTCCTCCTAAATTCCTGCGAAGTAATCAATCGTTTCAAAATTAAAGATGTCTCTCATCTTCATGAGGGGGCAAGAGTTCCTTTGCTAAGTATCTTGGTCTTGCCTTTATTTCGGAGAATATTCTGGCCAGATAAAGCCCAATAATACCTAAGCTGATCATAAGTACACTTCCAATAATTAGCAACAGCAGAATTACTGTGGCAAATCCCTCAATAGCCTGGCCGGTCATTTTTTTGTAAAGGGTTTGGACAGCCAGAACCACACTGAACAGGAGTGTTATAAGACCTGCTCCTGTAACAAACTGGAGGGGAAGGGAAGAAAATGAGGTAACCGCTTGCACAGCATGCCGGGAAAGGCCAAGAAGTGTCCACCTGCTTCTGGATCTTGTGCCTACATCACACCTAAATGGGACAACAACCCTTTCATAGCCAGACCACAAAAGCAGTCCCTTGAGAAAAAATTCAATTTCAGGAAGTCCCAAATAGGTCCGTATTACGGACCGGTCCAACAAGACAAAGTCTGTAGACTGGATTAGATTATATCCGGTAAATTTTGACATAATCCAATAAAAGAGACGCGCACCAAAGCGTCTTGTCAAGGGTTCTTGCGGTCTGGATTCCTTTATTCCCTGAACGATTTTAAACCCTTTGTCCTGCCATAATCTCAGCATTCTGGGCAGAATCTCAGGGGGATGCTGAAGGTCAGCGTCCATTATTATAGCTGCCTGGCCATTAGAATATGAAAGTCCTGCGAACATAGCTGCCTCTTTGCCAAAATTCCCAGTAAACCGGATAACACCAATATGGGGATTGGAGCTTTGTATTCGCTCTATTATACGCCGTGTATTATCCGATGAACCGCCATCTACTATCACAATCTCATAGGAAATCTCCAATGATTCCAACTGCTGGACTATTTTCTGTACTGTTGTACCTTCCAAGTGATCTTGTTCATTCAATACAGGTAGAATGACAGAAATAGTAACCGAGCCCTGTTTGGTAGTGTAAAATATCTTGTGTAAATTCTGAGAGGGTAGAAAAAAGGACGCTTTCCTTTAAAAGGGTTTTTATCAGACATCCAAATGTTCAACTAGCTGTTTTTAAAAAAGAAATATTTTAACTTGACAGGGGTAAGATAGGATGTCCCCCATTTCACAGTGCCATTTGGGAAAATATATATAATTTACGGAATTCATAGATAAAACGTTGCGAGAAGCGCTTAATACCTAACGAAAAAGGCCCTTTTCTGAGGGCCTATTGCGCCGGCAAAAAATATCCCCATTTCATATATGCCGGGCTGCATTTTCTCCAGAGGGAACGAGGGGAAGAGAAATCCCATGTCAAACCCGGGGCGAAAAACGGCGTCTGCCCATTGAGAAAGGCATACCGTTTGAAAACCTTCACCACACCAAAAACTAAGCCACCAGCAACCTTCAGTCTGCTGCTCCTCGATAACCTGAAGGGCATAGTACCCATATAATTCTTCCTTATCCTGCGTGCCGTATCGGGGATAAAAGAAGTTTTCGCCCTTTAGGGCAGCCTTATTTTGCACTACCTCTATCATAACCTTCCGGCATGCATCCTGTTTGCAAAATTCAATATATCCAACTCCCGCATGTATTGCTTCTAATGTAAGGAAATTTTGCCCGCTTTCAATAATATCAACAGGGCTGGTCACCTTGGATACATTCAGATCAGATGGCGAAAAATAGATGGTCCTGTCTTCCCCCGGGCAAACAATCACCTCCTCCGGCAGCAGATATATCTCTCCTGCCTTTGCCTCCTTGGCCGCCCTTTCTACATCAATGGATCCAAACCCGCTCATATCGTCATGCCCGGTGGTATTCAGGTCCTCACTTCCGGCCAATAGTGCCCAAAGGGCCCCGTTTTTGTTATCAACCTCTTCCGAAACAAGGGCCAGTGCCCCTGATGTCAAGGCAGTGGCCGGAGAGGTCCCGCTAATAGTCGCATAACTGTCATCTAAATATGGCGCATAGATATTCACTCCAGGCGCCACTAAAGTAAGCGCCGGCCCATAATTGGCAAAAGATACGGTTGAATCCATGTCATCAATGGCCGAAACCGCTATAGTGGTCCGAAGATTGGCAGGAAACGCCAGATGATATGCGGCGCTATTGCCTGCGGCAGCCGTCACCAGGAGACCTGCATCCACCAAACCGGCCATTTTCCCTCTGATATCTTCGTCCTCTTCATCAACAACGAGGCTCAGGTTCAAGATCTTGATCTCAGGATATTCCTCCTTGAGGCCCAAGGCGTAATCCATCGCCAGCTCAAAGGCCTCGTTTGTAAAGGAATTTGAGCCTTCAGGATTTATTTTTATGGGAATAATCTTTGCGCAGGGGGCAACTTGTAGTATCAGGCCGGCCATTGCCGTCCCATGTCCAAGTTGATCATTTACATCATAGGGCCTGTCTTCATCTGCAAAATTTCTCGCCAGGTCAAGCAAGATATGCCCTTTCAGGGCGGGGTGGTCAATGTCTACCCCTGAGTCTACCAGGACTACCCAGACACCCTTGCCGCAGGCAACCTCCTGGGCAGAAACGGCATGAATACGATCTAAGTGCCAGGGGGCCGCAGCAAATGTCCCCTTTAACAGATATACTCTCATGGGCGGGAAATGCCCTGCGGCAAAAAGGTTCAGGGGCAGGACCAGGGAGAAAAAGATGAGGATGCAGCTCTTAACAAACATGTGTTTGCATAATAATAGGAATTAGCTCACTTGCACGGTATAGGCATTGTATTTCAGCGCCTCGTCAGGGAGGAGATAACCGTAATAGACACAAAAGACAAGGCCTCCTTGCCCGCTCAAATCAACCGGATAAGGAAATAATCCATCAAAACTTGTTACATCATCCAGAATAACCTGGCTGGTTCCATGAAAATCAATCCCGGCACCAAAGTCAGGCAAATAAATATAGGCAAACAATGTTGCCTCTTTTCCTCGATCTTCACCCGGTACCTGAATGGAGGGTTGCAGAAGCACCTGCCCTGCGGGTACAGCGATGACATTCTCCTCAGGATTCACATAAGACGAATAGGATAGGGCCGGAAGGGGCATCTCCGGTGCAGCCAATAATATCTGGGAACAGCCGTCCACACCGCAATGATCGCCACACCAAATGCCGCTTATCTTTATACATTTCAGCTCGGTGTCACAGAGCTCCGGCTCAAAAATACTGCACCGGTGCTCAATCTCTCCCTGGCATGCACCTTCATCAAATGCCTGGGAGGCAGATGGGTAATTATTCTCATCCCATGTGTGATCCACACCCATTTGCCAATCAGAGAGGTTGAAATAGTCGTAGCGGATTCCGTCCCAGTCCAAGTCCAAATCGTCCCAGGTCACGTCCAGGTGAAACCAGCCACCACAGACATTGACCAGGTTCCAAGAATGATCGTCACCATATATAATCAAGTCAGAGACCCCGGCCATGGAGAGCATACGGTCGGTCAAGACGGAATAGCCCTCACATACCGCTGATCCCATGTAGGCATCGTAGTCGGAATGCCTCTCCAGGCTGTCGTCATATGTCACGTGGTTTGCAATCCAGTCGTGGACTTTCTTCTCTCTGGTAACCATGTCCATATCAGGAGATATCAGATCCCTGACGGTCGCCTTGAGCCCTGTTTCAAGCGCATCTTCCTCGTCCTCACCGTACCAGTAATCTATGCTATATGTTGCCTGTGTTACGAGACCCTGTGCGTCGGAACTGCACCGGCGATACATATTTGTCCAGGACCAAAAGAGCCAGGGGACTTCCTGGGGCAGTTCACTTTCAAATAGACGCTCATTCCATTCCAGGAATTCATTCACCGTGACCCCTGATCCCTGGACAAAGCAGATAGAAATATCTGTCTTCTTTGATCTCATAGCCCTTATCAGGGAGAGATAAAACTCATCATATGATGAGATGGATTCCTCGCAGGCCTGGAAAGATCCCAGCCCTTTTGGCGCCAAATCGCGAATTTGCAGGTCCAAGACCCCCTTCCACACGGGGTTCACCAGCACGATTTCCCCCTGTCCGGCAAGACAGGGTGCATACATGAACAGGACGGATACAAACAGGATCAGGGATACCTCTATCCCGGATCGAACCAGGTTCACAGTCTTCCCGAGGTGAGTTTTAGAGCACATTTTTCTCCTATTGACAATTTACCCAGAACCCATACCACCCCAATCCATAAGGCACTTGCCCTTCATCCAGGCAGCTCAAGAATTCCTCAAGTGAGTCAAATGTCCTTTCCTGGGCAGGTATTACCAGGGAATATACCCACCAGGTGCCATTGTATTGATTCCCCAGTACCTCACATACATCAAAATCATCTATCATATCCACATCCACGGGACCCTTATCTCTGCGTCGAAAGGCACAAAACTCCGTGGTAAGAGGGGCCTCTGCGTTGTCCTGGGAAAAATAGAACCCGCTGTCAGGTATCTGGATGGCTGCATATATATCAACAGGCCCTTTATATCCCGCAAAATGAAATCCCAGGTGCATCTTGTCTCCAGGCACGATCTCACCATCGGCCGCCCCGTCTCCCAGGTCAACAGGGCTGATTTCCATATGCCCGCTCAAGTCGACGGATGTCTGGTCGGAAGGGACAGCTTTTCGGGCCATGCATTGACCACCTGACATATATCCACCGGCGCCTTCGCAGGCTGTTTCTGTGGTACAAAGGTCCAGGTGATCTGAATCGCAAACGGGTTCGGGAGGGTCATCTTGCCTGCAGCACACATTGTTTTCCCAAATGCCGCCATTCATTGTACAAATTAAAAAATTATTACACCCTTCCACACGTTGTTGGCTGCATTCCTCCTGTGCATGGCAGAAGCCGTCATACCAGTATCCTCCGTGGCCTTTGCACTCAGCTTCCGTTGTACAGGCGCTCGGGTAATTACTGCAGGTCTTCTCATGGCATGAGGTGCCATCCCAGATCCCGCCCGCCTCCTGGCAGTCTCGATTACTCTGACACGCATCCAGATGGGACGGACTACAGTTTTCACTGTACGAAGGCGCATCGTGACATGAACCATCATACCAGTAAAACCCGGAACCGACGCACTTGTCTTCTGTATCACAAAGATCAGACTGAGTGCAGGCAGGAGCGTCGTTACACTGCTCATCATACCAGTATTTTTCTATTCCTCCACAATCCTCTTTAGTCTCACACCCAATAAGGTTGTCCACTCGGCAACGGGCCTCCACGTGACATGAACCATCATACCAGTAAAACCCGGAACCGACGCACTTGTCTTCTGTATCACAAAGATCAGACTGAGTGCAGGCAGGAGCGTCGTTACACTGCTCATCATACCAATAGCCCCCAACGCCTTCGCAGGCATTCTTATCGGGACATGCCTCAAGATTTAAACTGGAGCAACTTACGGGGGGCTCGACATAGGCCCCTTCGGCCCAGGGATCTCCGGCCTCGTCCCAGCAATATTTCGACCCGGAGACGGCGTTATTGCTATCTGTACAGCCACTGCTTCCTGCAGGCGAAACACTGTTGTACCATGCCAAATAGGAATCCAGATTCACCCTTATGGTCACCTGGACATCATGGATCGTGCCTGAAGAAAAGGGGAGCTTTCGGATATAAATCCATCCGGAATCCTCGGGGGCAAGGGGGGTATAGGTCGCGAAAGGAGTAACCACATGTGTATACCCACCAGAATTTGGCACATATACATCCCTTTGTGCTGTTTTATTCAAGGTCAGAAATGTATCCGCGTTCCATGGCACGTCATTATAATGAGTGGAATTCCATGCATATTTCAGATATTCACCATCAGGCGGCTGCTTGTAACGCACTATCAGTCCCTCCACTGCGTCAATGGGCATGAATACGTTAGCTACTGCGTAGACCGTCCCGGGTGGAATAAAGATCCTAAAACCATCGGGAAAGGCTGATATGTCTGCCGCCTTACCAGGTCTGGGCAGCGCGGTCACATAAAAGTATAAAGTGACCTCATCCTGTCCGCATTCTGTAGAATTACCGTAGTCTATTCCACACACATTCCTGGCATCATTCATATTGTAGAGATCCTTGAATCCCGCCAGGGACCGGGTGCGCCTATAAGGATAATCCGTATTAACACAGGGATAGACCCCCTCCTCACATAGCCCTTCTTGGGCGCATTGCCTTGCACTGCAATAGGACCTATCCTGTCCATAGTGATAGAGGGACACATAGTCGCTTGCATAGCACGGCGTCAAAAACAACAACAGACATAAAACACATACTGGCATCATAAATAGCTTAACCACAACAAGTGACCTCCCAATCGCCTTATTTTAACAAAAAATCGCTAGTATAGTGTTTCACTAAAACATAAACAAAGTCATTGCGAGCATAGCGAAGCAATCTCTAACATATTGAAATTCCAATGGGATTGCTTTGTCGCTCTCGCTCCTCGCAATGACAGAATGCTGTAAAGTTTTTAATGAAACGTCTACTAGCCCACATTTTTTCTACTTTTTTTAAATATACGCAATCTTCATGCCAAATGTGAACAGTCATGATTTTGAGATTTCTCTATCATATTTTTTACCACGAAGTTCACGAAGGGCACGAAGAAAAAACCATTTTTTAACTATTACCTTCGTGCCCTTCGTGAACTTCGTGGTAAAATTGTCTTTGCAATTCTGATTGATTTAAAAAGCGCAATTTGTGACCGTGTAGAGTATAACCTTGAACGGTGAACCTCAAAAAAGAAGGGCGGATCATCACCCGACCCGCCCTTCAAGGATATTACTGATGTTTATTTAGCTGCGGCCTTATTTGACTACACAGACATCACCAAATGGTGTGGTCTGCCACTCACACCCTCCGCCTAAACCTGCCTCACAACTGGTCTGGTCTGTGAACTGCCCGCAATCAAGCAAACATTCCCCTGGAGGAGGAAATGCATTCCACGTGCAGCCGTCTGTAGCTCCACATGTCGCATCATCAAGTCCGCCACACTGGGGGATTGGTTCGGGACCAGGACCAGGCCCCGCCTCATTAGTTGACTGGGTCTGATAAGCACCGGTTACATCCACTCCATCATAGCTCACAGTCCCGTAATCATAAGCAGGCGTGATCAGGCTGAGACCGTCTGCTGTCAATTCAGTAATGAGCCCCATTACAGGCGCTCCGGTATAAACGATGTTCCCGCCGGCAAGACTATTACACGCTGTAGTCTGGCTGAAGACCGCCCTTAACCAACCTCCGTCAAAGGGTGGGGCCAAGGAAATTAGATTAACTTCCTCATCCAGATTCAATTCCGGAGTCTCCGGGCATGGTGAAACCTCGCAAACCAGGTGTCTGGTATGCTCTTCTTTATCATAATAGTAGATACCATATACAGGGTCAAGATTATCACCCTGGAAGAATGGACCCCTTGCCAGATCATTGCATTCTGTCTTAACGGTCTCATCGCAACCTACAATCTTTGTAGGGAACGTAAAGATTGGTATAGTGCACGCAGTATCGCTATTGAGGTAGGGAATCACCAGATTATTTTTCGCCAGGGCCGCCTCAACTTCACACAGACTGTTATTTGAACCTTGCCCTAATATAGTGAGGACATTGACCTGTAAAATTTGATTATTATTATATTCATTTAATGCGACTGCATTATAGTCAGCATAGTCCCCCACTCCCGGGAAAACTATCTCTGCGAAACCGCTCAAGACATTAACAGTATCCGCATTTGTGATTTCGTCTACACCGTCATATGCGTCCACTATGTCAAGTTTGGCCACTGTGCCGTCCTCTTTCTTGGGAAGGACAGCGCTCCAGGCCTCTATGACCTCGATGTAACCATAATTTGCCGTATCACATGAAGGCTCAAACAACTCGTACTCCTTGGGGTTCTGGGCGCTTGCGCTCTCGCCATCTACCACGTAGCTGTCATCAGTGATGGTGCAGACATACTTGCCGTCCTTGAACTGAATCTTGGCATCGAAGTAGTCGTTTGGAGACAGGTAGATCAGAAAGTCAAGCACTTCCACGCTGCATTTATGGCTTCTGAGGACCACCTTGGCAACCACGCTGCGGGTGTCGCTGCTGTTGATGATATGGAAGTTCGTCGCTATTCCATCGCCGGCCAGGTAAAGGGGATATACCAGCACGTCGCCATTTCCATTGGGGGCCGTTGACACATGGCTCGCCAGATCCATGGCAAAAACCGGCGAGGCCAACAGGGCCATGGCCACGATTAAGCCGTAAAGTTTAAACATGCTCTTTCTCATTGTCTTCATAAAAATGTCCCTCCTAAACTGTTTTGTTTAAAATTATTTCCAAAATTTTATTTAGGTTACAATTCCAAAGTTAGATATCACCCGACTGAGGAAATATCAAGGGATTATTTAATACGTGATACCAACTGCCATCCACTTCAACCCAGCAGTCGCGAAAATCACGCTGTTCTCCACCTCCTTTACCCTCATAGACGGCCCTACAGTCAAGGCAGGTCGAAAAGAAGGCCTCGCTGGAGTCAACCCCGTAGATCTCGACATTGACCAGCCTGGCCCCATGGAAAAGCCGGATATAGTTCCTGTACCTCTGCATGGGGACCATCTCCTGCGCATAAGGGGCCTCAAGTCTGAATGCCCCATCTGCATCACCCTTTGTCCGAAGCGCCCAATATGCCCTGAATGTCTCCAGGAGACCGCTTTTGCCATCGATGGAAACAGACCGGTCCAGGGTCACCGCAGGTCCTGAGACCCGGGCGCACCCGGCGCCTATCCCTATCAACAGCAGTGCAAGCAGCCCAGCTAACAGCCATCTTCCGGACATATTGTCACCTTGTATTTGTTCACAAGTCGTCTGTATTCGCTACGGGCAAATATAGGGGCCTTGGCCCTGAGTATCCTGGCCCGGATTATTTCCCTGAGCCTCTCATCAAGGGGCACCGGGTCTCCGTTTTTATCCAGGAACATCTTTTCATGGGCCCTGTAATATGAGACCACTGCTCCCTGCTTAAGGCCGACCTGGTCCAAGCGCTCTTTCAGATAGCACCTTGACAGGGCCATGGCCCTGTCAAAGCCCTGCTTTCCAAGTGAGCCCTCACAGGGGACATCCCGGGCCTCGGCCTCTTTTGCAAAGAGTAGGGTCCTGACCGTGGCCTCGATCAATGCCTTCCTTGTTGGGGTAAAGAATGGCGGAGAGGCCTTTTCCATGGCAGCCATGTCCTCGGTGGTGACAATGACCCCTTCTCCCTTTGCCACAACTCCGGCAAGGGCAGGTCCCACACCACCAAGTACCACCATCAGAAAGACAACAACAAAAGGCCTCACCATCATTTCCTTATCCATTTCCTCAAGTTATTACATTTAATAGATGCCCGGCCCCTATATGGGACCGGGACATCCGGTTAACATCGTTTATTATGTTTACGGTCCTACGGTTACCTCATAGACGTTATAGAGTATATCGCCTGAACCGTTTACATAGCCATAGTACACATCAAATACAAGCCCGGGATAGCCGGTGAGATCCACGTTTCCGAGATCAAATGTGGCTACTCCGCCATCACAGGTTTCAGTAACCAGCGAGGACAGATCCGTGCCTTCATCAAATGAAGGCATCCAGATGTACATGATCGGCGTCACCACATCGGCGCAATCCGAAACGTTCATCTGAGGTGCTATGCTGACCATACCCTCGCTCACGCTTACAGGTGTGTCAGCAGGAACGGGAGGCGTAGCATTATAGTCTACTCCGTCCATAGGCGTTGCCGGATTGGCAGGCTCGGCCTCAGCACCAGCACCGACGGTTATGGGAATTGTGACTGTGTCGGCAGGCACCTGGTTGTCCGCTATCACCACGCTCGTGGTGCCGTCGGCAACTGCGGTGATGGTTAAGATACTCCCATCAAGGGTTGCTGTGGCAACATCTCCATTCGGAGCAGTCTGAATGGTGTAAGGTGCCGAACCACCGGATATCGTGACTGTGCCCGTATCACCCGCGGTATTTAGTGTCACGCTGGTCGGGTCGGCGACTAATTCGGCGACCTGCCCAATGGTAACCGGGATGGCTCCGTATGCCACATTGTTGGTGGTGCAGGACTCAGTAATGCTACCGTCATAGTTGGCCTTCAGGAGTACATAGTAGACACCGCTTGCCAACGTGGATGGTATCGTGACCACAGGAGCGTCAGTACCGGTGTATGTAAGAGAACCACCGACACCCAGGGCACCAACAGGTGCAACGCCGACGAAATAGTCTTCCGCATCGTACACTGTATCTAAGCTCAAATAGATACCGGCAGTAGAGGCAGTGGCAGCCACCGGACCGATATTGCGTTCACTGAAGGGCACGGTCAACTGCTCTCCCTGGTTCGCTATGGTCGGCGAAACAGTGACGCCCGAAGGAATCAGGTCAGCCATCTGGGCCATGGTGAGATTCTCGTACACGACGTTATCCGTCTCTCTCAGCTCCTGAATGGCGGAATCCGGATCCATTACCATGTAGACAGCACCGCCGCCTGTTTCAGGTATGCTTATGACGACAGTGCCAGTAACGGCTGAACCGTTGGCAATGCTCGGTATGGTTACCGACCCCACCTCTGTACATTGTGCCTTGATGTTGCTGATTGACGGCATGGTATCGCCACCGTCAACAAAGTCACCATCACCAGCAGCATCTAAAGCGCCTACGTTATTAGCAACAGCACCTACAGTAGCTCCGAAGTAGAACTTCACTACTACATCAGACACCGCAAGGCCGTTGGCAGCACCATTAGAAGGTTGATTGGTTACATTATACGTCAATGTCACGTTGTCACCGGCCTGGTAAGTCCCGGCAGCAGCAGTTACAGTGGACATGCCGCCGGAAGCATCCCCGTTAAGCTGCGGCGCTTCAACGTTCACGGTGACAAAGTCAATCCCGTCTGCAGGGCCATTTGCTCCGGCCTGAGTCGGCGAATCAGCGTCAAGGTTGTTCCAATCGCTTGCCTCAACGAGGGCGGCATCTGCATCTACGAAGGAATAAATCCGGAGAGGCGAACCAGCCACATCCAGATTCCATGTGCTGGGGCACGTTGCAGGCAGAGTTACTGTCGGACTGCCGGTGTCTATTCCTCCTGCGGCCAGTGACGATATGGTCCGGCTGCCCACGTTTTTGCCGTTTACTACCACGTTGTTGATGGTATAATTTACATCATCGGTCAAGTAATACTTCACAGTGAACTCACCAGCATCTACATTGCCGATATTCTGGATCTTACTCTGCAATGTAAGCACATCAGAAGGATGTATATTCCCTATGGGTGACATCTTGAGATTGGTGAAGTTCACAAGATCCGGTGCGCTGATGGTTATGGAAGGCGCGGCAGTATTATCCGCCTCGGTATTGTCTGCCTCCTGGTTATACGCCTCCTGGTTGATGAGCGCCACTATGAAGAGATCACCACCGCCTACGCTGTTGTTTGCCGGTATGGTCAAGATCGTGCTTGTAGCAGCGTCCTCTGACTTACCAGGATCAAGAGCAGCTACGTCGCGTGATCCGAGCAGCAGTCTCTTGGTAGAACCAGTGTATGTATTGGCATCAGCCAGATAATAGTTGATGGTCGTGGCCGGGGATACCAGATCGCCATCGTTGTTCACCCTGTCCTTTACCGTGATGGTGCTTTCCTCAGAGATGGAAACCACAGCAGGCACAGGATCGGTAATGGTGGTAGCAGTAACATAACCCAGGTTGTACTTGGGCGTATTGTCGAACTTGAATGCCTTGGCTTCGCCGGCGTCGGTCCAGGCAGCAATACAACTGCCGCTCATGGCCGCCTTTACAACAATATTATTTGCCGATGCAGCCACAATGTCCTTGCCCCACTTGACAGCAGCACCCGTATGGGACGCGTTTTCCTTTACATAGATTGCTGCTAAATCGGCTGCTCCGCCGTTATCCACTACTCCGTCGGCATCAGGAATTGTAGCAACATCTCCCGCGATCACAAAGTAACTCGTACTGGAATTGACAAAGAGCTGGGAGCCCGCTTCCAAGGCTTCATCGTCGTCGACCTTGACCGATGTGGCATAGTTCTCGGCGAATGGACTGGCTCCGCCGATTGTGTACTTATTGATGACAGTGTCTGGTCCTGCAACCTTATGCAGTACAGCCGCGTAACCGGCATTGTAGACCATATCCAATATGCCGTTCGCCGCATTAGCCGCAAGTATTTCCGTGCCATCCTGTGCAGGAGCTGGCATATTGTTGCTTTTGTACTGCACGAGGTTCAGTGTTGGACCAGCAGCAGTGTCGCCTTTTTCGTAGCTCACCACGGCACCGTTTGAGCCATCAGTGATCACGTTCACGCCGTTACCGGTAATAAAATTAACAGTACCGGTGGCTCCGGTTCCTACCGCCAGTTTGACAGCAGTACTGGAATTTCCAACGCCGTCTACAATAGTGCCATATATGGAGCCAAAAGCACTAGTACCATCAAGATCATTATGGCTGTTATAGGCCACTATTATGGTATTACCCGTGCTGCCGGCAATGGCATGCAATTCAGTCAGAGTTATGGCAGCCGTCACACCCGTACCAACAATACTCGTGGCCGCAGGGGCATATATTGCCGTCCCATCGGTTAGCTTGCGGCGAGTGACCATGACCCGATCGTCGACGGCATTATCTACATAGGCAATAGTAATTCCGCTGCCGTCAAATACCATACAAATCTCACCGGCGACGGTTGCAGTTGCACCTGTAGCTATTGTAACGCCGTCCAGATAACTGTTCGCCGCTGTGCCGAGAGTCGGGCTGCCGCCTGCATTCACCTTCTGGAGATACAGGTCTGTTCCAGCCGCTGTTTTAGCTACGACCCAGAGGTTACCGGAGCTATCCAGCACGGTCCTGACGTCCGCCAGTACGGCACCGGTATCCAGTACCTGGGTACCGCTGTCCTGCCACTGAACGACGCCTGCCGCATTGATCTTCTGCACATAGACCTCGTCCGTGGCAGCATTATTTATGTATGCGTAATATGTGTTGCCGGAACCATCTGCGACCGCCTGAACATCAATCTCTGTCAGGTTTGAGACATCTTGGACGGCAGACCATCCCTTTTCGTATACTGCGAATTCATTAGCCCACGCCCCCCCAACCATGGACGCAACAAAAAACACAGCCAGTGTAAAGGGCATCAAAAACTTCCATCTTTCTAATTTACTCATCTTTTACCCTCCTAAGTTAAAACTTTAAGGATAGATCTAAACATGCCTGAATTAATAATTACCAACTAAAAAGCTTATCGTTCTGTCTGTATTACGCTGTATTACGGCTCTTTCATTATCTCCTCCCTTTTCACAGTCTTAAAATTTTAATCCGCAGATTACACAGATTTACACAGATTAGTCTGCAAGAAAATCCTTATTTTCACCGCAAAGACACCAAGAAATACCTTAACAGCAAATTCTATGCCGCCAGCCTCTGTTCCAAACCCACAACCCTTTTTTCCAGGTCAATTACCTTGATTACCACCTCCGAATACTCATCCCTTCGTACAATTACTTCATAAAGCCGTCTATACGCCTGTTGGTCTCACCAATCATGGAAACAAGCTCGTCCCCGACCGAGTCTATGCGCTTGTTGGTCTCGTCTATGCGCCGGCTCTGATCGGCAAGGTGGATATTGATGTCCGCCAGCCGCTGGTCAACCGAATTGAGCCTCTCTGTTATCTTTATCTGTTCGGTCTTTACGTCGTGGATCTCAGGTAACACAATATCCCTAAGAGAAGACCTCAATACCTCTTCAATGTCCATATTTCCTTTAGCAAGCTTTCATTGTCGGGTTTCGCCACGCTCAACCCAACTACGGACTTCCCCTTTATCTGTATGCACTTTATGTGCCTTGATTATTCAAAGCTAACAGCTAACAGCTAATGACTAAATTATATCTATCTTATCTCCATTAGCCCGTCAAGAAAAAAGATTGGAAATTTCAAGTTTCAAACCGTTCATTGTATACGGAAATCCATGATGTGATTGACATCATCTCCAAACCAGGCACGTCTGACAATCACTGTACCGCTGTCGTCCAGCACCTTGACTGTAAAAAAACTCTGAGGGATCTCGAGCTGATAAGCACCCCAAAAATGCGAGGCAAGCTCGGAGTCACGGCCCGACAGATATCCCTTGATAATCATTCTCATTCCAGGGACCCCTTCGCCCGGGTCAAACCGCCTGTTTCCATTAATGTCCCTATAGACATTACCGAGGATATATGCCCTATGCTCCGCGGGACGGGCAAGATCGGCCACGGCCACATAGACATTGTAAGGGATATCTTCCCCCAGGTCCAGGACGGCCCCCATGAAGCTTATGCCGATCTCCGTTAAATCCGTGTTGAAGATGGTTTTTTTTACATTCCGTGAAGGATCAAGCTCATAGCGCACCCAGTTATCAAATATTATCCGTGCGGCCTCAAGGGGCCCTATGAAGTTCAAGAAGGCCAGGGCCCCAAAGACCTCGCCGCTTGAGAGGGCCGTATATCCGGCCTCTCCAATTCGATCCGATACCGTGCTGCCGTCAAGACCTGTCGAGCTGTAGTATAGATTTGTAATCATATCGTTATTATGACCGGACGCCGCGTGTGCGAGAATGGTATTCCATGCAAGCGGCGGAAGACCGCTTTCAAGGACCCACGCATTTTCCCCAAGGGCCTCGCGCGCTGCGGATTCATCTATGCCCAGCTTATGAATGGTCTCCATGGGGTTTGCCCTGGCCTCGTTTATAAACCGCCAGAAGTAAAGAGCGGAATTACTGTCATCTTCTCCGAATACTGCTCCGGGGAATACGCATATGGAGACAAGGATGATAATGATGAATAGGATCTTTCTCATGTCAGAGATATATGTCCTGCATAAAGTATCTACTCAAAACAGGGGCAGTTGTAATGAAAAAGGATGTCACCGCAGAGACGCAAAGGACGCAGAGTAAAATACTTTTCCCTTTGCCATTGAGAGGATGGCAAAGGGAAATCGATGCCTTTCCAGCAGGATACTTTTTGTTTTTCGCCCTCTCAGCGAAAAACAAATAGTCCTTTGCGTTCTCGGCGTCTCTGCGGTGAAAATAAAGCTGGAAAATCTCATTACCTCTATTTATTGAGAAGTTACTGTATAAATATGATTAGGTCGCGGCTATGACAAGATATTCGTAATATCCGCAAAACTGGTGCCAAATACCTATTTCCGGCAGGCAACAAGCCGGGCAGTAGGTAATTAGGGAGTAAACAGCCAGAGAGTATGGGCCGAACAGGATCTCAAAAAACCATATATATGTGGTTAATTTTCGCCAGTATGGCTAAATCTGATCAAAAAACAATGGAAGGCTTACAGGAGCCCGAAGCTGCGCAATACCGCGGCCCAGTCCTTGTTTTTCTCGGCATAGGCCAGCATAACCTTTCGCATCTTTTCAACCTTTTCGTTTTCCAGGAGCCATATCTGGGCCTG
>Ga0190315_1000061_pt1 | contig 65574 bp, 56 predicted proteins | sample 48701101_MG_FD_161673 | JGI IMG/M metagenome (GOLD analysis project Ga0190315, IMG submission 161673) | Hydrothermal vent sediment bacterial communities from Southern Trench, Guaymas Basin, Mexico - 4870-11-0-1_MG | ecosystem: Environmental > Aquatic > Marine > Hydrothermal vents > Sediment ...
AGGCTGCACGGCAAGCCGCATTTCCCGTGCCCCGTGTCAACTTCAAAGCTTGGCGTGATTACGCCAATAACCCGTTGCACGGCCAGATGAGCGAAAAGTTGATACCAAAACTGCGCGACTCTCTCAGCGAACAATTGCCTGAGTACATGATACCAAGCGCCTTTGTGCTGCTTGAGGCTTTGCCGTTAACGCCCAATGGCAAAATTGACCGGCAAGCCCTGCCTGATCCGGAAAACGCGGCTCAACCGGGTGTGGCTGAATACAAAGCCCCGCGCACGCATGAGGAAGAAACGCTGGCTCAGATTTGGGCCGAAGTTTTAGGTTTGGAACGGGTAGGTATTGACGACAATTTCTTTGAACTGGGGGGGCATTCGTTGTTAGCCACTAAATTGATGGCACGAATTAGAGAAACCTTTGAGGTCGCTTTGCCATTACAGCAACTGTTCAATGCGCCCTCGGTAGCCCAACTGAGTGGGCCGCTCCAGCAGATGCGTGATGCCGCCCAAGATGTGCAACCCGTGCCATTGAGATTACCCACTATTATTTCTGCTCCCGCAGCGCGTCATCAGCCCTTCCCGCTCAATGATATCCAACAAGCCTATTGGCTGGGGCGTAGCGAGGCCTTTTCGATGGGCAATGTGGCACCCCATATTTATCTGGAACTGGATTGTTCGAGGTTGGATGTGCAACGCCTAGAACAAGCTTGGCAACGTTTAATTGAGCGTCATGAGATGTTGCGTGCCATTGTCTTGCCTGATGGCCAACAACAGATTTTGCCTAAAGTGCCGCGCTATCATATTGAGGTTTTGGATCTGTCAACCCACAGCCCTGAAGCAGCGCAAGCACAATTGGCAGAGATTCGCCAACGTCTGTGCGATAACGTGTTTGACGTGTCGCAGTGGCCCTTGTTTGACATTCGTTTCACCCAAATCAACGCAGACACCATGCGCTTCCATTTTAGTTTGGATGCGATTATCAACGACGCCTGGAGTAACTCAATCCTCGCCTCTGAATGGTGGCTTTTGTATCAGGAACCCGCTTTAGAACTGGAACCGCTCACGCTGTCATTCCGCGACTATTTGCTGGCAGAACAAAGTTGGCATGAAGAAGCCACCTATCAAAACGCGCTGAATTATTGGCGCAATCGACTGGACACGCTGCCTCCTGCTCCTCAATTGCCGCTGGCACGCCAACCCGAATCCCTAGACAAGCCACATTTCAATGCGCGTCGTTTCCACCTGAAGGCTGAACAATGGCAGACTTTGAAACAAAAAGCCACCCGGAACGCTGTGACACCTTCAGCGATGCTGCTGGCGATGTTTGCGGATATTTTGGCTTTGTGGAGCAAAAGCGCACATTTTACCTTGAACCTGACTTTGTTTAACCGCCTACCTATACATGAGCAAATCAATCAGTTAGTGGGTGATTTCACCTCCTTGATCTTGCTGGAAATCGATCACCGCCAGCCAGTGTCGTTCAGTGAACGTGCCAGACAGGTACAAAAACAGTTGTGGCAAGATTTGGAGCATCGCTATGTCAGTGGTGTACAGGTGATGCGAGAGATGGCGGCTCACCACAAAGAGCGCCAAAGTACCATGCCGATTGTGTTCACCAGTATGCTGGCTTTGGATATTGAACAAGGCGACAGCATGTTCAACAACTTGGGTGAACCCGTCTTCGGATTAGGTTTGACCCCACAAGTGTGGATTGACCATGGTGTCATCGAAGGGCCAGAGGGTTTAGAACTGGTGTGGAATACCGTTGATGAACTGTTTCCGGACGGCTTGCTGGACGACATGTTTGCTGCCTACAACCAGCATGTCCTGCAACTGACTCGCACCGATAGTGCGTGGCAAGCCAGCAGTACCCAAGCCCTGTTGCCTGAAACCCATTTGCGAAGCCAACGCGAAGCCAACGCGACCACTGCACAGCGTTCTGAGCAATTCATGCACACGCTGTTTATCGAGCAAGTGAGAAAACGGGTTGACCACCCGGCTGTCATCAGCGGTGAGACTTGTTTGAGCTATGCGGAATTGCACACAGCCGCCTTGCAACTGGCCCATTGGTTGCGTCAAGAAGGTGCCGAACGCAATTGTCTTGTGGCCGTGGTGATGGAAAAAGGCTGGGAACAAGTGGTGGCGGTTATGGGTATTCTGTACGCCGGCGCGGCTTATGTCCCGATTGATCCAGAACTACCTGAACAACGTCAGCATTTCCTGCTCCAAGACACTGATGCACGCTTAGCCCTCACCCAAAGTCAATGGCTAGAACAACTCAATTGGCCGCAAGGGCTTGAGGTACTGGCCATTGACCAACACGATTTACCGCTGTGCGACACTTTGCCTGACGTACCGGAACGGGCCCTCACTGACTTGGCCTACATCATCTACACTTCCGGTTCCACCGGCCAACCCAAAGGTGTGGTTATTGATCATCGCGGTGCGGTCAATACCTTATTGGACATCAACCGCCGTTTTCAAATCACGGCAGAAGACCGCGTTTTAGCCTTGTCTGCCCTGAATTTCGATCTGTCCGTGTACGATGTTTTTGGTGTCTTGGCGGCTGGGGGCACAATTATCATGCCCGAACCCACACATCGCCGCGATCCACAACACTGGGCTAGGCTGATGGTTAAACACCAAGTGACGCTGTGGAACACCGTTCCCGCCTTGATGCAAATGCTGGTTGATTACCAAAATGGGGAAGCACTGAATACCCCACTGCGATTGGTCATGATGAGCGGCGATTGGATTCCACTGACGCTGCCTGAACGCATCAAGCAACTGTGGCCAGAGAGCCAAGTCATCAGTTTAGGCGGCGCGACTGAAGCCTCAATCTGGTCTATTTATTACCCGATTGAAACCGTTGAGCACAGCCAAAACAGTATTCCCTACGGCAAACCGCTTTCTAATCAGACTTTCTATGTGCTTAACGAGCGGTTGGAATCGTGTCCGATTTGGACACCGGGCCAACTTTACATTGGCGGTATTGGCTTAGCACAAGGTTATTGGAAAGACGACACCAAAACACAGGCTAGTTTTATCACGCATCCCCAAACCAAAGAGCGATTATATCAAACGGGTGATTTAGGCCGTTGGCTACCAGATGGCAATATTGAGTTTTTAGGACGGGAAGATGCACAAGTTAAAGTGCGTGGGCATCGTATTGAATTGGGAGAAATTGAAACCGATCTCAATCGCTCTCCTTTATTAAAAGAGGCTGTGGTGATCACCGTGGGTGACAAGTTGCAAGAAAAGCAGCTTGTTGCTTATATCGTACCCGAAAACGAAGAAGCGGTATCACACCCCGTTGATCAAGCCGCTTATGGCACTGAAGAGATGAAAGGGGTTCTCACTGATCCAGCAGAGCGCGTGGCGTTTAAATTGCGCCAGCCCGCTATTCGCCGTTTTGCCGAGTCTTCATCACGAGAAAGTATCGTACTACCGCCCGTCACGCTAAATCAAAGTGCCTACCTTGCTCGGCAGAGTTATCGCCATTTTAAACAAGAGCCCTTACCACTTGAGGCCTTCAGTGCTCTGCTCGCCGGTTTGCAACCCATGACTTCAGCAGCCTTACCGAAATACCGCTACGGTTCAGCCGGTAGTCTCTATCCCATTCAATGTTACCTCTACATCAAACCTAATCGGGTGGTTGGGCTTGAGACGGGCATCTACTACTATCATCCGCTAGAGCATCGTTTAATTCTGATTGCGCCAGAGGCAGAGCTTGATCAAAGCTTACATGGTGGGGTTAACCGTACTCTCTTTGAAGAGTCCGCTTTCAGTCTTTTCCTTGTGAGTGACATGAACGCGATTGAACCCATGTATGGCAAGATGAGCCGCGATTTCAGCTTGCTTGAAGCGGGCTATATGAGCCAACTCTTGATGGAGGAAGCGCCAGAACACGACATCGGTCTTTGTCCAATTGGGGGGATGCAGTTTGAGCCCATTCGTCCTCTTTTTGAACTGAACGATAACCAAGAGATGCTGCATAGTTTCCTAGGGGGTGTGATTTCACAAGAACAGAAAAGTAGCTTGCCGGCACCAGAAGCCATTCAGGCCAAGACAGAGGATAAGGTGAAATCGTTTTTGAGCCTTCATCTTCCTGCCTATATGGTGCCTAATCACTACATTGTCGTGGACAGTTTGCCCCTAACGCCCAATGGCAAAGTGGATCGAAAAGCCTTGCCCATTCCTGACTTAAATCAGCTTGCCAAATCATTGGTCGTGCCGGCGAATGAAACAGAACAAAGCCTGATGGCGATTCTTGAGGCCCTTTTGAAAAGGGAAGGGATCAGTGTGACGGATAACTTCTTTGATATTGGCGCGAACTCTCTGGATTTTATCCAAATTTACAATGCCATTAAAAAAGAATGGGGCATTGAAATCAGCGTCATGGAATTGTTTCAACGGGCAAACGTGCGCGAAATTGCAGATTTATTAAACGCGCAAATCGATGCTGAACAGGACAATTTTGAGGAGATTGATTTATGAGTCATATTGCCCAACTGATTTCAAGTGTCAAGCAGCAAGGCATTTTTTTGTCGGTGGTTGGGGAAAAGCTGCGTCTCAAAGTCCCTAAAGGCGCATTAAGCCCAGAATTGAAACAAGCGCTGTCTGAACGCAAAGCGGAGATCATTGCTTTTTTAGAACAAGAAGCGAGTTCCGCTAAGCATAAGATTGATCAGACTCGTTTTCCCTTGTCTTATGGACAACAGGCACTGTGGTTTATCTATCAAGAAGCGCCTGACAGTCCGGCTTATAACATGGTTTCGGCACTGCACATCAGCAGTGCTTTAAACAGTGCGGCTCTGCAACGCGCGTTGGAACAGGTGGTGAAACACCATACACAACTGCACACCCGCATTGAAGTGGATGCTGATGGGCATATTTGGCAACAGGTGACAGACACCTGGCCTGATTTGGACATCATTGATGTGGCGCATGAATCATGGGAACACCTGTTGGAACAGGCACGTCAATATGCCCAACAACCCTTTGATTTAAACAAAAGCGGACTGCGTGTGGCTTTGTTTCAGCAATCAAGCCAAAGTCACCTTTTTGTGTTTATTTTGCACCATATTTTTGGCGATGCGCGTTCAATGGGTATTATTCAGCAAGAATGCTTGAGCTTGTATGAGGCTGAAGGTAAGGGGCAAGTGGTGACTTTAGCCCCTCTGCCCGCGACTTACGCCGATTATGTGCATCATGAAGCCGAGATGCTCAAAAGCGAGCAAGGCCAACAATTAGCGGACTATTGGCATGAACAGTTGGCTGGAGAGGTGCCGGTATTGAATTTACCAACAGTTCGCCCCCGCCCATCTATACAGACGTACAATGGGGCTTCTTACCCTTTTCAATTACCGCAAACCCTGTCAGCACAGCTCACTGCCTTGGCACAAAGCCAAAACACCTCGCTGTTTACGCTGCTGTTAGGCGCGTTTCAAGTTTTGCTGCACCGCTACACTGGACAAACGGATATTTGGGTGGGTACGCCGACTTCAGCAGGTCGTCTACACGAAGCGTTCAGCCAATTAGTGGGCTATTTTGTCAACCCCGTGGTGTTATGCACGCACTTGGGTGATCAAGGTTTAAGTTTTAAACAATTACTCCGGCAATTACACCCTAAAGTCATTGGGGCACTGGCGCATCAAGCCTATCCCTTTCCTCTTCTGGTGCAACAAAAACACCCACAACGGGATAGCAGCACATCTCCGTTATTTCAAGTGATGTTTTCCTGGCACAACCAAAACAGAGATTCAGTAATCACATCAAAAGGACTGTCTTATACATCGGTTTATTTGCCGCAAATGGAAAGTCAATTTGATTTGACTTTAACTGTGGGCGAAGGCGTAGTGTTTGGCTGTGCGCTTGAGTACAATGCTGACTTGTTTGATGCACAGCGTATAGAACGTATGGCACAACATTTGACTCGGTTGTTGGCAGGTATTGTGGTGCAGCCAGAACAGGCTATTGATCAATATCCACTGCTCACCGAGCCAGAAAAACAACAACTTATCGCTTGGAACACTACCCAAACGGATTATTCCAAAGAGCAAACCATCGTTGACTTGTTTGAACAACAGGTGGAACAGTCTCCTGATAACATCGCTGTGGTGTTTGAAGGTGAACAACTGAGCTACCAAGAACTGAACGCGAAAGCCAACCAGTTGGCGCACTATTTGTTAGCACACCCGGCACTTATTAAGACGCACAATCCGTTGATTGCCATTGGCGTTCAGCGTTCAGTCGATATGCTTGTCGGCTTTCTGGGCATTCTCAAAGCGGGTGCCGCTTATGTGCCAATCGATCCCAACTATCCGGCTGAGCGGGTGGCTTACCTGCTTAAAGATAGTGCCGCTTCCGTGTTGTTGACCCAAAGTGCGTTGCAAGCGCAATTCCCTTTAACTCAGGCTGCATTGATTTGTTTGGATGAACTCGTTCTGAGTGCCCAATCTGCTCTAAACCCAATTCGGCAATGCCAACCTGATGATTTGGCATACCTGATTTACACATCCGGTTCTACCGGTTTGCCAAAAGGGGTGATGGTTGAACACCATGCCTTGAGTTTGCACATTCAAGCGATGTTGCAAACCTACTCGGTACAGCCTGAAGACAGGGTATTGCAGTTTGCTTCTATGGGATTTGATACCGCATTAGAACAACTGTTGGTCGCTTGGCTCAAGGGGGCTTGTTCCGTGCTGGTCAAAGATAATGTGATGGCTGCCCATGATTTAGTGCAGTTGCTACAGACTCAAGCGGTGAGCATCGCTGATTTGCCACCGGCTTACTGGCAACAGATGTTGGAGTTAGAAGGCCTCGCCGAAGCCTTGCCAGCATTGCAGACGCTGATTCTGGGTGGTGAAGCGTTGCCATTGGATTTGGCGCGGCAAACCCGTGAACGTTTCCCCACCTTGACTTGTTTTAACGCCTACGGCCCAACCGAGGCCGTGATTACACCCACTCTGTATCGCTTGCCATCTCGCTTGGACAAGGAGAGTCTTTATGTGTCAATTGGACAGCCGCGTGCCAATACTCAGGTTTTTGTGTTGGATAAGCATGATCATGTTCAGCCTATCGGCATTGCCGGTGAATTGTGTATCGCAGGCGCGGGCTTAGCACGCGGTTATCTCAACCGGCCTGAACTAGAAAAATTTGTTGAAATCCAACTGTTTGGCGAATGGCAGCGGGTTTATAAAACGGGTGATTTAGCCCGTTGGTTGTCGTCTGGCCAGTTAGACTATCTGGGCCGGATTGATAATCAAGTCAAACTGCGCGGGTTTCGGATTGAATTGGGTGAAATCGAAGCGGTGTTATTACAGCACGCGGTGGTTAAGCAAGCCGCGGTTGTCTTGCTTGAAACGGATGAGAATAAACGTTTGGTGGCCTATATCAGTACTGATGCCGCGCCTGATGATTTAGTCGCTGAGCTGAAGGCTTATTTAAAAACCCAGTTGCCCGATTATATGGTGCCTGCTGTTATCATGGTATTGGATGCGTTACCGCTAACGCCGAATGGCAAAATTGATCGTCAAGTTTTGCCGGCACCTGATACTCAGTCGCAGTCAAACGTGATGCCGCGTAATGAGGTGGAACTCAAGTTGTTGTCACTGTGGCAAACGGTTTTGAATCAACCCAACCTGGGTATTCATGATAATTTCTTTGATTTGGGTGGCCATTCTTTGTTGGCAGTGCGCTTGATAAACCAAATTCAACAGCAGTTTGAGAGGCGCTTGCCTGTCAGTGTGTTGTTTCAGAGTCCGACTATTGCGAGTCTGGCTGAAGCACTGCACGATACTAGCCTCCAATGGACAAACTGTGTACCGATTCAAATGCAAGGGGATGAGCTACCGGTGTATCTGTTACCCGGCTCGATTGGTTCCGTGTTGTATTTACAACCGTTGGCAGCGGGATTAGGTGATAAACAACCTATTTATGCTTTACAAACGCCGGGCTGGCATTTTGAAACCACGCCTGATTCTATTGAAGCCTTGGCGGCCTATCATTTAAATCAGTTACGCCAACAACAAAAACAGGGGCCTTATCAATTAGTGGGGCATTCTTTTGGGGGGCGGGTGGCCTTTGAAATGGCCTATCAATTAGAACAGCAAGGTGAAACGGTGGCATTACTGGCGATTCTGGATACCAATGCGCCAGATGATAATGAAACCGCTTTCATGGAAGAGACTGAATATCACTGGCTGTTCAGCCTTGTGATGGTTTTTGAAATCCTGACTGGGCTGGATTTGCAACAGCCTTTAAAAGGCCTAGAAGCATTGGATACAGAGGCCGCTTACGCAAAAGTCCTCAAAACCTTGCAACAGCATGAAGTCATCTTTACGCCTGAGGCAACCATTGATGAACTCAAAGCCTGGATCAACATCTACCGCGTCACTTCACAGGCACACAGTCGTTATAAAATTTCAGGGCAAGTGCGTTGTCCAATTCATTTTTTCCGCGCCAGTGAGCACATTGCGGGCTTTGAGTTTGAAGATAAGCGTGAAGCGTGGGGCTGGGCGGATTGTACTTTGGGCGGGCTGCATGAACAGACCGTTTCTGGCACGCATTTCGGCATGATGACGGCACAGTATGTACAGACACTGGCAGCGCAGCTTTTGTCAGTTATCAGCACAAGCCTATCACATTGAATCAAGTATCAGGAGGGAATCAGTAGATTGAAAACTAAATAAAAGCAAAATAACAGGCATTCCAGTCGGGCTGCAAAATAACAAGAGCGTAAATCGGGCTGCAAAATAACAGTTGCTCTCCAAGCGAGGGCAAAATAAATTTTGCACTCCAAGCGAGGGCAAAATAAATTTTGCACTCCAAGCGAGGGCAAAATAAATTTTGCACTCCAAGCGAGGGCAAAATAAATTTTGCAACGACAATCGGGCCTTCAAGATTTATCAATATTACCTTTTTTTTAATGTGTTTTTTCGTTCTACTGATAATCTTTAAGTTTACCCGCTTAAGTATACCTATTGATAACTGATTTCCACGCAAAAGTTTTTTAAGCAAATACTTTTGCGTGGAACTGATAACTGATTGGAGAATAACCCATGTTAGTCAACATTGTTATATTGAGCGGGATCACGGTTTCTTGGTTGAAGTCTCGTCAACAGGCCATTCAAACATCTGCTCAGCAGATGCCAAAAAGTGAGGTAGCCAACCCTCAGACTTTTAAGCCTAAAAAGTTGCTCAAGGATGTCAAAAGTGCTTTGATGGGGGATGAACGTCAAAAACAGCAATGCCTCATACAAAAAAACGAAAATGCTGATCTGCAAAAAATTGATAGCCTACTCAATCGCCAGTTGCTCATTGCGACGGGCACCTTGGGGGCCATTTTACTCAGTCCTTTGAACCCGGTATGGGTGGTATTGGGCACTGTAGGTGTTTTATATTTGAGTTTTCCTCTATTTCATTTTGCTTGGAAAAATACTCAAGAAGGTTATGTGATTAATGTTTTTACGGTTGATAGTATTTTGGTTGTGGGGATGCTGTTGACGGGTCAATTAAGCTATGCGGCATTTATGTCCATTTTGGCCTCTCTCAAATATAAATTGGTTGTTCATACTGAAGATCATTCGAGAAAACAGTTGATCAATGTTTTTGCGGGTCATCCCCCTAAAGTGTGGCTTTTGAAAGAGGGCGTTGAAATTCAAGTGGATTTTGAATCCGTCCAGGCGGGCGATATCGTGATTGTCAACGCGGGCGAAATCATTCCCGTTGATGGCGTGATTCAAAGCGGTTTAGCCAGCATTGATCAGCATCTTTTAACGGGCGAAAGTCAACCGGCTGAAAAAGGCCCTGGCGAGCAGGTTTTTGCCGCGACTTTGCTGTTATCGGGACGGGTTGCGATTGATGTGCGAACGGCGGGTAATGAAACGGTGGCGGCGCAAATTGGTGATGTGCTGAATAAAACCCAGCATTATAAAGACAGCTTGATGCTACGTGGCCAGAAAATCGCTAATCAATTAGCGCCGGTGACATTGGGGATTGGTGGCGTGACTTGGGCAACGCTGGGCGCAACGCCTGCTCTGTCAGTGTTATGGGCAGGTTTGGGCTTGAACATGATCGCTTTAGGCCCGCTGAGTGTGTTGAGTTATTTACAAATTCTCTCACGCCACGGGGTTTTGATTAAAGATGGGCGAGTGTTGGAAACGCTGCGCCAAGTCGATACGATTGTGTTTGACAAAACGGGTACTTTAACCTTGGAACAACCCACCGTTGGCCAAATCCATTCTCTGGGCGATTACGATGATGAGACGGTGTTGCGTTATGCGGCGGTGGCTGAATTCCGACAACCTCATCCCATTGCTAAAGCGATTCTGGCTAAAGCGGAAGCTGCCGAACTGAAAGTGCCTGAACCGGATGAGGCGGGTTACGAAGTGGGTTACGGCATTAAAGTCAATATCGATCAACACACTATTCGTGTTGGCAGTGCGCGTTTTATGCAGCGTGAAGACATTGTGCTGCCAAATAGTATTGCTGAAATTCAGGCAAGGGCCCAAGAACACAGTTTTTCACTGATTTATGTCAGTGTTGATCAACAGTTGGCAGGGATTTTAGAAATGCAGCCCAGTATTCGCCCTGAGGCGAAACAGGTTGTTGAAACGCTGAAACAACGGGGTATTGAACTTTACATCATTTCTGGTGATCATGAACAACCAACGCGCAATATGGCGGAAAGTCTAGGGATTGATCACTATTTTGCTGAAACCCTGCCGGAAAACAAAGCGGATTTGGTGAAACAACTGAGTGATGAGGGCAAATTCGTGTGCTTTATTGGCGATGGGATCAATGATGCGATTGCACTCAAATCGGCGCAGGTGTCCATTTCGCTTAAAGGGGCCTCGACTGCGGCGACTGATACGGCACAAATTATCTTTATGGATGGTACGCTAAATCAGATCAAGCCGTTGTTTGAATTAGCTGATGAATTTGAAGGTACCATGCAAAGCAATTTACTCACTAGCATTGTGCCGGGTGTCATTGGCATTGGTGGGGTGTATTTTCTGCGCTTCGGTATGGCGGCGAGCATGACAACATATTATATTGGCAGTTTGATAGGTTTAGGCAACAGTTTGTGGCCGTTGATAAAACATCAAGAACAGTGAACAGTTATCAGTTATCAGTTATCAGTTATCAGTTATCAGTATTGGGTTAGTCACTACCACCTGAAGTACAGCGGATCAGGGGATTGAACGGATTGGTGAATGGGCGATAATAACTCTGAAGGGATTAAGACAATACCGGCTAGAGTCATTCCTTGTGTTAGTGTTGGTTCATTCAACACACCTGCCCACATAATGGGTAATGAACACACTGGCTAAAAATAGCTCTCAAATTAGCCAAGGTATACTCGGTAATTCTGAACTTAGGAATGAGAATTAAATAATTTTCCCATTTTCAAATGAACAAGGCTCAACTAATGGGTTGCTCAAAAAAAATGCAGATGTTATTTAATTCTCATTCCTTAGTTTTATCATTTTACAATATGATCTCCTTTTTGTGTTTACAATGCATGATTTATTTATTGTAGCATTTTCCTTTTGCGTGAAAGACATGATTTGTAGGGGTAGGCCCTTATGGTTGCCCTGTATTCAAGCCAATCTACCCTTACATTTTATGGAGTGCCAAGGGTGGGTAAGCGGATGGTGAGTTTGGGATTGCTTTTGAGTTTATTAGCACCCACTCACCAATCCGTTCAATCCCCTGATCCGTTGTACTTGGGGGGTGAAAGAGGTAGGGGATAATTTATTGGTGCTAATGGTGGGCAAGCGGGCGGTGAGTTTTTTGGTTTATATTGAGTTTATTGTCGACAGCGATCCCACCCTACATTTCACGGAAGGGAATAATTGATTGCTGGCTATGGTGGGCAAGCGGGCGGTGAGTTTTTGGGGTGAGTTTAAGTTTGTTGCCGACAGCGATCCCACCCTACATTTCACGGAAGGGAATAATTGATTGCTGGCAATGGTGGGCAAGCGGGTGGTGAGGTTTATCCTTTCTTATATCAAATCCTTGTAGTTTCCGCTTACCCACCCTACATTTAAATCAATTTAATTCTCACAACTATTCCCTCTTGCGCCTAAACTCAAATTAGTCAATGGCGCACCAAGTCGCTTTTCTCGCAACAGTGACATGACTTCCATTTTGGGTAAGCTACTGCTAATCACTAATCTGGCGCGGCCTGTCCAACTGGTTCCAGCTAACTCTTCTAATTCTTTGGCCATCAATCGCTTGGTTTCATTCGGTTTAATGGCTTCACCATCAAATAAGGGTGTACCTGCCTCGATGAGTTCTTGTCCGTCCATATCATACAAGGTGCCCGTTATCTGACCTTCCTCGGTTGAATCGTTTGTGATACGAATTGAAATGGATTCGGTGGCCTTGGTATTGGGTATCGTATAGATTTGACAAGTTGTGCCATTTTTCTTTATCCATCGTAAAACGGCACTGGCGGTTATATCAGTCGTTTTAGGATCGTCAAAATCAAGAGTCAATGTGGCTTTGGGTGGCTGATCGGGTACGTTAATCGCGGTTTGACCATTCACCTTGATTCGGAAGGTGATCTGATCCGTATCGGCGGCCGCTATTTTCTGTAAGTTGGTATTATTGAGATGCCATGTTGCCGTCGTTTCTGTGACTTCATCTGCAATTAACGCTTCTTGCCCTTTGATATTGAGGAACACTTTCCCTGGTGAGAAAAGCGAACCTGCAAATTGACCCTTTTCTATCAATAGCGTCGATTTATCGGCTTCCGCGCCCCGTTTTCCGATTTGAAAAGGGGTTTCACCATCGGCCGTCTTCGACAGATAGGCCCCAGAAGTATCATTATCCAAATTGAGATAGCCGATTTGCACTTGATCTGTGGCAAGAAAAGCATAATCCGGTCTTAAAAAGGGGCCGGATACAAATTCTTTGCTGTCAGCAAAGACTGAAATTTTGACTTCACCCGTTTCTAAGGCTCTGATTTCTGGCGTGATGAGCCCTGGTTTGGAACGGGCTATTGTTATTGTTCTGGTTGGATTGAGCTTGATTTGGGTCAACGGTGTGCTTAATCCCACTGTCATCTCAATTTTTTCGTCTAGGTTAGCTAATAGTTTTGTATTCCTCAATTTGTATAACAACATGAATCGATCACCGGTTGTCAATTTTAGCGCAGTATGTTGACCCGCGGGTACGAAAAATGTGGCCTTCTGCTGTCCAGAACCTGTGCCGGATTTGGGTTTTAGGGGTAAAGCGGGTCGCTTACCGGTTGCTTGCGTAATGAGTGAAGTGTAACTGCCGTTGTTTGTCCAGCTTTCATTTTGCGTGGGTATAAAACCATTGAGTCGGTAGGTGGGTGTCTGACTGGTAATATTATGGGTCAAGCCACCATAACCTGTGGTGTTCTGAATCGTGATGACATTATTACCATTCGTGTTATCACGCTTGGTGACGGTATAGACGCTAGGATGATTATGAAATTGGTAAAGCTTACCGACTTGGAAAGCGGCAACATTGCCAACGTGGATTGCGGTATCACCCACATGGTGGTAACGGGTAATAGTGGCCTTTGTCGTATCGCTTCCAAAATGATCGTGTAAGCTGGGACTGATCACGATATTGCCATCAAGCGTTTTACCGGTTACCTGATAAATGTTTTCGGCAGTCTTAGTGCCAATCTGATAATAAGCCCCGATTATCAGTTTGTCGATGCCAGTATGCACGTTAGCGATGCTATTTGTGGCGGCATTGGCCGGATAAGCGATATTAGCGAGTTGATCCGAGCTTCGGCTTTGCCAGTCGTTGGCATCAACAACAAGGGCCCCATTGTCTTTGGTTTCAAACGCTTCTGGTTTGTATTTGTAAACCTCAACAGGCATGGCTGTGCCATTGACAGGCACTTCAAGGCCTTTATTGGCAATCCCACTGAGTACATTTTCGCCAGTGCCTAATTGACGAAAACGGATTTGCATTTTATCTTCCATTGTGGGTTTGTTTTCGACGACTTCATATAAAGTACTGTGGGTATTCAATTGGAAGATATCGCCGATAGAAAAAGGGACTTTGTTCTCAAGAATGAGTTGACATTCTCCTGCTGCTAAGCTTGAAATGATATTGGCATCAGCTAGATTCTTGACGGTAGAATCATCTATGCCTAACCAGGGATCGCCATCAAATAGGGCACCATTTGATAAGGTAAAGGTGAGCTCAAAATCCCGTTCGATTTGACCATCTATGCTATAAATGACTGCGGCGTAGGTGCCAACTGAAGGATTGTCGCCACTGGGTAATGTGCGTGATTCGCCAAATAATTCTGTCGCATACGTAACACCATTAACTTGATCAGGTATTTTAATAACGGTTTCAGTGTCAAAATCAAAGGGGGCTATAGGTCGCCGTGGTGTATAGGCGGTATCCAGTGCGGCCGGGATCATTCCGTCACGGGCATTTTCAAAGCTTGATGTTGTTTGTGATGATCCTATATATATTGTAGTTGTAATAGCTAGGGTTAAGATTTTATTGTAGTGCATCTGTTTTCTCCTTTGAATTGATATGCTCTAAATTTTGCGATAGGTCAATCATAAAATTTATGGTTTTAAGCATGGTTATGTCATAATAATTCCTACCAAATTGAGAATGATCTTTAAGACAGGCTTACCAGATAGATGACGGTGTTCAGGAAATGCCTACCAACATTGCAATGATTGATTTTTCGTAGGGTGGGTAAGCGGGCAGCCAGCGACAGCGATCCCACCGTCCACTTTGCAAAATAATTTTTTTACTCCAATTGCAAAATAAATTTTGCACTCCAATTGCAAAATAAATTTTGCACTCCAATTGCAAAATAAATTTTGCACTCCAAGCGGGCATTCAATATTTATCAAAATGCTTCTTAATTTGAGATTTAAATAATCTATTGAGGTACATACTTTCAAAACGCTTCTCAATTTAAAACACCATAAGCGACTAAATAAGAAGCTGATAAAAATAGGAGTTAATGAAACGCCGCAATCTTGCATTGTTACAGTATTGCGTGAATCGGGGTAAGCCGGATAGGTTGCCCCGCTGTCAGGGCATGTCATGAAAAAATCCGACGGAACCAGTTTAGAGAAGACATTGTGATAGGCTTAAGACGCAGAATAACGAAATGAGCCAGTCTGTGTTGAAATGATTTATAACAACAAGGTTTATTCGTTTATCGGCCCGTCATTCGTTGTACTATATAGCCATACCGGCTACACGCAATTTTTATGCAAAGTCCCATTCCATTGGATCAATTGATGTTATGTCTCACTCTACAAAAATAGTTCACTGGGCATTAGTTATTCCGACTTACAAACGTGAAGTCGTATTACAACGTTGTTTATACTTTGCCGCTCGACAAACCTTGCAAGCGAAAGAAATCATTGTCGTTGATGCCAGCCCTGATTGGGCACAAACACGGGAACAGGTTATGCAAACATTAGCCGCGCAATACCCAGCCATTCATTGGCAGTATGTGCAAGCAAAACGGGCCTCTTCCGCAGCACAGCGTAATGAAGGTATTGAGCTGGCTACCGCCGATATCGTTTTTTTGATTGATGATGATTCTTTTATGTATCCCGATTGCGCAGAAGAGGTGTTACGCATTTATGTTCAAGATCGCTGGCATCAGGTTGCTGGCATTATGCCTAACTTGGAAGCTTTACCACCTGATAGTCAAGCGGCATCAAGTGAAAATGCTTTACATAAGAATGAAAAAGCGCATTTGAATTTTTCAAATCAATTCAAATTAATTCAAGTTAAATTACGAGCCTGGGCTAAACGCTTGATTAAAGATGATGATATTTTTATACCTTACGATTTGAGCTTTCCAAAATACACCTTACCGGAAACGCTGAAAAAAATGGCTGTGCATCCTGTGCCAATGATACATGGCGCACGTATGAGCTATCGCCGCGAGATTTTGGAAGAAGTGCGTTTTGAAGAAACGTTAGAGCGTTATGCTGTCAATGAGGATAATGATGTGTGTTATCGTGCTTCACGGCGGGGTATGTTATTACAGGCTTTAAAGGCCCGAATTTGCCATGAGCATACTTCAGAAGGGCGATTAACGCGATTGACGACAACCGCTTTATGGGGATTAAATCAAACGGTTTTACACCGTTTTCACAGTAATGATATAGAGCGGTTTAAAAAGCGGTTTTTAAAATTGCTTTGGCAACGCTTATTTACCCAAACGATTAAAGATATATTAGATCGTCGTTGGACATTGCCATCAACACGCGGTATTGTGTTTGTCTTACGCCATTACCAAGAGATTCTGTCCAAAACGCCAGACGAATTACGGGCTTGGTATCCGCAATTTCAACAGACTTTGATTAGTCGAGATAGGCAGGGTTGAGAAAGTGAAGATTTGAAAAGATGCGGCAATCCAAAGTAAACGGAATGGATATTGCGGTTGGTGCCCCTTTGATGAGCAGTGATGCTGATATAGATGCGGTTATTGATATACTGGCCGCTGAGTTTCAGCCAGATAGGCCTAATATTATTGTCTGTCATGGCAATGCCAAATACGCGCACTTTAACCAACAAAATATTACTTTAGCTAAACGGCTTCGCGAACAATTTTCTCGTGTTTTTGTTGGTAGCGTGGAAGGCGAAGTGGAACTGACTGCGATAGATTCTGCTAAAAAGGCGGTTACTGACGGCAAAGTGCATTTTATTCCCTTAATGATGGTTGCCGGTGATCACATTTTGAACGATGTACTGGGTGATGATGAGGATTCGTGGAAAAACCGGCTGGGTGCGACGACTTGTACTTGTGCAGCGCCTTTAGGCTATAATGACAAGATTATTGATTTGTTTTTCAAACATTTAGACACAGCATTAGCTCAATTAACGACACTGCAATTTCATCTGCAATCATGACAATCCATCAAACTAACGTGATGGCGAAAGCTGTCGCGGGACATTTTTACGCCGTTGGCGTTGGGCCGGGTGCCCCAGACTTAGTGACTCTTCGCGCTGTCAATTTAATCCAAAGTGCTGATATTATTATTACACCTCGTTCGGCCCAAACTGATGTCAGTATGGCACGCCAGATTATCGAACCTTATTTACAAAACCAAGAAATTATTGAGCAAGCTTACCCGATGGAGCGCAACTTAGAGAAAACGTTGCATGTTTGGGAGCAAGTTGCTGAAATGATTGCAGAACGTAGCCGGCTTGGACAATCTATCGTTCAAGCTACCTTGGGTGATCCTTTACTCTATAGCACCAGTTGCTATTTACTGGATCAACTGCGTTCACGATTGCCTGAAGGTTGGATACATATTGTTCCCGGTATTTCCGCGATGCAAACGGTAGCGGCTCTGAGTGGTGAGGGTTTAACATTGCAAGAAGATCGGCTGATGTTAATGACAGCTCATGATTTAAAGGAAGTTGAAAAAGCACTCAGTTGCTGTGAAACGTTGGTTTTATATAAATGCGGAAAAAAGATTGCTGAATTGGCAAGCTTATTAGAACGCCACGGACTCGCCAACCAAGCTTTTCTCGTGTGCTATGCAGAACAAGAAGGCAAACAATTTATGACCCAAGATTTACGCGCAGCGGCTGAGGGTAAACAGGGGTATTTAGCCACAGCGGTTATTCATGTGGGGCGACGCGGTTGGTAAACGAGAAAAACCTGACAGGTTTTAAAAACCTGTCAGGTTTAAAATTACGCACCGGTATCACTACCGGCACTTGCGCGGCGGCCGCCGCGAAAGCGGCCACTTTGGCTCTTTGTGATCTTGCGCCTTCAGTGGTAGACATCACATTACCCTTGGGACAAGTCTTGACGATTCCTCTACTCTACGCTAAACGTTCCTCTGATATCGCCTATGCGGCGGTGCGTAAAGATGCGGGTGATGATCCGGATATCACCGATGGAGCAACCATTGCCGTTGAAATCGCTTGGATGACAGAAGGCGATATCAGTTTTCAGGCAGGTGTTGGCGTTGGTATCGTGACTAAACCTGGTTTACAAATTCCACCTGGTGAACCGGCTATCAACCCGGTACCCAGACAAATGATTCATCAAGCGATTCGTAGCATCACTGATAAACCCGTTAAAGTCACTGTGTTGGTGCCCAATGGACAGGAATTGGCGCTGAAAACCTTTAATCCACGTTTAGGCATTCAGGGGGGAATTTCAATTCTCGGTACCACGGGTATTGTTAAACCTTATTCACGTCAAGCGATACTTCATTCGCTCAAATCAGCATTAGACATAGCTGCCGCTTTAGGCATCCGCTTTCCAGTATTGGTACCGGGTAATATTGGACGAAAAGCGGCCTTAGCGCATTTTGAATTAGCTGAAGATCAAGTGATTGATGTGGGTAATGATTGGGGTTATATGCTTGACTATGCAAATGATCTGCATTTTGAAGCCATACTGGCACTTGGACATCCGGGTAAACTGGCTAAGTTACCTAATAAAGAGTGGAATACCCATTCTTCGCACTCCAGTAGTGCCCTGCCTTATGTTATCCAAATGGCAACAACCCTTTTAGACTGTGAATTTCCAAGCGATATGCCCACTGTAGATGGCTTTTTTCAAGCCCTACCGACTACCCAAAAACAACAATTAGGCAATGCCATAGCTTCCGCTGTTGAACAGGCGATATTGGAAAAATTAGGGAGACATCTCAGTGTGGGTGTCGTCTTAGTGAATATGCAGGGGGGGTTGTTAGGCGAAGCGGGCGAATTATCATTATGGAAAAGAAAGAGATTAATAATTAATGAGCAAATATAGCAAAGTACTTTATATCTTGCTGTTATGGGTTTCAGCTGGAAAATCACCAGCAGATGTACCAACTGACTACTACACAGAGGCAATAGGCAAAACGGGTGTCGCATTAAAATCGGCTCTCCATAATATTATAGCTAACCACAATAGGTATAGTTATAAAAAAGTGTGGAACATTCTACAAGAAACTGATGAAGACCCAAATAATGCTAATAACGTCATTTTAATTTACAGTCGCCAATCCTTGCCAAAATCAAAATATGGAGGTCAAGTAGGTGACTGGAATCGGGAACATACTTGGCCTAAGTCTCATGGTTTTCCTCAAGCCGGTTGGCCAGCCTATACTGATATGTATCATTTACGACTCTCATTAGTAACCGTTAATACTGCAAGAGGCATATTAGATTTTGACAATGGTGGATATAAGGCCTTACCTGAAGCCCCTTTAGTCAAATATGATGATGATTCATGGGAAGTACCAAATGAAGTTAAGGGAGATATTGCCAGAGGCCTCTTTTATATGGCAGTGCGTTATGAAGGTGAAGTCGATAATGAACCTGATTTAGAAATCACAGATAATGTGAATGAGTCTCAACCGAATACCTTAAAAATTGGCAAATTGTCAACTTTATTGGAATGGCATCTTCAAGACCCCCCAAATGAGCCAGAACAACTGAGAAATGATAAAATTTTCAAATGGCAAGGGAATAGAAATCCATTTATTGATCATCCAGAATGGGTAACAGAGATTTGGGAAACTGAACTAACCATCAATAATGGGATGGGATTTAACGCCAGTCAACAAGCGCTCTCTACCACTGCTAACTTTGTTCCAGTGATTAGCTTAAAAAATGAACAACAATCTGCTTACAGTATCAGCATCACACAAACAGATACGATTACCATCGAAATGATGATAGAAGTGGATGAAATTCATCTAAATCAAATGGCTGCATTGTTAATATTAGTCAACTACAAAAATGACGAGATTGAGCAATGGTATATGCGTAATGAGCAAAGTTGGCAAATTTGGGACGGTAATTTTTTCACTATGGCAAACGTTGCCGCTGAATTAAGAATGGCTTTATCTGATGTAGAATATTTGGTTGTTTTTGAAGGAAATTTTCAAGGGATGCCAGGTGATTTTACGATTTATGTTGGTTATGCGTTGCCTGAAGGTTTAATTATTTTCAATGGGAAAAAACCTTTTCAATTATCTGTACAATAGCAACACATAAGCTGGGTTGACGAAAGAAAACCCTGCGAATAAGCAAAGTTGCTCCTAACTGTAAAATTTACATAGGCCTAGATTGTGAAAAAATTTAAAATTATTATATCATTAGCCTTTCTTTTTGGAATGGCTATATGGAGTTTTTTCAACCAACCTTCTCCTCCACCATTTGAAAAAAATTGTGACGGAAGAGTGTGGTGTTCAGAGATGACCTCATGTGATGAGGCTAAGTTCTTTGTGAGGAATTGCCCGGGTACAAAAATGGACGGTGATGGAGATGGTGTTCCATGTGAACGTCAGTGGTGTAATGGATTGTTTGATGGAATTTTTTAAACCCAAAAAAAGTCCTAACTAATCCTTGCAGCATTTGCCTCAAGCCGCGCGGCTGAAAAGAGGTGTTAATAGAAAGAATTTCATAGACCAAACCTGACAGGTTTTTAAAACCTGTCAGGTTTTCTTTAATTTTTATTCCAATAGTTTTCATGAATAAGCAATTCTATTGGTGTACGTGATAGCCAACCTGCTTTTTCTAAATCGGGTTTATCACTAAATTTGGTGACATACCCAACACATAAATAGGCTATAGGGATAATATCCTTTGGTATCTTCAAGATATCCTGTATTTTATCGTTGTGAATAATGCTCACCCAACCCACACCAATATTTTCAGCCCTTGCCGCTAACCATAAAGTATGGATAGCACAAACTGTGCTGTATATATCCATATCAGGATTTTGAGTTCTGCCTATCACAAAATCACCTGTTCTATTTCTATCACAAGTGACGCAGATGTTAATGGGAGATTCGGTTATGCCTTCCAGTTTGAGCGATTGATATTTTTCTTTTCTTGTTCCACTTATTTTTGCAGCGGCCTCATTATTCGCTCTTTCAAACTCACTTTTGATGGTTTTTTTGATTTCATTATCTTTGATCACAATGAAATCCCAAGGCTGCATGTAACCAACGCTAGGCGCATGATGAGCGGCATCAAGTATCCGTGCAAGCACGTCATCTGGTATTGGCTCCGCCTTAAATTCTTTTCTGATATCACGCCGACTATAAATCGTCTTATATACGGCATCTCTTTCTGTGTCTGTTATCAATTGATTCATCGAATTAATTTCTCTTAAGATGGAGCGTTCCTATAAACCCATTAGTGTGCATCTTATCTGATATAAGATAACACAATTTTTTCATTTCTCAACATTTTTCAAAAAAAGTTCCAGAGAGATTAAAAATACGCTGCTCAGATTCATAACAGAATTGAACTTTATTTATCAAAGTCGTTAATGCAAGCTGGTAGGCAATCTCCAAAAAATTGACATCAATTGACTATGAACAAACAACCGATTTTAATCGTGAGTTGTGGCCCTGGGGCCCCAGAATATCTCACAGAAACGGCACGATAAGCTGTCAGTCATGCAGAATTATTGGTTGGCGCGACACGTTTATTGGCCTTGTTTCCAGATTCTACGGCACAACGTTGTCCAGTGAGTGCTGATCTCAAGGCTGCTTTAGAAACGATTGAAACGGCTTATCCTGAACAAAAAGTGGTGGTTTTAGTCACAGGTGATGCGGGATTACACAGCTTTGCCCGAACAATCATTAAGCGTTTTGGTCAAACGCATTGCCAAATCATTTCAGGTATCAGTTCAGTCCAAGTAGCCTTTGCCCGATTGGGCTTAGAATGGACTAACGCTATGATTATCAGCGCCCATGGGATAACACCTTCTGTGACTGATGAAAGTTTGGCAACACGCATTGCCATTTTGGGCGGTGGCAAAGCCTCATGGGCTGCGATAGAAAATATCATTGAAAAATGTCGTGCCACCCATGCCGCTTTTTTATGTGAAAACTTGACACTGGATAATGAGCGCGTGATCGCACTGGAAGATAAGCGTTTGTCAACTTTGCAACCCGCCTCTTTAAGTATTATTTTGTTAGTCAATTATGGACTCATTATTGATAACTGAAGCGATGGCGCATTCTGTTGCTCCGTTAATTTATGGAAATCCGATTTTTCGCAAAAATCGGATTTATTGAGCCGGTTAGAAATAGATTATACGATTAACAAAATTGAAAACAGTTATTTAGAAATTGTAAAATAAAAAATATTGAGAGAAAATATTTAGTAAAAAATCCTGTTTTTCGCAAATCTGCTATACTCTTAAGTACTGAAGCACAAATAAACAGGTATTTTACAATCCGGTTTTTTGTAGAGACGAGATGCTTCACGTCTCCGGTTTTTTGTAGAGACGCTTCGCTACGCAAATCCGGTTTTTTGTCGGCGTAGCGAAGCGTCTCTGTTTTTTTGTAGAGACGTGATGCTTCACGTCTCCGGTTTTTTGTCGGCGTAGCGAAGCGTCTCCGGTTTTTTGTCGGCGAAGCGTCTCTGGTTTTTTGTAGAGACGCGATGCTTCGCGTCTCTGGTTTGTTGCTATGCAGATTTGATTTGCTACGCATCGATTTGCTACGCATCGATTTGCTACGCATCACGTCTCTACAAAAACAGGATTTGTTACGCATTACGTCTCTACAAAAAACCTGAGACGTGAAGCATCACGTCTCTACAAAAAACCCGAGACGTGAAGCATCACGTCTCTACAAAAAACCCGAGACGCGAAGCATCACGTCTCTACAAAAAACCCGAGACGCGAAGCATCACGTCTCTACAAAAAACCTGAGACGTGAAGCATCACGTCTCTACAAAAAACCCGAGACGTGAAGCATCACGTCTCTACAAAAAACCCGAGACGCGAAGCATCACGTCTCTACAAAAAAACCGAGACGCGAAGCATCACGTCTCTACAAAAAACCTGAGACGTGAAGCATCACGTCTCTACAAAAAAACCGAGACGTGAAGCATCACGTCTCTACAAAAAACCCGAGACGCGAAGCATCACGTCTCTACAAAAAAACCGAGACGCGAAGCATCACGTCTCTACAAAAAAACCGAGACGTGAAGCATCACGTCTCTACAAAAAACCGGAGACGCGAAGCATCGCGTCTCTACAGGCTGCTTCTATTAAAATACCTGAAAATTTATGGTTCAGTACTTAATATAAGTAATCCGCTTAATGCTTTAATCTGTTCAATCCTGTTTCTAAATGGGTAATTATTAATTGATAAATGATAGTTTTTTATAAATTATTAAATACTCATGATTAACACTAGCTCCAATGAATTTATTGGCATGTTAAACGATTTGAAAAATAGGGTACAGAAAATATAATAATTAGGATATCCAATTGAAATCAAAAGTATATATTGAAACGTCTATTCCAAGCTATCTTACAGCTTGGCGAAGCCGAGACATTGTTATTGCTGGTAATCAGGAAACTACCAAGGATTAGTGGGCCCGCCGCAATGATTTTGAATTGTTCATCTCAGTATTTGTTTTGGAAGAAGTCTCAGCAGGTGATGCTCAAGCGGCTAAATTGAGAATGCAAGCACTGGATGGGATTGCTGAAATTGAAATGACTGAAGAAGTTGAAATGATTGCAGAGCAATTATTGTCTAAAGTTCCACTACCCTCTAAAGCTAAAGTTGATGCTTTACATATTGCAATAGCAACTATTGGTGGCATGGATTATTTGCTCACCTGGAATTGTACACACATTGCCAATCCAGCACTTCGAGTGAAAATAGAATCGGTTATTCGGGCAGAAGGCTATGAACCCCCCGTTATATGTACACCACAAGAACTTTTGGAGGTCTGAAAATGGTCAAAAATTCGATTATTGAAGAAATTCACAAAATTCGCCAAGATTATGCCGAGCGATTTGGTAATGATCTGCATGCCATCTGTCAAGGGGCTTTACAAAAACAAGGGGAAAAAGGGCGACTTGTTGTGCCTGCAAATCCTAAACCCGTTTTAAATCAATTAATGAGAAGAAAATCTGGCTAATGAGTCATGATCAGTTTTTCTTATAAATTTGTAAGAAAAGGTTATTTGCTTTGCTTGGTACCAAGCATTTCGTGAGTGCCGAAAAGGGCGATAAAAAAAATCGTGGTTGAGGTGAAGAATTTTATTGGAAAATCAGAAGTTGATGATTTGGAAAAGGCTGTGGGAGAATATGTATTCTCACAGCAAATTATTCATTCACAAAAATGAACATGATTATCAATTGTATATTACTTAAGAGGAGGAAACATGAGTGTCATGAAACGAATGATGGAAGATCATGAAGCAAAATGGGAGACTGGTATTTGGATCGCTTTGGAGGCAGGAGTTCTAGGGCAATGCCAGTTTCATGATGATGCAATCTATGAAGGCTCGGAAGATATTACCGAAGCATACAAGCTAGGAAATGCAAAATTCACTAGCGGAGAATTATCTGGTGTTTTCGATAACAGGCGCGAAATGACAGACACAATAAAAGAGGTTGTAGATCATCCCGCTGAGGAATGTCCGTTTTGTGCGAAATTCAGGGATGAAGATTGAATAACGATTATAACAATTACGTTAGATTGAAATAAATTAGGAAAAAACGGTCATGATCCAAGCCTATTGTCAAAACGGCGGTTTAACGTATGCCGAATGTGGTGGCATGATGTATTTGGGGCAAACGATTACGAATGAACAAGGACAAGTGTTTGAAATGGTTAATTTTTTAGATTTGACGACTTCAATGGTTAATAAACGTCTTCATTTAGGATATCGAAAAATTCAGTTCAATGACTTAGAGATCAGGGGACATGAATTTCACTATTCCTCAGTAACCGTTTTACGGGAAATGCAAACGCTGGGAAAGATTTATAATGCTAAAGGTTTAGCTGTATCCAGTTCGCTATATCGAAAACAGAATACTTTTGCCTCTTATATTCATGTTTATTGGGGAGAAAACCTGACCGGTTTTAAAAACCTGTCATGTTTGGTTTAAAATAGTTACAATAGGAAACAAATGACTCAATCTATAAAATGGCATTACCCTGATGATTTTATAGATCAATTCGTCTGTGGTAATGCGGTTGATACGATGAAAGATATACCAGATGGTAGTGTTGATTTAGTTGTCACCTCTCCGCCATATAACCTAAAAAATTCAACAGGTAATGGTATGAAAAATGGTAGAGGGGGAAAATGGTCAAATGCCGCATTAATTAATGGGTATTCACATTATGACGACAATATACCGTATAATGAATATGTGAATTGGCAAAGAGACTGTTTGACAGAAATGTTAAGGGTTATTCCTGATGAGGGAGCCATTTTTTATAACCATAAATGGCGTGTTCAAGCCGCTTTATTACAAGATAGACATGATATTGTGTCTGATTTCCCTGTAAGACAAATCATCATTTGGAAAAGAAAGGGCGGTATCAATTTTAATCCCGGTTATTTTTTACCGACATATGAAGTGATTTATCTGATAGCCAAATCAAAATTCAAATTGGCAAAAAAAGCGAATGCTCATGGTGATATATGGGAATTTGGTCAAGAAACGAAAAACAAACATCCCGCCCCATTTCCAGTCGCTTTAATTGAAAGAATCATTTCATCCACCAATGCAAAAATAGTTTTAGATCCCTTTATGGGTTCTGGCACGACTGCATTGGCGGCAAAAAATCTTGATAGATAATTTATTGGCATAGATATTTCGCCTGAGTATTGTGAAATGGCAAGAGAACGCCTTAATAATCCCCAATCTGTCATAAAGGTAAAAGACTGTTCTCAGAAAATAGAGCAACCCAGCTTATTTGATTGTGTGATCAAACAATGAAAATATACACAAAAGACAGTTTAATAGCTGAATTGATAAAAATTCGCGAGAAAGGATGGGTTCAGACTCGACGAAAAAATAATGATGGTGGGGTTGGAAATACTTTAGAAGATTTATTGGGCATTAAAGAAAATAATTTACCTTTGCCAAATGCAGCAGAATGGGAACTCAAAGCACAGAAAAAAAATACAACCGCTTTAATCACCTTATTCCACATGGAACCCTCTCCTCGTGCATTTAGATTTGTTCCATCAATACTTTTACCTCATTTTGGTTGGCCGCATCAAGAAGCAGGGAAAAAGTATTCAATTGATGAAAAAAGCTTTAGGCAAACAATCAATGCGACTGGATACAGCAGGTTTTAGGATAAAAGTTGACAGGCAAAATAGGAAGGTTTTGGTTGATTTCAATTTCAATAAAATTGATAGTCGAACTCATTCTGACTGGCAAATGGGATTAACCCAAAAAAGATTGAAGCACCAACCTTATTGGGGATTTGATGACTTGTTTTATAAAGTTGGCACAAAGTTACATAATTGCTTTTTGGTAGAGGCAGAGGCTAAAAAAATTGATGGCCAACTGCATTTTCACTACCAAAATATTTTTATGTTAAAAAGACTTGATCTCAATAAATTTATCAACAGTCTTCAAAATGGATATGTTTATGTGGATTTTGACGCAAGAACAGGACATAATCATGGCACGAAATTCAGATTGAGAAGTGAAGTGCTGATTGATTTATATGCCGAGGTCAAGCAATATTAATAGATAACAATCCAAACCTGATAGGTTTTAAAAACCTGTCAGGTTTGTGTTTCCTAAAAATCATAATTCAAAATGTCACTGGCTCGCCGACAAATTTCTTGTCCATAATGTGAAGCTCTGATTGATTTATATGCCGAGGTCAAGCAATATTAATAGATAACAATTCAAACCTGATAGGTTTTAAAAACCTGTCAGGTTTGTGTTTCCTAAAAATCATAATTCAAAATGTCACTGGCTCGCCGACAAATTTCTTGTCCATAATCCGTCCAGAGCCCTTGCCCCCAGTAACGGTAGCAACTGGTTTGCGAAGTCATCATATGAAATAGGGCGTTGCGGTATCTATGATCATTCGTGGGAATCTGTCCTTTAAGTGCTTTTTCGTGAAACAGCGAGCTGACTTGTTCCATGGGGCCCAGTACGTTATCGTAGCCGTCTACCCAAGAAATGTCGTTGGTCCAACTGCCACCGTCCATGTGGAATTGGTGATCTTCCTTTTTCAGTTCTTCAATCACTTTTTTTAATTTTTCAGGTCCGTCACCTGCTTGGAAACGATCCCATAAGGATTTTTGCTTCACGGGTTGAACTACCGGGAAATCTTCTTCTTTTATACCGGCTGCTTGAAGATGTTCCAGATATTCTGTGACATTCATCAAGGGGCTATCTGAGCCTGTGCTGTCATTGGATACTTCAAAGAATTTGTGCGGAAATTCGTTCATCATGACTCCCCCATTTTCGCCGTCGGCAATCTGGGTAATCAGTGGTGGGATAGATTTGCCTTTCAAATCCCAGCGTGATTGGCCTCTTGCTTCGTAATAGGGCTGCATTTGGGCAACGAGCTTGGTATCACTACCTTGTGTTTTGATGATGGCGATAATACTGATCGTTTCGCCGTATGAATTGGTGCAAACGAGACGGTGAGGAATGTGTTGTCGATCAGGATGGTGACCGTTTTCAGGCATTTCTACACTATGTTCTTGTACTAATACCCATTGATAGCCACAATCCTTAAGGGTTTTGACAAATTCGTAAGCGATATCAGGATGATTGGGTAAGGCCATTTCGGAAGGTGAGAATCCACGGACACGACTCACTGCTTCGAGGCCAAAAATGGCGGCAAAATGGTGTTGCCAAGCGAGAACGTGTAAACGGTAATCTTGAACTGGCGTGGAAGGGGCGACTGCGTGTCCCCACGGACAACCTAACCATTCCACAGTACGCCGGTAGTGGGGGTCGATCGTTATCGTTTTCAGGTTGTCAAGAACATCGTGCAATCCCATTTGGCGTAGGCCATGCAGCAGTGTTCCAGAATATTCCAACATCACACGCGGCTGTTTGCCTTCATTGACCAGCTGCGGAATAAATTCGCCTATGCGCTTGTAGCACCAGTGAAAAGCAGGGGCATTGTGGTTGTCACCAATATACTGGTTATCCCACATGTATTTGAGATTACTGATAATTTCTGCTGTACGCAGTTCCCCCCCGCCGGCAGGAATCAAGGGCTGGTGCAGGTGTAGCGCAATGGCACAAGCACTGCGTATGTTCCCAAAATCGATACCACTTTCGGGCAAAAAAACGGGCTTTTGTAGGCTCTCTTGAATGGTTTTTTGGAGAATTTTTTCAGAACCTGATACGTTAGGTACACCATTGATGTATTCAGAAAAATCGCCTTCCCAATCTGGAAAATGAGGCAAATCAATGTGGCTTTTAGGTTGAGGCTTGGGGGAGGGATCCGCCACCGTTGATGTTGAAAGAGGCACCTGAGACGGAACACTGGTGCTTTTCGATGAAACTTGAGGCTTGGGGGAGGGAGCCGCGACCGTTGATGTTGAAAGAGGCACCTGAGACGGAACACTGGTGCTTTTCGATGAAACTTGAGGCTTGGGGGAGGGAGTCGCGACCGTTGATGTTGAAAGAGGCACCTGAGACGGAACACTGGTGCTTTTCGATGACGCAGTCGTTTGAGGCTTCTCACCAGGTTTGGTTTGAGATTGTGATGTCGAAAGGGTTGTTTTAGGCATATTACTTGTCTTTTTTGAAAATTGACTCATATAAGTTAGTCCTTATGTAGGGTGGGCTAAGAGTGTTACCCACCAATCGTCTGATTTACCTTGATTTTTTAATCTGTGACAATCATTATTATACCACTTAAATTTAAGTGCTTGATTTTAAGTCTTTTTAAAAAATCAGTCATTCAAGTCAATCAATAAGTTATGTTAAATCGGTATAGACTCTATTATAGCGTTTCCCAATTAGAATGAAGTACAAATTATTATCGTTCCAAATTTATTTTGCGGCCTGATTTTCGTTCCAAATTTATTTTGCGGTTCGATTTTCTTGATATAACTGTTTATTCAATCGGGAAACGCTATATAATTCTTAATAGCACGTTTCTATAGCGTTTCAGATAAATAATTTCAAAACAACAAGCGGCGGCACAATCAGGTGGGCAACAAAAACACGTTGTCCACCCTACATTACTGATTATTTGTTTCTGATCAGCTCGTAAAGATTTAAATAATGTTGACCTGAATGTTGCCAAGAATAATTGTACTGCATGCCCTGAAGAACCAATTTCTTAAATTTGTCAGGATAATCATACCATAAACCAATGGCTCGCTGCAGTGCAGATTCAAGGCCCTTGTAGTCGGCTTCATAGAAAACATAGCCATTACGCGCCGTGATGGGTTTGTCAGAAAAATCTCGATCAAATAGGGTATCGGCAAGTCCGCCAACGGCCCGTACAATGGGCACTGTACCGTAGCGCAATGCAATGATTTGGGCTAACCCACACGGTTCATACATGCTGGGCATCACAATCATATCAGCCCCAGCATAGATCAAATGTGCTAATTCTTCGTCAAAACCAATTTCGAGATGACAATCTTGATTTTCATTTAACTCTTGTTTGATTTGCAAAAAATCATTGTTAATGCTTGCTTCTGGACTTGAACCCAATAAAATAAATTGTGCCCCCTTCTCTAGTGAATAAAACAAGGCATGTCGAATGAGATGCACACCTTTTTGAACATCCAGTCTGCCCACGTAGGCAATGATGGGTTTAAATTCTTTGCGTATCAATAGCCTCTCGCGTAGAGCCTCTTTGTTGGCATATTTTTTTTCCAGGGTTGCCATCGAGTAATGGCTAGGTATCAGTGGATCGATTTCAGGATTCCATTGTTCATAATCTAATCCGTTGAGAATGCCACCAAATTTATTTTTGTGTATATGTAGGGTATCGCCCAAGCCATAGCCTTGATCAGTGTGAGCGGCTTCAAGAGCGTGTTTTGGTGAAACCGTTGTCACGAAGTTTGAGTAGACAATACCCCCTTTCATAAAATTCAAGGCAGTCGGATGGGTATTATCTTTGAGGCGCTCATGATGATGAAAATATTCAGGCCGATGTAATTGAGTGGCTGATAAAATATCTGTCCCTGTGATGCCTTGAAACCTGAAATTGTGAATGGTGTAGCAGACACGCGGATGAGATAGGCCTTGGAATTTATACATTTCATAGAGCAACACGGGTATTAATCCTGTTTGCCAGTCATGGCAGTGGATAATATCAGGGTGTTTATCAGCTTTGATCAAAAATTCCAGCGCGGCTTTACTGAAAAAAGCAAATCGCATGGCATCGTCTGGAAAGCCATAATAATGATCCCGGTTGAAAAAGTTCTCATTAGAATGAGATTCAATAAAAAAACATTTCACCCCATGCGCGAATCCAAACCAAACGGAGCAATGGATAGCACCATCGCCCCAAGGCACCCACAAATCTTGGTAGGCGACATGGAGGCCCCAGATATGATCGTAGCGCATGCAATCATACTTTGGCAAAATAACCTCTAGTAAATTGCCTCGCATTTCTAACTCTTTACTGAGGCCATAAACAACATCTGCGAGGCCCCCGACTTTAGATACTGGAGCGCATTCAGATGCAATTTGTACGATATACATTTTATCTCTCCTTAAAAATCAATCATTTAGGGTGTATCACCTATTTTTATTACTCACCAATCTCAATGTCGGGCTCCCTACGTGTTTTTGTTGCCCCACTCTCAAAAAATATATTTAGCAAAAATATTAAATTAAAACCCTTTTGGAATTATACGATTGTTTTTTCATCAGATAAAAATATTTTTCAATTATTTTTTAATTCATAATTATTCATTTAAAATGATAAATCATCATTTCCCTTTGGCTATAACCCTTCATTCATTATTCCCTTAAAGTGATAGGCTATCTTAGTTTGTTTGTGAGCGCCTTTTTGGCTGCAACATTGCTGCCCTTTTCTTCTGAAGTCTTGTTGGCAAGCTTAACATTCTCAGGAGAATACAATTTGATCGGGTTATGGGCTAGTGCGACACTAGGCAACGTGGCAGGTTCAGTGATCAACTGGGTGTTGGGGCGATATTTTATTCGATTAACTCGATTAACCGATCAGAGCGGATTTTGGTTTAGTCAAAGTGAAATTGACAAAGCGCGAAAGGTATTTTTAACTTATGGTGTTTGGATACTCTTGTTCGCGTGGTTGCCCGTTATTGGTGACCCTTTGACTTTTATGGCGGGCCTATTTCGAGTGCCTATTTCGCTATTTTGTGTACTGGTTTTTTTGGGAAAAGGCACTCGTTATTTTATTATCATGTTTCTAGTCACATCATCATTGGTATTGGAATAGCGACAGCGTTTTTTCAATAATTCAATAGTTTATGGCAGCCTTGATACCATTTTAATAGGGGTTTTTAATTATATGGGTCAAAATGGAGTTAATCTGAGTTAATCCAATTCTATTTAAAACGAAAATCGACAATCCAAATCATAAGCCGTTGTTCTTTTCATAAGCCAGACAATTCAAAACGCCCAATTAATTCAATTCATTATATTTTTTCGATTCAAATTGTGCATTCATGTGCCGTAAACGATTAGCCATCACTTGCATGACTTCAAGCGCAAAGTTTGGAGTATGTTGAATGAGAAAGGTAAAATGTCGTCTACTGATAGGCACCACCTTACAACTTGTCTTTGGAATGGCAGTAGCACTTCGTGGACTGGTGTCAATTAAGGCCATTTCGCCAAGGATACCCCCGGCCGAAACGGTATCAATGATCTTTCCGCCAACCAAAATATCGACTTCCCCTTCAATAATGGCGTACATGACTTTACCAGGATCGCCTTCCTTGAAAATCACTTGCCCTGTTGAGAAAGAGACAAAGTCCTCAGTATTTGAAAAAAGACTTATTGTTGTCATACCAGCCTATTTCCTATTAATGATTTTGGAATTTCACCCCGTTTTTCGCCGAAAAAGTTCAGGAGTTACAGGAGTTCATGAGTTCATAAATTAAAATTGTTCAAAAGTACAGAAGTTCAGGAGTTATAAAATAAATCTAACATGAGGAACTGGGTACTGGGATCATTCAATGGAAAAAGAGTTTTAGGTGGTTGTCTGATGGAAAAGGCAATATTGAAACCCGCTCTTTAACTAAAATAGCAATGCATTCCACGCAAAAGTCGCGCAAAAACTCCTGAAAGCGTGGAATTGTGTTTTCAAATATTTTAGTTCACAATGTTTTGTGAGTCCTGAACTCCTGAACTCCTGAACTCCTTTATTAGACATTATAGATGAGTTTTGATGGAGGCTCACAACTCAAATAAAACGCATAGATAAATCCACTGCCCGTACATCTTTAGTTATGGCACCGATTGAAATAAAATCCACTCCCGTCTCAGCAATAGCCCGTATGCTTTCCAAAGTGACACCGCCTGAGGCTTCTAATTTTATTTGATTTTGTACAAGTGCTACTGCTTCACGTAATTGAGGTAAACTAAAGTTATCCAGTAATAAGCTATCTGCCCCGGCCGCTAAAGCTTCTTTAACTTGCTCTAATGTTTCAACTTCAACCTCAACTGCTAAATGTGCTGTCTGATGCCGAGCAGTCGTAATAGCCTGTGCGATAGAACCAGCAGCCAGTATATGATTTTCCTTAATTAAATAGGCATCATATAACCCCATTCGGTGATTAGTGCCACCACCACAGCACACAGCGTATTTTTGGGCACGACGTAAACCGGGCAGCGTTTTGCGCGTATCTAATACACAAGCGCGTGTGCCACTTATTGCTTTAACATAACGTTGTACGTCAGTGGCCGTGCCAGAGAGTAATTGTAGAAAATTTAAGGCAGTGCGTTCGCCAGTGAGTAAGGCCCGTACTGGCCCCGTCAAATAGCACAAACGTTGATTAGGCTCAATGGTTTCACCCTCCTTGGCATACCAAGTGATCAACACTTGACTATCAAGTTGTTTAAATACTTCATCAAACCAAGCACAACCGCACAAAACAGCATATTCACGACTGATAACTTGGGCGCGTGCCTGTGTATCAGCCGCAATCAATTGAGCCGTCACATCACCACTACCCATATCTTCGGCTAAAGCACGTTCGACAGTCTCTACCAAATCATTCATTTCAGTTATCAGTTATCAGTTATCAGTTATCAGTTATCACATCAATTATCACATCAATTATCAGATGAAAGGCTGGTGAATGAATTTTTTGGAGTTGCCCTAATGATCTCAACAGACACACCCAAGTTAGGCCGATTTCATTTTGTTTTCAATAAGCTTGACGTAAAATCATGATGTCACCGCGTTGACTAAAGTCTAAATACTTAAGAAAGCTCATACCGAGTAAAATTTCATCATCTGACATATATGGATTAATACTGGCACGCACTTGATGCAATTTAATGGGGCCTAAAGCAATACTATCCAATGTCGTACTATAGGTTGTTATAGTCCCATTTGCCGTACTTGAAAGTAGTGGTGTACCTCGTTGCAAATTGAGAGTGTCTGCAATATGCTCAGGAATTGAGACGACTGTCGCCCCCGTGTCCAGAAAAAAAACCACCGGCTTACCATTAATTGTACCGCTTGCAACATAATGGCCGTTACGATTGCGTTGTAGTATCACTTCATGACTACCATCTTGATAAGCTCGCGTTGTTAGCTCTTGATTAGGATTATTTTCTTTATCCAGAAAATGATTAAAAAACAAAGTTAACAAACCAAGGGCAAGTAACCAAGCAGCATAAATCATACCTTTACCCAGGCCTTGTGAAGATTCATTCATAACAGTATTATCACTATCATATATAACTACAAGGATTATTTATAAGAAAGGATTAGAATATCAAAATACCCAATTTCTTATTTTTCTCTCATTGTCTGTAGAGACGCGATGCTTCGCGTCTCGGATTCGCGTCTCGCCTTCGTGTTTCGGCTACGAGGAGACGCGAGCATCGCGTCTCTACGATCGCGAATCTTCTCTCATTGTCTGTAGAGACGCGATGCTTCGCGTCTCGGCTTCGCGTCTCGCCTTCGTGTTTCGGCTACGAGGAGACGCGAGCATCGCGTCTCTACGATCGCGAATCTTCTCTCATTGTCTGTAGAGACGCGATGCTTCGCGTCTCGGCTTCGCGTCTCGCCTTCGTGTTTCGGCTACGAGGAGACGCGAGCATCGCGTCTCTACGATCGCGAATCTTCTCTCATTGTCTGTAGAGACGCGATCGCGAAGCGTCTCGCCTTCGTGTTTCGGCTACGAGGAGACGCGAGCATCGCGTCTCTACGATCGCGTCTCGGCTTCGAGGAGACGCGAGCATCGCGTCTCTACAAGAGGAGACGCGAGCATCGCGTCGAAACACAATGAGTTAGAGAAAACTGATAGGTGCTAAGATACCAAAGCCAATCCCTTTGATGTGAGAATTGATAATGGACTATAATACAATAACCTATTGATTTTTAATACCGACATTAAAAAAATGAAAAGACAACTGTCTCAATCTCTTACTTTTAACCACCCCTAGATGAAACCTTGTGAAACAATTACGCGCATTTTGGTTATCATTACTTAACAGTGCCCGCGATCTAACCCCCATTATAGTTGTGATTGCCTTTTTTCAACTTATTGTATTACAACAACCCATCCCTAACCTAGCCAATCTCTTAATCGGCATTTTTTTAGTCATATTAGGGTTGAGTTTATTTGTATACGGATTAGAAATGGGGTTATTTCCGTTAGGGGAAAATATGGCCTACGCCTTTGCCCGCAAAGGTAATGTCTGGTGGTTATTAGCTTTTGCCTTTTCTTTGGGATTTGGCACCACAGTAGCAGAACCGGCCTTGATCGCTGTTGCGGATGAAGCCGCAAAAGTAGCCGCCGTCGGCGGCGTGATCGCGGAAACTGACGAAGCGAAACAAAGCTATGCCAATGGCTTACGCCTAACCGTCGCTTTATCAGTAGGACTCGCCATTTTAATTGGCGTGATTCGTATTATCAAAGGATGGCCCATACATTATCTAATTATAAGTGGTTACTTATGTGTCGTCATCATGACTGCCTTTGCCCCCCCTTGGATTATTGGCATAGCTTACGATTCTGGCGGTGTCACAACATCCACAATTACCGTCCCCCTAGTGACTGCCCTTGGTATTGGGCTCGCCTCCAGTATTAAAGGACGCAATCCCATGATTGACGGTTTTGGCTTAATTGCATTTGCTTCGCTAACCCCAATGTTCTTTGTTATGGTTTATGGTATGTTATATCAATGAGCAATTATCATAACTACAAGGATTACTTATAATAAAGGATTAGATCGTGACCAATTTGGGTTTTAAATGTGATTTTGAATAATAACGGAAAGCGATTACAATTATTGCCGTTATATCTTGTGACGATCTAGTCCTTATTATTAATAAGCAATCCTTGTCGTTATATCTTGTGACGATCTAATCCTTTATTATAAATAATCCGTGTAGTTATATTATCTCCTTGTAGTTATATCCTTGTAGCTATTTATCCTTTATTATAAACAATCCTTGTCGTTATATAATGATGAAAATAAAATCTCCCCTATTAACGATTCACAAGCAGATAGTACTGGTACTATTCTGCTTTCTTTGGATATCGGCCCTCCCAGCCGCAGACTTAATCTTTACCCCAGCTGCGCCCAGCGTGGAAGCGGGTAAACCAATCGCGATAGCCGTTTCCGGTGCAAGAGGGCAAATCACTTGGAACCCCTCAAAAGGACAAGTTCAAGGTATCGGTACTCAAGTCACTTATACCGCCCCTGATCAGCCTGGCTTAGATGTCGTAACCGTGTTTGATAACGACGGCAATGTTGGCACAGTCAAGATCACCATCACGGCCACCCAAACGATCACCTCATTGGAAAATGCCAACTGGGAAGTCTTTACCAACCGAAGTTATATTCAAGCGGTGGCGCTGTCAGAAGGCGGACAAACCCTCCTAGTTGGCACAACCGGTGGACTTGAACAACGCGATGCACAAACCGGAGAACTCAAGAAAGTCTTAACCAATTTGGACGGCTTACCCAATAACTCTGTCCGCGCATTCGTCATTGACAAGAACGAGGGCCTTTGGATAGGCACCGCTGGCGGTTTAGCCCATATCAACGCTAACGCCACTTTAAAAGTCTTTAATCAAGACAACACCGTTTTGCCCAGCAATAACGTCAGTTCCCTGCTCGGAGACGGGCAAGGTGGCATATGGGTAGGCACCGAAAACGGATTAGCCCACCGTCATGAAGACGGCCGCTGGGAAGTTTTTAATCAAGACAATTCACAATTGCCAAACAATGGCATCAACGCCCTGATCACAGACGGCCAAGGTGGCATCTGGATAGGCACAGGCGACTTCCTTGGCGGCGGTTTAGCTCACCTAAGCGCCTCCCATACTTGGACAGTCTTTGATCGAGACAATTCCAAATTACCCGATCATGGCATCATTTCCCTTCTTCAAGACGGCGCAGGTGGCCTCTGGATAGGCACTTGGTATGGCGGCCTCGCCCATATGAAAGCCGACGGTGATTGGGATATTTTCAATAACAGCAACTCACCCCTACCCGATAACTGGATCGTCTCCCTTTTCCTAGATGGCAATGGGGGTATATGGATAGGCACATCAGAAGGCGGCCTCGCCCACCTCAATGTAGACGGCACTTGGGAAACCTTTAATAAAGACAACTCCCCCATTCCCGCCAATCGAATCAATGCCATTATCGCTGATAGCCAAGGCGGCCTCTGGGTAGGCACAGGCAGCTTTCCCAGCGGAGGCGGCCTACTCCACTTCCAAGCAGACGGTGCATTGAATCTCTTTAACCAAGAAGCATCAGGCCTGCCACACAATGAAGTCACAGCCGTGATCAAAGACGGCCATGGTGGCGTTTGGGTAGGCACCTCTGAAAACGGCCTCGCCCACTTTCAAGCCGACGGTGCCTGGCAAATCTTTAATACCAACAACTCCCAACTCCCTGCCAATCGGATCAACACCCTACTGGCAGACAACAACGGCGGCTTATGGATAGGCACATCCGACGGCGGCCTCGTTCACTATCAAGCAAACGACACCTGGGAAATCTTCACCCCCGACAATTCAGGGCTACCCGATACTTACGTCAATGCCATCATCGACGACAGCCTCGGCGGCTTATGGGTAGGGACAGACAGTGGCCTCGTACAACGTCGTGCCGACGGCACCTGGGCATTATTCAACCCAGACAACTTCGACATGCTCTACAACAGCGTTTACGCCATCGCCACCGACGGCTACGGCGGCATATGGATAGCCTGGGAAGGCATCACCCACCTCAACGCCGACGGCTCCTGGAAATCATTCAACAAAGACAACTCCAATCTACCAGACAATGATGTCATATCCCTACTCAGAGATGATCGAGGCGGCCTATGGATAGGCACCTACGAAGGCGGATTAGTCCATAAAGATGCTAGCGACAACTGGGAAATCTTCAACCAAGACAACTCCAAACTCCCCGCCAATCGGATCAACACCCTAACCAAAGACAACAGTGGCGGCCTCTGGGTAGGCACCGAAAACGGCCTAGCCCACTTTCATGCCAACGGCACATGGGATATCGTCAACACCAACAATTCAGGGCTACCCAGCAACTGGATCAACAGCCTTCATCCAGACAACTACGGCGGAGTCTGGATCGGAGCCGGTTTAAGCGGCCTCGCCCACCTCACCTTTGGGCAAAAATCAAGCCTCTGTACCCAAGTCAACGCCACCGACTGCGAAGCCCTGATCACAGGCAAACGCGCCGCCATACTCGTTCACCCCCGTGGCCAAGGACAAGGTTACAACCAAGCCGTCTCCATAGAATTTATGGCCAGCCACGCCTACCGCACCCTACAAAGTCGCGGCTATGAAAATGACGAAATCTACTTCCTCTCATACAAACCAGACGTAGACAGCAATGGAGACGGATTCGTAGATCGCAACGTCGTTGACGGCCCCATCACCGCCTTTGATCTATCAGAAGGCAAAACGCCCCGCGATTTAACTCAGGGTGATGTACAACAAGCCTTTGACTGGGCAAAAAATAAAGGCAAACTAGAGCAACCCCTAATCGTCATTTTTGTAGACCATGCCCTCACCGGCAAACTACGCCTCGACCCCTTTAGCGAAGTGCTTACCGCCCAAGACTTAGGCCGCCTACTTGACGACTACCAAAACGTCACCCAAAACCCAGCCATCGTCATTCTCGAAGCCTGCTACACCGGCAGCTTAATCGGACGAGGACTGGCCGGCCCCAACCGCGTCATCATCACCAGTACAGGCGAAAACCAAGCCTACTACGACAACCTAGGCTCCTTCTCCTTCAGCAAATTCTACTTCGACAACCTACGTCGCGGCGAAAACTTCTTTGATGCCTTCCAAACCGTCAAAGACAAACTTTCCCGCTACGGCCACCCCTTTAACAAGCAAATACCGCAACTTGATGACGACGGCGACGGGCAAGCCAACGGCAGTCGCGACGGCCGTCTAGCCAGAAAAGTGTGTCTCAATGGCTGCTTTGGTGCCTTATCTGGAGAAATCACCTTAGAAGCTGAAACCGCATCCAGTAACGTCACGCCCGGCCAAACCTTCCCCCTGAGTGTCCGCGCCGGTATTACAGAAGGGCGGATCAAGCGCGTATGGGCCCTAGTGCTAACCCCCGAAACATCGAAACAACGTAATGAAGAAGGATTCTCCTTAATACCCACTCCAATTGTCAACCTTCAACCCGGCAGTGATAGCAGCCGTTGGCAAGGTTCATTCAATGGATTCCAGTACAAAGGGCAATACGTCGTCACCTTCATGGCCGAAGACAACGAAGGGTTTATCACCTCATCTTCGCCAATCGTTCTCACCCTACCCAACGGCCCCGAAGTCCCCGAGACACTAGGGCAACCCCCGATAGCTAACCAAACGGCCTATCACAATAACGACACATTACGTGTCACCTTACCCGCCTTACCAGAAGGGCAAGTGCAATATGTAGCCGTAGGCATACCCGACGGCACCATTTTCGTACTCGCCAAGCAAAATGGCTTTGAACCCTTCAAAGGCGACAACCTCCCCGTCTGGCAAGGCAGCGAAATCGCAATAGAAGTCCCCATCAACCCCGATCTGCCCAGAGGGCAATACACACTTTACCTACTGCGCGTACCCCAAGGCATTGAACCGCTAAACAACAGAGAACTCTGGAAAATAGGCACCATTCAATTCACGGTTGAATAATCGACTTCTTTCAACACAGAGTTCACAGAGAAGCACAGAGTTTCACAGAGGAAAGCTCTGTGCCCCTCTGTGGCCCTCTGTGAACGCCGTAAAGCGTTAAAAACGCAACTGATAATGAACTTGATTGGGCAAAAAACAATAACGCAAAAGACGCAAGAGACGCAAGAGGCGCAAGGATAGATTTCTCCTGAAAAATAGCGTCTTTAGCGTCTTTAGCGTTTATTTAAGTCTCTTTGAATCAGCATAATTAAATATTGTCCATGAATCTGAGCGCCCGTTTTTCCACCATCCCTAAAGTTTGAACTCCAATTCAACCGTAAGGCTTCTGGGATTGAACTTTATGGGCCCCCGCATCAACAACTTGTGTCTTTTGATGAGACTAAAACATTATGGCTTCCGGACTTTTAAACCCCGATGAGCTTCGGTTACCAATGAAACCAATTCAAATGGATTCTCTTGAATTAGTGCATCAGCTTCCAAATCCGATAGAAAGAAAGCGATATTTGTCGTGGGATATCCACCCCCCCATGCAAATCACACCTTCTTCTGGAAAAAGGGCAGAAGCAATTCTGAGTTTGGATTCCAAGACGATTCTCACTTGGTTAGGATGATTAAGCAGAATAATCGGATTGTTGATCATAATGTGTTCCGGTGATAGTAGGAAAAACTCTTAAATAGAGACCAAAACTTTTTTATCAAGTTGAAAGTTGAAAAAAATTGAAAAAAAGTTCAACGGCTACTGTTTTCCAGAACAATTTTGTCAAAAAACAGAAAATTTAATGCACCAAAATCAGATTATCGAAATAACCGTAAAGCCTTTTTATCAAGCAGTGTAGGCAAATAGCAGACTCTAAAATAAATAGACATGCCAACAGGGTGTGAATTATCATACAAAGAACTGTCTTATTTCTAACAATCAATCTGATTATTGCCATAGCCTTAATAGCGGAAGGAAGTACGCTAGAATAGGTTATTGCAGGTTTATTGATAATAGAGGCTATCGGTTATCACTTGTATGCTATGAAAAAAAATCATGAATTTTGCCCAGCTGGATAGTAGACAACAAAAATGGGTAGTCATGCAATGTGGGTAATAAGTACTGAAGCACAAATAAACAGGTATTTTACCAGTACTTGGTTGTTTCTATTAAGTACTGAACCACAAATAAACAGGTATTTTACGGCAAAGGGCAACCACAAGGGCTTGCCCCTACACACCTGAAAATTTTTGGCGAAAGTACTTATGATAAAATGAAAAGCTCACAACGAATAAACCCGGACTTTATTGGGCAAATTTTAAGAAGTAAAAATAACGCAAGAGACGCAAGAGGCGCAAATATTTCTCTTGAAAAATAGCGTCTTTAGCGTTTATTTCTCTTCCAATCTGCATAATTAAATATTTTCATTCGGAGGAAACAATGAAAAAATTACCGCTTGGTATTCAAACCTTTACCGAGATTATCAAAGAAGACTATCTGTATGTGGATAAAACTCGGCACATTGCCGAATTAATCCAAGGCGGAAAATACCTATTTCTTTCCCGCCCTCGCCGTTTTGGAAAATCCTTACTGGTTTCAACACTTTTTGAAATATTTTCCGGCAATAAGGCCCTTTTTCAGGGATTATCTATTTATGATCAGATTGAATGGCAATCCTATCCCGTGATTGTGATAGATTTTAATGCGATTTCTTGTGGTGATGATGACATCTTCAAAACCTCATTATTATCCTTTTTAGATGATATTGCCGCTGAATATGAACTGAAATTGTCAAAACTCTTCGTTAAAGACAAATTCGCGGAATTAATTAAAAAGATACATGACAAAACCGGCCAAAAAGTGGTCATTTTGGTTGATGAATACGATAAACCGATTGTTAATTCTATTGAAGATATTGATCGGGCTACCAAAAACCGTGAAATCCTTCGAGATTTTTTCGTTGTTTTAAAATCTTCAGACGCTTTTCTGCATTTTGTCTTTTTAACCGGTGTCTCCAAATTTGCGCGGGTTTCTATTTTTTCAGACTTGAATAATCTGAGGGATATCACCCTATCCCCGCAATTTTCCACCTTGCTTGGATACACTCAAAACGAATTAGAAAGTGATTTTGCACAACATATCCAAAGTCTTTGTTTTGAGTTAGGGATAAAAAAGGCTCCGTTATTGGCTCAAATCAAAACGTGGTATGATGGTTATTCTTGGGATGCGAAAAACCAAGTGTACAATCCCTTTTCGATTCTCAATTTGTTTACCGAACAGCAATTTGATAATTATTGGTTTGTCAGTGGCACGCCAACTTTTTTGATGCAGTTAATCAAAAACACCACTTATGATGCCACCGTGCTTGAAAATAAAAAAGTGTCCAAGATTGTCTTTGACAGTTACAATCTTGAAAACTTGAATATTTTCGCACTGTTGTTTCAAACCGGCTATCTCACTCTCACGCACATTGATAAAACAGGGCGAACGCCTCAATATATCTTGAACTACCCGAATTTGGAAGTGAAAGAAGCGTTTATTACCTATCTGTTTGCCAGTTTTACCCAAAATGGTTTAGAAGCCATCCAACCGGCCGCAGAAGACTTACGCACCTATTTACAAACCGATGATCTTGACGGTTTTATGAACCTCATCAGGGCCTTATTGGCCAAAATCCCGTATCTACTCCACATAGAACAAGAGGCTTATTATCATTCCTTGTTTTATATGATTTCGGTACTGATGGGGGTTGAAATAGACTTAGAAGTGCTAACCGACAAAGGGCGAATTGATGGCGTATTGGCGTTAGAAGATAAGATTTATTTGATTGAATTTAAATATGGCAAAGCGGGCACTAAGATGGAAACCTTGACTAAGCAAGCCATTAAGCAAATTCAAGACAAAAACTATGGTGAACGCTTTTTAAATGACTCGCGCCCACGTCTGTTATTAGGAGTTGGGTTTGTCAATAAAAAACTCGGCTATAAACTGATAACGGCTCAGTGAACACTGATAACCGTGCCTAATCTCACGCTTCGAGTCAAAGCAAACACCTTTCTGTTTTCCCGCTCTTATATAACTACAAGGATTGCTTATAATAAAGGATTGGATTGTGCCTGATTTAGGTTTCAATCAAAATTTTGAGTCAAAAGTCGGCTCACGCAGAGCCGCAGAGGCGCAGAGGTTCAAAACGAGGTTTCTACTGCCAGCTTGTCTAACTCGCTGGCTCAATCAACTCTGATTCTCTGCGTGAGCAAAAATGTTCACATAAAAAACGAGTACCAAAAAGTGTCTCTCATCAAAACCTATCCCAATAAAACCACATTATTCAAAAACCTCGTTTTCCATTTTGTATTAATTCTCGTCTGTGTAGCAAGCCTCTACACTTTGGAAAATAGCGCCTTTTTTAAGCAAATCAAAGATGCCGCGTTTGATTACATCATGTTTTGGCACAGTGATTTTGCCCCGACTTTGGCTAACAATCAACCAATACAGCAAATGGTATTATTTGATGTGGATGATCAAAGTTACCGCGCTTGGGAATCGCCATTGCTCACACCGCGTGATAAGCTGCAAGCCTTGATACAAACAGCGATTGACAGTGGCGCGAAAGTCATTGGCGTTGATTATCAGTTTGTCATGGACAAGTGACGGTTATATGCGTGATAACAGCGATTCACCGGCCGATATAAAACTTGCCGAATATTTGCAAAGCCTGAATGACTCTCAAGCAACTGATGCGCCTTTGATTTTTTTAACCCGTCATTATCGCCAACCGTTAGAGAATACACCGGCTTTTTTAGAAAGGCCGCCCAATTTTTTAGATGACGCCCTGCCAGTAGAAAACAATGTCTTTTGGACATCCACTTTTTTCAAAATGGATGAAGATCGGGTGATTAGGCGTTGGCAACTTGCCCCCTTGGTTTGTCAAGATCAGCGATTAAGTGTTGTGCCCTCTATGCCCTTATTGATGACGTTAGCCCATTTGCATACTCAAAATCAGGATACCCGTCAAGCAGCAAAAGTGATTCGTGATTTTAAAAAGGCATGGGAAACTTGGGCAAAAGAGCTTTCTTGTGATGAGCATCAAGGCAAAAGTTTGGCTGAACTGTGTCAATTAAAAGCCTGTCCAAATCTGACAGTGACTTTACCTCAAAAACCCCATGTCAATGATACCGTACATCATGTTGATTTACTTGAAGGCTATGAAACAGAAAAAGTGATTTATCGTTTCGCACCGCCTGATAAACCACAAAGTGGGCAGAAGAATTTATTTGAAGTGAAAAGTGCAGCGGCTATTTTATCAGGCAAATTAGCGGTAGATGTGGCCGGGCAAATCGTGTTTATTGGCGTAACGCATCAAGATAATGGGGATTATCATCCGATTCCCATTCGGTATAAAGATGTATCAGGTGTTTATATTTTAGCCAATGCCGTCGATACCTTATTGCGTTTTGGGCAATTTCAACCGCAAGCCAGCGCAGAGAAAGTGAAATGGTTAATCGTTTTGATTATTGGGATGACATTGGTTTTTACATTTTTAAGCATTTCTATCGCATTGATTTTGAGTTTTGTTATACTCGGCACACTCATCGTATCGAGTTTTTATCATCTGCATTACGGTATAGAAATAGATTTCGTTTTAGAATTGCTCACGATTCAATTAATACAATTTGTCTATTGGTTAATGCAAAAAGGGCGACAAGTACGAAATACTTTGAAAGATTGTCGATTAAGTGTTTTATGATAGAACGCAGATGACGCTGATTGTCATGATCTGCGCTGATTTTGATCGGCGCTGATTTTTGAGTGTTTGAGCTTATCGAAAATCAGTGTTAATCATGATTATCAGTCAAATCAGCGTTCGATCCAATTCTCATAGGTGTCCAAACAAAACATTATGTTTAAACAGATTCAATTCCTCACATTGTGCTGTTTACTTTCCTTGTCCAATAGCAGTAGTTTTGCGCGTGATTGCGAGAACGTCGCTAAAATACATCGATTTGACAACATTGATCATGTCAGTATTTTACGCTTCGATGCGCGATTACCTGAATGGGCAAGCCAGGCAAACCGTGATTTATGCGCTGGCGACACCGTCATCGCACCAAAAGCGATATCTCAACTGATTGTCGAATATCGTACCAATCCCGCTAAACAAGTCAAATTAACGGCCGGCGAAACCCATGAAGTCGGCAAATTGCGCGGCCCCTGTGGCGCATGGTGTAAATTGTTAAACGAAATACATTATGTGTACGAACAATTGACGCAAATCGAAACCCCCTTTGTCTCTAATATTCAGGTATTTGGCAGAGGAGAAGATGGGCAATTGATACCGATTTTTATGCCATTGGCAAGAGGTGAAGGCCCAGATTACGAATTTGTCTTATTTGCACAAGCCGGCAATATCCCTTTGTTTTGGCATGGTGGCGAACCCGATTATCAATTGCAAGTGAAAGACGCAAGCGGCAAAGTGATTGTTCACAAAACGCTGAAAACCAATCATTATGATTTAAAATTGCCGTCAACTGCTGAAGGGCAACGTTATGAATTGTCAATCAGTTGCCAAACTTGTCAAAAAGTGTATCGCAAACCATTAGTCTTTGTCGCACCACCGTCATTGCCGATAGACAATCAATTGGAGAAACTGACTGCCTTATCATTAGATGAGGATAACAATTGGCGTTTAGAAATTTGGCGACAATTAGATAAGTTGCCAACCAGTAAACAACGTGATGCTTTTCAAAAACTTTTGACAGCGGATAGATTGGATGATTTATTTTAATGAAACTTGACAGGTTTTAAATCAAAATTGATTATAACGTCAAGGGTAGGGCGAACCTGCTGCGCTTCCTTTTTTGTTACAAATTTATTTTGCTTTCGTTGCCTTGGAGTGCAAAATTTATTTTGCTTTCGTTGCCTTGGAGTGCAAAATTTATTTTGCACTCCAAAGACGCAAAATAAATTTTGCACTCCAAAGACGCAAAATAAATTTTGCACTCCAAAGACGCAAAATAAATTTTGCACTCCAAAGACGCAAAATAAATTTTGTACTCCAAAGACGCAAAATAAATTTTGCACTCCAAAGACGCAAAATAAATTTTGTACTCCAAAGACGCAAAATAAATTTTGCTGCCTAATTTTCGTTCCATTTAAATATTTATTTCTCAAATATGAAAGCATTAAGAATAAAAAAACTCGAACGCCATCCTGAGCAACTCAGGTTGTTGTTAGAACAAAATGAATTTTTGTTAATCACAACACAACAAGAACAGCCATTGGGTATGCTGATACCTTTCTCATCTCATTTGGTTGAACAAAGTTTGGTTGACTGGTTAGCCATTAAAGCGTTTGAATCAGGTGATTTGACGTTAGGGCAATTAGCTAAAGCATTAAATAAAACGAAAAGCGAGATGCTTGATACCTTGGATAAATTAAGTATCAGTATTGCTGATTACGATTTGGCAGAAGATTTGGACACCATAGAAAATTTAATGACATGATGAATTTAATTGTGAGCGATACGACAACATTAATCATACTTGAGCGTTTGGATGCATTGTCTATGTTGTGTTCATTGTTTGACCAAATTTTAATTCCACAAGCTGTTATGGACGAATTACTGGAGGGTAATTCAAAGATAAACGAGTTAATGCAACTGGCAGGATGCTATAAGGTGGTTTCGGTTAATGCTTCTGAACGTTTATTGGAACTGTCTCAATGGTTGGATAGGGGAGAAGCGGAAGCGATTGAATTGGCACTGAATCGTCAATTGCCATTGATTATTGATGAACGCAAGGGTAGAAAAATAGCACGACAAAAAAAATTATCGATCATTGGGTTAGCGGGATTAATCGTATTGGCTGCAAAACGTCAGCAAAAGACACCAAAAGCGGCGTTAGCCTTATTGGATCAAGCCATGTTATCGGGATATCGTTTATCGACTCCACTTTATCAACAAGTTAAAGAAACACTTTTAGAGATTGAAAATGAAATGATTTAGGAATTATTATAACGGTTTCAATGTCTTTCATTTACCAAAGGTTGGAACAGGCAGTTCAAAAAGGATTTTTCTGCCCGCTTTTCGTTCCAAATTTATTTTGCGGCCTACTTGGAGTACAAAATTTATTTTGCGGCCCGCTTTTCGTTCCAAATTTATTTTGCCTTCACCCAGTTTTCGTTCTACTGATTCTAAACTAAACAAAGAGGTTGCCATGATAAGCACACATCTGTCCAGCACAGGACAAATCATGATTCCAAAGCCAATTTGTCAACGGCAGCATTGGGAATCAGAGCAAGAATTAGTCATAATAGAAGTTAAAAATGGCATTTTGTTAAAGCCAAAATCACCTTTTAAACCAACACGTTTAGAAGATGTCGCGAAATGTTTGCCGTATAAAGGCAAAGCGAAAACCTTAGCCGATATGGATGCTGCGATAGCACTTGGTGTTTTATCAAGTCACAATGATTGGCAAGCAGAGTCTCCAAAAGGAGAACATCTAAAATGACAGCATCCTTATCGAAAACAAAATTGATTGGTCGTTATATTGTGACTGATCCTAATATTTGTCATGGTAAACCGACCTTTCGAGGAACACGCCTATTTGTGGCTGATGTTTTAGAACAAGTCGCCAATGGAATGGTTTGGGAAAGTATTATTGAAGATTGGCATGGTAGCATCACTAAAGAAGCGATTGCTGAAGCAATACAATTAGCCAGCCACGGCATCAATACTGAGTACTTTGGCTCCGGGGATTGAACGGATTGATGTGTTGGAAAATTTCCATTATTGTAGTACAGCGGATTTGCGGAATAAACGGATTGACTCAATGCGAGCAATAAACTAATCCGTTTATTCCGATAATCCGTTGTACTGAACATGATCCAATTGACACCAACAAACTCAAAAACGCCACGGCATCAATCCGTTCAATCCGATGAACCAAAGTACTAAATAGGAGAAACACTCATGCGCCACTTTCAATTTATCTGGTTATTTGTTCTATTTTTCAATAGTGCCTTTGCTCAGGCATTAACGCTTGAAGAACAGGCAAAATTAGAAGAAGCACAACAATATTATGCAAAGGTTGTTGAACTTTATCGAAAAGGAGAAGCACAACAAGCTCTTCCCTATGCTGAAAAGGTTTTCAATATTCGCAAAGATATTTTAGGTGAAAAGCATCCTGATACGCTCGAAAGCCTGAATAATTTAGCGGTCATTTATTATTCTGTAGGTAGATTGGGTGAAACATTGCCGTTGTTGAAAAAAGCCTATGTCCTACGCAACCAAGTGTTAGGCGAAAAACACCCTGAAACACTCACCAGCCTGAATAATTTAGCTATGATTTATCAAGCGGTAGGCCGATTGGATGAGGCCTTGCCTTTGTTAGAGAAAGGCTATAGGCTAAGTTTGCAAGTCTTAGGCGAAAAGCACCCTGACACACTTACCAGCCTGAATAATTTAGCGTTGATTTATCAAGCGGTAGGCCGATTGGATGAGGCATTGCCTTTGTTAGAGAAAGGCTATAGGCTCTTCAAGCAAGTTTTAGGCGAAAAGCACCCTAACACACTTACCAGCCTGAATAATTTAGCATTAATTTATCAAGCGGTAGGCAGATTGGATGAGGCATTGCCTTTGTATGAGAAAGGCTATACGCTAAGTTTGCAAGTCTTAGGCGAAAAGCACCCTGCCACACTTTTCAGCCTGAATGGTTTGGCGTTCATTTATCAAGCGGTAGGCCGATTGGATGAGGCCTTGCCTTTGTATGAGAAAGGCTATAGGCTAAGTTTGCAAGTCTTAGGCGAAAAGCATCCTACCACACTTACCAGCCTGAATAATTTAGCGTTCATTTATCAAGCGGTAGGCCGATTGGATGAGGCCTTGCCTTTGTTAGAGAAAGGCTATAGGCTAAGTTTGCAAGTCTTAGGCGAAAAGCATCCGGACACACTTACCAGCCTGAATAATTTAGCGTTCATTTATCAAGCGGTAGGCCGATTGGATGAGGCCTTGCCTTTGTTAGAGAAAGGCTATAGGCTAAGTTTGCAAGTCTTAGGCGAAAAACACCCTGACACACTTATCAGCCTGAATAATTTAGCTATCGCTTATGCAGAACAAGGTGATTTAGAAAAAGGCATTGCTTATTTTGAACAATTAGTGGCAGGTGTAGAAAATTTACGCCAAGCACACTTATCCGCAGAAAATCGACGTGCTGTATTTGCACAATATATACATCGTTATTTTAATTTATCTCAATTTTACTTTTTGCAAAACAATTATCAAGCCGCTTTTCACACGGCTGAAAAAACAAAAGCCCGTACCTTATTGGAATCCATTGCCTTTAAATTAGCCTTACAACAAGTCAATTTCACCGTCAAAGAACGCAAAAAAATTAAGCAGCAACAAACCCAATTGGCGTTTTTAGATACAAAAATTGCTGAAACGGGTGAACTTGATAAAAGAATTGCTTTACGCATAAAAAAACATAACTTGCTCAAAGAAATCACGGCTTTTCATAACAATTTAAAACAACGTTATCCCGCATTTGCCTCACTGCTTGAACCTGAAATTCTCACGGCCGAAAAAGGAAGGGAACTCTTACACAAAAATGCTTTATTTATCAGTTATATACAAAATCCTGGAATCAATGAACACCTAGTTTTTACCCTTGATCACGCGGGCGAATTACACATCCATGATTTAGGTGTCATAACCGGATTAGCTCAAACTTTAAGCGTTTATCGTCAAGCTTTAGGCACAACAATTCAGGGATTACGCCAAAAAGGCCAATCGGTTTGGCATATCGCAGACGGCAGTTTTGTCCTGGGCAATAAACCCAGTCGTGATAAAAAACCGCGTAGAATCAATAATGTTGATAAAATCAGCCGTTATTTAGCGGAAAAACTCTTACGGCCCCTTGCTGAACAGCTCAATACCAAAACGCACTTGATATTGTCTCCCAGTGGTGGATTAGCGCAAATTCCATTTGAAACCTTAATCTTAGACAAGCAACCCCTGATTGCTCAGCACAGCATCAGCTACGCGCAATCGCTTTCCAGTTTTGCAATGCTCAAAAAACGTGAAGCCGCGTATCAACAACTCAAAGGACGACAAACCTTATTGGCAATCGGTAACCCGCGCTACCATGTTCCCAATTCAACGCCTCAAAATTGTGAAGTTCGCGCCCTTGACGTTGACTTGGAGAAACTCTCACGCGGCACCAACTACAAAGACGCTTTACACAATGTCAACAACTGGTGCAATCTCCCTGGCACGCGAAAAGAACTCGACATCTTAAAAGTACTCTATCCCGACAGTACGATTTACCAACAAGCCGAGGCCAGTGAAGCCCACTTACAACGCCTCAATCAAGATCAAGTCTTGAGCCGTTACCGATATTTACATTTTGCCACGCATGGTTTTTTACATCCTCAAACCTCCGCATTATCGGCATTAGTGCTAGATCAATTGAACACCACAGACGAACACGATGGCTACCTCACAGCCGTGGAATGGATTGGCTATCAATTAAAAAGTGATTTAATGGTACTCTCAGCCTGTCAAACCGGCTTAGGCGAAAACGTCAGTGGTGAAGGCATTATGGGTTTACCATACGCACTGTACATCGCCGGCAATAAAAACACCTTAATGACGTTATGGAAAGTCGATGATGCCATCACGGCGGAATTTATGCCGCGTTTTTTTACCAAACTGAATAACGGCCTCTCGCATATTCAAGCCCTGATAGACACCAAACGCGAATTTAGGCAAGAGGAAAAGTATCAGAATCCACGGTATTGGGCAGCGTTTGTGTTGTATGGGGTTTAAATTCAAAACGAAACAGCAATATCAGTAGCTCGAAAACCTTGAGCATCGCAAAATAAATAGCTGGCAAAATCTTTGCACTCCAAGGGCACTGGGTTCATTGAATGGGATTTGATAACTGATAACTGATAACTGAAAAATGACTACTATCCGTGAACAAGATTTTATTCAAAGCATTGCTGATGCTTTTCAATTCATTTCTTATTATCACCCCATCGACTACATCAAAGCCTTAGGGGAAGCTTATGAGCGTGAAAAATCGGCAGCGGCTAAAGATGCTATGGCGCAAATTCTCGTTAATTCACGCATGAGCGCAGAAGGGCATCGCCCGATTTGTCAAGATACGGGCATCGCTGTGGTGTTTTTGAAAATCGGTATGAATATTCGCTGGGAAACGCAGAAAGGCGTTGCGGAAATGGTGAATGAAGGGGTGCGAAGGGCTTACACACATCCTGATAATGTCTTACGCGCTTCCGTTTTGGCCGATCCGGCCGGTACACGTCGAAATACGCGAGATAATACACCGGCCGTGATTCATACTGAAGTCGTGCCTGGTGATACCGTTGAAATTCAAGTGGCTGCGAAGGGCGGTGGTTCTGAGAATAAATCTAAATTTGTCATGCTGAATCCCAGTGATAGTTTAGTGGATTGGGTATTGAATACCGTTCCCAAAATGGGTGCCGGTTGGTGCCCGCCTGGTATACTGGGCATTGGCATTGGCGGTACGGCGGAAAAGGCGATGTTGTTGGCGAAACAATCCTTGATGGCCCCGATTGATATTCAGGCCTTGCAAGCACGCGGCCCCTCTAATCGTATTGAAGAATTGCGTTTGGAATTGTATGACAAAGTGAATGCCTTGGGCATTGGGGCACAAGGTTTAGGCGGGTTGACAACCGTATTAGATGTCAAAATTCTGGATTATCCCACTCATGCAGCCTCTTTACCGGTAGCCATGATTCCCAATTGTGCCGCGACTCGCCATCTTCATTTTGTGCTAGATGGTAGTGGGCCGGCGAATTTAACGCCACCGAGTTTGGCAGAGTGGCCTCAAATCACTTGGGAAGCCGGTACACAATCTCGGCGCGTGAATCTTGATCAGGTTACGCCAGAAGATATCGTGCAGTGGCAACCGGGAGAAACTTTATTACTGAGCGGTAAAATGTTGACTGGGCGCGATGCGGCCCATAAGCGAATAGCGGATTTATTAGCCAAAGGGCAATCGCTACCAGAAGGTTTGGATTTCAAAAATCGCTTTATTTACTATGTCGGCCCAGTCGATGCAGTACGTGACGAAGTCGTTGGGCCCGCAGGCCCCACCACTTCGACACGTATGGATAAATTCACCGACATGATGTTAGAAAAAATGGGCCTCATCGGTATGATTGGAAAAGCAGAGCGTGGCCCGCAAGCCATTGAATCCATTAAAAAATATAAAGCAGTCTACTTAATGGCAGTCGGTGGCGCTGCCTATTTAGTCTCTAAAGCGATTCGCGCCGCCAAGGTAGTCGCCTTTCCTGATTTAGGTATGGAAGCCATACATGAATTTGAAGTAGAAGACATGCCCGTCACAGTAGCCGTCGATGCGCGTGGCGAATCTGTGCATCAAACCGGGCCTGCCCAATGGCGAATCCATTCTAAAATTTAAATCATTAACTACAAGGATTGTTTATAAAAAAGGATTTAAAACCGCTAACGACAAGTTATTAATCTCTAGTAGCTCCATGATCCAATCCTTTCTTATAAACAATCCTTGTAGTTATTAATCCCTGTGGTTCAAGTAGCCCCACGATCCAATCCTTTATTATATACAATCCCTGTCGTTATTTATGAACTCTAAAAATATTTTCCAACAAGCCACCTATTGGCTCAGTGCCCATAAGATTTCTCAACTACCAGAAGAGAATGGTTCTGAAGTCGCTTTTGCCGGACGTTCCAATAGCGGTAAATCCAGTGCAATCAATGTCATTACTGGACAAAAGAAGCTGGCCCGTACCAGTAAAACCCCCGGACGCACTCAGCAGATTAATTTTTTTAAATTAGATGAACTTCGCTGCTTAGTTGATTTACCCGGTTATGGTTTTGCCAAAGTCCCGATTTCTGTCAAAAAGCAATGGCAAGAAACTTTAGAACGCTATTTACACACGCGCCAAAGCTTGCGCGGTTTAGTGCTGATGATGGATATTCGTCATCCACTCACCGAATTTGATGAAAAGATGCTTGACTGGTGTGCCCTTTCCAATATGCCAGTGCATATTTTATTGACAAAAGCAGATAAACTCAGTCATGGCAAAGGCAATGCCGTCTTGGAGCAAGTGCGTCAGCATTTAGCCACCTTAAAGGGAGAAATGAGTGTACAACTGTTTTCTGCCTTCAAGCGTGTTGGTATTGAAGAGGCTAAAACGCGCTTAAATAGCTGGTTAGAAATTGAAAACGAGATAGACGCTGATTTAACTGAGGTTCATGATTAACGTGTTTTCCCCTTTCATCATAGGAGTATTGATTAAAAATGTACGTGACTGTTGTTCATGTTCAGGTTAATCCTGAACACATTGATAAATTTATTGAGGCGACTCGTCTTAATCATGAGGCTTCTATTAAGGAAAAAGGCAATCGCCGTTTTGATATTTTGCAGGATATAACTGATCCTGGCAAGTTTATCTTGTATGAAGCTTACGCGACAGCCGAAGAGGCTAAGGCTCACAAAGAGACGCTACATTATGTGATGTGGCGTGAAAGCGTGGCGATGATGATGGCAAAAGCACGCGAAGGTACACCTTATAACTGTTTGTTTCCTAAAGAGTAATTAAACTATGATGCAGATTGCACCGTTTAGTATTGCCCGCTTACCGCGTATTTTATTCGGTGAAGGGCGCATCAAAGAGATACCGGCCCAAGTGGCCGTTTTCGGTAAACGGGTATTGATTATCACGGGGGCGCAGTCGTTTTGTGCTACCGCACACTGGGAAACGCTTTTACAAGGCTTGCGTGAGCAAGGACTCACTTGGGAAACTTTCAGTGTGCAAGGTGAACCGTCGCCCGATAGTGTTGATCAAGCTGTTAAGGATTATGGAAACAGCGGTATTGAAATCGTGTTAGGGATTGGCGGTGGTAGCGTGTTGGATGCCGCTAAAGCTATTGCAGGTTTGTTACCGCATGGCAATTCCGTGATGGATCACTTGGAAGGGGTGGGCAAAGGGATTCCCTATCAAGGGCCCGCAACCCCTTTTATTGCTGTACCCACTACGGCGGGTACGGGTAGCGAAGCGACTAAAAACGCTGTGCTGAGTAGACGTGGCGATCAGGGCTTTAAAAAATCGTTTCGCCATGAGTGTCTTGTGCCGCAAGTGGCGATTGTTGATCCGGCCTTATTAGCTTCTTGCCCATCTGACTTATTGGCCGCTAACGGCATGGATGCGTTTACCCAATTGTTAGAATCTTATGTCTCTAGTAATGCTAATCCCTTGACAAATGCTTTAGCCGTTTCCGGCATGACGGCCTTTCGTGATGGCTTTTTTGCGGCTTATGAAGGCCAAGATGAGGCGGCTCTCAGGGCAGGGCGTAGCCAATTGGCTTATGCTGCCTTGTTATCAGGTATCACACTGGCGCAAACGGGTTTAGGTTCAGTACACGGCCTCGCTTCACCCTTGGGGGCCTATTTTCCCTGTCCACATGGCGTTGTCTGTGGCACCTTGATTGCGGAAGCAACGGATATCAATATCGCCGCCCTCTTTGAGCGAACACCTGACAGCATTGCGCTGAGCAAATATGCCAATATGGGGGCCCTACTCACAAATCGTCCCTTCCCCGTTTATAGCAAAACAAATGACGCTGCACGTTGCAGCAGCTTAGTTAACACGTTGAGAAATTGGACAGAACGGCTGGGCTTGCCCAAACTCAGCACTTATGGGATGCAAGCTGACAATATCAATAAAGTGGTGGCTAACTGCCGAGGCGGTAGTATGAAAACGAATCCGATTGTTTTGACAGATGCCGAATTGCGAGAATTGTTGCAGCGGCGTTTGTAAGAAAAATAACTTTTCACGCAAAAGTTTTGCGTGAAAAAGAGACGCAAGAGGCGCAAGAGGCGCAAATATTTTATTTTGATTTCGCGTCTTTAGCGTCTTTAGCGTTTTCTTTCAATCGTAGAAATGCGCCCCAAATTCACTTATTTTTTATTAAAAAAATAGGTATAACCCACAATGACACTAAAAGCATCATAGTTGGCGGTCGTTCTCTTGTTCTCTCCAAAAAGATTGCCTTCTGTTATATTGCTAAAGTTGGCAAATTGTATAAAATCTTCTTGTGGCCTCCCAAAACTGTAACTAAAACCCAAGGCTAATTCTGAACGTTTCCTTCTAAAAGCACCCCCTACAGTGAAGTGGTAAATATCCCAATTCGTGATGCCTAGTGAGTTTTCCTCAATATTCCGATTGGTTTCATGATCAGTACGAAAACTTAAATACCCTTTGGTTGTCTTATTGAAGGTATGCTCAATCGCGACAGCAAAATTGACAACTCTTTCGGCCGCATCTTTGACTTGGATCAATGCACGTTCTTCTTCGGCAGTTTCATCAAATTTTATCAGTTCATCAACAATAATATTACGCAAAAAACTGTGCGCCCCTGGGGTAATCACATCATATTCAGGCCGTTTGTTGAACCATTCTACGCTGCCAGCAATGGTGGTTTTGGGTGTTACGGCTAACTCAAATCCTGCCGCAATTGAGAAAGGCGTTTTATAGGTGGTATCCAGATTCTCTTGCCGATTACTCACCAGTTCGCCAATAAATTGCCCTTGTTCTGGATCGTAAACATTGTTAAAACTTCTTTCTCTGGCGACGGTGCCCTGACCAAATAAATTACGACTCGGTGTTGTGATGGTTAAGCCTAATTTCAATTCCTCTAAATCGGCAGTGATGCCCCACTTGAGTAAGGTGCGAATATTCCAAAAATCAATATAATCCACTTTGTCCGCAGTCGCCATAGTATTCCCATTCACCGCACGCGCTGTAACTGTTTCGCTTTTACTTTGGTTTCTTAGCGCAAAAAAGGCCGTGGCACCCATTGACAAATGGGGACGTAACTTGTGTGCCCAACTTAGCCCAGACCAAAGTTCAGTTACTTTACTATTGCTGATCAGTTGTCCAATGAAATTTTCCTCTCCCTGAAAATATACCCTACCATCTGAATGGTTAACATCACCAATGATATCCAAGTTTTTCTCGCTGCGTCCAGACAACTCAGTGGTAGACTGATTCTTTGTCAACAGGGAATAACCAAAGGCATGATCTGGAAAACGCTCAAATATCAAGGTGCCTGAGACCAGCAAAGGAATGACACCGATTTGTTCCGAGTCAAGTACTACGCCAGTACCCACTCCATTATCTACTGACAAGCGTTCAAGTTGATAAGCATTAGCACTGACCGATAAACTGGGCTGATTGATAAAACCCAATGCCCCTGGATTATAAAAACCGGCGCTGGTGTCTCTTACGCCAGCCACGACGGCCCCGCCCATTAGCGCAGAGCGGCTGCCAAACAGTTGATTCCAATAATGATGATCTTGACTGCTCGCCTGTTCAGAAAACAATACAAGAAAAAAGGCCAAGAATGCGATATACTCAAAAGACTTTTTCACGTCAAAATGTCCTAGTGATGATTTGATCAAATAAAACGATAATGGCCACTTTTAGGAAAGGTTTATTTTGAGGCGCGAAAAGCGTTTTTTCAGGCCTTTAACGCGATGCACCTTGTTATTTTATAGCATGAACTAAAAAATTTTATCAATGTTGACGACTGAACTACAACACTTAATTGAACGTGCCGAAGCCTTAGTGGCTCGGATAGATCAATATTTTCCCCCGAAGCCCATTCCCCCTGACTGGCAAAATATCTTGGCATTTCGCTGGCGTAAACGTAACAATCAACTCGGCGAATTTCAAGCTGTTTATCATCCCCATCAAATCCGTTTACAGGATTTACAAGGCATAGATGAACAAAAACAACAACTTGATCGTAATACGCGACAATTCTTACAAAAAAAACCGGCCAATAATGTTTTACTCACAGGCTCACGCGGCACTGGCAAATCTTCTTTAATTAAAGCGTTGTTGAATGAATATGCTGATCAAGGGCTGCGCTTGGTTGAAGTGGAAAAATATGATTTGATTGATTTACCTGAAATTGTTGAGACTTTTGAGAATCGGCCCGAACGGTTTATTATTTTTTGCGATGATTTATCTTATGAAAAAGATGATGCGAGTTATAAAGCGTTAAAAAGTGTACTTGATGGTTCAGTCAGTGCGCCCCCTGAGAATGCCTTGATTTATGCGACATCGAATCGACGGCATTTATTGCCTGAATACATGCGCGACAATTTGGACGCTCAGATGATTGATGGTGAAATTCACCATGCTGAGGGAGTAGAAGAAAAGATTTCGTTGTCAGAACGTTTTGGCTTATGGCTGTCATTTTACCCCTTTAAACAAGATGAGTATTTAGCCATTGTACACTATTGGTTAGCAGAATTGGGCGTGACAGAGAGAGAGCATGAAGCGGTACAGCGCGCTGCGCTGCAATGGGCGCTTAAACGAGGATCACGTAGTGGACGCGCTGCAAAGCAATTTGCACAGGATTGGGTTGGGCGAAATAGGTTAGAATGAAACGTTTATGTCTTGATTGACGCTGTTTTTTTTAATCAGTCCATATTTTGTTCAGCGTTAATCAGGCCATAATCAGATTATGGTGTTGGAGGCATTATCACTTTGCACGAAGATTTTTGAATAATCGTTTATGACATTATGAAAATTTATTTGGATGCTTGTTGTTTAAATAGACCTTTTGATGATCAATCTCAAGCACGAATTAGAGTGGAATCAGAAATCATTATTTTCATTTTATCCCGTATTTATGAAAAAGAATGGGAATGGATTGGAAGCTTTTTACAACAATTTGAACAAGGAGAAGGAGATTATTCCAAAGAAAGACATCACAGTTTGGAAAAACAAACGGTTACTGAATTAATTGACAAAATTCATCGTCGGCGAGAAAGTGAATGAGTACAACGAAACCAAGGAAAGCTGAGCTAATGACGGACCGATAAACGAATAAGGCATCAAATCTAGTACAACGGATCAGGGGATTGAACGGATTTGTGCAAGGAAATCGAAGCCCTGACCAGCTATAAGTTTGCAAATTCGGCTTTAAAATAAAAGACTTATTCTCTGTGATACTCTGTGGTACTCTGTGTTGAAAAAAAAAGTGTCGAGTCAAACTGACTTAGTACAGCGGAGCATCGGATATCACTCCTTGATGTGAAGGCCACCCATCTCTCGTAGGGTGGGATCGCGGGCGACAATGAACTCAATATAACCTCCTGAACTCATCGCCCGCTTGCCCACCATCTCACTCAATCCGTTCAATCCACAAATCGTGTCAATGGCCCTTGCACCAATCCGTTTATCCACGTCATCCGTTGTACTCTCGCCTTTGAAGCGATTCCAACAACAACCGCAATTCCACCACATCTTGATAATACAAATCCGCATCATCCGCCAATTTTGGATTTCTATCGCTGTTGAGAATGGCTTGCAATTTAGAAATTATTAGCTTGGCTTCAGGATGATTCGCCCATTTTGCTAGTTCTTGTTCCACATCAGCCATTTTTTCTTCACGAATGGCTTGAGCTACTAATAAACAATGTTTTGCTGGTATACTATAATTTTCCCCACCCGCCCGACGATAAGCCATAAAACGCTCAATAGTTGTTGTGCTTCGTTTAACGGTTGCAATGCGGCTTCGGCTTCTCCACCCAGACTTAGCACTCTGCCCAAGAAAAAATGAGCCATAGCCATATCATAATTGGCACCGGGATAGGCTTTTTCAGCCGCCTCAACACTGTGTTGCCATAATGCTTGCGCGGCAGTGTAAGCAGCGGGTAAATTCCCTTTGTCTAGCAATCGTTCAATCTGTAATCGCTCTGATTCAAATTGGGCTTGACTCCATCCGGTTAAACTTTGCTTGGCTTGTTCTCGTACTGCGATAGCTTGGGCTAAGGCTTGGGGATGGTTCAGAGTAGCAAGTAATTCTTCTATGCTACCCGCTAAATGAAGCACTTCTTTTGGCGTGACTTTGTCTGGTATCCAGGCCAATAAGGCCATTAAATTGGGTAATTCTAACAGGGTTAATTGGGCCGCTAGTTGGGCATCTTTGGATCGCTGCTGATAAAGATAATCAACAAGTTGCCTCATTGCAGCGGCCCATTGCTCGGTGAATTGGGTTTGCTCGGTGCTGTCCATTTCACGGCGTAGGTAAGTTGGGAGGGCCGGATCAAGGCGGAGGTATCCATAAGCTTTTGCTTCCGCTAAACCTACGTCGATTAATTCTTTAAATAAATTAGGAATAGTATCTGTCTCATCTGCATCTATCTCCAATACAGAATCTAAAACCTGCAAGTGGACACCACCATGAAATACAGCTAACACTCGAATTTTGTCTCGCGTTTCGCTTGACAACCGCCGCAAGGAGAGTTCGACACTGGCATACAAGGAATTTTCCCGATCATCCGGGTATTTTTGGTGCAAGTCTGCCATGATGTGCTGCAAGGTTTCGGTGGTGGCACACACGCCACGCCGGCTGACTTCTCGCGCTAATAAGACTAAGGCCCGCGCATGGCAATGCACCGCTTCCACCAAATCCTTGATTTCTTGGGGCGTGCTGCCCGGATCGCTTTCTTTCGGTGTCCGGCCTTCTTGCCGCATCACTTCCCGAACCAATTCAATCGCCTCGCTTTTACTAAGCGCACCTAACTGAATCTCGCGGCCTTTATGATCAAACGGAGCCGGTAACGGTTCACGAGTCGTGAACACCAGGCGCGTCGCGGGATCCGCGTTGAGCAAGCTTTGGCATAATTGCCAGATTGCCGCGATTTCCGGGGTTTCAACCCCGCCGCTCGGCGCAGCTAACACACTTTCTAAATTATCTAACAGAATCAACGTCTTATGGTCAGATAAGGCACGGACGACCGGTTGAACGGCTTGCTTTAAGTCGGGATAGGTGGCCACGCTCCAGTGATCGCCATCGGGTAACACCTGCCGGCCTAACTGATCTAACAGGCCTCGCGCATCGCTATACTCTTCCAAACTGACAAACGCGGCCCGTTGAAAACGTTCCGTTCGCACCAGCCAACGCGCTAACTCCACAGCCAAAGTCGTTTTCCCAGCCCCGCCGCTGCCCCGCACAACGGCATAAGGCTGCTCAGCCAAGAGGCGTTCTAATTTCAACAAATCGCGACTGCGCCCAATAAACGTATGCGGTGGCGATTCGGGTAAGGCGCCCAAACTCAAACGGCGTTGTTGCTGTTGCAATTGCTGCACCGCTTGCGGGGGCAAACGGGTGAATAATTGCGGATCATGGCGTTCTTGAAATAACACCGGTACAAACCAATCTTGTAAATGAAATTCGCCAGCGCCCATTTTGTCAAACCGATAACTGTCGCCTTTTAAGGCTTGTTGGCCCGCCAACATGGCTTGCCCCACTCGCGCCCCTTGCGCCAAAGCGTGATAAAACGCTTTCACAAATCGTTGTGCGGTGGCCACAAAAACGGTATAACTCATCGCCACCACCGAAGTCGTGCCTTCTTCCAACAACTGCGCCGCTACCGAAGCCGTCGGATCGGTTTCGCTTTTCGCCGTTTGACAGGCATCCAAAAACACCAACGGAATCCGATAATCCCGAATCACGGCCGCGATTTCCTTCGCATCAACAAAAGCCGTTGCCCGGTGTTCCAATTGATGCCCTGTTTTCGGGCTTTCAAAACACAACCCCCCTAAGCCTAAAACGTGATCAAATACGCCATGTCCATCAAAATGCACCACATCAAAGGGTTGTTGCCGGGCATCCGCTTCTTGTAAAGCCTGTTGCAAGGCAGGGAAAGTGGGCGATGTCAACAGCGTCAAATTCACCAACTGATCGCCTAAAGTCTCCATCGCCTCCACCAATGGCAAAGCACTGGCACGATGATCCAAATAACCGGCTTGTTTATCGTCAGGGCGCGGACTGACTAATAAAATTCGGATCGGTAATTCGGCTAAACGGACAGGGAAATCGTGGTAATTCGGCAAACGCCGTCGCACCCGCACGGCCTGTTTACCTTGAAATAAATACCCGCGCCCATCATGCAGCAATTCCCAAGGCAAACGCAACCATTCGCTGGCGGCCTCATTAGCCAAAGCTTGTGCTTGAGTTTCAGAACCTTCAGGCAATTGGCGATCAACGAAGACAGAAAAACGGCGTTCTGCTTCAAAGGCCGCCTGTTCCCAGGCTTGCAAAACCGGTTGAGCCGCTTTAGTGTCAAACACCGCTTGAAATAAGGCTTTGCCCCACAGCGGCAATTGGGCCTCAATCCGCAGTGCCCGATCTTTAAACCCGCCCATCGGCCAAATATGATATTGCTCTAAATACCATTGCAAATCATCAGCTTCGATAGGCCCCAACGCGGCAGTCAAATAAAAATCGGGACTTTCCACCTCCCGGGCCAGCGGAAAATGGGCAGGGGTATAAATCAACATCGCCGTCGCTTTAGCCCGGCGCTTACCCTCAAGTTCTTGAAAATGCAGATTTTTCAATTTGAGCAACAACTCCGCCACGGGTTGGGCCTCAGTTTCCAACAACGGTTGTTGATCATCAGGCAACCGCTCCCCCAAGGCCGCCAAAATCGCCGGCAAGGCTTCGCGCAAACCGGCCGGCTTTAATTGAATAGGAATCGCCAAAGGGGGTTCATCAAACCACAAATCCAAAGCGGCCGGCAAAACACCTGCCAAGAATAAGGGAATAACAAGCTTAGTTTTTTCTTCAAGCTCACGTTCAACGGCCAGAGCAATTTCCTTACGCACCCAAGGTGAATTAATGGTATTAGGACTTAAAACGATCAAAACTTGCCTAGCGTTTTCAATGGCTTGCTTGATTTCAGGGGCCAAGCGTTTGCCCCCACGCAAATTGCGTGAATCCACCCAAACCGTCAAACCTAAGTGTTCCAATTCTAGGCGTAATTGTTTAACGAAGTCATCATCTTGAGTAGCGTGGCTAATAAAAATAGATTGTGTTTTCATTGAAGTCTCTATTTCATGCTGGTAAAATGCCGATTGTTTCGCTTTCGCGAGGGCGATAAAGAAAGAAGGGCGAACACGCAGGTTCGCCCCTACAAAACGTGGTTTTGTAGGGGCAGACCTGCGTGTCTGCCCTTGTGAAATTATTATACCTGAAAATCTAGAAATGTGAAATTGCGTTCTTTTGCGACTTTTGCGCCTATTGCGTTACTTTTTCCATCAATAAATTGTACCTATTCAAAAATAAAACGGTGTCAGAAATCAAATCAGAAATCCATCTTGGAGATTGTTTGGAAGTCTTAGCCACCTATCCCAACAATTTTTTTGATCTTATCATCACCTCTCCGCCCTACGCAGATAGCCGTGCCAATACTTACGGGGGGATAAAACCTGATGACTATGTTGACTGGTTTTTGCCCCGATCACAACATTTGTTACGGGTATTAAAACCCAGTGGCACATTTATTTTAAATATCAAAGAAAAAGTCGTCGATGGCGAAAGACATACTTATGTTATTGAATTGATTTTAGCATTACGCAAACAAGGGTGGCTTTGGACAGAAGACTTTATTTGGCACAAAAAAAATTGTTACCCTGGCAAATGGCCTAATCGCTTTCGCGATGCTTGGGAACACTGTCTGCAATTTAATAAAAGCAAAAAATTCAACATGTATCAAGAGGCCGTGATGGTGCCCATGGGAGACTGGGCTCAAAAGCGCCTTCAAAATTTAAGTGAAACCGATAAAAATCGTGATAATTCAAAAGTAGGCAGTGGTTTTGGTAAAAACGTGTCAAATTGGTTAGATCGAAAAATGGCCTATCCACCCAATGTTTTACATTTAGCCACCGAAACCAGCAATCGTCAACACAGTGCCGTCTTTCCCAAAGCACTCCCAACTTGGTTTATCAAACTCTTTACTCAAGAAAATGACATAATATTGGATCCATTTTGTGGTGCGGGTACGACTTGCCAAGTCGCACAAAATCTTTGTCGCCATTCTGTGGGCATAGAAATCAAACCGGAATATTATGAATTGACTAAGGCTAATCTTAAGAATCCAAGTCAACTATCCATTATTTAAAGAGTACAGTCTAATATGGGAACAATTACACAGCGTGAAATCATTGATTATGTTGAGAAAAATATTATCCCGTTTCATAACAAACGACTGGAGAAACTAGAACAATTACAACTGAACAACGTTGTTAAAAAGAAAAATCCCTATCTCTTCAAAGCCAAAAACATCAATACCGCACAAGATTATGTTAAAACGATTTTGGATGCGTTTTTATCTTCACAAGAAGAAGGGATTTTTGGATTGTTTTTAGAAGAGTTAGCGATTTTTATTTGCAGTAAAGTCTATAATGGTATGCGTTCATCCTTTGAAGGCATGGATTTAGAATTTGAAAAAGAGCAAGTGAAATATGTTGTCTCTATAAAATCTGGGCCAAATTGGGCAAACAGTGATCAACTCAAGAGAATGCGACATAATTTTAAAACAATAAAAGAGCATTTTGCCCGTTCATCAATCAGTGTTGTTGCTGTTAATGGTTGTTGTTATGGGCGAGATAATGTACCTGATAAAGGTGATTACTTAAAGTTATGCGGACAGCGATTTTGGTCTTTCATTTCTGGGAATGAACACTTGTACACAGAAATCATCAAACCGTTAGGGCATCAAGCTAAACAGAGAAATCAAGAATTTATGGATGAATATGCCAAAGTCATTAATAGATTCACATTCGCATTCATTCAAAAATTTTGTAGTCCTAACGGACAAATTTTGTGGGAAGAAATTGTTAAATTTAATTCTTCCATGAAGAAATGATTTATTAGTGCGACATAAAGTCGTTATACTCAACGAGGTAATAAACTTAACTGTTTATGGAATTGTAGGGTGGGCTTTGTATTTTTAAGGCCCACCAAATCGATCTTTCAGCCAAGCCATGAAAATAGTTGTTTCCTAATCCACTTCGCGTATTGGTAACCGAAAGATGTAAGTGCCCTTCCCTAAATAACGTAGGGTGGGTAGCGTCTTTTTGTGCCGGCCCCATTTGATTCTAGGATAAACGAATCGGATAATTTGTAAACGATATTAATGAAAATCTTACCCATTAACTTAGACGATCTGATGTCTGCGCGTACCGTTGAATCAGTCCGTTTAGAATTTAAAAAAACGGCCTCTGATCCTACCTTAGAACAGATTATTCATACCGTTTGTGCGTTTGCCAATGACTTTCACAATTTGAATGGGGGTTATATTGTTCTCGGTGTTGAAGAAGAAAATGGCTTGCCGATTTTGCCACCGGTTGGACTTGAACCAAAAAATCTTGATAGAATACAAAAACGCATCCGTGGTAATTGTAAAAGAATTGAGCCTGAATATTTACCCATCATTTCTCCTGAGCGCAAAGGGCAACCACAAGGGATTGCCCCTACATGGCATTGCGTAGGGGCAATCCCTTGTGGTTGCCCCATTTCAAAATACACGAAAATTTTTGGCGAAAGTACTTACTACGTGCGTTTGGGCAGTGAGACGGTAGTCGCTCAAGATGATAGCCTAACCCAATTGATGCAGATGACGGCAAAAGTACCGTTTGATGATCGTCGAAATCTAACCGCTTCACTTGATGCTTTGTCACCTGCTTTAGTCAGACATTTTTTATCAGAGATTAAAAGTGATTTGGTTGCACCCAACGTTGATATTCCAGCTATTGAGTTATATCGCAAATTAAGGCTCGTTTTTAAAGTGAATGGACACGAAGTGCCTAAAAATGTGGCATTACTTTTTTTTAGCGATCAGCCTGAAGACTTTTTTCCGGGAACAAGGATTGAAGTTGTGCAATTTGCTGATGAAGCTGGGGGGGATTTAATAGAAGAAAAAATATTTCGAGGGCCAGTGCAAACACAATTGAGTCAAGTCTTAGATTACCTCAATGCTTTTAATACCACCCTGATCAAAAAAGTACCGCATCAGGCAAAAGCACAAAAGATGGTTGCTTTTCCTTACGAGGCGATGGAAGAAACAATTGTTAATGCGGTTTATCACCGTAGCTATGAGGGCAATCCTGAACCCATTAAAGTCTATTTATATCCTGATCGTATGGCGATAATTAATTATCCTGGGCCTGTATCGGGTATCAAAATAGTCGATTTTAATATGGGTTATTCACTCCCTGAAGTGCCTTATCGCAATCGGCGTATTGGAGAATTTCTCAAAGCCTTAAAGCTGGCAGAGGGCAGAGGTACGGGTGTGCCTAAAATTCACCGCAAAATGAAGGAAAATGGTTCACCAGCACCGCGTTTTGAATTTGATGAAGCTTCACGAACTTATTTTAAAGTCGTTTTACCGGCACATCCTCAGTATATTGTTATTCATGCTTTGAGAGAAAGCGCCCATTTATGGGCCGTGGGTGAACGTCAAAGGGCTATTTCAAATTTAGAATCGGCAATAAAAGGGGTTCCTCAATCTGGTGCGCTTCTCGCGCAATTGATTGAATATAAAGGATATTTAGGAAATTTATCAGCTGTGGAACATTTATTGACAACTGTTGAAACAGATTCAACAATAACGGATAGACATTTGCCATTGATGGCTATCGCTAAATTGTTTATTGATCATAATCGAATCAAAAAGGCCTCTGAAATATTGGCTCATGTACCCCCTTTGACGCGGGATGAGGATTTAATGGCATTATCGGTTTTTAAGAAACGTTTAGAAAGCAATAATCAGTAGATCGAAAATACGCATAAAAAAAGATCATATCAATAAATCTTGAAGGCCCGATTGTCGTTGCAAATTTATTTTCTGATCCATGAATATTTATTGCAATCTCAGTATCTCACCATTTCTGAAAAAACACTCCGACAACGTATCCGTGATACTTTTCAGGAACGACTTTATTTAGAAACGGTGAATCATGTCATTGTCTACATGAGAGAAGAACTCAAAAATAAATGGATCACATTATTTGAAAAATCGGACGAGTTTAGAACGAAAGAAACGGCCATAGCGCAATTGGTGAATCTATCCGCATTGACTGAACAAGAGCAAAAAACCAGTCGCTTGTTTAGTCAAGCGCATATCGAAAAACTGTTTTATCAATTTCTTGAACAATTTACGGGTGGCAATGAGACACTTGAATTTGGCAGTGGACAGTGGCTTGAATTCATGAGAGGAAATAAAAGTGCTGCCTCGTATCATTAACCATTGTTTTGAAGTGAAAGATGCCCAAGGGCACTCTTTGCAAGGAAAAGTGAAATTAAATGAGGTTGTCAAAGATTTGGTTAGAAAACCTATAGAGGATCAACCGGATGTTTTTAAAATGTTACATCATATCATCTCTCGTCGTATCTTGTCGCTGTAAAACGATAAATTGACTTGGTAATACGATAATAATTAGATTGATAAGTAAACCTATTTTGATGCTAATCGGTATTCATGCCATAAAAACAGACATTCATTTTGAACACAACAGCGTTGCGCGTTTAGAATCTTCCCACAAACCGCCAATAAAATTCGCTACCTTACTGACTCAACTCAAAACAATCAGGGCTGATTTTGCCCAAAATCATGACAACATATTGTATTTTTTAAA
>Ga0190315_1000062_pt1 | contig 65522 bp, 52 predicted proteins | sample 48701101_MG_FD_161673 | JGI IMG/M metagenome (GOLD analysis project Ga0190315, IMG submission 161673) | Hydrothermal vent sediment bacterial communities from Southern Trench, Guaymas Basin, Mexico - 4870-11-0-1_MG | ecosystem: Environmental > Aquatic > Marine > Hydrothermal vents > Sediment ...
CAGCAGCTTTTCCTGTGTTAATCAAATCTTTTAATTCATCTCGTTCCTCAAAAGATAGCTGTACAATATATTTTTTAGCCATTATATTTATCTCCAGAAATTTTTTTATATTTAACCTTTTTTTACCTATCAAAACAACCTTGACAGTGTACTAGGTTTACGTTCCAACTTTAGGCTAAGGCTGGAATCGCTTTTTGATACCAACTGTTAAAATCTCATCGCTCACATATTGTTTGAGAATGATTTCTGTGTGTTTTAAAGGAAAAACGATTCATTTAAATTCTCTTTTTGCTATGGTATTGTTCATAAGTCTTTTCGATTCATGGTTTTTCCTATAGAATTAAGCCTAAAGGCAAATTCAAAAATGGCATGAGAAAATAGGGTAAAATTTTTAGCGAAGTGTTTAACATCTGATTTAGGGTTGATAAATGAGTTTTAGATATTGAATTTTTGGTCTGTTCTCATGTTCATTCGTTCATAATTGACTTATTCGCGCCAATCAGAAATGTCGTAATCATATCACACTACAAAACGCTTCATAAAAATATTCATTGTGTGTTCTTGTCGGGTGGGATAGCTTAGTGCCATGATTTAAGTGATTTCCTCATATTTTATCACCCGCTTGCCCACCATTCCCTTTATAATCTATAACGGCCTGATTACGTGATGCTTGGATGATCAAGTTTTCCGATTCTGCTATATAACTACAAGGATTATTTATAAGAAAGGATTTAAACCCTAACGGAAAGCGATTGTCTATAAAAAAGGATTTAAACCAAGTACAACCACGATCTAATCCATTTCACATTTCACGCTAAAGTTTCGCGAAGCGAAACTTTAGCGTGAACCTTCGGTGCGCTACGCTAAATACAGTTTTTGCGCGCAAAAACTTTTGCGTGAAATATTATATACAATCCTTGTCGTTATGGTTTTCAGGATTAAAAACTTGATTATTGAGTGATAGCAATTAAGCATGAACACGAAAACAGCAACATGAAAATTTTGTTTGTAGAAAATCACGCCGTCTTTGCAAAAATCGTTACTGAGACATTGCTTAGTCAGCACGCCATTACAATTGTCTCAACACTATCAAAAGCTTGGGCGCTTCTTTCTCAAAATGACTATGATGTCGTTTTGGTTGATTTTGATTTGGATGATGGCAAAGGGGATGAATTAGTCAAAAAAATCAGAGCGCAGAATTGGCCTGTAAAAATCGTGGCGGTTTCCTCGCATGAGCGCGGTAATTTGGCTTTGCAAAAAGCGGGAGCGGATGCCATTTGTGGTAAATTAACATTCAGACAACATATTGAAGAGGTGATTGAGCAGGTAGTGCAACAATCTGGATAATTGATGGGCAAGCAAACCGGTATGCTTGATATAGAACGCTGATTATCATGATCAAACTGATTAACACTGATTAAAATTACCCATGAAACCCTGGGATTTTACAGATGATATGATGATGTGTAATTGGAGTGCAAAATTTATTTTGCCGTGATATTGGAGTGCAAAATTTATTTTGCCGTGATATTGGAGTGCAAAATTTATTTTGCCGTGATATTGGAGTGCAAAATTTATTTTGCATCGGTGTATAGTTTTATAACTATACTTTATTCAATCGGAAAACGCTATAGCTCCGCTGGCCCAGCGAAGCCCACCCTACAAAAAACTAGCTTTTAAATCAAATACTGAAATAATTAGGTATAACGATGAGAGGTGGAACTTGGGGCTATTATCTCGCGCAGCTTCGAGCAGAAGTTGATCTCGCTACGCTCGGAACGAAGTTGATCTCGCTACGCTCGGAACGAAGTTTCACATTCAACCCCTTCGGGGTAGCGCGTTTTAATATTTTATGATTTGTTCGCTTTTGTACTTCATACAAGCGGGAAACGCTATAAGAACCTAGCTGCAAAGCCCCTACCACCCATTTAGTCAAACTAAATAGGTGATTTGATGAATGAGGAAAATAGGTACTGGATTAGCGGAGAGTCAACTAATCACATCATTTAGTGATTTCAACCCTCAAAAATCAATTTTAAATGACGACAGTACCCATTTCTTGTTTGATTAGAAAAAATGGCCAATATTCTCAAAGATTTCTTCAATATCTTTCGGTTCACCTTGTTGAAGCTGAGTCGTACTCTCACGAGCAATGGAACGAAGTGAACGACGTGCGTATTTTTCCTTGTCTGGTATACCATAAGCCACAGGAATCACAATAACAGGATTACGAGTTTGACGACGCGCCCGAATGGTTTGGAGAACATCCCTTAGTGTCGCTTTACTGGAGTTATTTTCTCCATCGCTCAACACCACCACTGCATTAATCCGTCTCTGTTCATCTTGAATGCTTGCTTTTTTCAGTATTTCAAAAGCTTGCAAAATCGCATCGTAGAGGGATGTGCTGCCAGACGGCCTTAGTTTGTCGATCTCTTGACGCATGCTCTCATGGTTCACCTCATAATAGTCAAGTGACACCTTCTGTTGAACCTTGCTATTAAAGCTTATCAATCCCACCCTGTTTTTTGATGACATCTGTTCCAAAAAAACAAGAGCCGCTTTTTTGGCTTGCTCAAGCTTATTCTCCGAACTCATTGAGTATGAGGTATCAATCACTAACAACACATCTGTCTGCTTTTTGACCAATTGCCAACTGTTTTGTATAGCAGCCACAACCTCTTTGCTTGGAGTCTGCCAAGTCTTGTTGCTCTTCACATCTGGATTAGGATCAACACCATATTTTTGTGTGATCGGGGCGGCCAGTTTTATAGCGTTATTAACGGGACGAAACCCATGCGCTAACACCTTTTCTTGGATGTCTTTACTGAGAATAAAGTCCGTGAATGTTTTGGCCGCTTTACGCTGTTCTTCGTTTACCCAAGGTGCTTTAGGAATAGCAAATGGGTGTCCATGTATAAAGGTGCCTTCTTTGGGGTAGAGTGCAACCAATTTGTCTTCCTGCTTAGAAGCCATTTCGCGTTGTTTATTGATATAGATTAAGTCATTCTCTTCTAACGCGACAAAATCAATATAATCAGACCCTTGTGCAATATACTCCTTAAATTCTGTTGTGCGGGATGAATAGTGGCGAATTAAGTGTTCAATGTTGCGCACCCCTTGTTGTACTTTTGGATCCTCTACATGCGCCAATTCCAAACGGCTCAAATTGGGATTTTTAGCATGGTAAAGGGCACTGGCATAAAACTCAGAAATCAGCGTTGATAAGGCAGTTGAACTGACAAAGGGATCAGTGTGACCGTAATAAACAGTATTGTGTGTTTTCAATGTTGTCGGTATATCATAATCAGCCCAACCGTTGGTTGAATTAAACACCGCTAACAATTCTTCCCAGCCAACTGGTTTTCCCCCATTTTTTGCCTTAATGGCTTTAAGGCGGCTTTCCCAAATGGCTATGACAACGTATGCCCTAGCAGTGTCTCGACTCTTAGCCAAATCAAAGACTGATTGGCCTGTTTCATAATTGACTAGACTAAGCCAATGACTCACTGAAGGAGAGAAAATCGTGGGTTTTTCAACATGCTCATCGTTAGGGAAGCTGATGGCATTAATGATAGCCTCGGCAATGACACCTGATGAACCGGCTTCACCCTTAACCAAAATGGGAATTTTGGCATTGCGGTAACTGTCGTTGAAATCTTTAATGGCATCAACGAGATAGCCGGCTTCCTCTGGGGCGTAGATGATAGAAATCTCTACCGGCGTTTTTGACGTTTTTGAAATTTGTCCGACCGCCTGCAAACTGATGAGAAATAGACTCAGCCCAATGAGGAGAGTACCAAGGCCAAACGTTTTGAGTTTGGATAGAAAATTGATTGGATCGATTTTAAAAGTCATTGATTATCCTCGGTGCAAAGAAATCAAATAGGTAAATCAATATTTTTAGACCTTTATGACGCAAACGAATTTCTATTTTTGGTAAAAATCGGATTGCTTAGTTAAAACATATAAAAATCTTGTTTACCTACATAAATAGGCATTTCAAAAGTGTTTTAACCTTTCTCATAAAAACAACACTTATCAAATGCATAAGAAGAGGCTCTCAAGCGATTGGCTAGACGCTTTTGTACCCTCAAGAGAATTTGGGTTTAGTCGCTTTAGCCTCTTACCCGTTAGCCTCATAATTGGGTCGTGATGCCATATGGCTGATGAAGTCCAAAGTTTGGTTCAACTACCCAAACTCAACTAAAAGTCAAGTTTGGAGTCTTAAAAACATATCACCCACATGTCAGAACGACCAGAATCTTTTCTAACCTTTATCAGTAGATCGAAAATAGACTTAGCATCGTCATAGATTTTTGAGTGATACTTATTCAATCTATTTCTTGACGCACACTGATTGTATCCATTCATTTTGGGAATGAATTTGGGGATCATAAAACTTTACCGTTTTCCACTTCTCATGACCATTTTCTTTCAACCAATCAAGATTGTTGTAGATTTTGTTTGCTAACTTACCCACTTGCTTACAAGCGTTACTTTGCTCATCATTATAATCATAGGTGATTAAAACAGCTTTAACTGCAATGGTCTCTACGTCTTCCTTTTGCCAATCGCCGTAGGTCAAAGCCGGTATTCTTGTACTTGAGTACAGGCTGCTCAAATCCTTCTTTGACGTGATAGGCAGTAAATGTAAATCGCTATTTTGGGCGATATCCTTGAAGCATTTCACAGGATATCCCGCGACATGAAATATCGCCTTAATCTGACCATTAAGCAATTCATTAATCGCCTCTGTACCCCCCTTTTTAACGTACTTTGGCTCAATTTTCGCTAATTTAAATAACTGAGTAGCCGTCAAATAGGAGTCACTTTTTTCTTGACCAATTGCCACGCTTTTTCCTGTCAAATCATAAAAGCTGCTTATCTGCTTCTTTGCCAGTATATGGACTTCCTTGTTGTACAGAGGAAAAACCATTTTGATCTGCTTCATTTTTTGGGCTTCACCCAGATAGTCCCTCATATAGGAAAGCGCATCTGATTGTGCGATGCCTAGTTGAATATCTGGTCTGTCATGAATAGCATTGATATTATCAAGTGAGCCATTGGCGGGAAAAGCTGTCGGGCCTATGTTATTAAGGGCAAGCAAGTTGTTGATATCAGTACCTATTTGAACGTCAATCTCATTTTCGCTTTCTGTACAGCGTACCGGTTCTGTATCAAAGAAAATCGAAGAACACTTAACGACAATATCGTCATAAACGCTAATAACTTTTGATAGCAAAATATCTTCATATAGATCATTAATAATAGCTGCTATTACAATACCAACAACAAAAAAAATTGATTTCATTAGCCAACTCTTTTCCTTTACCCCATTCTCATTGTTACTCATTGCTTCAGTCTCCTATTCCTTTTTTCAAAATCAAAATAGTCGCGTAAGCCTTTTGATTCTGGGCCTGAACGCGGCAAAAAAACATCACAGTTTCTACCACTGAAAAGGGGGAACGTATTATGACACATTAATCTAATGAGGACAAGAGGTTTAGACCGATAGGCGAAATATAACCCATAAAAAACACTTATCAGTCATTAATGACCACTTGTCGATTCTCAATTCTCAATTGCTTTATTTATCGCAAAGCGGCTTTAGAAAATATTTAGCACCAAAACCCCTAACTAAAAGCGTGACATTGAGATTGTCATAAAATTCATTTCAATTTGTGAGTGTTTTCAGGCAAAGCCGAGTTAGGGAACAAAAAAATCAGAACGCAAAATTGTTTTGTGAAAATCGTGGCGGTTTCCGCGCATGAGCGCGGTAATTTAGCTTTGCGAAAGGCGGGAGCGGATGCTATTTGTGGTATATTAATATTTAGACAGATTGAAGCTGTGGTTGATACAGTAATGAAATCATACTGGTATTGATGGATAGGCAAACTGGTAAGCTTGAGATAGAATATCAGTTATCATGATCAAACTGATTAAGGCGGATTTCAAAATCAGCCTGTGCTATCCTGAATTTTATAAGGATAAAATAAGTGAATACAGAATCAAAAACACGCCTTGCGCTGGCTCAATTGTCTTTATTAGGTTTATCAGTAGGTGATGCCTTTGGACAAGGCTTTTTCGCGCCTGCTTGGTATGCCAAGAGACTCATTGAACATCGAACTTTACCCATGAAGCCGTGGGATTTTACAGATGATACGATGATGTCTATAGGCATTGTTGAAGTATTAAGTCAGTATGAAGAAATCAATCAAGATGCGTTAGCTCAGACATTTGCTCGTCATTATATTGAGGAACCGAATCGGGGTTATGGTGGGATGGCGCACTTTATTTTAAGAAGTATAAGTGAAGGGATGCACTGGCGATCCGTATCCCAAAAGGTTTTTGATGGTATGGGTTCAATGGGGAATGGGGGAGCCATGCGCGTCGCGCCGCTGGGGGCTTATTTTTTCGATGATATCGAAAAGGTGATTCATCAAGCGACTTTATCAGCCGAAGTGACGCATGCTCATCCAGAAGGGCAAGCTGGTGCGATAGCGGTGGCTTTAGCGGCCGCTTGGGCTTGTCGCACACGAGATGATTTACAGGCTAATTCGGGGTATGATTTATTAGAGTTTGTTTTCTCACACACACCTGACAGTGAGACTCGTTCCAAACTCAATGCTGCGCTTTCATTACCACTGAATTATTCTATAGAAACGGCAGTGAGTGCTTTGGGTAATGGCAGTCAACTATTGGCATCGGATACGGTTGCGTTTACCATTTGGTGTGTTGCCCGTCATCTGGAGAGTTATGTTGAAGCGTTATGGCATACCGTTTCAGCTTTGGGAGATCGTGATACCACTTGTGCCATTGTTGGGGGTATTCTGTCATTGATTCAGGGGGAAGCGGGGATTCCTGATGATTGGAAAAACGAAATTCAAATCCAAATCCAAAATTATGGGAGTTTCTATAAATAAGATACAAACTCAAGAAAGATGGTGGACAAGTTCGTTTCGACGCTGGGTGTCAAAACGAACTTACCCACCCTACATTAATATAAACATAGATTTAATTCACGTATTATCGCTTTTGCCAGTGGCAAGGCGTTCTATTTCAGCCAATGAATCAGCCACAATAATTTGATCTAGCCAGTTATCCAATTGATCACGATCGTCAGTGGCTTCAATTTTCTGCACGACTTTTTTGGGAAGCGAGGAAAATTTGCGATGTAACTGACGAATCAGCACACGTTTCTTTTCTGCCGACGCTTCTTGGGCCACTTCTTGGGCAGCTTCTTGGGCCGCTTTTTGGCCCGCTTTTTGGAGTGCTTCTTGAACCGCTTTTTGGACGGATTGTTGGACAGATTGTTGGACCGCTTCTTGAAGCGATTCTTGAAACGATTTTTGGAGGCTAGGCAATTTTGTCATCGCGTTGGGCATTTCTTGGAAAAATCGGTCAATATATGACCACGTTTCTTCTTTGATTTCGGGTTTCATGTCTTCAATCTCCAGTAGTTTTTGCCAAATCAGATTGGGATCAGTGAGTAGTCCAATGTCTTTTATCAGATGGAGATACTCTACCAAATCATCACGCACACAAATGGAAATAAATTGGGCCAATTTTTTGCCCCGTGCGAGCGGTAACAAGGGGTAATTTTTGGCAACTAACAGTAGTTCCGATGGGCAGATAATCCTGATGTTGAAACAGGCATCAGAGTGATATATACCAGGCTCTATTTGCGAAAATTTAAATTCTTCTTTATGCGTGTTGAGAATTTTGTTGGGTTTAGTGACACAGACAATTGTCAGTGTTCTATGGCTTGGCAGTCGTTTGAGATCGTCAGAAGTCGTTTCCTCATCGGTTTCTTCATCTAACTCTGTTTCTTCTTCCTTGTCCGTTTTCTCTTCATCTAACTCTTCTTCTGTTTCTTCTTCCTTGTCCTTTTTCTCTTCAAGGGCTCCAAGTCCCCAAGCTCGCATCATAATACGGTTGTAGTCTTTTACCGTCAAGGGATCTTTTGGCCCTTTTAATTCTAGGGCATTGAGTTCGCGAAAGTGTGAGAAAACGGTATTTTCTAAACGAGTGATATCATCCTGAGTACAATTGACTACCATATCAATTTTTCTGGCACGAAAAAACACTTCTCGTTCAGTCTCGACAAGCAGTCCTTTGTCTTCAAAAAAACGACGATAGAAAATTTTAGTGGTTTCATCAAAGGGTTCGTGTGAAGTGGTCATCTCGTTATCCTTTTGATTTGGATTGGTGTGATAATTTAAAACCTTGTATAACTCGATGATCAAGCTTTTTCCATCTCGTTTTATAATGACAAGGATTGTTTAATTGATGCGGATTAGATTGTGCCAAGCTTCATGTCATTGACATTCATCAATAAATGAATGAGGGCTCCACTGATGAGTTCATTCAATACTCGGTACTTATCCTTTATTATAAATAATCCTTGTAGTTATATATAGCGTTTCCCGATCTCATGACGTACAGTTATATCAAGAAAATCGAACCGCAAAATAAATTGGGAACGAAAAGAAGGCCGCAAAATAAATTGGGAACGAAAATCAGGCCGCAAAATAAATTGGGAACGATAATGATTTGTACTTAACGTAGCCGACCTTCGGTTCATTCAATCGGGAAACGCTATAGCAGAATCGGAAAACAAGGATACTGCATAGAAGATCGTGATGATGTCCAATTTCTTATCCTTTATTATAAGCAATCCTTGTAGTTATATATTATAAGCAATCCTTGTCGTTATATATTATAAGCAATCCTTGTCGTTATATCTTATAAGCAATCCTTGTCGTTATATCTTATAAGCAATCCTTGTCGTTATATATTATAAGCAATCCTTGTCGTTATATATTATAAGCAATCCTTGTCGTTATATATTATAAGCAATCCTTGTAGTTATATATATTAGTCGTTATATCTTGTCATTCCATGTAAGGTGGGTTTCACTACCCACCCTACAATTACAGGAGTTTGGGCATTTTTACCGTTTTTTACGCAACATTTGTTTGGTATCGGGGCCGACTGGTAGCCAGTAATCATAAGAACTTAAAATCACGCTGTCTTTGGCGCGAATCAATTTCGCTGTGACATAAACCGATTCTTTACTTTCGCCATAAGTGCCTACCACAACCGCATAAGCATCATGTTGTAGACTGATTTCACGCAATTCTCGTGATAAGACTAATTCACCGGTTTGGCGTTGAACGAAAATATTGCTTGTACGCATCTTCATTTCAATCACTTTATAACCCTGTTGGGCTATCCGTGATCCAATTTGTTCGCCTATCACGCGCCCAAAAGTCGAAGATTGTTGCAAATTGTCAATATTGACAAAGCTGGTTACCAAAATAGGTTGTTTGGGATAAACACCATTTTTGCGGGGTTGCAACGTCATAATATCTTTAGCCCCTTTTAATAGGTAGTCAGCCGCTTTATAGCTGGCCCGAACCAGATTCGCATCGCGAATCAGAAAGGAACAGCCAGCTAACACTATACAAAGCCAAGTCAATATCAAAAGATTTCGCGTCGTTTTCACCATTGGTTAACCATCCTATACATTTTGCTTTCATTTTCATAATGATCGTAATCACCATCATTGATGTAATAAATCCTAGCATCTCCAAAAATATATTGTTGCCCCATCGTGATCGAGCTGCTGATAAGTACTTCGGTATTCGTTTCACCTGGTAAATAGTATTCCACGGCTGAGTTGATATCAGCCGCGACTGCAAAAGGAAGTGTGGCTAAACCGGGATATTTCCAACGATCTTGTGCTTGAGCAACCATCCATACGCCAGCCGATAAGGCCGTCATCAATCCTGGTGGAAAATAGGTGAGACGACGATCTTTATGGTGAACTACCTGCATCTCATACTCAACATTCAGCGTTTTGTTATCGTATTGAGCAGCGTGAGTCATGACAACTGAACCTTGTTGTACAAGTTTGGTTTTCAACAGAGTGGAGAAGGCTTTAGCAAAAGGGATTTTCTCTTGCTCTTTTTTAAGTTTAACCACTAAAGACGGTTTCACGGCCGCATCCGGGAAAGTGAGTTCCAGCGTTTTCTTGATGCGTTTAGCCACATCAGTCGCCAAAACGTCCCAATGATGAGCTGCCTGCATTTTTCTCTGCGCTGTCGCCGGATAAGAAGCCGCGACAGGTATAGGGCGATGTGTACAACCTGCTAAAACTAACAGGCTAAGAAGGGTTACAAGCCAATAGCCTCTCATAAAAAACCCCTTTTTTTCAATTGTGTTCGAGGCCCCTTTTTTGCGTGCAAAAACTTTTGCCTCAAATTGTAAATGAATTGTGAATGAATTGTGAATGATAATACCTAAAGTATTAAGTGATTAAATCATATTTTTTAGTATGATGCGAGCGTTTTTTCATAATGTGCAATAAGTCATGAATCTATCTTCATGTTATTGTTATCTAAGTCATGTTATGCCTGATTTTACATTGCGTTTGTAGGGGCGAACCGAAGTTATCGCCCTTTTGCCGTAATGGTCTGAAAATCTATAGAATTTGTTATCGCCCTATAGGTGTTCAAATAATTTCAAAAAAGGGTGAACACCCGGCGATAACAAAGGTTAGCTCCCTACAAAAATTGAGGCGATCATTGATAACTGATTTCCACTTAAGAAGTTGAGGCAAACAAAAACGGGTGAAATGTGGAACTGATAACTGATAACTGATAACGATGTCTCATTTTGTTATAAAACCGACGCTCGACAACTTAGCGGCTTATCCCTTGATATACGATCAAGTTCGCCAGTTAAGCCAACATTACCTTCGCCATTGTGTCACGCTTGATGAGTTAAAAACCATTGGGTTGGCATTGTGGCAACTTTTAAAACAAGACGCAACTTTGACTCCACAACCTTTGATCATTGAATGCGATGATAAGACTGTTTTGGGTTTACCGTGGGAATGTGTGTACCATCCTGAATTGGGGTTTTTGGGCAAACATCCTGATTATACGTTATCGCGTCGCGTGTCTAGTGATCTGGCCTTAGCCAGGCCTCCAACCGGCCCGCTTAATATAGTATTGTTTACCGCACAACCTGAAAAAAATACGGCCCGTCTTGATCTGGAAATCGAACAACACACTGTGCGTGAAGTCCTTCAACCGTTTATCAGTGCTGGAAAAGTACGGTTTTACGCGCCACATGATGGGCGCTTTAATACCTTTGTCGAATTATTACATCGCCAATCCTGGCATCTCGTTTTACTCAGTGGGCATGGGATTATCAAGGCAGAGGAACAATCGTTCACGCATTCAGAAACTATCAAGGGAGGATTTCAGGCGGCCAACCGTTCAGAATTGAAAACGGTTCATAAATTAAAGCGGCCTTTGGCCGCTTTTAAAGCGGGCCCTCAGGCCGTTATCCATTCAGAAGCGGCCGCCTATTTTGTTTTTGAAAGCGAAGAAGGGGAGGGGGAATTGATTTCTGCTCAGACTTTAGCAGACGTTTTTAAAGGCACAACAGTGCAATGTGTCGTCATGGCGGCTTGTCAATCTGCCCATTTTTCAGCGGATAATCCAGAAGCCAATTTAATCATGCCCCTTGTGCAAGCCGGTATACCTCATCTCATCGGAATGCGTGAACCTTTAATAGATAGAGCGGGCAGTGTTTTTGTGCGAACACTTTGCAAAGCCTTGGCACAACAAGCGCGAATAGACGACGCGGTACAACAAGGCCGTCGTGCTATGACGCAATTATTAGCCGGCAATGAAGTGTGGCATAACGCACAATCGGCCGATGATCCTAGCTTAGTACAATGGTGCCTACCCACATTAGTGAGTCAAGCGCCTACTGAAGCTTTAGTCAATTGGGATTTTAGCCCACAAGCTCATCCACCAACACAAGTCGGCAGCCAAATCGCTTTACCCAAAGTCTTTATTGGCCGCCGTCGCGAATTACGGACTTTAGGAGAAGCCTTATACACTGGCACGATACAACGATTAGTGATTCAAGGTAAAGGCGGATTAGGTAAAACAGCCCTCGCCGGGCAATTAGCGATCACATTGGCAGAACAAGGCTATCGAATACTCGCCTATCAAGCTGGCAATCCACAAAATTTTCAATCAACACTGAAACAAGCTTTAAATCCGCTTTCTGCCTTTGAAGAAGAGAGGGATAAAACGGAAAGCGCCGCATTTGGGCCCGATTTAGAAACGCACTTAAAAACGATATGCCAACAAAAATGGGTATTTTGGTTAGATAATTTGGAACGGCTTCAAAATCCAGATGACGGCTGCTTCACCGATAAGACGCTCCAAAACACGTTAGACATCCTATCTCAATGGGAAACCCCTCAATTACGTATTTTAGTCACCACCCGCCGAGCAATACCTCAAATCACAGATTACCCTAATTATTTGCTCAATCGCCCCAACTTCAGCGACTTTTCACGCCATCTCGAAAATCAAGGATTACACTACCCCTTGCCTGAACGATTACCTATTTATCAAATACTTAGTGGCAATTTTCAAGGTATACAATTATTACAAAGTCTATCCCCTAGCCAAGACGCGACAATATTAAAGAAACAACTCATCCTTGTACGACGGTACTTGCAAGCGTATTTACGTTTATAGCCTACCTGCGAAAAATAAATTTGAAACGAATGTGAGTGGCTTCGGGTCGATTTTGCCACGGAATGACACGGAAAGCACGGAATATTTCCGTGTATTTCCGTGTATTTCCGTGGCTTTTAATCCCTTTTTTAATCTACCAATTCTATTTCATATTCGAGACAACGTTGTCGTACCTTCTCAGAAGCACCCATAGCAATAAACAAACCTTGCACTTGTTTATCGGGATTTTGAAGCTGAAGTAATTCAACCTTCCAACTCAAAGTATTGACATCATCCGGTTTAGCGGTTGCTTTGATTTCCAATACGATCAATTTGCCATTTTGAGCAATTAAATCGACTTCGCCATAGCGAGGCTTTTTGAAAAGCAGGCCATCCAAATCCTCTATTTTCTGATTTAAGCGGATCGATTCAGGCTTGATATCGGGATTTTTCAGGCCATAACTCAAAGCCTCGGCAAACAATTGTTCCAAGGTTTCTCCTTTTTCAGTTCCCATATTGCCAGTCACGACTTGTAGCCACTTTTCTTGTCCCTCCATGCGTTTGAGAATCAAGTCTTGATTTTCTCGCAATTTGAGGATATCTCGTTTCATGTCCACTTGCGTGTTATGCATCTCATCAAAACGCAGATCGACTTTCTCAAAGCGTTGATCTATTTTATCAAAGCGTTGATCAACCCGTTCAAAACGCTTGTTCATCTCTTCGTGCAACAAGTCAATTCGCTGATCAACCTGTTCAAAACGCCGTTCAATTTGTTCAAAACGCTTGTTCATCTCTTCATGCAGCAAGTCAATTCGCCCTTCAACCTGCTCAAGACGTTGAGCAAGCTTTTCAAACGCCTGTACCAGCAAGTTAAGACGTTGATCGAGATTGCCAATTGGCTCAATTTTTTGTTCCAGCAAGTTAATACGCTTATCAACTTGCACAAAGTGTCGTTCCATGTCTTTGCGCTGTGATTTCACTTCCTTCAACAATTCGACAAATTCGTCTTTGCGCGGAAACTGTTGAGCAATAATCCCTTCAATCGTTGTTCTGACATCTGGCTCTTCGCGTAACAATTGAGGTAAAAATTTGATAAACTCATTTCTGATTTGTGCTAAATCGCTTTGACTCATCATAATAAAAATCCTGTCATTAATTTTTTCACCAATATCTTGTTTATTATTCTTTGATTATTCTATCATAAGATTAGTACAGCGGATCGGGGGATTGAACGGATGGATTGTGGATGTTTTGATGGAATCGTATTTGTAGAGACGCGATGCTCGCGTCTCCTCAAACCCTCGTATTTGTAGAGACGCGATGCTTCGCGTCTCTCCTCGATCGAACCTGAGACGCGAGCCTGAGACGCGAGCATCGCGTCTCTACGAACCCTCGTATTTGTAGAGACGCGATGCTTCGCGTCTCCTCGATCGAACCTGATACGCGAGCCTGAGACGCGAGCATCGCGTCTCTACGAACCCTCGTATTTGTAGAGACGCGATGCTTCGCGTCTCCTCGATCGAACCTGATACGCGAGCCTGAGACGCGAGCATCGCGTCTCTACGAACCCTCGTATTTGTAGAGACGCGAGCATCGCGTCTCTACGATCATCACAATCTGTGTGTTATTATAATCATTGATAATTGATAACTGACAACTGAAAAAATGAATATTAAAACACCGCAATTCGAGTATGTTTTCTATTTTTTATTTCGGACTTATTTGCCGATTTATAGGCCGATGGCTGAACAACGTTGGGAAGAGCCGCTTTTGGATCCCTTGCCTTCTCAATCACCGGATGTCTTGAAAGGCGGTATACGCTTTGAAGAAGATAAACGTCTCTTTCGTCGTGATGTGCCGGCCGGTCAACCTTTGACTGAGTGGCGCGATTATTTAAACCAAAGTTGGTTGCAGATTGTTCAGGTGTATGCTGAGGCTTATGAGGATGAACAGAAAGCAGCCCAGTATTGCCAAAATGCTTTAGTGGGGGTTACTTTGTTGATTTTAGATAAAGGCCAGCCTGCTCAACAACATACCCTCACTATACCTGTCGATGACAGTCAAATTGATCAGGTACAGTTTTCTCAACCGGATGCCTCTGAATTACCCCTTTTTTGTTTAAATATCAAAGACTTTCATCAAACCGCTGCCTGTTATCGTTTTCAACCGCTGACTTCCCAAGGGCGGGCTTGTTTAAAAAATCTATCGCTGTGTTTTGACTCCGAAAAATTACCCTATTTAGCGCCATTGCAAAATACGGAATCGGCCGCTAATCCTGCCTTTTTAGTCTCTTGTTTTTATTATGGTGAAACCGTTCCTGACGCTAATCCGTCTGCATGGCGAACGCCTGTAGAAAACATTTTGTTGGGAAAAGGCTTGTCTAAACATTCCTCATTATTATCTACCCTGTTTACCCGCATGATGATGGCGCAGTGGCAATTTATGCGAATCCATGAAGCGGCTAAAGATTTACGCAATCGCCTTCAAGAACGCAATCGCTATTATGCGGATTACGTTCGCACATCAAAGCAACGAAGCTCGGGCGCATTGTGCTAGAACACGCTTATTAGAACAACAATTACAAGACATGCACAGCTTCAATACGGAAGCTCAAATGGTGATTAGTCGTATTCAAGGCGCTTCACAAACCATAGAGATTAACGCTGATAATCTCGCCACACGTTTAGAACACATTCGCCAAGAAACCTTGCGAGTCAATGGTGAACTCGACTTTCATGCCATAAAAGCGCAGAAAATACACTGGCCCGCAACCCATGAAGACTTTCCTTTATTAACCCCATTTAAACTCTTCATCAGAAAACTCGATGATCATCAAATCTATATTGAACAACAACTGAAATACCTGGCAGCCCTACGAGACAAATGGCAGCTCTACTTAGACAACAGAAAGACACAATCAGGGGAATATTTAAACACCTTAGTCACTATATTGATTTTCCTACTGGGCGGCGCGGCGGGGGGAGGTGTGACACTGAATGTGAACAAAGGTTTAGTGGGTTTAAACTTCGACGAAAAATACATCTATCTACTTTTATTCATTTTATTCGCACCCATTTTTTGGCGCATAGTGACTTGGATAGCCCGAATAACCTGTTGTATTTTTCATGGCACCGGGTTAAATCGCCTCATTTGTCGTCCGATCATGCAATGGATAACCTCGCTAGAAATTTTCAGTTGCTTTAAACGTCTCATCCTGAAAATCAAGAGGAATTGAATTATCAATCAACGTTCCATCTTAACACCTAACTGACTGACTTGGAGATAACAACTATGATAACTTTACGTGAATATATTCAAAACGAGATCAATACACTGCAACAACTCCTGAATGAAAACCAAGACGACGCGGCTTTGATAGAGGCCGTCAAAAAGCAATGGCCAGACAAAGATGCAGTCAGCCGCGCCTTAGTTTTCTCACTCCAAACCGAAATCAACCGTTTAGGCAGTGACAGCAGCAACGAACCCACAGGCACAGAACGAGAAAATGTGGCTACACCCAAATTTATAGATTCGTAGAGACGCGATGCTTCGCGTCTCTGGTTTGCGATGCTTCGCGTCTCTGCATTGGGGCGCATTCCCAAAAAACGGCTCATTATTAGTCTTGGCCTTCGCAAAATAAATTTGGAACGAAAATCAATCGCCTTCGCTTTGCCGTTAACTTGGAGTGCAAAATTTATTTTGCCATTAACTTGGAGTGCAAAATTTATTTTGCGAAATGACCCTTTTTTTTGGAATGCGCCCTCTGTATTGCGTCTCTACCCGCTAAATGGAAAGAATGCCCACATCAATCCGAACAATTCACTAATCAGTAGAGACGTGATGTTGAGACGCGAAGCATCGCGTCTCTACGAGCATCATAATCTATATGTTATTATTTTCAATAATGAATAAGACGGGGCGTTTTTCATGTTCGCCACTTGAGTTTGAATTGGTTTAGATTAAGAGGATAAAGATATGCGTAGCGAATATGATTTTCAGGATGCTGTGCGTGGCAAGCATCACAAAGCTATGGAGGCTGGGTATACAATCACTATTCATAATGCGGATGGTACAAAGGTTAGCAAGGATGTGATGCCGAAAGAAGGCTTGGTTATTTTAGAGCCAGATGTACGATCCCATTTTCCGGATTCTGAATCGGTTAACGCGATTTTACGTGCCTTGATTAAACTCATTCCAAGCGAAAAAAATCCGGTCATCATGCAAGGCTGAATCTTTCTTGTAGGGTGGGTAACGGGTTTTTGTTGCCCACCATTCCCCTGATTAGTACAGCGGATATGGGGATTGAACGGATTGATTGTGAGGCATTTGATAAATTAGACTTGTACCCGATAAATTGAAATACTCCCCCTCATCAATCCGTTTATACCGTTAATCCGTTGTACTCTCACATTTTACTAAGTACTGAAGCACAAATAAACAGGTATTTTACCGCAAAAGGGGCAATCCCTTGTGGTTGCCCCTCTTCTTGGTTGTTTTTATTAATTAAAATACCTGAAAATTTATGGTTCAGTACTTATCAGGAACCTTGAAAAGATGCAAGACGACTCTCTCAAACAACGCGCTCAAGCCATTGTAAATGACGTTTTTAACAAGCTCCTCCAAGCTGACAGTGAAGAATACGCCCTAGCGGTTCAAATTGTCCAAGAAATCTACTTATCTGCTGAAAACCTACCCCTTGAATCTTGGCAACAACACGTCACTGATTTTGAGCAAACCTTACAACTTTCAAATCTCGTTTTGATCACACTGTCGGCATCATAAAACAGTTTCATCAACCCCATGAAGAAACCTTAGAAAAAGCCGTGCATGATTGGGCTAAGGCCCGATTAACCGAGATTTTGAGCAGTCAGGCCGATCAACCCGCACAACTTGAACAACAACTTAGCGAAATTTGGACACACTTAGAACGCGCCCGAATCGGTTTAAATAGCTTAACCTTGCACTTACCCGAAGACTGGGCAACCGAGTTAGGTGAACAACTCTGGCAAGATTTAGGTAATAGTATCAGATGGTTAGATGAACTGTTCCGTGATGGCAAAGAACCCCCAGATGATCTGATGTGGCCGCCCTTAGCCACTTGGCTAAAAGAATTTGACCGTTGGCTCTCCAAACCGCACACCGTTAAACAGAGTCAACAACACCTCGCCCCCCAAGAAGCCTTAGTTCAACCGTTTTTTGATCCCATTCAACAACGCTTACGGGTGTTATGGCTGGATCAACAGCATTTTGAATTGCGTGATTTACCTGAGGACTGTGCCTTACAAACCCACTGGCATCGAGAGGAAACGAATAGCGTCATCGCCAATTGGGCAGAGATTTTAAAAGCCTTGAGGAATACAAACGAAATCGTCCCCGAAGCGTGGGAACAAGTGATGGCCTCACAGCCGGTTAACTTATTCGCTGACACCCTACAACACTGGGCAAAAGCCGATTCATTACAACAGCTTACCGTCATATTCCCCGCGCCATTAGGGCAACTGCCTTGGGAAACCCTAGCCGCATTAGAACCCTTATTGGTGCGAGAAGTCAGTTTAGCGCACTGGTTAAAACAGCGCACCGCGTCTTCAAAAAGCGATAAGCCTATCTGGATCACTTACGATCCCAGTGGCGAAAAACACGGTATGATAAAAGAAAGCCAATGGGTAGCCCAGCATTTCAACACGACTTCAGAAGCCACGCCCTCCGTCTTTCAAGCCCTATATCATTTTGCAAACAGTCGCCAAATACACTTATCGACACACGGCGAGTTTTATGAACACAGCCCCATCAGGAGTTATTTAAGTCTCGGAAAAGGGCGTCGTTTACCGTTATGGACATTAAACGCGATTCAAACCCCAGCGAATTTTGTCCTGCTTTCCGCCTGTGAATCGAATCTAACCGGCCAAAACTCCGAAGGTTTATTAACATTAACACCGATAGGGATAGGGCCAACGATATTAGCCGCCTTCGCCCGAACGGTAATCGGCACATTATGGGTTTATAACGGCGTAGCCGCCTTATGTTTTAGTGATCACTTTTACCAAATCGCCGATAAAAACCCCGAATTACCTTGGCATCACATCGCCGCACAAGCGCGACAGCAATTACGACAGATGAGCATTGTAGAATTAGATGAATTGCAAAAATGCTTATTAGAGAAATTGGGTGAAGATTTATGTGATGATCAAATAGAGAGCAGATACCATAAAGCGAAACTTTTTGAATCAAAACAACCGTTTGAAGCACTTTACTATTGGGGTGGGTTTATCGTTGCTGGGGAAGTGAGGCGGGAATCGTAGAGACGCGATCGCGAAGCGTCTCTGTTGATTGAGCATCGCGTCTCTGTTGATTGAGGCGATGGCTGAGACGCTTCGCGATCGCGTCTCTACTGATCTGATTGAGGCGATGGCTGAGACGCTTCGCGATCGCGTCTCTACGGATCTGGCGAGGTTTCGACGCGATGCTGAGACGCTTCGCGATCGCGTCTCTACGGATCTGGCGAGGTTTCGACGCGATGGCTGAGACGCTTCGCGATCGCGTCTCTGTTGATTGAGACGAGGTTTCGACGCGATGGCTGAGACGCTTCGCGATCGCGTCTCTGTTGATTGAGACGAGGTTTCGACGCGATGGCTGAGACGCTTCGCGATCGCGTCTCTACGGATTAGAACAGGAAATTAAACCCTTTTTTAAACAAAGGAATTAAAAAATCATTCACAAGAATATGCACAGCCATAAAAAAAATCACGATGACGATAGTACAACCGATTGCGATTCTATTTATAGCCTTCTTTTTATAAACGGATTGTTTTTCCATTTTAACGGATTTATCACTCATTGATTATTGATCAGTGAGCATTGATTTATAAGCCTCTTCAGAAACCGCATTCCATGCCGCATCATCCGCTTGAAATTGTTTATAAGCCTCGTATATCCGCTTAAACTCGGCATTTTTATTCGCTTCTTCGTCCAACGTCTCAACCGTTAACCGTTTCAATTCCTTGAGTACCTCTGGCGGAAAGGCCAACACATTCACATGATGTTCTTGTTTGAGTTCTCGCAACGCTTTAATATTGAACGCTTCAAATTGAGAATAAATGCGTTGATTGATAGCATAAGAAGCCACTTCCACTATTTTTTGCAAATCGGCTGGTAATTCGGCAAAAGCTTGGCTATTAACAATCAATTCCAGTGTTGTACCGGGTTCATGCCAACCGGGATAATAATAATACTTTGCGACCCGATATAAACCTAAACGTTTATCATGAAAAGGCCCAGCCCATTCAGTCGCATCCAGTCTGCCCCGTTCAAGTGCGCTATACACTTCCGAACCGGGTAACAATTCAGCGGTACCACCGGCCTTAGCCAGCACTTTACCGCCTAAACCGGGGATACGCATTTTCAAACCTTTGAAGTCATCAATGCTTTCGATTTTCTTGTTAAACCAACCGCCCATTTGTACACCGCTATTGCCAGCAGGAAAGGGCATCACATTAAAAGGCTTATACAATTCGCGCCACAATTCAAGGCCACCACCACTGTAAAGCCACGCATTCATCCCCTTCGCTTTCATCCCAAAAGGTACCGTACTCATAAATTGAGCGGCCGGCACATCTCCCGCCCAATAATAAGCCGCACCATGTCCCATTTGCACTATGCCTTGAGAAACCGCATGAAAAGTTTCCAAAGCGGGTATCAATTCTCCCCCCGCATAAACTTTCACCTTGAGTCGTCCAGCACTCATGGTTTCAATTTCTTCAGCCATTTTTTCCACATTATCCTGAAAAATGGGGAAATTCGGCGGCCAAGTGGTGACCATTTTCCAATGAAAAGTTGGTGTGACGGGGGTGGTTTCAGAAGCAGGATTTTGGGAAGTGGGCAGTTTATAGCCGATAATAAAAGCGAGGGCACATAACAGAATGATGCCTAGGATTGAATAGATTTTCATAATGATTTAGTCATGATAAGCTTAGAAAAGATAGAAGGCTGATGGCCGACTGATTAACGCAAATCAAAAAAATCAGCGTTTTTATTTGTCAAAATAAAAGCCCCTAATCGTGATAATGAACGATATAGGGGCTAACACAATCAGCAGATTAACATTAGACTTGTCCGTCAATAAATTTTGGGCTAATAAAAACAATTAAATTCACAAAACCCTTATTTTCGGACAACTCTATTAAAACAAGGTTATTTTTCGCCCATGAAGGCTCCAAATAAGTGCAATAAGCTAATGAACAAATTATAAATCGTGACATACAACGTCACCGTAGCCATGATGTAATTGGTTTCATGCCCATGCACCATCTCGCTGGTTTGATAAAGAATCAGGCCAGACATCAAGAGCACAAACATGGCTGACACGGCTAAAGACAAACCGGGCAATTGAAAAATAATGGCACCGATACCAGCCAAGAAGGCAATCAAAATGCCGGCAACCAGGAAGCCGCCCATGAAGCTGAAATCCTTACGGCTGGTTAAGGCATAACCCGACAAGCCTAAGAAAATAAAAGCGGTTGAACCGAAGGCCATCATGATTAACTCAGAACCATTACTGAATATCGTCAAATACGCACTGAGCACCGGCCCCAAAGTTAAACCCATGAATCCCGTCAAGGCAAAAACGGAAAGCAAACCCCAAATACTGTTTTGCAGATACGATGTCAGGAATAAGAGGCCGAAGTAACCGATCAAAACGATATACCACTTCAACGGTGGCATCTCCATTACCATAGCAATACCGGCCGTAAAGGCCGTAAAAAACAACGTCATCGACAACAACGTATAAGTATTGCGAATCAGCTTATTCGCTTGAGCACTAGACAGCGGCTGTTGCTCAAACACCTCATCGCCAGTGGCTGCGCCACCAAAGGGCATATTTTGAACATTTTGAGTACCCCTTTGATTCGTATTCCGGGCCGTGTTCTTATTTACCTTATCAAATAAACTCATAAAGCACCTCGCAAGTGTAATGGAAAATGAAAACTGAAAAATAGGGTAGTATTTTACCAGATGATTTCGCAATTTATAATAGCAATTTCTTAAATAACAAGGGCAACAAAATCAGAGTACAACGAATTGATAAATAAACGAATTAAAACTCAATAAGAAACAAGTATTTACGATGCGAACCCTGATACGTTATCTTAAAATAGATGAACTGATGTGATGTGATAACTGATATGATATGATAACTGATAACTGATAACTGATTTTCACATTTCACGCTAAAGTTTCGCGAAGCGAAACTTTAGCGTGAGCCGAAGGCCAGCGAAGCTAAATACAGTTTTTGCGCGCAAAAACTTTAGCGTGGAACTGATAACTGATAACTGATAACTGATAATGATTAATTTAAATAATATTAGCATAGCTTTTGGGCATGTTGCCCTATTAGATAATATTGCTTTACGCATCGACAATCGTGAGCGCGTTTGTTTGATCGGCCGGAATGGTGAAGGTAAATCAACATTACTCAAAATAATGAGCAATGATTTAAGCCCAGATCAAGGGCAAATTGAACGTCAACCCGGTTACCGCGTGGCGCGATTAAGTCAAGAGCCTGAATTGGATATCAATGATAACGTTTTTCATGCCGTTGCAAAAGGCTTAGGTACGCTTGGACAACAAGTTGAAACCTACCACGATCTGGTACAACGTCTTGCCAAAAAGAGCGATGATCGTTTATTAGCACAACTTGAAGCCGTGCAACAGCGTCTTGAAGCAGAAGATGGCTGGCGCTTAGAACAACGAGTAGAAATGGTGTTATCAAAATTAAACTTGCCAACAGAAAAAAAACTGAGCGAACTATCAGGCGGTTGGCAACGGCGCGTCGCATTAGCACAAGTTTTGGTAACAGAACCCGATTTATTATTATTGGATGAGCCAACAAACCATTTAGATATCGAAGCGATTAATTGGGTAGAAGAGATGTTGTTAGAATTTAAAGGCAGCTTAGTCTTCATCAGCCATGATCGTCGTTTTATGCAACGCATCGCGACGCGAATCATAGAATTGGATCGCGGCAATTTAACCAGTTATCCGGGTAATTATGCCACTTATCTGCGTCAAAAAGAAGCGGCCTTAGCGGCCGAAACGACACAAGCGGCGAAATTTGATAAATATTTAGCACAAGAAGAGGTTTGGATACGTCAAGGGATCAAAGCCCGGCGTACCCGCAACGAGGGACGAGTTCGCGCATTAAAAAAATTACGCGAAGAACACGCACAACGCCGTGAACAAACCGGCAAAATCCGGTTAAATCTGGATCGTGGCGAATTATCAGGGCGTATCGTGATAGAAGCCGAATCGATTAGCAAAAGCTATCAAAACCTGCCCCTGATACAAGATTTTTCGACAGTCATCATGCGTTCCGACAAAGTCGGATTAATCGGGCCCAACGGGGTAGGCAAAACCACCTTACTCAAACTACTGCTAAACGAACTTCCCCCAGACAGCGGTCAAATCAAACATGGCACACAACTGAGCATCCGTTATTTTGATCAACTGCGTACCCAGCTTGATCCTGAAGAAACCGTCGTCGATGCGGTAGCCCAAGGGCGAGAAACGCTCACGATAAATGGACAACAAAAACATGTCATGTCGTATTTAAGCGATTTTCTATTTGCCCCGGCCCGGGCCCGTTCCCCAATCAAATCCCTCTCAGGCGGCGAACGCAATCGCTTACTATTAGCCGGTTTATTTAGCAAACCGGCCAATGTTCTGGTACTAGACGAACCCACCAATGATTTAGATATTGAATCTTTAGAATTACTAGAAGAACTATTAGCGCAGTATCCCGGCACCTTATTGCTTGTGAGCCATGATCGCCGTTTTTTAGATAATGTCGTCACCTCAACCTTAGTTTTTGAAGGGAAGGGACAAGTAAACGAATATGTCGGCGGTTATGAAGACTGGCTAAGACAAATGCCCGCGCCATCCAAACCGGCTGCCAAAAAAAAATCCGCTCCCAAACCCAGTCAAACTCAAGCCAAAACGCGCAAAATAAGTTATCACGAACAACGGGAACTCGCCGCATTACCAGAACAGATTGAAAAGCTAGAAAATGAATTAAGCGCCTTACAAAACCAAATCAGCGAACCCCAATTTTATCAAAGCGATCCCGAACAGATTAATCAAACCTTAGCACATCTCAAAAACCATGAAGCGGCCTTACAAACGGCGTATGCTCGTTGGGAAGAATTAGAAAACGGTTAAATCATAATGACAAGGATTGTCTATGAAAGGAGAACGAAAACAGGGCCTCGTCAAAGTCATCTGCAAGTTATTGATTTCATAAAATGAAATGACAAGTGTTGTTAAATATTATTAATAAACAATAGTATTCATTTTTTTGAGTTTCCTAATGAGTTGATTTTAAAGGATTTACTCCTATTTATGAGTGATAACACGGCTTCTGCGGCTTGTTGGTTGGCTTGCCTTTGTAAGCTGTGATGCAATGCGGTGAAATGGTTTTGTACTGTTTTGATTTGGTTGGGATTGTCTAGCCAATGTAATATCGCTGTGCCTAAGTTTTCGGGTGTCACTTGGTGTTGTAAAAATTCAGGCACTATTTTTTCTTGGGCTAGGAGGTTGGGGAGCGAGAAGTGGGGTATGTGGACGAGATGTTTTGCGAGCCAGTAGGTGAGTTGTGCTAATCGATAGGCGACTACCATGGGTCGTTTGAGTAACATGGCTTCTAAGGTGGCGGTGCCGGATGCCATTAAGATGATATCGGCTGCTGCCATCGCTTGCTGTGATTGGCCGTCTAATAGGGTTAGGGGTAAGTCTTTCGCGACTTCGGCGATTTGTTGATTGAACTGGGTTTTTAAATGGGCGTTGGCGATGGGTACTATAAAGTGTAAATCGGGCCGCTGTGTCAATAACCATTGCGCGGTTTGTAGAAATGGTTTGCCCAGTTGATGGACTTCTTGATACCGACTGCCGGGGAGTAATGCGATCAAGATACCTTGAAGGGGTAGGCCTAAATGGGTTCTGGCGGCGATTTGATCCGTTTGTAAAGGGATGTCATCTGCTAAGGGATGGCCGACAAAGCGTACTGGGATGTTGTGCTGTTGGTAATAATCTGCTTCAAACGGAAATAGGGTGAGCATTAAATCACAAGCGGCAGCGATTTTACGCAAGCGGTATTGCCGCCAAGCCCAAACTGAGGGACTGACGTAATGTATGGTAGGTATTCCGGCCGCTTTAAGGGCGTGTTCTAAACCAAGATTAAAATCGGGCGCGTCAATGCCGATGAAGACATCGGGCGGGTGTTGTAGGAAGTGGTTGCGCAAATGAGTACGACATTTTTTGAGTTGGGGATAGTGTTTCAGGACTTCGACTAGGCCCATGACTGAAAGTGTTTCTAAGGGATAGTGGCTCAGGCATCCGGCTTGAATCATTTGGGGCCCGCATAAGCCTTCAATGATGATATCGGGATGCTCGGTGCGTAGTGCGTGAATGAGTCCAGCACCTAATATGTCTCCTGAGAGTTCGCCAGCAATGATGCCTATACGCATTTTTTTTGAGCCCTGATGTAGGGGCGAACCTGCGTGTTCGCCCTGAAATATGTAGGGGCGAACCTGCGTGTTCGCCTTTGAACCGGTAACCGGTGTGTTCACCCTTTCTATAAATTTCCCCATTCCTTTACTATCGCACAATGCCGCGTTTGGATTGTTGTAAAAAAGTCACTAATTGGCGAACTTCTGGGTGTTTTTCACGGAGTTCTTTAAGAGTTTCAATGGCTAGTTCTGTCGTCAGATTTTGTTTGTAAATGATTTTATATGCTTGGTGCAAGGCTCTTATGGTTTCGCTACTAAACCCTCGACGCTTTAAACCTTCTTTGTTAATGCCGTAAGCTTCTGCACGGTTTCCCCAGACGGTTACAAATGGGGGAACATCTTTGAAAATAAGCGTGTTTGCACCTGAAAAACTATGCATACCTATCGCACAAAACTGATGAACTAACGTAAAGCCACCTAAAATCACGTAATCTTCAATCCGCACATGGCCTGCCAAGGATGTATTATTGGCAAATATGGTTTTATTACCCACATCGCAATCATGGGCAATATGGCAATAAGCCATAATCCAGTTATCATTTCCAATGCGCGTGACACCGCCACCTTGCACGGTACCTCGGTTCACCGTGCAATATTCGCGGATTTCATTGCGATCACCGATTTCCAAACGGGTTTGTGGTTCCCCTTTATATTTTTTATCCTGAGGAACCTCACCTATCGAAGCAAATTGGTAGATTTTATTATCGTGCCCAATTTGTGTCGGGCCTTTAATAACCACATGTGGGCCTATCCAAGAGCCAGAGGCAATTTGGACTTTGGCACCAATGATGGAATAAGGCCCTACTTCGACATCGCTATCTATATCGGCAGTGGGATCGATTAAGGCGTGTGCATCTATCAAGTTAGGCTATCTCTTTTCACGCACTGATTCATCAGAACTGATAACCACTGTCTCATCTATTTGAGTGGTTTCAGCAACTTTATCATCTATTTGAGGGGGTGCAATTTTATCATCTGCTGTTTCAGCAATATTTCTTTTCATACACATCAATTCAGCGCTGGCAACCAACTTATTATCTACTTTAGTGGTTGCGGCATATTTCCACATGCCACGGGTAATGCGTAGCAATTTGACTTCAATCAACAATTGATCGCCTGGTTCCACGGGTTGTTTAAAGCGGGCTTTATCCACGCCAACGAGATAATACAATGAATTATCATCAGGCGGTTCATCCACTGTTTTAAAGGCTAAAATACCTGTCGCTTGCGCCATGGCTTCAATAATCAAAACGCCAGGCATAATAGGCCGATGTGGAAAGTGACCTTGAAAAAAGGGTTCATTATAAGTGACGTTTTTTATTGCAACCAAGGATTCACCTTTAGTGTAGTTTAATACTCGGTCTATTAACAAAAACGGATAACGGTGATGAAGGTGTTGAAAAATTTGATGGATATCTATGCGGTTCATAATTCACGCCTTAATTTGAAGGGTGAGACTTGTTCTATCATTTTTTATCAGCTTGTTCTAATTTTTTTAAACGTCGTGCCATGTCATCAAGAGATTTGAGTCGATGGTAATTTCTATGCCAACGTTGGTTAAGTTCTAATGGTGTGCCAGAAGAATAGACACCAGGTTCACGGATAGATTGCATGACTAAAGAGCCACCCGTGATTTGCACATGATCCACTATTTCAAGATGACCGGCTATGCCAACACCGCCTCCAATCAAGCAATAGCTACCAATGCAAGTGCTACCTGCAATACCGACACATCCTGCCATCGCAGTATGTTCACCCACTTGGACATTATGCCCAATTTGAATTTGATTATCTAGTCTAACACCATTACCAATTACGGTATCGTCTAATGTCCCTTTATCTATAGTGGTATTGGCTCCAATTTCCACATCATTGCCAATGGTAACACCGCCGAGTTGAGGAATTTTAACCCATTTTCCGTTATCGTTGGCATTTCCAAAACCATCAGCGCCAATAACGGCACCGGGATGGATGATGACACGTTGCCCTAATTTTGTGCCTGTACATAAGGTGACATTGGCTAGCAATCGGCACTGATTGCCAATTTCGACACCGCGCTGAATCACACAACCAGGGCCAATTTCAACTTCAGTACCCACTTTCACATCCGCTTCGATGACGGCTTGCGGTGCGACTGATACAGTGGCATCCAAAAGCGCCTCTGGACTCACCCAAGCGGTGGGATGTATGCCTGGGGGTTGACGTACTGGCGGATTGAACAAGGCCGCTGCCCGTGCATAACCTAAATAGGGATTATCCATGACCAGTTTCGGCACGTCTTGACACAGTTGCCGATTTTTGTTGGCTATGATCACGGCAGCGGCTTGTGTTTCCAACAATTCTTTTTTAAACAGACGATTGGAAAAAAAACTGATTTCCTGTTTGCCCGCCTGTTTTAAGGAGGCGACACCGATAATCGGCAAATCTGTTTTTGAAGCACCTTCTAATTCTGCCACAATCCGTGTAGCTAAATCAGCGAGACTTATGGTTATTGTCATCTTATTAAAACCTTTTTTCTTCCTTGAAAATCCGTATACATTCCATTATTTTGAGTTATTGCCATTCCATCTCGATCAGCTTGTTCAAAACTTGATCTGTAATATCAATACTTTGACTTGCCCAGACAACCCCTTCGCTGAGAATCAAATCATAACCCTTTCTACTAACAATCTCCTGAATCACTGTGCGAATGACTCTTTGAATTTTATCAAGTTCCTCAGTGTGCTGGATGTTATAGTCTTTTTGAAATGCCTCTTGGTCACGTTGAAATTCACGCTGCTTTTCCCTAATCTTCTTGCTCTGTTTCTGGGCCTCAGCCTCGCTCATAAATTGAACGTCCTTATTGAAGCGAGTCATCCGATCTTTTAATTCTTGCCCTGCACTGATCAGTCTTCGTTGTCTGGGTGCAAATTCGGCATTTAAGCTTTTGATTGCTTTTTTAAATTGTGGCGCTTGATCCATCAATTTGATGGCGTTGACGAAACCAATTTTAATTTCCGCAACTGCAGCGGCTGGGAACAACATACTGCAAAGTAAACCTACAATAATAAAATGACGTATTTTCATCCGTTATCCGTTATCAATCATAACACTCTGTGAAACGCTGTGTTGTGTGTTAAAAAAAATCCCCAAGTTCCAGGTTGGCTGGGTGGTGTGATCATTGGAGCGATCCTGCATTAGTTGCCCAAAAGGCCAAAATAACTATTGAACAAATGAACTACTTTTTGAAGAAAGCTCTAAAATTAAAATTGAACATTTAGCGTAGCTTCCCTTCGGCTCATGCCCGTTTTGATTTTTACTGATATTAACATCTATGTCAACTTTCATCCGTTAGACTCAGAAAAAAACGAATAGAACAAGCAATCTTTTCAAGAAAAATAGATAATGAGCTTCGCTCGTTCATCCTTTGTACTCGTTGTACTTTTACCAATTAAATGTTGTACCAATGGTGAATTGAAAGAATTGAAGTTGATCACCTTCTTTCCGGTTAAGCGGTTTAGCTAAACTAAAACTTAATACCCCTAAGGGGGATAACCAAATCGCAGAAATACCGGTTGAGTAACGTATTAGTTCAGTATCAAATTTATCGTCGTTGCCATAAACATTTCCAGCATCCAGAAATGTAGAGAGTCTAAATGAACGCACTTTTTTGGTAAAAGGTATTGGCAAAATGACTTCTGCGTTTCCAACCACTTTTAAATTGCCGCCCCAGGGAAGTCGGTTAGAATCATAAGGCCCTAATGTATTGGCCCGGAAACCGCGAACTGAGCGTGGCCCACCAGCGGTATAATTCTCAAAAAACGGTAAGTTTTCGTCTTCACCATACCCATCGCCATAAGCAACCTGACCTTTAAGTAAAAAGATATACTCTTTTCCCAATGGATATAAAAAATGCTGACGATAACTCAGCTTATAATAATCCAGATCGCTAAACGGTAGCGCCACTTCAGCCGACACAGAGTGTAACATGCCTCTATCAGGAAAGAAAACGCGATTACGGGTGTCATATTGGAACCTCGTATTCAAGCGATAGGAATTATAACGATTGCCATTGGTATCAATAAAACCAAATACCTCATCAGCACTTGAGCGCGTTGTATTGAGTTCAGTCTTGTCAAAAGCGGCACCGACATAGAGACGATTAAATTCGCTTAGGGGCAAGCCATAATTAAGACTGCTACCATAAACATCTGTGGTGTAGCGACTTAAGTTAGCTTCTTCGGCATCCGTGGTTCGGTAAAACAGGTCAAAACCCCGACTGACACCATCTATGGTGGTATAAGGGTTCAAATAAGAAAAACGATAAACGGTACTAATTTGACTATTATTGAAAGTCAGTCCGACACGTTTACCTGAGCCTAAAAAATTATCTTGAACAATGCTCGTATTAAATAATATTCCCCCCGTTTGTGAGTAACCAACACCTGCCATCAAGTTACCTGAAGGCCTTTCTATGACATTGTAATTGATATCAACCAGATCGGTTGTATTGGGCACTCTGGGTGTTTCAATCGTGACATTATCAAAATAATTTAAACGTTCTAGGCGAGTCAAGGAACGTTTAACATTTTTGGTGGAAATCCAACTTCCTTCCATTTGCCGCATTTCTCGGCGTAAGACTTCATCACGGGTTCTAGTATTGCCCTTAAAATTTATCTGTCGCACATAAATCCGTTTGCCGGGGTCAATAAAAAAATTCATCGCCACCGTTTTAGTCTTTGAATCGATTTCAGGTATGGCATTGATCTTGGCAAAATAATAGCCTTCATCACCAATCCGTTCAACAATCGCTTCCCGACTTTTACTGACTGTTTTGCGCGAATACACTTGACCCGTTTTCAGGGTGAGTTTGTCAATTAAGTCTTCTTCAGATACAATTAAATTACCCCTTAATTTTATTGTCGAGACGGTATATTTATCGCCTTCTGTAAGATTAATCGTGATATAAACATCTTTTTTATCTGGCGTAATCGAAACTTGCGTCGAATCAATATTGAAATTGATATAACCCCTATCAAGATAGTAAGAACGTAGCGATTCTAAATCAGCAGCGAGTTGTAAGGCTGAATATTGATTATTTTTATTCCAGAATGAAAACCATCCCCCTGTACTTTGTTTCATTTCATCAAGTAAATCGTCATCGCTTGTTTTTTGATTACCGACGAAGTTTATTTGCTTTATTTTCGTAACCAGGCCTTCTGAAATGTCGAATTGTATTGCGACGCGGTTGCGGCTAAGTGGCGTAACGGTTGATTGGAGACGCATCGAATACTTGCCGAAATTGAGATACTCGCGTTGCAAGGATAATTCAACTTTTTCAAGCATTGAACGATTAAAGACTCGTCCTTGAGCAAACCCCATATTTTTAAGTACCCGAGTCAAATCCTCTGTTTTAAGGTCGTTATTGCCTTCAAAAGTAATTTTAGAAATGGCTGGTCGTTCTTCTACGACCACTATTAAGACATTGCCTTCCCGTTCTAGACGTATGTCTTTAAATAAAGCGGTTTTAAACAAAGTCGAAATGGTAACACTTGCTGCGTCTGTCGAAAAACGTTCACCAACCGTCACGGGTAAATAATTGAACACCGTTCCCGCGGAAATCCGCCTTAATCCTTCTAAACGAATGTCTTCTATTGTAAATGTTTCAAAGCCATAGGCAACCGATTGCCAGAGTATGAAGCTAAAAACGATAAACCATCTCATATCAGTTATCAATTATTTACTTGAGTTGGAGTGCAAATTTTAGTTTGCAAGCTTGAGTTTGCGAAATGCAACTTCATTAAGCATCGAATCAAAATTAGAGCGTTTCATCTCGGTTTGCCTACGGGCGAACATCAGCATTCTATCCTTTTTCAAATAACGGTATTGATGTGATGTGATGTCATGCTCAGATTGATTATCTGAGCAGTCGTTCTAAATCATTGAATATCGCCAATGTCATTAAGCAGAGCAACAATACCAAGCCTATCCGTTGTAAAAAATATTCTGTCTTTTCAGTAACGGGCTTGCCTTTAATCCATTCTATCAAATACATCAATAAATGACCCCCATCAAGCAAAGGAATGGGTAGCAGATTAATGACACCCAAGCTGACACTGACTAAACCTAAAAACGACAAAAAAACATCAAATCCCATTTGGGCTGATTGTCCCGCAAACTGGGCGATAGTGATAGGGCCACTGATATGTTCATAAGAAATTTGCCAAGTCAACATTTTGACCATGACGCGCAAAGTTAAGACGCTGATATCCCAAGTTTTTACGATACCTTGTATAAAAGCATCACCTAAACCATAACGTACTGTTTCCCTGTACTCATCAGGTATCGTATAGCTTCTGGGGCTATACACCCCCATCCGCCCTTTTCCCTCAATATTATCGGGTATCAGCGTTAAATTGAAGCGTTCATGATTTCGTTCAATGACGGCGCTTATTTCTTGTTCGGGGTGCTGAATAACATACTCGGCCCAAGTATTCCAATCGCTAATCGTTTGATCATCCAAGGCGATAATTTTATCACCTGGCTTCAATCCGGCACGTTCTGCGGCAGAATCTGGCATGATATTGCCAATGATAGCGGGTGGAGAGGGGCGAAAGGGTTTGAAACCGAATTTTTCAAAAAATTGTCCCTCTGCAATATCATCAATTGACATCCCTTGTAAATTTAAGGTTAAATCATATTCAGCGCCTTGTGGATTTTGCACAGAATAGACAATGAACTCATTATCATCAAGTAATTCTTGCAAGGTGGCTTGTATGACACCGTCCCAACGTGCAGTCGGTTGTTCATTAACGGCAATAATCTGATAGCCAGTTTGAAAACCGGCCTGATCCGCCAAACTGTTGGGGGTAACCTCGCCTACCAAGGCTTTCATGCCGGTTATACCCACCATATACATCAGGGTATAAACGATAATGGCGAATAAAAAGTTAAATAAGGGGCCGGCGAAGACAATGGCAGTACGCACCTTTAGAGATTGTCGATTAAAAGCCCGGTGCAATTCATCTTGTGGCACTTCACCTTCACGCTCATCAAGCATTTTGACATAGCCGCCCAAGGGAATGGCCGCAATCACAAATTCAGAATTATCTTTGCCAAAGTTTTTTTTCCACAAAGCTTGCCCAAAGCCTATTGAAAAACGTAGGATTTTGACACCCAATCGCCGTGCAACCCAATAATGACCAAATTCATGCACAGTCACTAAAATGCCAATAACAATGATAAAAGCCAGTAAGGTTTGTACAAGTAACATTTTTTAATATAGGTGAATTGTGTGTGTTCGATGCAAAAATTTTGACGCGCAAAAAGTTTGAACCGAAAGGAAGCGTTTGCCTGTGTTAATTTATACGCGAAACGTTTTGCGCGCAAAAACTTTTGCGTATAATTAGTGAATGCTCAATTTTCAAGGTATCCTCACTGATGAAGATTTACGGCCTCTTGGGCTAACTCACGAGCTTGGGTGTCGTCTTCAAGAATGGTGTCTATTGAAGTAGCCACTCTACCCGTTAAACGGGATAACGTGGTTTCAATGACTTTAGGAATAGCGGTAAAACGCAAACGCTCTTGCAAAAAGGCTTCTACAGCAATTTCATTGGCGGCGTTCAATATCGTCGTTGTTGTGCCACCCGCGTTCATGGCCTCAATAGCCAATTTTAAACTTGGAAAACGATCAAAATCAACGGCTTCAAAATCCAAACGAGCAATATCGATCAAACTTAAACGGGAAACACCTGAAGCAATGCGTTTAGGCCAGCCTAACGCATAAGCAATAGGGGTACGCATATCTGGATTGCCTAATTGCGCGAGTACCGAACCATCAATATATTCTACTAGCGAATGAATGATACTTTGAGGGTGTAGCACTACTTCAACTTGTGTTGGCCTAGCGGCAAATAACCAACAAGCCTCAATGATTTCCAATCCTTTATTCATCATCGTGGCGGAATCTACCGATATTTTGCGCCCCATGTTCCAATTTGGGTGGGCACAGGCCTGTGAAGGGGTGACTTCATGCAATTGTTCGATAGGGGTTGTGCGAAAGGGGCCACCTGATGCCGTTAACAAAAGACGGCTAACCCCCATTTCTGCCAAGGTATGCGCTAACGGTGCAGAATCATCTGGTTTAACTTCTGAAGTTCTGAAATGATGAATTTCTGAACGGTTGACGGGCAAACATTGAAAGAGTGCATTATGTTCACTGTCAATGGGTAGGAGTTCAGCACCTTGTTGCTGTACCGCTTCCATAAACAATTGCCCTGACATGACCAAGGCTTCTTTATTAGCCAATAAGATGCGTTTACCGGCTTTTGCAGCGGCTAAAGTGGGCAATAAACCCGCGCTACCAACGATTGCTGCCATCACCATATCCACCTCAGGCAAACTCGCTACGAAACTGAGTCCCTCAGTACCGCTTAAAACCTCCACTGGAGAATGGTTTTTTTGTAAGCGCAGGGACAACTGTTCGGCCGCCTGTGGATCGGCCATCACGGCATAACGAGGTGACCACTGAAGACAGAGGGCTTGTAAACGATCAATCTGTTGATGCGCTGTTAGCGCAATGACTTCAAATTCATCTGGATGTTGTCTAATGACATCAAGGGTATTGAGACCAATGCTGCCAGTCGCTCCCAGTATAGTAATTTTCCTCAAAACAGATGTCCTAGTGAAACGAGGCCCATGAGAAAAATGGGCGCCGCAGAGGTTAAACTATCGATACGGTCAAGTATGCCACCGTGACCTGGTAAGATTTGACTACTGTCTTTGATACCTGCTTGACGCTTAAAGACGCTTTCCAACAAATCGCCTAAAATTGACACTATCACGGTCAAGAAACATAATAACATAAAAAGCAGTAATGTCATGAATGACATTGATTTGAATAGGGCATAACTGAAGGAAACCACTGAACTCATCAATAAGGCCCCCAGTACGCCTTCCCAGGTTTTGCCTGGACTGATTTTATCGGCCAGTTTTCTTTTTCCACAGCATTTACCCATAAAATAGGCACCGCTGTCAGCGGCCCAAATCAATACCAATAAAAACATTACCCATTGTCCACCATAACGTTCATGTAAATGCAATAGGGCTAAAAAAGTGGAGAGCAAAACAATAAAACCCAACACCGCTTTAAAAAAGGGTGAGGCCGATATCATTTCATAGCCTTGTTGATAACGCCATAGCCACAAACCCGCTAATAGCCACCACAAAGAAACCACAAACAAAACTGACATCATGCTCGGTTGCTGTCTAAAGCCGTAGGCCATTAACAACATTAAGCAAACTAGGGTAGCATAAAGAATCCGTGTCTTCCAAGTATGCCAGCCACATAACCCTGCCCATTCCCAGGCACCGAGCACCACAAAAATACTCAGCACTGATGCATTGATAAGAGAAGATAAACTCAATACCCATACGATTAGGGGAATTAAAATAATGGCCGTGAGTAAACGTTGTTTAAGCATTTTCTTCTTCAACCTGATCGGCCGTGCGTCCAAAACGACGTTGACGGGTTGCAAACGATTCCAAGGCCTCAGTAAAAGTCGATTTATCAAAATCAGGCCATAAAGTATCGGTAAAAAACAGTTCGGTGTAGGCTAATTGCCACAATAAAAAATTACTGACCCGTTTTTCTCCCCCAGTACGGATGAATAAATCGGGCTCTGGTAAATCCGCTAAAGAGATTTGTGTCGCTAAAAGACTTTCATCAATATCACTACTTTGCAATTGGCCTTGTTCAACGAGCTCTGCAAGACGTTTAGTCGCTTGAACAATATCCCAATGTCCACCATAATTGGCAGCAATCACTAAGTTTATGCCAGAATTGTGTTTTGTCAGTTCTTCAGCATCAGTAATCCGTTTTTGCAATTTTTCTGAAAACGTTTTTTTATTACCAATAATGCGTAAACAAACATTATTTTTATGTAAAGTATCAATTTCCCGTTGCAAGGCCGTCATAAACAAATCCATCAGCAAACTCACTTCTTGTTTAGGACGCCGCCAGTTTTCGCTACTAAACGCGAATAAAGTCAATGCTTTAATATCTTCTTCAGAACAGAATTTGATGACTCGACGTACCGTCTCGACTCCGGCTTTATGTCCAGCATAGCGCGGCAACAACCTTTTTTTAGCCCAACGACCATTACCATCCATAATAATGGCAATATGGCGTGGTTTTTGGTCTTTCGTTTTAGAAGCCATTTAAGATTATAACTACAAGGATTATTTATAAGAAAGGATATAACTACAAGGATATATAACGGGATTATTTATAAGAAAGGATTAAATCATGGCCTTTATGAATTCGTTATGTGAGTCTTGATGACCTATTTTTTTACTGAAGTTTCGTTCCGATCTTATCCTTTATTATAAACAATCGTTATATTCTATTAGACTTCCATTAATTCTGCTTCTTTCTCTTGCAGCACACTATCCACTTGGGCAATCAATTTATTCGTCAATTTTTGAATCATTTCTTCACCATGATGTTCCTCATCTTTAGAAATATCTTTATCATTCATTAATTCCTTGAGATCATGATTCGCATCTCGACGTATATTACGGATAGCCACTCGCGCTTTTTCCGCCTCATGGCGTACCACTTTGACTAAATCACGTCGCCGTTCCTCTGTCATAGGGGGTAAAGGCACACGCAACAAATTCCCAACATTGGTAGGATTCAGTCCGAGATCAGAATCCCGAATCGCTTTTTCGACTATCGACAGGATATTCTTTTCATAAGGTGCAACCCCTAGCGTTCGTGGATCGATTACACTGATATTAGCGATTTGATTGATGGGCGTATCTGTGCCATAATAAGGTACAGTGATGTGTTCGAGTAAAGAAGTATGAGCACGTCCACTACGAATTTTGATCAAATCATCTTTCAGTGCTTTAACACTTTTCTCCATCCGCTCCTCAGCGTCTTTTTGAAGCATTTCACTCATTTCACTCATATCGACTTCCTCACTTATTTATCAATCAGCGTACCTTCATCAAAACCCTTGATGGCACGGACTAATGCTCCAGCCTTGCCCATATCAAGCACACGTAGCGGTATCTTATTATCCCGACACAGAACAATGGCAGTCGTATCCATCACAGCTAAGCCAAGTTGAACAACTTCATTATAACTTAACCGCGAAAAACGTTTAGCAGTTGGATCGACTATTGGATCGGTCGCATAAACACCATCCACTTTAGTCGCCTTGATCATGATATCGGCATTGATTTCAATAGCGCGTAAACTCGCCGCTGAATCGGTTGTAAAAAAAGGATTGCCCATCCCGGCCACAAAAATCACCACTCTGCCTTTTTTCAAGTGACGAATAGCACGTTGTTGGTTGTAATTTTCGCAAACGGAATCAATCTGAAGAGCAGACATGACACGCGCCTCTATCCCGACTTTGGCAAGGGCATCCTGCATAGCCAAACCATTCATCACCGTTGCCAACATCCCCATATAATCAGCCGAAACGCCGTCAATACCACTTGCTTTAAGCTGGACACCGCGGAAAATATTTCCGCCACCAATAACCAAGCCTAATTCAACACCAAGACGCACCACATCATGCAGCTCAGCTACAATACGGTTTATCCCCTGTGGTTCAAAACCAAAATCAGCATTGCCCATCAAAGCTTCGCCGCTGAGTTTCAGCAACACGCGATGATAGGCAAGGGAAACATCAGACATAATTATTGCTAACCTTCACCTGGTTTGACTTTTCTAGACATAAGTTACTTATAGCTAAAGCCACCATGCTAAAAGAACTTTTCACGCAAAAGTTTTTGCGCGCAAAAACTGTATTTAGCTTCGCTGGCCTTCGGTTCACGCGCTTTGTTTCGCTTCGCGAAACTTTAGCGTGAAATGTGAAAAACCCTTACGGGTTTAAACTTTATCGTTCAAACTTGAGTTGGAATGCTAGACGCAAACTCAAGTTGGAACGTAGACGCAAACTCAAGTTGGAACGTAGACCTAAACTCAAGTTTGTTATTATCATTTAATTTGTATTTTGTACCTGTTGCATCACTTCTTCTACAAAATTATCGCTTTTCTTTTCAATACCTTCACCCACTTCAAAACGTTCAAAATGGACAACACGGGCACCTTTACCTTCAACTTTGAGTAATTTTTCTACGTTTTGTTCAGGATCCTTGACAAACGGTTGACCCAGCAGAGTGATTTCGCCTAAAAACTTTTTCAGGCGGCCCTCTACCATTTTATCAATGATATTATCAGGTTTACCCGTGGTAACCGCTTGTGCCCGATAAATTTCTTTCTCTTTAGCAATCGTCTCGGCAGGAACTTGATCTTTTGACACGCACAGGGGACGACTCGCTGCAATATGCATCGCAACATCTTTGGCTAATTCATCCGAACCGCCACGCATATCAACTAAAACGCCAATCCGTTTGCCGTGCAAATACACTCCGATGTTTTCGTGCTTTTCCATCAAAGCAAACCGCCGCACATTGATGTTTTCACCAATTTTGGCAATTAAATCCTTACGTACTTCTTCAACATTTTTTCCGCCCAATTTGGCATCCATCAAGGTTTTCAAATCGGCCGGCCGTTCTGTTAAAACAAGGGCTACTAGCGCATCACAAAAAGCTTTGAAATCATCACCCTTAGAAACAAAATCGGTCTCACAATTGACTTCTACCATCGCAGCATGGTTATCTTTTTGCTGTATAGTAATTAAACCTTCGGCCGCAATTCGTCCCGCTTTCTTTTCAGCTTTAGTGATACCTGATTTACGCATGGCTTGAATGGCAGCCTCAATATCACCATCACTGTCCACCAGTGCTTTTTTGCATTCCATCATACCAGCACCAGTGCGTTCACGCAGCGTTTTAACCAATGCTGCTGTAATCTTCATTTCTCAAAACCTCTTGTTGTTGTATTTATCATATAGCCAACAGCAGGGGCCGTTGTCTAAAAACGGGGGCCCCAGGGACTACTAAATCATTATCTTTCTACTTATTTAAATATCTTAAATATCTAATTTCAATTATTTAATTAATCAAAATAATAATTTAATTTAATTTGTCGTCCAGTATTCACGCTGACTGACATCATGATATCAGTATTTCATGAATATTGAACTTTTGAACTAATGGATTTCTACGGATTACACCGATTCAATTTCAGAAATCTAATAATTTAATTTGTCGTCCAGTATTCACGCTGACTGACATCATGATATCAGTATTTCATGAATACTGAACTTTTGAACGGCATTTCTACGAATTACACCGATTCAACTTCAGGCTTAGCCGGTTCGTCCACTGCCGCCTCAGTTGGCACTGTTTGAAAATCGCTCTCCTGAACAACTTCTTCCGTATATTCGTCTCCCTCCACAGCTTGCAAACTCGCTTGGCGGCCCTCAAGAATAGCATCTGCTATCCCATTAACATACAATGTGATGGCCCGAATCGCATCATCGTTGCCTGGGATGACATAATCGATATTCAGAGGACTGTTATTGGTGTCTACAACACCGACAACGGGAATACCTAATTTAGTGGCTTCTTTGACAGCAATTTTTTCATAGCCCACATCAATGATAAACAAGGCATCAGGTAGGCCATTCATGTCTTTAATACCGCCTAAACTACGTTCTAATTTATCCAACTCACGAGTCAGTGACAGCGCCTCTTTTTTCGTTATACGATGTAGAGTACCATCTTGTGTGAACACCTCTAAATCCTTGAGACGCTTGATAGAAGCCTTGACCGTTTTATAATTGGTCAGCATACCCCCCAACCAACGGCGATTCACGTAAGGCATACCGCAGCGGATAGCAGCCTCTTTAACAGGGTCTTGCGCGGCACGCTTAGTACCCACAAATAAAACATTGCCTTTTTTGGAGGCCATTCGCCCCAAAAAATTCCCGGCATCATTATACATGGGCAGGGTATTTTCAAGGTTAATAATATGAATTTTATTACGTTCCCCAAAAATATACGGAGCCATTTGAGGGTTCCAAAAACGAGTTTGGTGCCCAAAATGTACCCCTGCTTCCAGCATTTCACGCATAGAAATATTTGACATAATTTATAATATAACTCTTTAAAAAGTGGGTTATTCCTCCAGACACCCCATATATTGACTCTTTAGGGAGCACCCCAATTTATGTGACGGTGTCTGTGTGATATTGTTAAAAGCGCGTGTTTTATACCATAAAAGGTTCATCACAACAATCTTATTGTCATGGCTGTAATTATAAAAACTGAACAAGAAATAAAAAAAATGCGCGTCGCCGGGCGTTTAGCGGTTGACGTGTTGGACATGATCACACCTTATGTGCAGGCCGGTGTGACAACGGAAGAATTGGATAGGCTGTGCCATGATTATATCGTTAATGTACAACAAGCGATCCCAGCGCCATTAAATTATAAAAAATTTCCTAAATCCATTTGTACTTCTGTCAACCATCAAGTCTGTCATGGCATTCCCGGGGTCAAAAAATTGAAAAACGGGGATATTCTGAATATTGATATTACTGTCATTAAAGAGGGGTATCACGGCGATACCAGTCGCATGTTTATGATTGGTAAACCCAGTATTCGTGCCAAACGCCTTGTAGAAATTGGTTATGAATGTCTTTGGATTGGTATTCAGGTTGTCAGGCCTGGGGCCTATTTAAGTGAAATAGGCCGGGCCATTCAAAATTACGCCGAATCTAAGAAATGTTCTGTTGTACAAGAATATTGTGGACACGGCATAGGCCAAAAATTCCATGAAGATCCCCGCGTTTTGCATTATTATAGTAATGAGAACACGGATGTCCTCTTGCAAACGGGCATGACCTTTACGATTGAACCTATGATTAACGCGGGTAAACGACATATCAAAATCTTACCCGATAAATGGACAGTTGTCACCAAAGATCATAGTTTATCAGCACAATGGGAACATACCATTTTAGTCACAGAGCAAGGCGTTGAAATACTCACCTTAGGGGTAGATGAAAAATCACCTTTATCATATTGCCAGTAGAGACGCGATGCCTCGCGTCTCAGGCCTCGCTTCGCGTCTCAGGCTTCGCGTCTCATGCCTTGCATCTATCAGTAGAGACGCGATGCATCGCGTCTCAGGCCTCGCGTCTCAGGCCTCGCGTCTCAGGCATCGCGTCTCAGGCATCGCGTCTCAGGCCTCGCGTCTCAGGCCTCGCGTCTCATGCCTCGCATCTATCAGTAGAGACGCGATGCTTCGCGTCTCTGGCATTGAGACGCGAGGCATCGCGTCTCTACACAGCGGAATTAAAATAGAAATTCAGATTGATTCAAAAAAATCAGTGTTGAATCAGGTTAATCTGTTAATAAAGCGTTCTATCCTTGAGATTTGAGAACGGTTCATTGAGAACTGATGATGCTAAATGCACCACGTAAATCGCCCGTCTGAAAACCTGTCGCCTTATCGTTAGGATATAACGCATTCAATTTAGCCTGGGTATCCTCACTAATCTCACTACCATGACAACCCAAACAAACCCCTCCCGTTGGAATCGCTTTCAGATAACGTATTTTACTCTGCCCATCAGCGTTAACCACCTCAATAAATTCAAGCTTTTTGGGATCCTCACCCGCAGCTTTGCGTTTTTCAAATTGCTTTAACACCGCCTCTTCCCAAGCATCTGGGGCATTATCCGCATTACGCGGTTTGAGACTTGTCCGTGTGATTTCAAAGCCCGCCTTCCGAGAAAACTCAGCACTGATTTCAGGGGCCTTCGTTTGACACACCTCTATCGCCTTCGTTTCGCCACCCGTTTTCATAGCAGCCTTTAATTCTGATTTTAAAGCAACCCCAAAATCCTTAAGAGTACTGCGATAGGTAACCATTTGAGCCTCCATTTTAGCTTTGTCCATCTGTTCAGCAGAACAGGAGAAGAGACTGATAACAAGGCAAGAAGAGCCTAGGCCTAAAATAAAACGTTTCATAGTTAATTCTTAATTGTTAATTGTAAAGGTAAGTGAGTTACAAATAATAACACTGTTTTCCCCCTTTGAAAAAGGGGCTTGGGGGATTTAGGGGTTGGGGGGATTTAGATTGGGAGAATTTAGCTTGGGGGTAAAATACTCACGGGTTAACTTAAATATCACAGGACTGAGCAAAAGCAATGCGATCAAATTAGGTATCGCCATGAAAGCATTCAGTGTATCCGCAATCAACCAAATCAAATCTAACTCAGCTATCGCGCCAATCGGTATTACCATCACCCAAATTAACCGAAAAGGGGTAATGGATTTGAATCCGAATAAATATTGTACACACTTCTCGCCATAAAAACTCCATCCTAACAACGTTGTAAACGCAAATATAGCCGAGGCAAACGTCACCACATACCCCCCAAAATGCGGCAAAGCCTGTTCAAATGCCGCTGACGACAAGGATGCGCCCGTGACACCACTTGTCCAAGCGCCTGAAATAATAATCACTAATCCCGTAATCGTACACACCACAATCGTATCAATAAACGTCTCTAACATCGCAACGATGCCTTGCCGCACTGGGCTATTTGTACTGGCTGCCGCATGGGCAATCGGTGCGCTACCTAATCCCGCCTCATTAGAAAAAATCCCCCGTGCCACACCATAACGGATAGCTGCCCAAACTGCCGCACCCGCAAAACCGCCCGTCGCCGCCACCGGCGTAAAAGCGTAGGTGAAAATCAGACTAAAAGCCTCCGGTATGGCAGCTGCGTTGACCGCCAAAATAACCAAACCGCCCAGGACATAAGCGATGCCCATTATCGGCACCAACTTGCCAGCGACTTCAGCAATCCAACGAATGCCCCCAATCAATACCAATCCCACCAACACGGCCAACGTCACCCCCGTCGCCCAAGTGGGCACATTAAAATTAGAATTTAAAACATCGGCCACCGAATTAGCCTGCACCGTATTACCGATACCAAATCCCGCCAACATGCCTAACAGGGCAAACACGGTACCCAACCAAGCCCAATGGCGCTTTAAACCATTTTTAATATAATACATGGGGCCACCAATATGATTACCCGCTTCATCGGTTTCACGGTAATGCACGGCACAAACCACCTCAGCATATTTCGTCGCCATCCCCACCAAGGCCGTACACCACATCCAAAACAAGGCCCCCGGGCCGCCCAGAACAATTGCCGTTGCCACCCCCGCAATATTCCCCGTGCCAATGGTAGCAGAAAGCGAAGTCATCAAAGCATTAAAGGGCGTGATATCCCCCTCTCCGCTAGCACGACGACCCTGCCAAAGCATACGAAAACCATACACGAGTTTACGCAACGGCATCAATTGCAAGCCTAACATTAAATAAATGCCTGTGCCTAAAATCAGCACCAGCATAGCCGGCCCCCAAACGATACCGTTGATTTGATTGATATAATCGTTTAAGAATGTCATGTCAAAATGCTCCTAGCAAGCAAGGCGAAAGTGAAAGATTTTAATACCCGTAAAACTCAAAACGGGCATGTCAATAAAATTTTAAAATGTTCAAAAGTTAGAAAGTTCAAAAAATAAAAAGTTCAAAAGTTAAAAAAAAAAATGCTTTTGCCTAAAAACAGGTTTTCACGCAAAAGACACTAAAAATATCTTTAAAAATTTTTGATTTGGTGCTATTTTCCCGAGAAGGCTTTCAAACCCAATTTATTTTCTCGAAGGTGCCGATTGAGAATGTTTTTTGGGAATGTAGCACCCCAGTACCTTATCTAAGTGCAAACGTCAAAAATTCCAATATTGTGCTTCTCTAATATAGTAACCAACTGACTATGTATTACTTTTTTCTCAATGCAATCTACGGCACCCATTGCATAAGCTTTCTGTTTATCCACATTTATTGAAGTCATTATTATCGGTATGTCGCACAAAAGTGAATCCTGTTTAAGCATTGACAAAACCTGCCAACCATTTTTACCCGGCATGTTAATGTCGAGGATAATGCCATCTGGGCGAAGTTTATGAGCTAATTCAATACCTTGGTAGCCATTTTCTGCCACTGCTACCGCATAACCCAAATGGCTCAAATCAGCTTGTTGTAAATGACAAATCACGGGATCATCATCAACTATCAAAATAATCCCTTCTTTCTTTGACGAAGAACTGTCGTTTTTCAAGGAACGATCTAATTTTCTATTCTGTATTGCTTTGGCTTGCAGCGGCAAAGACAACATAAAAGTACTACCGTATCCAAATTCGCTTTCTACCCAAATCGTGCCCCCCACCATTTGCGCGAATTGTTTGGTAATGGCTAATCCTAAACCGGTACCACCATAGCGACGAGTAGTGGAAGAATCCGCTTGCGTAAAGGGTTCAAATAATTTATGCTGTTGCTTGTGAGTTATACCAATACCATTGTCAGTCACACAAAAATTTATCCAATCGCCATCATGCTTAACATCAAGCTGAATAGTCCCTTTTTCAGTAAACTTAGCAGCATTGCTGAGTAAATTTAAGAGCATCTGATGCAGTTTAGTGATATCGGTATGCATTTCACCCAAATTCTCATCAATAACAACCAGCAAAGTATTCTCTTTGTTTTCAATTGCCGGGCGAACTGTCGATATTATCTCATTGATAACGTGAACAACATCGCAATTTTCAAGACACAAGTCCATTTTACCAGCCTCAATTTTAGAAATATCAAGTACATCATTCACGAGTTCCAATAAATGCTTGCCAGCCGCCTCAATTTTTTCTAAATCAATCACTAAACCTTCTTCTCCTAAATTTGCCGCATCTTCCTGCAACATTTCGCTATAACCAATGATCGCATTGAGCGGGGTACGCAGTTCATGGCTCATATTAGCTACAAACATACTTTTAGAGAGATTAGCCTCTTGGGCCATTTGTCGGGCTTGTTCAGCTTCGCGCCTAGCCTCTTGGGCCATTTGTAGGGCTTGTTCGGCTTGGCACCTAGTCTCTTGGGCAATTTGTTGAGCTTGTTCGGCTTGATTTTTTGCCTCTAACAAAACTTTAGTACGTTCTGCCACACGCTGTTCTAATTCGTTGCGTGCTTTTAAAAGCTCTACAGTGCGTTTTTGTACTTTGCTCTCTAACTCCTGTTTATGTTTACAATCCTGTTCAATAAAACGCACATAAGATTTGATTCGATTAATTAACAGTTCCGCATCAATTGGTTTAGTGAGATAGTCAACCGCACCCATTTCAAAGCCCTTTTGCTGAAATTCTTCAGCTTTATAGGCGGCGGTAAGAAACACTATTGGGACATGCTGTAATTTGGGTCGCGATTGAATCATTCGAGCCGTTTCAAATCCATCCATATCCGGCATTTGCACATCCAGAATAATCAAATCAACCGTGTTTTCTATCAGAACTTTTAAAGCCGCACTTCCTGATTGTGCCGATAAGATATGAGCATTAATATACTCTTCAATCAAAGTACGCAAAGTAAAAAGATTATTTTCACTATCATCGACAATAAGTATCTTGATCATTTTTTTAATTGTTTTTCACTTAACCCGTTTTTGCGCGCAAAAACGGGTTAAGTGAAATTGTTGTGAAATTGTTAATTAATAACAAACTCCTCAAATCTCAACGAGGTGATAAACTTTTGCCTGAAAAACGAATTTCGTGAAAATTGATTTTGAGATTAGCACAGGGCCCATGCCCTAACGCTTGCCTTAAATTTTAATGGGTAAAAAAAACAGTTCAAAATTTTGCCTTGAAAAAAACAATATTTTTTTTAATAATCAATAAGTTAATTAACTGTTATCCGAGGCTGGATACCCCCTATTTCTTGTGCCCAGTGAGAGACGATAATTGTTAATAAATACCATTTTGTTAAATTTTTTATCAAAAGGCATCAAAATAATAAGATAAGTTTATCAAAATAGCCCATTTTGGACGATTTAAAATTAATTGGTGTTGAAACTATAAAAATGAAAAAAAACAACGACTTAGTTAACTTATCTCCCGGGGGGAGATCAAAACTATTTTGGCAAATTTCAGCAATTAGCCAAAATTAGTGAGAAAGGCCTCAAAATACTAACTTTAGAGTGTTCGATGTTAAAAATCATACTTAGCTAATTGTTAATTGTTAATTAGTTTTGCGCACAAAACTTTGTGAAATTGTTAATTAATGACACCTCAAATCTCAACGAGGTGATAAATTTTTGCCTGAAGGCTGCTTTGAAAATCGTGCCATGCTTTAATCAGTCGTATAAGTTGCCCAAGTTGCCCAAGTTGCCCAAAAAAACTATAAAATTTTGAACAAACGAACGTTTGTATGTAACAGTCACTGTGAACAAAAGTTTTGAGTTTTACTGGTATTAAAAACTATGGTTCAAAACTTATGACTAACCCGTTTGTGAATATGCAAAATGAGAGCATCTCTATCGTAACTCTTTTTTTGAAAAATGTCTTCTACATGTTGATTCAAATACGCCTGTTCTTTAGCTGTTAGAACCTTTGAGGTTAATATCACAACCGGTATTGAATACCATTTTTCATGATTTCGCAACTGTTCAAGAAATTCAAATCCATCCATTATAGGCATCATCAAGTCCAAGAAAATTAAAGCCGGTTTTTTACGCTCAAGATATTCTAAAGCCGTTTGACCATTTTCAGCTTGAATAACTGACAACCCCTGATTTTCAAGGACAGCAATCACGCTTTCACGAACTATTTCGTCATCATCAATAACCATCACTAAATTGGAAGAATGATCGCCAATATGGTGTCTTTTAAGAACAACAGGTAATTGACTATGTATCAGGGGTTTTTCGATGCAATCTATGGTATCTATAGCATATCCTTGGTGTTTATTCTTATCCATCGCAACCATAATGACCGGAATATGTGCCAAAAGAGAATCTTTTCTTATAGATGATAACCTCTGGCATTCTTCCATTTCATGAGCATTAACCCCAATAAGAATCGCATCTGGGCGAAGTTTATAGGCTAATTTAATACCCAGAGAGCCATTCGCTGCCACTGCCACTGCATAACCCAGTTTGCCCAAATCCTCTTGGAGTAATTCACAAAGAGCCACATCGTCATCAATCACAAGAATAATCCCATCTCCCAACAAATCGGCTGTTTTTGATTCATTCTCCAATTTGGTTATTTGGGTTCGTACTGGCAAAGACAACATAAAGGTACTACCATATCCAAAAACACTCTCCACCAAAACCGTGCCACCCATCATTTGCGCAAATTGTTTGGTAATGGCTAATCCTAAACCGGTACCGCCATAGCGACGAGTCGTGGAAGAATCCGCTTGCGTAAAGGGTTTAAACAATTTGTGCTGTTGTTCGCGAGTTATACCAATACTCAGTCACACAAAAATTTATCCAATCGCCATCCTGCTTAACATCAAGCTGAATAGTCCCTTTTTCAGTAAACTTAGCAGCATTGCTGAGTAAATTTAAGAGCATCTGATGCAGTTTAGTGATATCGGTATGCATTTCACCCAAATTCTCATCAATAACAACCAGCAAGGTATTCTCTTGGTTTTCAATTGTGGGGCCAACTATTAATGCGATCTCATCGACAGCGGCTGCAATCTCGAAAGTTTCAAGACACAAGTCCATTTTACCCGCCTCAATTTTAGAAATATCAAGTACATCATTGACGAGTCCCAATAAATGCTTACCAGCCGCCTGAATCTTTTGTAAATCAATTATTAAACCTTCTTCTCCTAAAGCGGCCACATCTTCCTGCAACATTTCGCCATAACCAATGATCGCATTGAGTGGAGTACGCAGTTCATGGCTCATGTTAGCTAAAAACTGACTTTTAGACAGGTTAGCTTCTTCAGCCAATTTTTGGACTTGTTCAGCTTGGTTTTTCGCTTCTAACAAAGCTATAGAGTGTTTTTCTAATTCGTTACGAGCCTTTAAGAGTTCGGCAGTACGCTTAGTCACTTTGCTTTCCAACTCTTGTTTATGTTTGCGATCCTGTTCAATAAAACGCACATAAGATTTGATCCGATTAATTAACAGTGGCGCATCAATTGGTTTAGTGAGATAGTCAACCGCACCCATTTCAAAGCCCTTTTGCTGAAATTCTTCAGCTTGATAAGCCGCCGTTAAAAAGACAATTGGAACATGTTGTGATTTTGGACGTGACTGAATCAATTGAGCTGTTTCAAATCCATCCATATCCGGCATTTGCACATCCAGAATAATCAAATCAACCGCTGTTTCTACCAGAATTTTTAAGGCTGATTTTCCGGATTGTGCCGATAAAATATGAGCATTAATATACTCTTCAATCAAAGTACGCAAGGTGAAAAGATTATTTTCACTATCATCGACAATAAGTATCTTGATCATTTGTTAAGTGAAATTGTTAATTATTAATTTGCGCGCCACTTTTCGAGGCATAGTTTATCGAAGCTTCACTACGTGTGTGAAAGCGTGAATTACTTATTTTCTGTGGTACTCTGTGGTACTCTGTGTTGAAAAAAAGTGAAATTGAATAATTCATCATTCATCATTAAAATTCAAGCGTTATACTCTGAACGTTCAGGTTTTCGGATTTTTTTGTAGGGGCTGCCCTTGCGTGTTCGCCCTAAAATCGCTAACAAGGGCAGACACATCAGCCCCTACATTTCCTAAAAATTGAACGTTTGGGCACTGGGGTCGTTGAATGGGATTGATTCGGCATTAATTGTTAATTGTTAATTGTTAATTGTTTCACGCTTTCAGGCCAAAGTTTCGCCTCGCGAAACCCTAGCCTGAAAAAGTATTTGCTTAAAAAACTTTTGCGTGAAACACTGTTCATGCCCGTTTTGAGTTTTACTGATGTTAACCCCTCTATGAAAACCGGAGAACTTATATGAAACAAATATTGGTTGTAGACGACTCTTCAACGATGCGGAGAATGATAAAAGTTTCACTGCGCCCCGTGAAAGAGGTTGATTTTATTGAAGCCGCTAATGGGCTTGAAGCACTTGAACGTTTAGCATTGACACCCGTCGATTTGATGATTTTGGATTTGAATATGCCGGATATGCACGGCAAAGACGTGCTTAAGTTTGTGCGTGGGCATAGCACTTTTCATTTGGTACCGGTAATAATTCTAACAACGCGGGGTGATGATGAAAATCGCAAGACGATGCTTGAAGCCGGCGCATCACGTTATTTAACAAAACCATTCCTTCCTAAAGAATTAATTCAAAACGTACAAGAATTATTAGGTTAAAATTTCAAAGGTTAATTCATAATGTCTAGCGAAGAGTTCAACAATGAACAATTTTTTTCCGAATTCATTGACGATTTATACGCCGAATGTGATGAACGCCTGAGTTCGGTGCGCCGCGATTTATTATCGCTTGAGCAGTTTGTCGATAAATCATCCCCCGATCAAACACTGCTCGATGCACTCTTGCGTCATTTTCACACGGTTAAAGGATTAGCAGGCAGTATCCATCTTAAAAATGCCGAACATTTGACGCACCAACTGGAAAATTACTTACGGGCAATACGGGCACAAGAAATCATATTATCTGTCGAAGGCATATCCGCGCTCATTACGGGTACTCAGCTGTTAGAACAAACCATTGCCGCCCATAGCACTCATGAACCACAGCCGGATATCGCCCCATTTATTGCTGATTTAACAACGGTTTTTTTAACTCAAAAGGCACCCCCCCTTTTACCCTCATCATCCACCCAAGAAGACAAACCGATAACAACGCCAGCAATAACACGATTTTGGCAATTTGAATTTGTACCCACCTCAGAACGAAGAGAACGGGGTATTGATGTTAATACCATTCGGGATCGCCTTGAAGCAATTGGAGAGGTTATTGAAGCCAAGCCACGTCTAGCCTCTGGAGAGGCGGGAATGGTATTTGATTTTATCATTTCAACGGCTGCCGATGAAACGGATTTTGCTGACTGGCAAAATGACGGAATCAATTATACATTATGCGAAAATCCTACGCAAAAAATAAAAAAATGGCCAATTACCAAAGAATCACCGCCGTCAACTGATACACCGGTTGCACCAAAATCACTGCCCGATGCACCAACCCCTTCAACTTCAGTACCATCCCTGGCAACATCAAATATGATCCGCGTCGATATAGCGCGACTTGATGAATTGATGCGAATAATCGGTGATTTAGTCACTAGCCGCGCTCGTCAAGAAAGCCAGATCAAAAAGCTTAAATCGATGCTGCCAGTACAACAATGGCGTGCGATGCAGGAAACTAATCAAGCTCAAGAACGCCAACTGCGTGATTTGCGCGAGGGAATAATGCGGGTACGCTTAATATCAATTGGCACCGCCTTTGAGCGAATGCAATTTGTTATCCGTGACATGATAAGTGACACCCAAAAATTAATTGACTTAGAATTAGTGGGGCAAGAAACTGAAATTGATAAACTTGTCGTTGATAAAATGATAGAGCCATTATTGCATTTAGTCCGCAATGCGGTTAGTCATGGTATAGAAACCACTCAAGAACGGCTAGCACAAGGCAAACCACCCAAAGGCAAAATTATATTACGAGCCAGCACTATCGGTGATGCGATGCTGATTGAGATTGAAGATGATGGGCGCGGTATTGACATAAAAAATATTATTAATAATATTAATAATATTAATAAGAATAAAAATCTTAAAAATGCCCCTCAGCAAGACTTGCTTGATGAGACTTCTGAAATACCAGACATGGCAACGCTACTCAATATTTTGTGTCAACCCGGTTTCACCACGCAAAAACAGGCTAATTTAGCGAGTGGGCGTGGAGTAGGAATGGATATCGTCAAAAATACCGTTGATGAACTTGGCGGTTTTATCAGTTTGGACTCCCAAGAAAAAATGGGGACACGTTTTTCCATCCAATTACCTTTAACACTTGCGATAGCAGATGCGCTGATTGTATCAGTCAGTGGCGAAAAATTTGCGATTCCCCGCCTGTCGGTACGCGAAGTCATTGAAATCAAATCGGCAGATGTGACCCTTTTAGAAAATAATCAAGAAATATTGACCCATCGTAACAATGCCTTACCATTGCTACGTTTAAACTCTCTATTTAATTTAACAGAAAAAAATAATAAAAATACCGATAAATCCAATAAATCCTACGCGCTCGTTATTGGGAGGACAAACACACTTGGAATTGTTGTAGACCATATTTGGGGGGAACAGGAAATTGTAGTACGTCCCCTCCACGATCCACTCCTCCAAATCCCGGGCATTGCCGGCGCCAGTGAACTTGGGGATGGGCGAATTATTTTAATTCTTGATGTCGCAGCATTGGCTCGTGTCAAGCGTTAAATGTGTTGGAATCCAAAGCCAAACCGGCCAGGTTTTCAAAACCTTTGAGTTCTTAAATCCGAAAACGCAGAAGTTTGGCGCATAACTAAAGGAGTACTTAAAATATATGTCAGAGATATCTGCTAACAACGGTAAAAATACCGAGCCTTATATATTTTTTGAAGTCGCCAAAACCCATTATGGTGTACATAGTCGTTATGTACAACAATTGGAAATGGTTGATGAAATAACGCCGGTACCAAATACCCCCGATTTTGTCGAAGGAGTCGTCATGTCGCGGGGACAAATTATCCCCATCATCAATCTACGGACACGATTTGGATTTAAAAAAATCCCCCATGACTCACGAACACGGCTTATTGTTATCAATACAGATGATCGAACCATTGGTTTCGTCGTCGATACCGCCCGTGAATTTGTACCAGTACCAACCGATGCCATTCAACCCCCACCCGAAAAGATAACCGGATTAAGTGGCCAATATTTGGAAAGTGTTGCTATTTTAAAAAATCGCTTGGTGCTTATTCTCAATGTCAAAGAAATACTTGACTTATCAGCAGACATTGAGATTCCAGAAGAAAGTCTGACTTCAACTTGAGATATGCAGGAGTTCAAAGCTAAAATTTTGGACGCCATTACAACTTATTAAATTAGGAGAATATTAATTATGGCAAAAAAGGCAAAAAAAACCAAACAAGCCGATAAAATTGCACACAACCTTTCCCCCACGCCGACAAATAACACATTACAAACAGAACTTGAACGCGTCCGTCAAAATGCGGATTCCATGAAGCGCGGCATTTCTGAAGCCGTGCAAATGTCAGATCGAATCACACTTGGAACCGATAAACAACGGCAAATGCTCAATGAATCGGTCAACGAAACCAAAGAATTAGCCACATCGCTCAAAGACACCGCCTCCCAAGCAGAATCGGTGGCCAGTTCCGTAGAGCAATTGGTTTCTGGTGTAAACGAAATGGCGGCTTCGATTGAAGAAGTCACTCGAAATGCTTCAGACCTGTCTACCGGGATTGGTGAAAGTGCCGCCGCCGCCCAAGAAACTTCAGCATCTATTCAAAATGTGACCAAGACTGCCATTGAAATGACAGAGACTGCGAACAAAACCAACGCCTCAATCAATAAAATGCTTCAGGGTGTCAAAACAGTTAGTGCGGATACCAATACATTAGTCACTTCTGCAGATGAAACCGCCGCTGGTATTGAAGAAATCGGTAGTTCCATCCAAAACTTAGAAGTCAATTCTAATGATTTAAGCAATGCTGCCGAAGAAACCACCAGTTCTATCAACGAAATGGCAGCGTCCATTGAACAAGTTGGAAGGATTACTGAAAGTCTCGTCTCCTTAATCGAACAAAGTGCCAGCGGCATGGAAGAAATGTCCAACTCGGTACAAGGAGTCGCTACCAACGCTCAAGAAATTACCAATGTAGCTAGCAATGCCGCCATCCGCATGGGTGACTTAGATCGTGCCATACGAGGCGTCTCTGACTTGTCCAAGCAAACGGATGAAACGGCTAAACGAGTTTCTCAAGATGCTCAAAACGGGGGAGATGCCGTCGAAAAAGCGATTCAAGGTTTAGGGCGAGTGCGTGAATCAATGAATGAATCGGCTACCGTCATCAAAGAAATGGGGAAACGTGCCGACGAAATTACCGGCATTGTTGACACCATTAATCTTATTGCGGAACGCACTAATTTATTATCGCTCAATGCCTCCATTGAAGCGGCGCGGGCTGGAGATTCTGGACGCGGTTTTGCCGTGGTTGCCGAAGAAATTCGGAATCTAGCCGACCGTTCTGCTCAAGCAACTTCAGAAATATCTGTTATTATAAAAGACTTACAAAAGGTTGTTACCGAAACCATCAATGCCTCAGTTGAAGGACAACGTATTGCAGAAGACAGTGGTCGTCTTGCCGAAGCGGGTTTGAGTGGACTTAAGAAGATTTTGGAAGGCGTTAATAATACCGTCAATTTTGTCGGTAAGATAAGCGTTGCCAGCACTGAACAACTGACTCTTGGCGAAGCCGTTGTTATTGCCGTTAATAATACGGCTGACCAATCCAAGCAAGTCGCCACGGCGACTGACGAACAAGCTAAAACGGTAGATAACATGTTGCAAACTTCGCGAGAAATGCGAAAAATTGCCCAACAGACGACAACGGCTATGAACGAGCAAACGCGGGCCGCACGAGACATTCTCAAAGCCGCGCAAAATACCACCGTCCTCGCCCTCAAAGTGAATGATGCCACCAAAGTTCAGGCTAAATCGACTGAATCGGTGAACCAAGCGGTGGAAAATATGCGTAAAGGAGCAACATCAACTGCCCGCCTGTTAGCCGAGCAAACGAGCTTTAGCACCCAAGTTGTTGAGCAAACCCAGACACTGGCTCTTTTGATTGAAACCGTTGTCAAAGCAATGTCAGAACAAACGACCGCAACCGAGCAGATGAGCCGGGGAACCGAAATGATGCGCCAACAATCCAATCAAGTCGCTAAGGCAATGAAAGAACAAACACGGGCGATCGAAGATTTGACGGGTTCTACCCAAAATATCTCCAAACAAATTGGCTCGATCACCCGTGCCAACCGAGAACACTCTGGTATTGGTGACCGATTACTCAATTCCCTCGGCAATATCCGTGAGACAACTGACAAAAACATCGAAGAAATGAAAGAATCGCAACGCAATACCACCCAAATAGCGGAACGATCGGAATTGCTGGTTAAGAACCTTAATAGTATTTAATCTTCTGAAGTACCTGACAGATTTTTGAAAACTGTCAGGTTTGTCATTTATAAAGGAGAAAAAAAAACGTTATGATACAACCACAACAATCAATCGGTATATTCACCACCGATTTTAATTTAGCAATACGCTCTTGGGACAGTTGGATGACGGGTGTTACCGGCATCTCAGCAGAAAGTGTACGAGGTGCCAAGTTAATGGAATTGTTCCCCGACATAGAAACGCGAGGATTGTTGCCCAGTTTTGAGCAAGTTCTTAATACGGGAAAAATTGAAACTTTATCACCACAAGAACACCATTATTTAGTTCCTTGTGTCCCCCAAATTTTCTCAAAACGCTTTTCCCAAATGCAACAGCGTGTCACGCTTGCACCTCTGCGTGATAGAGATCACATTATTGGCACTATCATCACCATTGAAGATGTGACGAAGCAATTTGATCGTGAACAGGACCTCACCGATTTTGCCGTCCACTTAAATCGTTCCCATGTTGCTAAAAATGGCCCTGATTCTCTTAATGATTCCAATGAAATGATTCAAGCATTGGGAGATGATAATTGGCAGACTCGTCAAACCGCCGTAAAAACTATTGTTGAGCATGGCGGACCTGATGCCATAGCCCTGCTCGTTCGCAAAATGCGGGATGAACATCAGGATTTAAGCATTTTAAATAGTGCCCTTCAAGCCATTGCAAAAATTGAAGGCGATATTATCACCCCGTTAGCAGAACTTTTGAAAGTGCCTGATGCCGATTTGCGCGGTTATACAGTATTGGCTCTCGGAGAACAACCGGATAGACGTGCCATTCAATTTATAATTCAAGCACTTAACGATGAAGATACCAATGTACGCTATAATGCGATTGAAGCCTTAGGCAAAATAAATGCCACCGAAGCAATAGAAGCACTCGCCGATGTTGCCGAATCGCGTGATTTTTTCCTAGCTTTTCCCGCCCTTGATGCTTTGAAACACATTGGCGATCCCAGCGTAACACCTCGCATTGTCACCTTATTAGAGGACGAATTGCTACGCGATCCCGCTATAGAATTACTGGGAAAAATGGGTGATGAAACGGCGGTGCAACCACTTGCCGCTTTATTAATGCGTACTGATGCACCAACCGTTTTAATAGCTCAAGCAATTACAGCAATCTATAAACGCTATGAAGAGTTATATAATGAAGGAAGACAGATTGCAGAGATTGCCAACCACACTATCAATACGCCAATGCAAAATTTGCTCAGCGTTTTGAATAATGCCCAAGGTGACGAATTGGAATCACTCGCTCAAATGTTAGGCTGGCTATTAGATGATACCCGTATAGAATATGCTTTAACCCAACTATTAGGTAAGCCGACTGCCCCAAAAGAAGTGTTAAAAACTTTAATCCATCACGGGACGCGGTTAGGCGAATTTCTGATTGAACAACTTGATGCCCAAGAGATTGAAACGCGGCAAACCGCTATATCAGCCTTAGGGCGCATTGGCGATAAACGAGCAGTACCCGCATTGACACGCCTCTTGACTGAAGACGATGAAGAATTATTACTCATTAGCGTGGCTCATGCACTGACCACTATTGGGGATGCAAGTGCCTATAAAGCATTGCTTAATCAGCTAGGACATCCTAATCCCGCCGTGCGTCAATCCGTTATTGCCGCCTTAAACGCCATTAATCACCCCGATATGGCGCAACGAACCGTTGCTCTATTGAATGATATCAATCCGCTCGTACGAGAATCGGCGGCTAAAATTGTTGGCTATATTGGCTACCCTAACGGTTTTGAAGCATTATTAACTTGTTGTCACGATACCGATGAAGCCGTGCGACAAGCGGCAATTGAAAGTCTTCCCTACTTTGAAGATAAACGAATTCTTCCAACCTTGACAGAGACTCTACAAAAAGACAGCCCCAAAATACGCGCCGCCGCCGCTCGTGCTTTAGGTGTGATTGACGATGAGCGTGTTGTAAATGTTATCGCTATTTTACAAAGAGCATTGAATGATAGTGATCCTTGGACACGCTATTTTGCCGCTCGCTCGCTGGGAGAAATCGATGCCACTCAATCATGGCAAGCACTCGCCAAAATGGCTCAAACTGACACCGCCCATCAGGTACGATTTGCCGCCATTGAATCGTTAGGGCAAATGGGTGCTGTCCAAGCCATACCCATTTTGGCGCCCCTAAGTGAATCCGAGGAGACTGACTTAGCTAACGCCGCTCTCAGTGCTTTAGGGCAAATTAAACATGTTGAAGCCTTAGCACCACTACTGACGGCTCTGCAATCATCGCAACCTTCGCGCCAACTTGAAGCTATCGCGGCTTTGAAAAACCACCCGGAAACGGAAAGTGTAACCGCCCTCCAGCAAATTGCAGCGTCCAGTGAAGATGTTCAGATAGTACAAGAAATTATTAACCTGTTGGCGCAACAAGCCACTACCCAAGCCATTAACGCCCTTTTAGCCCTGAGCAGCAATCCAAGTCGGCGTGAAGCTTGTGTCATAGCCCTTTCACAACTTAATGAATCACAGAGTGAAAAACTGGCCAGTGGCTTACAACACCAACATCAGGGCGTTCGCACTGCTACCGTAGATGCACTAGCACGGATGAAGAGCCAATCAGTCACCAAGCATTTAATAACCGCATTGTCAGACAAAGAAGCCTCCGTTCGACTTGCCGCAATCACGGCACTTGGTAACAATGGTGCCGAGCTGGCAATCCATAAACTCTCCCAGATAGCCAGTGAAGATCCCAACTTAGCTGTGCGTCGCTTGGCACAGAAAATTTTGCAGTAGGAAGTATTGAAGTCAATGCTCAAAAGCTAGTGATAGAGTCCAAAGCTTTAGCTTTGGACATTGTCTGGAAAAAATCTGTTATATTATGACAAAACAATGAAAGATTTCAAATCAACAAAATGGGAAGCGCGGTTTGGTGCAACTTCTCTTAAATTATCGAAAAACGAATTTAATATATTGCGTGATTTAATTCATGGGCAAATCGGATTATTTTTCCCGGATAATAGACGGGACTTGTTAGAAGAAAAGCTATCCCCACTGGTTATTGAACGAGGTTTTAGTTCATTTCTGGACTATTACTACTTATTAAAATATGACACTTTTGAAGCGGATAAAGAATGGAAACAAGTCGCTGACGCACTCCGGGTGCCAGAAACATTTTTTTGGCGCGAATTTTCTCAGGTAGAAGCACTGGTGGAAGTTGTGGTTCCCCAGTATTTTTCGGCTTCTCCCACCAAACCACTGCGGATTTGGAGTGCGGCTTGTTCATCAGGGGAAGAACCACTGACTATTGCTATGGCACTTAATGAAGCCGGTTGGTTTGAACGTGCTCCCATTGAAATCTATGCGAGTGATATGAGTGCCACTGCGATTAACAAAGCCCAAAAGGGAGAATACCGTCGTTATTCGGTGCGAAATGTACCGGAAAAAATTCGGGCAAAGTATTTCCAAGAAAAGCAAGGCATTTGGCAAATAGAGCCAGAAATAGTAAGACGAATAAAATGGAAAACCGCCAATTTAATTGTAAAATCGCAATTTGTTCATTTAGCCCTATCCCCCGTTATTTTTTGTCGCAATGTATTTATTTACTTTTCCGAACAACAAATTCGTGAAACGGTACAAACCTTTTTTGATTTCATGCCAACGCCGGGGTATTTATTTGTCGGCTCATCAGAATCGTTGTTAAGAATAACAACTGACTTTGACTTACAAGAGATTAGGGGAACGTATGTTTATGTGAAGAAATGAGTGATGATTTTGGACACCTTTCCTTATCCTGAAAAGGGCAACCACAAGGGATTGCCCCTACCATAGAAAATGGGCATGTAGGGGCAATCCGTAGGGTTGCCCCCCAACTTCAATCAAGAGAAACAATGGACAAAATAATACGAGTATTAATAGTCGATGATTCCGCTTACATTCGCAAAGTCATCAAAAAAATGTTGTCCCGCAGTCCATTTATTGATGTGGTGGGAACGGCTTATGACGGCGAAGAAGCCTTAACAATGGTAGAACAACTCAATCCGGATGTGGTCACATTGGACATGGTTATGCCACAAATGGATGGTTTGACGTTTTTGAAAAAACAAATGAGGCGAAAACCGGTACGGGTTCTCATTGTCAGCATTACCAGCGAAAGTAGTGAATGGGTACTTGAGGCTCTTGAATCTGGCGCGATTGATTTTGTCCAAAAACCGACAGCATTGGCTACTGACAAAATATTTGAAATAAGTGATGAATTGATTGCTAAAGTTAAGGCGGTTGCTAATGCGCCAGCAACGGCTTTACGGCTTGTGCCCCCAATACCCAAGATATTACCGAGCTTTATAGGCCAAGCAGCCGGCAGAAAAAGCGTGGATATTGTGGTTATTGGCATTTCAACGGGTGGCCCCCAAGCATTAAGAACGCTAATTCCACAATTGCCGGCTAACTTTCCGGTACCCATCGCCATCGTTTTACACATGCCCATTGGCTACACCAAAATATATGCCGAAAAATTAAATGAGATTTCCGCAATCGAAGTTGTTGAGGCAAGTGAAGGAGAACAATTGCGGCCTGGACTGGTTATGATCGCGCCGGCTGGGAAACACTTAAAATGGGTACGCTGGGATAAAAATAAAGTTGTCGCGCACCTTGATATGAAACCCTATACAAGCTTGCATCGGCCCTCAGTAGATGTACTGTTTCAATCAACCGCAGACGTTTTTCAAAAGCGGGTGCTAGGAATCGTTATGACAGGCATGGGTTCAGATGGCAAACAGGGGGCGGCGTGGATAAAATCTCAAGGCGGCTTCATATTCACAGAGGCAGAAGAATCGTGTGTCGTCTATGGTATGCCACACGTCGTCGATGAAGCGGGTTTGAGTGACAAAAGCGTACCGCTTGATTTGATGAGCCAAAGGATTTTAGAGAGGGTTTAAACGGGTAATCATTTGGAGTCCAAAGCTTTAGCTTTAGACTCCTTTATTAACAGAAACTAAAATAATGAACACAACAACTTCTCCACGCTCTGAGACACGTCTCAGTTTTTTTCGTTCCCTGCGAGGCAAACTTATTTTAGTGTTTCTCGCTACTTCACTTATCCCGCTGATTATTGTGGGAATATTCGCTTACACACTGGCTCAAAATGCTTTGCAAGCTGAAGTTATTAATAAATTAGTTGCGGTGCGTAATATTAAGGCGAAACAAATTACCACCTATTTCAATGAACGTTTGGCTGATATAAAAATTCTGTCTAATAATCCAACCGTTATCAATGCTGTGAATGCTTTTGACAAAGTATTCCACGCTCAAGAGACCGACTTGAATACCCGTGCTGTCATGAACCAATACCGTTCTTGGTATTTGGGTAAACCGAATTTACAGGATGCTGGTAACGGCAGTGCTTATAATGCTATCCATGCGAGGTATCACCCAATGTTCAAAGAGTACCGGGATGCCTATCACTACACGGATATTTTTCTGGTAGAACCACACTCAGGCGTTATCGTCTACAGCGTTGCAAAAGAAGAGGATTTTGCGACTTCTCTCATAACAGGGCCTTATGCTGATGTCAGTATTGGCCATGTTTTCCAAGAGATGTCGACAACAAGTAATCGCAATGCTACCCTGTTGAAAGATTTGGCATACTATGAGCCTTCTAAAAAGGTTGCTGCATTTATGGCATCCCCCATTTTTAATCAGGCCGAATTAGTCGGGGTACTGATTTTTCAACTATCAACAATGACGATTGATGCCATTATGCAAGAACACAGTGGCTTGGGGACAACGGGTGAAACGCTTCTCGTCAGCGCCGATGATTTTTTACTCCGTTCTAATTCACGCTTTGTTGAGGAAAATACTGTTTTTAACGTAAAAATGGATAATGAGGCCACTCGCGCAGCCATATCGGGACAAACCGGTGTAAAGACAATTAATTATCTTGGCAAATCAACCATAGTTGCATATAGCCCTCTCAATATTTCTGGCATTCGCTGGTCCTTAAATGCCCAGATTGACAAAGCCGAAGCTTTCGCCGCGGCCCACCTAATGCTAATTTGGATGTTTAGCATTATTTGTATTGGCATTCTCTTAGTGATAGTGGTCGCTGTCTTCTTCAGTAATACTTTAGCGAAACCAATACGGACGATAACCCATATTGCTCGTCAATTAGCAAGCGGCAATCTAAACGTAACGGTTGAGACTAAAAACGGGAATGATGAAATTGCCCTTATGAATGAGGCCTTTCAACAGATGATTGCTAATTTACAAAGTGTCATTGAGGATATTGCCATCGTATCTCAAGGGCTCATTTTGGGAGATTTGCGCGTCACATTACAAGCAAAATATCAAGGCGATTTTGCCCAAGTCAGGAGTGCTTTAGAAATAGGTTTGTCTAATCTACAATTAGTCATTGAAGATATAGTCCAAATCTCCCAAGAATTAGTAGAAAGTGGACAATGTGTCACCGCCAGAGCAGAATATAGTGGCGATTTCCTACCCATCAAAGAAAGTTTGGAAACCGCCTCCGCAAAATTGGTGAAAATCACCGCTCAAAATCAAATTCAAGATTGGCTAAAAACTGGGCAAACGCAATTAAATAACCGGATGAGTGGCGAGCAAGAGATGACAGAGTTAGCCGAGAATATTATTACTTTTCTGGCGACTTATTTAGAAATGCCAGTGGGTATGTTATACCGGCTCGAAAAAAATTCTGGTGAAGGAAAAGATAGCTTAAAGTTGGTAGCCAGTTTTGCTTATACCTATCGCAAAGGAATAAGTCATGAATTTCTGGTGGGCGATGGGCTTGTTGGGCAAGCTGCGAAGGAACAAAAAGAAATCGTTATCACCAAAGTGCCCGCCGATTATTATGTTCAGATTCATTCCGGATTGGGGCAAGCATTACCTAACACCATTATCGTCGAACCCTTTCTGTACGAAAATACCTTAAAGGGAGTGGTTGAACTGGCTTCATTTGAAAGAATTACTGACATTCAACGCGAATTTCTAACTCAAGTCATGCCAAATATTGGGATTGCGGTTAATACGGCCGAGTCACGTTCTCGTCTGCAAATTCTGTTACAACAGAGCCAAGCTCAAACAGAAGAATTACAAAGTCAATCTGAAGAGTTACAAACTCAACAAGAAGAATTGCGTCACACCAACAATGAACTTGAAATACGCACGGGCGATTTGGAACGACAAAAACAAGATATCCGTGACAAAAACCTCGCCTTAGAAAAGACTCAAGCTGAAATGGCAAAGGCTAAAACGGCTATTGAGACGAAAGCGCAAGAATTGGAATTGGCCAATAAATACAAATCTGAATTTTTAGCCAATATGTCACATGAACTTCGTACTCCGTTAAATAGTCTGCTAATTCTCTCACAACTCTTGTCTAATAACAAAGAAGGTAACTTAACTGAAAAGCAAATAGAATATGCCCAAACAATGTACAGTGCCGGTTCCGAGTTACTCACACTCATCAATGAAATTTTGGATTTATCCAAAGTGGAATCGGGCAAAATTGAAGTTCATACTGAAGAAGTCGCATTAGGTGATTTAATAGCCAGCATCGAACAAAAATTTCGCCATATTGCACAAGACAAAAAACGGGATTTCCAAATAACGCTTGCTGATGATTTACCCAAGATTATCAATACGGATGGACAACGCCTGAAGCAAATCATCAATAATTTGTTATCCAATGCCTTTAAATTTACCACAACTGGAGAAGTTCGTTTGACTTTGCAATATCCGGATAACAAGGATGAGATGACTGAGATGAGATGTGTTCAGGCTCAAACGATTGCAATCAGTGTCACCGACACCGGCATTGGGATCCCTCAAGATAAGCAAGAAGTCATATTTAAGGCTTTTCAACAAGCCGATGGCACGACTAGCCGTCGCTACGGTGGCACTGGGCTGGGTTTATCTATTTCTCGTCAATTGGCCATATTATTAGGAGGTGCGCTCAAACTATCAAGTGAAGAAGGCAAGGGTAGTACATTTACACTCTATTTACCGGAAGAGTTACCCGTTAAAACGTTGCGCCCTCAAACTGTTGAACTACCTTTTGACGCGTCAATTTCTCAAACGAGCGAAGTTGAGCCGGTAACTAATCGTATTCTGGATGTTCGAGAGAATCTAACCACCGATGGCAAATCACTCTTAATTATTGAAGATGACCGTCAATTCTCCGATGTTTTGCTGAAAATGGCACAGGAAAAAGGTTTTAAGTGCATAATCGCTGAAAATGGTCAAACGGGATTGCAATTAGCTGAAGAATATCAGCCCAATGCGATTATTCTTGATGTGGGTTTACCTCAATTAGACGGTTGGACAGTCATGGAAAGGCTAAAAGATAATCCTGACACGCGGCATATCCCAGTACATTTTATGTCTGCCTTTGATCAAGGCATGGAAGCCAAAAAAATGGGCGCAATCGGTCATTTGCTCAAACCCATTAGTGTGGATGAACTTGGGGAAGCTTTTAAAAAGATAGAAGGATTTATCAATAAGCCCTATAAAAATTTACTGGTCATTGTTGATAATGAACAACGTCAACAAGAAATTCTGGAAATCGTTAAAGGGGGAGATATCAAAATAACAACGGCTGCGACAATAACACGCGCCAGCCAAGAACTCCACATAACGCATTTTGACTGTATTATTCTTGATGTCGATGTTGAACAACAATCCGGCATCAAAATGCTTGAACAACTACTTAGGGAAGACAACTTGTCTCAAATTCCTATCATTATCTATGCAGAACGTGAACTGACAATGGAAGAGAAAACGATATTCCATTATTGTGATAATAATGTAACCATCAAAGCGGTAAAATCACCAGGGCGTTTATTAGACGAAGCCACCTTATTCCTCCATCAAGTCAAAACCCGTTTGCCCGATGACAAGCAACAAATGTTACAGATGATACATGACAAAGATGCCATTCTCACCCATAAAAAGGTATTGATTGTTGATGATGATATGCGTAATAGCTTTGCTCTAGCAACTGTGTTAGAAAATAAAGAGATGGTCATTGTTGTCGCTGAAACCGGTCAAGAAGCCCTAGAACAGCTAGAAAAGCATGATGATATCACCCTTGTTTTAATGGACATTATGATGCCCGAAATGAATGGCTATGAGGCGATTATAGAAATTAAAAAACAATCTCGGTATCAAAAATTGCCCATTATCGCCCTGACTGCTAAAGCGATGAAGGGTGACAAAGCCAAGTGTATTGAAGCGGGTGCCAGTGATTATTTGGCAAAACCAGTGGACACCGAAAAACTGATTTCTCTGATGCGGGTGTGGTTGTATCGGTAGACGGGGTTTTGCGGCTTTCAGTTTCGCGAAGTTTTTGCGTGCAAAAACGGGTTCAAGTGGAACGGCAAAAACTTCTTACCACCTTTTCAAGCAAAAGTATTTGCTTAAAAAACTTTTGCTTGAAAATCAGTTTTATCTAGTTTTATCTAACTTATTGTATGTCGATTTGCTCTGTGTAGCCAATCTAGTGTAGATTTGCTCTGCAGAGCAAATCTACACGTACCCATCGTCACTATTCTAGGGCAAGTGGGGCAACCGCGACAAGCACAAGGGATTACCCCGAAAAAGGGCTGGGGCAAAGGATTACCCCTACAATCTTTTTATATTTCAAAAGTTTATTGATATGATATGTCATTATTAATTTTAAATTCATCAGCCGCAGCACCCCAATGTTCATATTCAGGGCGTTTAAAATTAAAAAAGGTATTTATAACCTGAGCCAGATTCAAAGGTTCGTTCAAAGACACATCTGATATTTCTCTCCCATTTGGGATTAAAATCGCTCGCTCTGGCGTTTGAATAAATGATATTGTCTTGAGGATAATCATCTTGATAACGTTTTTTCTCAACCTCGAAAGACAAATCATCTTCAGCATCTTTCGCTTCCCAATAGCCTCGCACCAAATGAGAACTATCAAACAAGACACCGTCTAAGTGAATCCGTTTATTAAGGCTACGCTTTAAAGTTTGTTCTTGTATTAATACCCAATGGTATTGTTTCGCACACGCTTCTAGCAGATGTTGAAAAGCAATTTTAACCATGTCTTCATGAATTTTCTCTAACTCGTTGAAATAATTTAATTATTGATAGTCTGCGCGAATGGCTTTGTGTTTTGGAGTAATCGTTAACATAACGTTTCACCTTTTCGGGCAAATTATACTGTCCACCATTTGATGCAAAAGTTTTTCGCGAAAAACTTTTGCATCAAACACACAAGCGTTTTAGCCCCTCAGTGCAAATCCCAGTTCATTCCAGATTTAGAGGATAAAATGCTAGAGAACGATTTGGTTAGTCACCACCACCTGACTTGAGCTTTTAGACAACGGCTTGGCTTTAGCAGCTTTAGTTGACTATTTTTTTTCCCTATTGTGCTTTTTTAGCTTTAACTCTTTCTACAGCTGCCTGAATCTCGGCTTGTTTACTTTTGTCAGAAGCCGCTTTTTTATGACGTTCTGATCGTTCTTTTTTAAAACGCTCTAAACGGAATTGACGAAATTCATATCGCTGTTTGGCAAGATCCGCTTTTTTACGCTCACGCTCAGTGGCACGAATTTCTGCCTTGGCATAACGATAATAACTGACTAAAGGAATATGACTTGGACACACGTAACTGCAACAACCACAGTCAATGCAGTCAAATAGATGATAATCTTGTGCTTTTTTAAAATCCTTGGCTTTGGTGTACCAATAAAGTTGTTGGGGCAACAAATTGATGGGGCAAGCGTTGGCACAAGCGCCACAACGTATACAAGGCTTAGGTAAAGGCTTCGGTTCAATGGTACGAGAAACGATTAAACAATTTGTCGTTTTAATAATCGGCATCTTGTCATTAGGCAAAGCAAATCCCATCATCGGGCCGCCCATAATCAATCTCTGAATGTCAGATTGATATCCACATTGCTCAAGAAGAGCCTGCATTGGTGTACCTAATAAGGCCTCTAAATTTTGCGGTTTTTCCACACCGTTGCCAGTAACCGTAATCACTCGTGACACTAAAGGTTGTCCAAGTTGCACAGCCCGATAGACAGCTCTCGTCGTTTCTACATTATGCACCACAATGCCAATACTCGCCGGTAACTGGGCCCGTCCAACTTCTTTGCCCGTTAAGACTTGTATTAATTGTCTTTCACCGCCCATTGGATAGAGCGTAGGCACTTTCACAACTTCCACCCATCCGTCTACCGCATCTAATAAAGCTTGATAAGCAGCCTGTTTATTATTTTCCACCGCTATCACACAACGTTTCGCACCGCCTAACACATGTCCAATGATTTGTGCCCCCGCAATAATATCGTGTGCATGCTCACGCATCAGACGATCATCACATGTAATATAGGGTTCACATTCAGCCCCATTAATAATTAAGGTGTCTATACTCTCAGGCTTTAATTTGATATGGGCCGGAAAACCCGCGCCACCTAAACCGACTATTCCCGCTTTCGCAATGTGATCACGCACCACTTCTGGTGATAGTGCCTTGTAATTAATCAGTGCTGTGTGTTCAGCCCAAGTATCTTGTCCATCCGTTTCAATAACAATACACGGTGCCATCAATCCTGATGGATGTGGCACAGCACAGGGTTCGATAGCAACCACAGTGCCAGAACTCGAAGCATGAACAGGCACACTCATCAACAAGCTACAATTATAAGCATGGCAATGTGCAATGATTTGGCCTTTAAGCACTTTATCACCAACCTGCACTATCGGCTCAGCAGGTTCACCGATATTTTGTAATAAAGGCAAAACTAAAAATGGCGGAATATTGGCTTGTACTATAGGGGTTTGATTAGACAAATTCTTATGCCCTAAAGGCTCAATGCCACCATGAAATTCCCACAAGTGCGTCATATAGTTAATGGTTAATGATTAATGGTTAATGGTTAATGAAAAAATTGACGACACAACCCGTTAATAGAAACGCAATGCCTCGCGTCTCTATCAAAGTTCCCTAAAAACGCGATGCCTCGCAAGGTTCCGTAGAGACGCGATGCCTCGCGTCTCTATCAAAGTTCCCTAAAAACGCGATGCCTCGCAAGGTTCCGTAGAGACGCGATGCCTCGCGTCTTTATCAAGGTTCCCTAAAAACGCGATGCCTCGCAAGGTTCCGTAGAGACGCGATGCCTCGCGTCTCTATCAAGGTTCCCTAAAAACGCGATGTCTCGCAAGGTTCCGTAGAGACGCGATGCCTCGCGTCTTTATCAAGGTTCCCTAAAAACGCGATGTCTCGCAAGGTTCCGTAGAGACGCGATGCCTCGCGTCTTTATCAAGGTTCCCTAAAAACGCGATGTCTCGCAAGGTTCCGTAGAGACGCGATGCCTCGCGTCTTTATCAAGGTTCCCTAAAAACGCGATG
>Ga0190315_1000063_pt1 | contig 65450 bp, 48 predicted proteins | sample 48701101_MG_FD_161673 | JGI IMG/M metagenome (GOLD analysis project Ga0190315, IMG submission 161673) | Hydrothermal vent sediment bacterial communities from Southern Trench, Guaymas Basin, Mexico - 4870-11-0-1_MG | ecosystem: Environmental > Aquatic > Marine > Hydrothermal vents > Sediment ...
GCTTGGTTAGAAAAATGTCACAGACTTTGGAAAAATTGTGAACGCAAACTAGACACTTCTGCTCAAATGGTGGTTTTAGCCTTTATTTCTTTACTTCTAAAAAGATATTGAACAGGCTCTTAGAATACATATCAATGGAACCCGAGGTAAATATTCTGTAACTAGATTGATTTCGGCTGCGCTTAGAGAAGCGGGTTTCAAAGTAGTTGCAAAAACAACTGGCACTCTTCCTCGGGTAATAACTGATCAAGGTGTAGAACTGCCGGTTTACAGACTAGAACATCATCCCAATATTATTGAACAGTTGCGGGTGGTTTCGTTTGCCGCTAGAAATAACGCGAATGTGTTAGTCATTGAATGTATGGCACTTAATCCTGCTATTCAGTCCGTCAGCGAACTGAATATCGTTAAATCAACGCATGGCATAATAATCAATACGCGGGCTGATCATCTTGATGTGATGGGGCCCACGGAGCGAGATGTTACACTGGCTCTTCTTGGAACGACTCCCAAAAATGCCAAGCTGTTTACCTGTGAACGGAATTATATGCCAGAGTTTCAAATGGCTTGTCAGGATCGCAACAGCGAACTGGTTGTTGTTTCTGAACAAGAAGCTGACAATATCTCCGATGAAGAAATGAGTCATTTTTCTTATATGGAACATAAGGAAAATGTCGCTTTAGCGATGACAGTGTGCCAATCCTTAAACGTTCCAAAAGAGGCTGCCTTAAAAGGAATGTATCAGGTGGCACCCGATGTGGGTGCCACACAAGAATATCATGTTGATTTTTATGGGGTCAAGCAAGTTGTTTTCATTAATGGTTTTGCCGCCAACGATCCAAAATCTTCTCAAAGCCTTTGGGAGAGTGCGATTGAACGTCATAAAGACAAACAACGCAAAATCATGGTGATAAACACCAGATCGGATCGATTACCCCGCTCAAAACAGATAGGTGAATCACTCGCAGATTGGAAGCCGGCTGATAAGTATATTCTCATCGGTTCGCAGTGTTTTTTTCTGATAAAGACGGCTATGAAACAGGGATTAAGTCCCACGCTTTTTCTCAATGCTGAGGGAGCCGAGTTAGAAACGATATTTGAAATCATAATGGATGCTTCAGGATCTTCGTCAGTTATAGTTGGTATTGGTAATATAAAGGACGAAGGATTGGAACTGCTCCGCTTTTTCCGCAATAGAGCTAAATTGACAAAATAAGGAAGAATAAATGGCAGAAAGTATTTTAACCGCATCAATCGCTATTGGTATCGTTGTAAGCTTTTTGTTTTCAATGATAGTTGGAATCTATCCCGGCGGGATAATTGTGCCGGGATATATTGCGCTGTATCTGGATAATCCGTTAAACATCGCGGCGACATTCGGTGTGAGTTTGTTTACCTATTTTATTGTTAGCCGCTTTAGTTATGTGGTTATCATCTATGGTAGAAGGAAAACGGCCATTACAATCCTGTTGGGTTTTTTCTTCGGATATTTATTTAATACATTGGTATTTGGTTACTATATAGGAGAAACAGAGCTATGGGGGATTGATGTGATTGGCTATATTATCCCGGGACTGATTGCTTCAAGTATGGACTCTTATGGTGTCATCACAACTTTATCAAGCGTTATTACGTGCAGTGTTATTGTGAAATTGCTTCTTATCCTTTTGATGGTGTGAGCTCAATTATAACTACAAGGATTATTTATAATAAAGGATTAGATTGTGCCAAGCTTCTTTATTCGTGATTTCGTTAAGTTTCACTTCGAAATAAATGAGGGTGATACTTATCTCTTGATGTTCAAGTTTTTTCTATCTCGTTAACTACAAGGATTGCATGTAAACAAGGATAAGGCCTGTACTCAATTCGATATTAATATAATTACTTTATCTATCAAGTTGAGCCTTATCCTTGCTTATATGCAATCCTTGTAGTTGTATTTCATTAAAATATTGAACATCGAGTATCTCACCGCTTGTCCAGAGCCTTATCCTTTATTATAAGCAATCCTTGTAGTTATTAGAGTGAGATTGAAAAACTTGAACAATGAAAAGCTTTGTAAATCAATAACTTTATATAAATGGACTCCAAAGCTTTAGCTTTGGCACAGGGGTTTTATGAAACAATTATACTGGAAATCATGTGAACTTGATTGGCGGGTCGACTTGGCTGTGGCATGCGTCGCGTTAGTCGGTCTTTTTTGCGTCGAGCATTTTAAAATTTATGTACCCGCTCCCCATTATGAGGAAAAACTTGAGGCGGCTACCTTGATGAAAAAGGGGATGAATGTGATAGATCATTACCGTATGAAACACATTAGTGATGAAAACACCGATGATGATCATATACACATTGCCGGTGACACAGACAATAAAAAAGCCGAAATGAAGTCAGGTCTGATAGGCATCCATTTTTCGCCGATTACAAGTATCATTTCTCATCGCGAATATAAGCAGATCACAATTAACCCGAATTGGGCAGCGGTAATGATTGACTTCTACAAACAAGCAGGTGTCAAAAAAGGGGAGACGATAGCTGCCGGCTTCAGTGGTTCTTTTCCGGCATTAAATCTTGCTGTACTCGCAGCCGCAGAAATCATGCAGCTTCAAGTCATTGGTATCAACAGTGTGGCAGCTTCAAGTTATGGTGCTAATATTCCCGAATTGTCATGGCCTGACATGAACCGGATTTTAAATGAGGAAGATTTGATTTCAACTCGTTCGGTAGCGGCTTCATTGGGAGCGGGACAGGATATAGGTCTAGGTGTACAAGACGTTGGGCCTCGTCTTAAAAAAGACGGAATACAAATCATTAAGGACATAATAAGTAGGAATCATCTTGAGTTTCTCTATCAGGTGGATAGCCAAAAAAATTTAAAGAGTCGGATGGAAATCTATTACAAATATGCTGGAAATAATGACATTAAAGCTTATGTCAACGTTGGAGGTGGCATCATGTCTGTGGGTGGTTTCCGAAACAGCCGAAAGATTTTCAAACCCGGATTGAATATACTATCGGAAGCAGCCGTGAATTTTGACAGTGTTATGGTCAGGTTTGCTAAAAAGTCTGTGCCTGTGGTCCATATAAGGCACATTCGAGAACTCTGTCAGATTTATAACATGCCGTGTGAACTTAATCAAATACCGGCACCGGGGCAGGGAATGATTTTTGGCAGTTCTAAATATAACCAATTACTGGTTATTTTCGTGTTGATATTCATTTGTGTCTTACTTTTAGTGTTAGTCAAAACGGAATATGCCAATATCCTATTTGTTTCTAACAAACCACCGCCTCCAGAGCCTATGCTCTAAAGACTGGAAGTACAACGGATTGATTTCTTTAAGGCGGATGTGGCTCAATGTCAATTTGGGCAAACATCCGATGTTTGCCAAACATCGGATGTTTTTAAAACCGTTCACCCACATTTCAAAACGACCTTTGTCTGGAATTTTTGTTCTATATCAAGACTTCAGAGGTTTGCCAAACTTCTGAAGTCTGGGCCATATTTTACATCCAATGGATAAAATATTGTTGTATATTTGTAATATATTGTTTTTATTAGTCATTTTTCTTTACGCAGGCTTGCCCATCACTTATGCGGGTGATCTGGTGCCTAATCTTCGTGTTAACGGTTCTGGCTGCCCTAATGTTTTTCAGGGAAGCACAAGACAAGCCACCGTCATCACTGGACGAGTCATTAGTTTGACTGGCTTGCCGATCCAAGGTGCCGAAGTCAGCACTTCTGTAGGTAAAGCTACCAGTAATGCGACAGGTTGGTTTGAAATCCCCGCATCCTCTGCTTCCGTCCAATGGGTGAGGGTCAAACATCCAGACTATTTATCTCGCACTCGTGCCGCTCAAGCCGGCGAACCGGTGTTATTTCGCTTAACGCCCGACGATGGTCAAACCGTTGCTATTCATTTTGGTGGCGATACCATGTTTGGACGGCGTTATTATGATCCTAATCAAGATGGCAATATAGAGGATGGTTTGTTGCCAAACGATGCAGGGACAGAAGAACATTTGGCTCTATTGAAGTGGGTACGTCCGTTACTAGAAAATGCCCATATTACCGTATTAAATTTAGAAACGCCGTTAGCTGAGAATCCTTATTATGATCATCTTAACCAGCCAAGGCCAACAACCTTTCACCCCCATAAATTAATTGCCTTTGCCACCCATGTCAGTGCTGCTCGCGCTCTTAAACAGGCAGGCGTCGATTTAGTGGATTTGGGTAATAATCATATTTATGATATGTTGGAAACCGGCGTTATGAACACCACTGTTGCTCTCAAGAAGGCCGGTTTATTGCAGGTTGGAGCAGGTATGACAGAAGCAGAAGCTTGGCAACCGGCAGTCATCACTGTCGCTGGACAAACCTTTGCCTTTATTGGTTGTAGTGCCACTGGATACATGGGTGAGATAAGTGTGTTTTTTTCTGGCAACAAGGGCGGTGCTGCCTCTTGTCAAGAAAGCGATATTCGCCAAGCCGTCGCGAAGGCCAAAGCACAATATGGCAATGTCATTATGATGACTCATAACGGCAAAGGATATTACCGTCATCCAAATGACAATGTCAAGCACTTAGCCGCTATTGCGCGTGAAGCTGGGGCAACGCTGGTGATTAATCATGGCCCACACGTTGTCGGTGGTTTTGACTGGGATGGTCAATCTTTTGTAGCTTGGGCACTCGGTAATTTTGCTTTTGATCAAAACTACTGGATGACTTTTCAAAGCTACTTGCTGACGGTACACCTTCGTAAAGGAAAAGTGATACGTGCCTATACAGAACCGCTGATGATTGAAAGTTATATGCCTAAGGCGGTGAGTGGCCGATTTGCAGATTATATTGCACGCGAAGCCGCCGGTAGAGAGATTGGGCCTTTTGTGGTTGAAAATGGTGCAATGGAAACGGATTTCAATCATGAAGCGACTCGGCAAACGACAACTTTCTCCCTAGATGGCGGTGTTTTCCCGGGTAAGATTTTAGCTCTGCCTCGCTCGCAGTGGGTTTCTGGAATAACAGGCTTTGCGCGTTTAGGCCGCGATCTACTCTGGACGGGAACGTTGGAACGCAATACCGTCGATGAAACTTCGGAAGGGGGCGCGTTATGGCGCTTAGCCAGGGATGAAATGTCGGCATCTGAAGAAGGACGAAATTTAGCTTTATGGCGCTTGAAGGGGGTAGAAATGTTTATCTGCCCCGAATATGCACACACTGGAGAACGAGGTATTCAATTGCGGCGCAATACCAAAGACAAGAATAATATTATGCTGACTTTGGTGGACAGAGTACAAATGCCCCCTTCTACGAAAGAGATATCAGTGACGGGTTGGTTGCGTACCAGTGAAAATGCTAAAGTCGTTTTGAGTGTATACTGGTATGACACTCGCTTCAAGTCTTCTATAACCCACCAAATTGAAGAATTAATGGTTCCAGCCGCTCAAACTTGGACACCTTTTGAAGTCCACCTGACAGTGCCGGCACAAGCCATTGCTGTTAAACCCTTTTTACGTTTAGCTCCCCCTAAAACGGGTAATGTTTCTGATGTTTCTGCTGATTTTGATGATCTTCGCTTAATTGCTTGGGCACCTCGTGACACAATCTATAGTCCTTTGTATGATCATGTTTGGATAGTCGATCAGGTTGATCTTCAAATCAGTCAGGATATTCTGCCAGGGGCTTCAGCCTGGGCAGTGAAATCCTTGCTCAAAGAAATTGGGCTTCTAAATAAGTAACTGATGTTACGCACTCAACTTCTCTTCCAGAATGAACGCAAACGAGAAATCGTGCTGGATTCGTTTGGTTCACTTCAATCATTCTATAGCACACTTATTTTTTCATTTTTTCTCACGTATTTGCATCAATACGTGAGATTTCGTGCGCTTGTATAACCTTGATAAGAATCAGGGTGCGTAACATCAGTAAGTAAGTACGCATAAATCTTTTAACATTTTCTGTAGGGCTCCTTTCGAGGTTGAAGTTTTTGCGCGCAAAAACTTCAACCTCGAAACGTGTTTTTGCTGCCCACCAGCCTGAACAACTGGACTACAAAATGTTAATAAACTTTTGCGTACCTACTTAAATAACAAGGGAATTGGGAATTTAGCACAGCTTCCCTTCAGTTCAGAAAGAAGTTATACTTAGCATTGTCATAAATGCGCTTTTTTTGAATTTAACAGCCAACAGCTAAAGCAGTTGTCTTAAATAGAAGTTACATAAAAGAAACTAACAAAATACTCAAATTATTATGGTGGACAGTATATATAGCGTTTCCCTATTGAGTAAACGACACTAATATAACTCATTGATAATTAAAATAATTTAAGATATAATTTTGTACTTCATTCAATTGGGAAACGCTATAAGTGATCGATGCCGCGTTCAAAGGCGATTTTGATATAGACCTATTTGATATACACAAAAATCATTGTCGAATTGTGACTCGAATTCAAGCCGTTACCAACAAAATATTTATTTATACGTGAGGTTTACTCTCATGCACAGTACGATAAATGGTGGAAAACAAAGGTAAAATCGTAATGTTGGAAAAAGCCTATAGGCCCAATCAAAATCCTAATCGAATTGAAATCACTCATTTAAAAGAACGGTTCAAACAGATTTCATTCATTTTAGCATATTTTGCACAAGATTTTGATGAACTCATCCGCTATACCCAGTCTCCTATTGAGACTGAAGAGGAAGTCTTAGAACGCGCAAAAGTGATGGATGAACTCATGGATATGGCGACATCTGAAGAAGACATTGTCATGCTTTTCGCCCATGCCATCTCAGATCGCATAGAAGCCTTTGAAAATGAGCAACTTGATCTGCCAAGGATGAAGTCTAGCGAGGTTTTGGCGAACATGATGCAACTTCACCCTACCCGCCAAAAAGACTTGTTTGAGATTGTGCCACCCAATATAATTGATGATCTCATCAATGAAAAAGGGGCCATGACGATTGATCAGGTTAAAGACTTTTCTAAGTTTTTCAGAGTGCCAGTGACGATGTTTATTGACTGAATCATGAATCAGAACTGAAACAATTCCTTTTTATGAAAATTGTCATAAAAATTAATCATTTCTGGGCAACCCATTTTCAGAATAATTTCCATCCAAGCCCTTCAAAAATTCAGAAACACTCCGTTTCCACTGTTCAGAATGATTTCTGAAATAAGGTTCATGCCCAAGCCCTTCAAAACGCTCAAAGTGTTTTTGGCCTCTCAAATTGTTAAAGAGAACCTCAGCTTCAGCCAATGTTGCTCTTTTATCATCTGTACCATGCAGCATCATAACGGGGCAATCAACTCGTTTCGCATACTCAATTGGATTATGCTTAAATCCAGAAAAACCACGTTGTACACTCCCCCAAAATACGAGAAGATGGGCTGCTGGCCAAGCCGGTAAGCCCATCAACTTAAAGCGATTTTTAATCGTTTCTAGCAGATTACCAAAAACACTCTCAATAATAATCGCATCTGGCTGAGTACGGTTAGCGTAGATACCGCGGAGAATCGCGACACCCCCCATAGATTGTCCATACAAAATAATAGGCATACGCGCTAAACGGGTTTGGACATACTCAAGCGTTTTGGAAACATCATCGCCTTCATAATAACCAATACTGGTTGTCATTTGATTAGAACCACCACTGCCTCGAAAATCAACCAAAAAAATCTCATAACCCATGTCGTAGAAAATCCTAGCAGTATGTAATAAAGCCGACTTAGGCGCAACATACCCATGAAACATTAAAATAATCCCTTTTGACTGGGCATGGGGAATATACCAAGCTTCTAATTCAACCTCGCTATTGACTTGAAAACGATGCGTTTCATAAGATAAGCCAATATCATCCGGTGTTGCAAAATTAACCGGTTTTGGAATATTAAGCCCTGTGAGCAAAATATCCACTTTTTGCCAAAACGATAAAGATTCAATAGAAGGGGTACGTTTTTCTTGCGAGACAAAATTAAGCATCGCGAAAGCGTGTAAATAAGCCATCCCATTCAATAAAATAAACAGAATGAGTAACAATGATAAAATCATCATGGATTTAGGATATCGTATTTTCATAATGAATCCCGTAGGGGCAATCCCTTGTGGTTGCCCCCTTGTGGTTGCCCAATTTTAAAATAAATAGATAACTATACTTAGCATTGTCATAAGGTCGCTATTATTAACAGACATAAAAGTTAGGTGGTGGTGACTAACCCAATACTCAAATTAAAACGGTGGACAGTATACAAGGATTGTTTATAATAAAGAATTAATTTTCTGAAAATCTATAGTTTGATTTAGAATTGGCGTTGCAAACTTTAGTTTGAAATGAAATGGAGCGCCTTTGCGTGAGATTAAAAATGCCAGCCTTTTTGAAATTATTTTTCTGAAAATAAGTATAAGGTTGTTAGATTATTTTTGAATGAGGAGTAAAAATATGAGCAAAATCATTGATTTTGAAAATGAGGTACTTGAAGATGAGGCAGATAACATGGGTTCAATAATCCATAGTGGCACACAAGCTAAGCTCACAGGATTATTGCTGAATCATGACAATCTTTCAGTATTTACTGAATTGAGTTTAGATATTAGCCAACATGATTTGAGCCAATATAGGCTCAAGGTTAAAAACGAATTGAAACCGGATATATGCGCTTATATTGGCCCACCACCGATGCCAGATGATACGTTTGAAGATGACTTGGTAACGGTGTCTCAGATGCCTGAATTAGCGATTGAGGTTTTGTCACCTAGGCAATCAGTGAGTTATCTTGTCAGAAAGATTAAGGCCTATTTTGCTCTTGGAATTAAATCGTGTTGGTTAGTCATGCCTTCTTTGGAGGAAGTCAGGGTTTTTTCTCAACCTCTTTCTTATAAAACATTTGGTGTGAATGATACCGAAATGGTTGATGAGCTGATGAATATTCATCTCCCCATTCATCAAGTCTTAAAATGGCACTCAAGGGTTTAATGCTGTCCGCTTAGCCACCCTACGAGCATTTATAGCTTTTCCCGATTGAATAAAGTAAGTACTGAAGCATAAATTTTCAGGTATTTTAATAGAAGCAATGTTTATTTGTAATTAGAGACGCGAAGCATCGCGTCTCTACAATTCGCGGTTTCGTAGAGACGCGATGCTTCGCGTCTCTTTGCGGTAAAATACCTGTTTATTTGTGCTTCAGTACTTACATTTATATTTAAATAGCTATGCAAAGGGCGATTTCCCAAAAACATTACCAATCAATCTCAATTGCGCCGCTGCAAAATAAATTTTGCACTCCAATTGCGCCGCTGCAAAATAAATTTTGCACTCCAATTGCGCCGCTGCAAAATAAATTTTGCACTAAAATCAAATTTGTAGTTCATTCAATTGGGAAACGTTATAACCCAAACGAAAAATTTGACAGTGCCGGGTGGCAAGCCTAGCATTTACCTTTTAAGAAGTGCAAAGCTTATCAAAACTTTGATTTTTCCTATCGCAATGGGTGCGATACATCCAATAATAAAGGCCTGAAAAAACAAGAAAGGTTATCAGGCCGCTTGTGATAACGGCCATTGTTAAGGGAATCAGCAAAAGTGAACTGATAAACTCAACAGCAATCAAGGTGATCAAAATCCGCACTATGGTCAGGCGACTTAAGTAGCTACACAGAATCGCGCCAAGAGGCGCTCCGACAACAACAACTGGAATTGCGGCTTGCCAGTATGCATATACTTTTGGAGTGAAGTCTCCGATAATGAAGAGATGTAAGGCAAAGCCTACCAGTGCATTGATGGCCATTAAAATTACGGAGGTGGGTGTCGCTATTTTTTCGTTGAGATGCCAGAGTAGTACCATCACGGAAAAGGTGATGATGTCGATTCCATTGCCGACGAGCCCACTCATGATGCCACCGGTGAATCCAACCATGAACAATAAGATTCTTTCCGGTATCCTGAAATTGGGAAGGCGGTTATAGCACAGTCGTTGAGTACGATTGAGTGCGAATAGGGTAATCGCGAAGCTGGCTACCATCGCGGTAAACGACATTTTGAGAACTGGGGAAGGTAAGAGAGGTGCCAATAGGATTGAACTGAGCGTAATGCCGAGTACTCCGCCTAAGCTTGCACAACGAATCACTCGCCATTCGACTTGGATGCCCATATAAATAATCACGAGGGAAGCTGCCGTCATGCCAACGCTTTGAATAGCCAGGGAAAATACAGTCGCCTCTTGGGGAGAAATGTGTAATAACTTGGTAAAAACGGGAAAGGCAACAGCGCCACCGCCTTCGCTGGTTGCACCGGCGATAAGGGAACCGAATACCATGGTGAGAGAGATTTCCCAATGGTTCTGAATATAGGCAAGGGGAAAAGGGCCTGCGAGTTTAAACCAAAGTAGCCACACAATAATGGCAATAATCGCGCTGAAACCCAAGGGTTTCCATGAGCTTGATGAGGTTTTATCATTTTTCATATACGATTGAATTTATTTTAAACTATGTTGTTTTTATCCATTCCCCTCAACAATCCCAATCTCTTCCTCTGTCAACTCATAAAGCGCATAAACCTTTTGGTTTATTTCTTTGTCAGTCGCATCAATTTTATTTTGGAGCAGCTGGGTTTCAGTTTTGTATGCAGTCAAGTATTTTTCCCATTCGTCTTGTTGTACGAGGGTAAGCTTGACTTTTTGTTTTTTGAGTTCGGCGACAAAGGTGTTGAAATTAAAATGGTAGAAAGCCGCTAATTTTTTGGAGATTTTTGTGATTGCTAAATGGCTTGTTATGCGGTTGAGAAATCGGTTTTTCTTTTCTTGTCGCTTTTTGTTTAATGAAAGCATTAAATCGGCTTTTTCAATAAAGGGTTGTTGCTGTTTTTTTGAAAGCAATTTTAGGGGTAAATTTCTGACATCATTGACTAATATTTTTGGAAACAAACCTTTTTTGGCTTTTGGTGAAGTATTATTATGATACCAACCCATCATTTTTGAATTTAAAAGAGTCAATAAATATTTTAAATCTAATGATTTTTCCTGTTGAATAATATTAATAATCGAAGGTGTATTATAATATTCCGCCTCTGTATAAGTACAAAATAAGTCATTATTTGTGATTTCTCGAATTAATACTCTTTTTTCTACAAAAAACTTAGGCTGTCTCGGTGCTGCAAGCCATTCACCATAGCTGATCCACAAAGTGCTATTCCAATTGAGTTGATACCGAGAAATATCGGAGCCTTTTAATTCTTTTTTATAACTTTCATCTTTTTGATAAGCCGCATGAAATACTCTACCTTTAATGGTTTCTTGGCTATGCCCTCTATATTTATCATAAGGTATAAGCCCTTGAGAAACTTGAAAAAAACAGTCTAATTTCTGATTGTTATTCAGTTTTGTCATTAAACCAGAAACAGAATTTTTAAAAGACAGGTTTAGCCAGTTTGCCGTATTTTCAGACAGCACGTCTTGATTTAAAACTTCATTTAGCCAAAAAGTCTTATTGCTCGGATCGAGCCTAAAGAATTGTGTATATTTTTCTCCTGTATTCTTTTTTCGCAAACCCAATATGCAATTCCGTACTTGGGCATCTTCAAACACATCCTCTTCAGACAAATTGGCTATATAAGAGATTTGATAATGTTTTGTGAGAAATGCCCGATAGTTTTGTCCATATAAAATAGATAAAAAGGTGTTGGGAATGATATAAAATAAATCACCTGACGGTTTCAGTAGCTTAGCCATACCGAGAGAGATAAAATAGATATAAATCTCATAATCAGGTACTAATTTATCAAATCGCTTTAAATATTGTTTTTCTGCATTGTTGAAAACAACCCCATACGGCGGATTCCCAATCACCACATCAAACCCACCTTGTTGCATGATTTTGGGAAATTCTTTATTCCAATCAAAAGCCTTATCCCCAGCGACAGCCGGATCATCAATCAACGCATTACCGCATTTAATATTACGGCTTAAGTTAGACAACTTTCGGCCTTTTTTGGCCGTGCGTAGCCATAATGAAAGTTGTGCAATTTCAACGCTTTCCTCATTAATGTCCACGCCATAAATATTATTTTCCAATATCATCTTATCGGTATCATAAAACTTGGGCATGGCATGAGTCAGATCAGCAATGATGTTGTCTATTTCTTGATGTTCTGCGATTAAGAAATTTAGGGCTTGATTTAAAAACGCGCCTGAACCACAAGCGGGATCAAGTATCTTGAGCGTCAATAACCAATTTTTATAAGCCTCCAATGTCTTAAATAATTTTTTACCTTTTGCTGAAAGCGAAGTATCTTTTCTCCAATACGATTCGTCAAACTCAATTTCAACGAGATTCAGTTGTTGGCGTTTTTCAGCACAAAGTGTTCCTAATGTATTTTCAACAATATATTGGGTGATGTATTTTGGGGTGTAAAAAATCCCGTCTTTTTTGCGTTTTGTATTCCCTTTAGTCGTTGCCTTTCCCTCAATTTTGGCTGTAATCTCTTCCAACTCATTTAAGGAATGTTCAAAAATCTGTCCTAAAATATTGACCTCTAATTCGGTCTTAAAATTATACCCTGCCAATTTCAGCAGATTATCTTTTAAGACTTCATCATCAATGTTCAATTTGTCTAAAATCTTATCTAAAGCAAATAATCCCCCATTGTAGGCTGGAATGTCATAACCTGATGAGTTATATCCATTATTGAGATGTTGAAAAAACGTTTTGAGGCGATTCGATAAGGCATCATAAGCATTGAGTTTTTGCAAGGTTTCCCAATTTTCGATTTCGGTTGCTATCGAATTAGGCGGCAGTAAACCGGTATCTTCGGCAAATAATATAAATAGCAATCGATCTAAAAACTTCTGAGATTTTTTGAAGAGCAATAATTGGTCAAACTGCGGATTATTTTGGGTTAAATTAGCCCAAATCTCTTGCTTAAATTGAGAATAGTCTTTATAAAATTGTTCTGAGATATTGTCTTCATGGCATTTAGTTTCCGCCTTGAGCTGCTTCGGTAAACCATTTAACAAATTATCTCGGTTCAAAATGAGATAGAGCAAAGAAAACGCGGCTTTGTCTAAATGAAAGAGATCAAATTCTTCGTATTCGTTGGCATAGTCAATGTAAAATCGCAGTTTTTGAAAATTGGAGGTGATGACATATTGACAATGCGGCTGATTATTTTTGTAATTAAAGGCTTGTTGGGTAATACTTTTTAAGTCTTTGGTTTGAGTGGATTTTAATTCTATGACGGCAATGGCGTTACCCTCTTTTATAATCGCGCCATCCGCTTTTTTGCCCTCCGTTTGATTTTTAAATTCTCTAACCAGATTAAAATGGTTATCCGGTTTTAAAGTATAGCCAAAGACATCCACAAAAATATCGCGCAAAAAGCCGTCTTGATATTCCTCTTCTTTAAGTGTTTTTATCCGTTGAATTTTATCAAGACTATAATTGTTTTTAAATCGGTTGAATGCGTTATCAAGCTGATTTTGTTCAAGATGCGCTAAATGTTTTTGGATGACTGATTTTTGGAAAATGGGCATGGTGTTAATTCCGGTTGTCTGTTTAACTCATAAAAACGTAGGGTGCCTGGAACGCACCCTCATCGGCTAGATGTTTTCCTCAACTATCCCAATTTCTTCCTCTGTCAAACCATAAAGCGCATAAACCATGTTATCTATTTCCTTATCAGTTTGAATAACTTTGCTTTCAAAACTATGAATAGCTTGTTTAAGCTTAATTTCTCTATCAAAGTTATCATTTTTCACAGCGTCATTTAACAAAGATTGATAGTCTTTTACTTGCCGTTTCGTTGCTAAAATATTATCTACCAAATCAATAAATGCTTGTTGTCGTTCTTGTGATATTTGTGGAATTGGTAATTTTCCTACACCATTTGGAAAATACTCAAAACTGCCTCCACCAGTTTGTTTACCTATACTTTTGTACCTAAAATTTAAAGTTGTTGAGTTTAACAATGCCAATAGATACTTTATGGCAAAATTTTCATTTGTATCAAAAATTACTGTCATATTAGAAAAGCCCAAATACTCATTATTACAATCTATAACAAATGTATTATTAAAAGCTCTTCTACTGCAAAAAATTTTATCTAAATGATAATAATCTTTGTGCATAGGTCGACTATATCTCCACCAAATTCTACCTTCATCTTTTACTGTAGCTCTGTTTTCCAAAAATTTGCTATTTTCTAACAAATGATTTTGAATAGACAAAGGTAAATTTTCAAAATTTTCTATATCTTCAAAATAAAGTAGATAATCACTTGTTTGATTTATAAAATATCTGTCTATATTTTTGCCAGTTACTCTGTTTTTGATAAATTCTTTTGGAAATTGACTTGGAAATTCTTTAAAGGAAAAAATTTTATCGGCTGCTGTTTCCATACCTTTACCTATTACCCAAATTTGACTTAATTTTGGATAATTGGCATCGATTTTATCATTTAACCTAGCCATTTTTTTATCAACTAAAGCAAATACACTATCTTTTTGCAATTTAACCTCAAAATAGTTATTGACATTATTGATAATTTTAGAGATATCTTCTTCGGTATAGTTTTTTTCCTTGAAAGAATAGGCCAATGTATTTAAATTACTTTTGCCTAATTCTATAATAGATGTTGTGATAGAAGCATCTTTAAATACCATAAACTGTTCAAAATTGGTAATTTTTTCAATTGAAGCATTTTCTAAAATATAATTCCTAAGTTTTTTAGCTTTATTTGAAAACAAAAAGGCATTTGACACAATAAAACCTACTTTATTTTTGGTAAGTTCTATTGATTTTGCAATAAAATAAAAAATAATATCACTTTTGTCTTGCCAGATTTTAGGATAGGAATTTTGAATTGCTTGTGCAATTGGTGATTTCGCACCCAATGTTTGAATATTAAAATAAGGCGGATTCCCAATCACCACATCAAACCCACCTTGTTGCATGATTTGAGGAAATTCTTTATTCCAGTCAAAAGCCTTATCCCCAGCGACAGCCGGATCATCTATCAGAGAATTGCCACATTTAATATTACGGCTTAAATTAGACAGTTTTCGGCCTTTCTTGGCGGTACGCAGCCATAACGAAAGTTGAGCAATTTCAACGCTTTCCTCATTAATGTCCACGCCATAAATATTCTTTTCCAAGATCATCTTATCGGTATCATAAAACTTGGGCATGGCATGAGTCAGATCAGCAATGAGATTGTCAATTTCCTGATGTTCTGCGATTAAAAAGTTCAAGGCTTGATTCAAAAACGCGCCAGAACCACAAGCCGGATCAAGTATTTTGAGCGTCAATAACCAATGCTTATAAGCTTCCAAGGCTTTAAACAATTTCTGGCCTTTGGCGGAAAGCGAACTGTCTTTTTTTCGATACGTTTCATCAAACTCAATATCAACCAGTTTAAGTTCTTGACGTTTTTCGGCACAAAGCTTTCCTAATGTATTTTCGACAATATATTGGGTAATGTATTTTGGCGTATAAAAAATGCCATCTTTCTTACGTTTAGTTTTCCCCTTAGTCGCTGCTTTTCCTTCAATTTGGGCAGCCATTTCCTCCAATTCATTCAGAGAATGTTCAAAAATATGCCCTAAGATATTGACATCCAATTCGGACTTAAAATCATAAGCGGCTAATTTCAGCAGATGATTTTTCAAAATGTCATCATCAATAACTAACTTGTCCAGAATCTTATCGGTTGCAAATAAACCGCCGTTATAAGCTGGAATATCTTGATGTCCTTTATTGAGATGATAGAAAAACTTTTTCAGGCGATTATATAAAGAATCATAAGCATCAAGTTCCTTTAACTTTTGCCACTTTTCAACTTCACTGGCGATAGAATTGGGTGGCAGTAAACCGGTATCTTCGGCAAATAATATAAATAGCAATCGATCTAAAAACTTCTGAGATTTTTTGAAGAGCAATAGTTGATCAAACTGCGGATTATTTTGGGTTAAATTAGCCCAAATCTCTTGCTTAAATTGAGAATAGTCTTTATAAAATTGTTCTGAGATATTGTCTTCATGGCATTTAGTTTCCGCCTTGAGTTGCTTCGGTAAACCATTTAACAAATTATCTCGGTTCAAAATGAGATAGAGCAAAGAAAACGCGGCTTTGTCTAAATGAAAGAGATCAAATTCTTCGTATTCGTTGGCATAGTCAATGTAAAACCGCAGTTTTTGAAAATTGGAGGTGATGACATATTGACAATGCGGCTGATTATTTTTGTAATTAAAGGCTTGTTGGGTAATACTTTTTAAGTCTTTGGTTTGATTGGATTTTAATTCTATGACGGCAATGGCGTTGCCTTCTTTTAGAATGGCACCATCCGCTTTTTTGCCATCGGTTTGATTTTTAAATTCTCTAACCAGATTAAAATGGTTATCCGGTTTTAAAGTATAGCCAAAGACATCCACAAAAATATCGCGCAAAAAGCCGTCTTGATATTCCTCTTCTTTAAGCGTTTTTATCCGTTGAATTTTATCAAGACTATAATTGTTTTTAAATCGGTTGAATGCGTTATCAAGCTGATTTTGTTCAAGATGCGCTAAATGTTTTTGGATGACTGATTTTTGGAAAATGGGCATGGTGTTAATGGCCTCTATTTTTATAGCTATAAACACTGAAGCAAAATAAATTTTGCACTCCATACCGAAGCAAAATTTATTTTGCGATGTAGGGGCGAACACAAAGGTTCGCCCCGACACGATTCCTTCAAATGTCTTTCCCTTTATTCATTAGCGTGTGCGATAAGTAGTGTGACAGGCGACACAAGTTGCGGTAACTTTGGCCAGGGCGGCATAAGCTTGCGTGGTGTTACCCGTTTTGGCGGTTTGTGCAAAATCACTGGCCGCATTGTGCATATCAAAACAGGTTTGGCGCATTGCCTGTGACATAAATCTACCGGGCCCCATACCGGTACCCCGGTGTTTGCCCATCGCGCTTATGCCCATTTGAGTTTCGGCGATTTCAGCGGCATCGTTTAGCTTATCGGCTGCGAGAAAGGCTAGAATCTGAGTTAAGGTGGTGAGATTGATTAGCATTTCTTGTCGCATGAGTTGTTGCGCCTTCGGTGGCATGTTAATAAAGGTACGCTGATCATTTGATTGTGATGGGTGTGCTTGAGGATTGGGCTGATTGCCGTATGGCATGCCTTGCATCATTCCGTGCATACCGGGGCCATGCATTCTGCATTGGCCGGGCGGCATACCATGCGGACAGGTGTTGCTCATGCCTTGCCCCATGTTGGGTTGTGCGTATGAGACAGACATCATGCTTATTCCCAGAATCAGAGCAAGATATTGAGTTTTCATGCTTATTATTGCCTATTGAGTTGTTGTGTGGAAAACGGCGAATGAAAAATGAAATAAATCGTCAAATTGGCATTTTAACAGATCGGTTTATGAATTGGCGTTTAAACTTGAGTTTGAAGTTTGCAAACTGAAGTTGGAATGTAGAGCGAAACAGTTTAGGAATGTGGCAAAAAATAACTGATGCAACTGAATACGATAAAGCATTTAAGTACTGAACCACAAATAAACAGGTATTTTACCGCAAAGAGACGCGAGGCATCGCGTCGAAACGAAACCGCTAATTGTAGAGACGCACGGCCGTGCGTCTCTACTGCTGAAAATTTAGGGTTCAGTATTTACCAATGAAACAAACGGGTTGGGCAATCTCAAATGGGTGTGGCTACTTAAGAACGACGGTTCAATAAAATCAATGGGTTATAGAGCTTACCATTCCACGCGCTTTCAAGCGTTTAAAATGTACATAATTAATTGATTTTTAAATATTTTTTATAATTATTGGTGTATTGCGCCTCGTTTTAAAATAGCCACACCCATCTCAAATGCGAATTTGATTTGTCGTGTTTTTGGAGTCCAAAGCTGTCGCGAAGGACTCTTTGGACTTAATCATCCCAAGGTCCATAACCTGGAATAGTGATCGCGTTTTCGGAATAATCCCCTTGTTCTGCGCGAGTGTGACACTTATCACAATAACTCAACGAGTTAACTTTGGGATTGTCGCTGACCATTTTTTTGGGCAAGTCGTCATGTTCATGCAGAAAGTAGGCGAGTTCTGTGATACGCAGAGGCGTTTCCGTGTTTGACAAGCGGCGCATGAATTTTCTTGAAAATTCATCTGGTGAAAATTCAGCGGCGTTTTTGACGAGGTAATTCGTCAAGGTTTTTTGAACATCGGCTTGCACTTCGGCATTGTCGTTAAAGTGATTGTCAAGCGTTGTTATCAAGTGTAGCCATGAGCGGGCTGGCAGCAGGCCGGGTTGGTAGGCAAAATGGCAACTGCCACATTCTTCGGTGTAAATTGGATTGCTGACTGCTGTGAGATAGTTATCATCGCGTTCATGCTTACCATCGCGATGATGATCATCGCTATCATCATCGCTATCATGATCATCATGATCATCATCGTCATCCGATTTGGAATATAATGATTTTACCCAACCGTCATCCTTGGAGGCAACCAAATAAGCGTCGTCTGCTGAGATGGGTGAGGCGTAAGGCAATAATAACATCACGATTATCGTGAGGGCCGTTGTGTGTATTTTCATAACATTTATTCTCCTAAATAGCCAACTAAAGCAGTTGTCTAAAAGCTCAAGTCAGGTGGTGGTGACTAACCAAATATACAACAAAAGTTTGTACTCCAAACAAACTAAAGTTTGTACTCCAAACAATCTACAACAAACTAAAGTTTGTACTCCAAACAATCTACAATAAACTAAAGTTTGTATTCCAAACAATCTACAACAAACTAAAGTTTGTACTCCAAACAATACTCAAAGATAAATTGAGATTACTGACTTTGTATGAAGCTGAGGATATTACCCTTTTCTTGGGCATCACATTCACGGCCCAACGTCCATTTGCAGTTGCGTTTCAACCACTTGCGAATGTGTTTGATCTTCGTCAAGCTTTCGGGGTTGACTGAGGGGGCGAGGGGTTTGATGGCTTTGCCAGTACGAGCGTGTTCGCCTTGGTTGCGTAAGTCATCCGTGTGGCAGATAGTACATTGACGAATTTTACCCGTTTTTTGATGGGTAAATTCTTGATTCCAGAGCGTTTGCCCTGCTTCGGCACTGAACTCAGTTGGCCCTTGAGTTTGATATTCTGCCAGTAATTCGTCTACCGCTTCGCTGGCGTGGAGCGATAGGGGCATTGCTAACGGGAATAATGCCATGCCTGCGACAATGAGAGATTTTTTTAAGTGCATTGTTATTTTGACTCCTTTGTTGTGATTCAAAAAATGTTGACTGCTTACCACCTATCAGTTTTCGTAGAGACGCGATGCTTCGCGTCTCTGTTTCGAGGCCAGCCAGAGCATGAGACGCGAAGCATCGCGTCTCTACAATGGAAACAATCCCTTATCCTTTTTCACGCAAAAGTTTTTGCGCGCAAAAACTTTAGCGTGAAAAGTACTTTTGACAAACTGATAGGTGGTAAGATGTTGACTGGTTTTTGATTGAAAACGAATTGAAGACGCATCATAATCTTTGATTCTTAAATGAATCTTAATTTAATGGGGGCAACAAAAACCTAGAAATATTGAAGGCCCGATTTTCGTTAAAAAATTTATTTTGCGACTTTTTTCGTTCCAAATTTATTTTGCGATTTTTGGAGCAGCTACGAAAATCAAACCAAAGCAAATTTTGCACAGAAAGAGCCCCGAGGCAAAATAAATTTTTAACGAAAATCGGGCCTTCAAAATTTATCTTGATGCTTTCCAAAGGGATTGCCCCTACAAACCCATTAATTTATGTAGTTCAGTGATTTTTAATATCGATATCGGTTTGTGGGTAGTGCTACGATAATAGATATTAATGGTATCAATAATCGGATCGTCAGCGACTAATTCGGTCAAACGTTGAGATAAAAGCTGGGCTTCTTTGATGTCTTGTACGATGGTTAACGGTAAATCAATGTCTATTGTCAGTTTACCTGATAAATAATGTAAGGTGATTTGTTCAATGGCATTGGCTGCTTTTAAGGATTGCCAGCGTTGCTGCAAATGTGCGGTGATTTCATTGCGAAACGGTAAATTTAAAATGGATTGGGCTTTTTGATTGTTTTCGAGATCAAGATGCACCAATACGTCTACAATGTTTTCTATTTGAGTGATCAACTGTGTACGCACGGTTTCAGCAATTTTATGGGCCTCTGATATACTGATATGAGCATCAACCCGAATATGTGTATCCACTAAAACCTTGACCCCCATTTTGCGGCTGCGTAATTGATCTAAAGCGCGAACGCCTTCAACAGATTGAATAATGTCTTTGATTTCAATCAGTTGGTGTTTTTTTAATCCGGTATCGACTAATTCATTGATACCCGGCAGGCTTAACGCTAAGCCAATATAACCAATCATTAAACTGATCCCAATGGTGGCGACGGCATCCAGCCAAAGATAACCGAGCATGCTGCCTGCTACGCCAATAAATACGATTATCGAAGAAATCGCATCACTACGATGATGCCAGGCATTGGCGCGTAACATGGGTGACTGTACCCGATCCGCAATATAAATTGTGTAATGGAATAAAGCTTCTTTAACGAGAATGGATAAGATGGCGGCTGCTAGGGTGATACTTGTCGGGCGCAATACATGAGTTGATTCAAATAAACGACTTTGTGCCTCTATAAATAAACCCATTGCCATTAATAAGAGTAAACCACCGACTGCTATGGTTACCAAGGTTTCAAAACGGGCATGTCCATAAGGATGTTCGATATCGGGTGGCTGGGTACTGTATTTAGCGGCTACTAACGTCATGCCACCTGCGATTAAATCTGAAAACGAATGCAAACCATCGGCAATCAAAGCTTGCGAGTGTCCCACTATGCCGAAAATGATTTTAATGAGCGTCAATAAAATATTAATCGTGACAGCCAATATAGTCACATTGCGTATGCCAAGATAACGTTCTTTCTGTGAGATTTGGGATGATGAGGGTTTTTGCATATTAATTAAATTATGTACCAGACAAAAAATATAATGGTTTGATTTTATTATATAGATGTTCAAAAAAATAATTTCATTTTATATAATTAATAATTAAATAATGGTATGAAAATATATAACGATGTCACACTCTTCTCTTAAAATGGGCGAACCTCAACGCGGTGCTGATAAAACGGCCCGTATTCCTATTAAAATTGTGCCTACTGATAAACCCCTTCGTAAACCGGATTGGATACGCATTAAATTACCGACTGGGGGGGCAGTTGGGGATTTAAAAGCGACATTGCGAAAACATCATTTACATACGGTGTGTGAAGAGGCTTCATGTCCTAATTTAAATGAGTGTTTTTCGTGTGGTACGGCCACTTTTATGATTATGGGGGATATTTGTACTCGGCGGTGTCCGTTTTGCGATGTCGCGCATGGCCGTCCAGCCCCTTTAGATAGCTTGGAGCCGTTTAATTTGGCCAAAACGATTGCAGAGCAGCAATTAAGATACGTGGTGATTACGTCAGTGGATCGGGATGATTTACGTGATGGGGGGGCGGGGCATTTTGTCGCGTGTATTCAAGCGGTGCGCGACATGTCGCCGCAAACTCGTCTTGAAATTTTAGTGCCCGATTTTCGGGGGCGGATGGATGTGGCGCTTAAGGTGTTGCATGACGCGCCGCCTGATGTCTTTAATCATAATTTGGAAACGGTGCCACGCTTGTATAAAGCGGTTCGTCCAGGAGCCGATTATCAGTGGTCATTGCAACTGCTTAAGCAGTTTAAAATGGCGCAGCCACAAGTGCCCACTAAATCGGGATTAATGTTAGGTTTAGGTGAGGAAATTGAGGAAGTGTTGCAAGTGATGCGCGATTTACGCGATCATGATTGTGATATGCTGACATTAGGACAATATTTACAACCGAATCGCCATCATTTACCTGTGCAGCGTTATGTGTCTCCACCAGAGTTTGATAAATTGGCTGAACAGGGCCATGAAATGGGCTTTAAAAATGTGGCGAGTGGGCCGCTAGTGCGATCTTCTTATCACGCTGATAAACAAGCGGCAGGAGATGATAACGACAAGGATTGTATATGAATAAAGGATTAAAGCGAGGCTTCACTACGATTTCATTCTTAACAGCGAACGAAAAGTGATCACAGATAATAAAGAATAAAACCGAGAGGTCACCATAATCTAATCCTTTATTATAAACAATCCTTGTAGTTTGTTTGTTTAGGCAGTGGCTTGTTCTGATTTAGCGTGTTCTTCAGCCATTTTTTCACGCACCATGTTCATATCTATTTTCTGCGCTTGTTTAATGAGATCTTCAAAGGCCGATTGAGGCGGAGCGCCTGCCTGTGAGAAAATCATGATGTTTTCTTTAAAAATCGCCAGTGTCGGAATAGAACGGATTTGAAACTTACCCGCTAAGTCCCGTTCTTCTTCAGTATTCACCTTGGCAAAGACGATGTTAGGATACTCCTCGGACTTCTCGGAAATTTCTTCAAAGATGGGGCCGAAATTTTTGCAGGGGCCACACCAAGGTGCCCAAAAATCAATGATGACCATATCATTGTTTTTGGTAGTCTCATCGAAATTATCTTTTGTTAATTTAACCGTTGCCACTGTGTCTCCTTGAATATTTGATTAATATGAATAAAGTATTATGGCACATTTGAGAGCCAAACGCCTACTTTTGATGCCAAAAACTGGGCTAGGTTTTACGTTGCTTGAATTATTAGTGGCCCTCGCCATTTTTGCCGTGATTGCTGTTATGGCCTACAGCGGCTTGGATACCGTTCTCACGGCACGTCAACAAACTGACCAACATGCGACACAGTTAGCGCGTTTGCAAATGGCCTTTATTTGGTTAGGGCGCGATATTGAACAACACATCAACAGGCCTATTCGTGACCAGTATGGCGATAGGCAAGCGACTTTGCAAGGAACGATTTCACAAATGGAATTGACTCGTGCCGGTTGGCGCAATCCTGCTCAACAACAACGGAGTTCATTACAGCGAGTGGCCTATCACCTTGAAGAGAAAACGTTGTGGCGTTCTTATTGGCGGGTACTTGATCGCGCCCAAGATGCTGTGCCGATTAGAATGGGTTTATTAAAAGAGGTTAATGAAATACAGTTGCGTTATTTAGATGAGCATTTACGCTGGCATGAACAATGGCCGCCTTTGAATTTTTCAAATGGGGCTCCCAATGAACAGGCTAATAGCAATCAAACGCTTAAAGCAATTGAAGTGACATTAACCGTCGAAAAATGGGGGCGTTTAACCCGTTTATTTAGAATACCGTAGAGACGCACTGCCGTGCGTCTCTAATTAAATTACTGACTGCCGGGGGTTCGACGCCTGGGAATGTTGAGACACCTGGGAATGTTGAGACGCATGGCAATGCGTCTCTACGAAACCACCTGTGTCGGGGGGTTCGACGCATGGCAATGTTGAGACGCATGGCAATGCGTCTCTACGAAAGCAAATCACCTGTGTCGGGGGTTGAGACGCATGGCAATGCGTCTCTACGAAACAAAAGAAAATGCCTATTATTTCGACTTATGTATAACGATGAGGGCAATAAATATAATTAGCAATTAACAATTAACATTCGCATTCGCTGATTTTTGCTTTATAATTCACACACAAACACCGGCTTTGCGGTGAGAATTTTCAATGCTTCAAAATCAAAATTTAGCCCTTCAACAGGGTGTTGCTTTAATTACTGCCTTATTAGTTGTTGCATTAGCGACTATCACGGCGGTTGCGATGACAACGCGACAGCAATTAGATATTCGCCGTACTGCTAATGTTCTCAACGGTGAGCAAGCTTATTTGTATGCGTTAGGCGCTGAGAGTTGGGTCAAGCGAATTTTATTGCGTGATGCTAAACACAATCGTATTGATAGTTTTAAAGATATGTGGGCGATGCCATTGCCACCGTTACCTATCTCAGGTGGCACGGTTGAAGGTCAAGTTGAGGATTTACAAGGCCGTTTTAATTTAAATAATTTAGTGGAAAAGGGTCAAGCCAGTAGCGAAGATATGATATTTTTTGAGCGTTTACTGCGTGTTTTAGAATTGCCCCCCCAACTCGCGCAAGTCGTGGTGGATTGGATAGATAATGATTTAGAGGCACAAATGCCTGATGGAGCGGAAGATAATACTTATTTAACAAAAACACCGGCTTATCGTACTTCAAATACCTTATTTAGTAGTCCCAGTGAAATACGGTTATTGGCGGGTTTTGACAACGACAGTTATCAAAAACTATTGCCTTATATCAGTACCTTGCCCACTCGTACTCCGATTAACGTTAATACCGCACCAAAACCCGTGTTGATGGCCTTGGCCCAAGGATTGAGCGAAACGGATGCCAGCGTATTGATAGCGGATAGAGAAAAAAAACCTTTTGAATCCACCCAAGATTTTATTGTCCATAATGCTTTAGCCGGATTAAAAATGGAGTCCAATAATCTCTCAGTCGTCAGTGCGTATTTCTTATTGACAGCACAAGTCCAAATTGAGCGAGCTGGGGCGCAATTAAGCAGTGTCTTGCACCGTGAAGCTAATAAAATTAAAATTATTATGCGTAGTCAAGGCATGTAAATGAAAAATGAAAAATGAACATCAAGTGATGAAATTTATTTTTTTTAGGGAATTAGAAAATAAATAATACCCCAGCCAACGGCTAAAGCCGTTGTCTCAAAGCTTTGAGATTTATCTCAAGGCATAAGGTAGATTATTTTTTTCCAAGTCCCTTAGAGCATGTTTTTAAAGTCCAAAAATCAGGTCATCCCTACAAAATAATGCAGGTGTTGTACTCTATCTAGTATAATAAACTTACTTTTTATAGAGTTGAGTACCCAAAAACACTGTCAATATAGCGGGTACATTTATTAATTGAGTGCTACTTTTGTTTTTTAGTCTATTCAAGTGATTGAATTTTAAGCATAGCATGACTTTGTATGGACTACCCTGATTTTTGCCAGATGCTCTTGTTGATTAAATCAGGTGTCAAATGAAAAAAGTCGTTTGTGCAACTTTAGGTAACCACTGGCACTGGTGTGCTGAAGAATTTCCAAAATATGAATGGCATTTTTACAATTCAATACCTAAAAATCGCCTAGAACACACTATCCGTAGCCCTAATCTGGCTATGATAAGACAAGCTAAACAAGTCGCTATAACGTGCCGTGATCCTGCTGTTTGTCTCGTGATCACGCATGATCCGCGGGTGACATTTTGGAGTGCTAGTTTTATGCCCAAGAAACGGGTTATTCCGCAGGTTGCTTGGTCTTTTAACTATGAATTACAACCTAGTGGTTTAAAATATCGTTTGATGCGTCGTGCATTTCAAAAAATCAATCGGTTTGTTGTCCACTCAACCCATGAAAAACAGGACTATGCAAAATATTTTGATTTAGACCCAGATAAAATAGATGTTTTGCTTTGGGGCATTCGTACCCCAGAAATTGAGCCTGTCAATCGCCCACTCATTAAAGGTGATTATATTTGTGCTATAGGTGGAAATAATAGAGATTACAAAACCTTAATACTCGCCTTATGGAAACTATGGAAAGAGATTCCTGAGATTCGCTTGGAAATGGTTGTTAGACCCCAGAATCTGAAAGGTTTAGTTTTGCCGCCTAATGTGAGGACACATGTCAATATCCCTTTTTCCCAAGCAATGAATATACTTTATTATTCTCGTTTCATGGTCTTGCCCTTACTAGGCAGCAAAATAGCTAATGGTCATGTTACTATTGTGGCAGCTCAACACTTGGGAAAAGCTATACTTTCTACTAGAGCGTTGGGCATAAGTGACTATATTTTTCCAGGGCAAAATAGCGAAGTTTTCCCAGCATTTAATGTAGAAGCCTTGACTGAAAGCATTGCTCGTCTTTGGCACGAACCTGAAAAATGTCAAATTTTAGGCCAAAATGGACAAACATTCGCTTCAAAAAACTTAACTGAAGACAATGTCAAAACACATCTCAGGCAAGTAATAAGCGCATATTGTTAACATTAGACTTGTCCCTTCATCCCCGTAACCCATTGAAAAGACGAGATACTTTGATAATCAAAATCAAGGATTTAGCTTCCGGGACAACTCTATTAAAAGAACTTGACCCAATAAACATTATACCGATTTAATTTAGGTGCTTAATTTTTATGAGATTAAGTAATCAGTAGAGTTTATACCGATTTAACACAACTTATTGATTTTATTACCCGTCCTATTTTAAGAAACTTAATGAAATCAAGCACTTAAATTTAATCGGTATAATGTATAGTTTAAGTCAATCAATAAGTGACGTTAAATTTGTTTCAACTCTTATAGACACAATATCCGTGAAATCAACGGGTCTGAAATTTGGCAATTAAGCTTGTAATCTTTTAGCTATAGTTTGTTCGATAATCGGTTGGCCTTATACATTACGAAATATCAATAATATCAATGTGTTGATAAATGATGTGTTCATTGATAATATGTTTTCCACGCAAAAGTTTTTGCGTGCAAAAACTTTTGCGTGGAATTGATCTAGGCGGATTAGAAGAGCGATGGTGAGTAAACCTTTTGAATCCACCCAAGATTTTATTGTCCATAATGCTTTAGCCGGATTAAAAATGGAGTCCAATAATCTCTCAGTCGTCAGTGCGTATTTCTTATTGACAGCACAAGTCCAAATTGAGCGAGCTGGGGCGCAATTAAGCAGTGTCTTGCACCGTGAAGCTAATAAAATTAAAATTATTATGCGTAGTCAAGGCAGACTCATAAGCAATGAATTTTAATTTTTATTAAGATGTTCAAAACAAGAATGAGCGGAACAGTTTTTGCGTTAATCTGTTTTCAATAGCTAGTAGTGGGTTTGTTATCAAGAGTTGTTTTGAATCTAGTTTTGCACAAATAACTGACTGATATAGTAAGGTAAACGATTGATTTGATGTGAGTCGAGAATCTGTGAACCAGTGATGACTACCTGACTTTTCAATTCCAATTTAACGCTTGATAAAAGCAATTTGCAAATCGTGATTTTCATCTTGCCATTCGCTATTTGCAATTCGCAACCCAAGCCCCTCTTTTGAATGGAAAAGCTTAGTTTTTATGCTATACTCAATATGAATGCAACTACAATCGGAGGACGCTTTATTGAAGTGTATAAACATTATGAATAAACCACTTGTTACAGGAATATTATTATCCGCCATGACGGCATCAGCCTATGCTCAGGTGGTTGATTTTTACACCGCCACGCCCAAGCTGCTGGATGGCAATGTTATCGAATTTGATGGCATTCGAGTTGAAGTTAATGACTTGAAGGTAAACAAGGATGCGGTGAAGGTTAGGTTTGTCTTTAATCCTGCTACCTTAAACTTTGAACTTGACATGGACAGTCTTGTTGTTTATCCCAACGTCGGTATCTTTAACGAAGAACATATCGTCTTAAATATCCCGGCTATGATCCTAGGTCAGGATGACAAAGGTAGAGACATTGAAACGCGGCATCCACCCTATACTGCCAATGCTGATCTGAGTACGTATGTTAAAGGTGAGACGGTTATTACACCCGCCTTCACGCCGCTCCTTGCGGACAGCAAGCAATACAGTGTGACGACCACGCCGGGCACCCCTTTTGTTGCTGATTTTAACCTTGAAAAAGGTCATGTGATGTCGTTGTATTTGGCTCGGCCACGGAAAGAGGGTATTGTGTACGAATTTACCGGCCCTGCGACTGAAGTGACCGGTACCATAGAGGCCGGAAAAACGCTGTTGGTTGATCCCATTAAAATCCTTTTGCCAGGTGCCTATCAGCTCCAAGTGTCACCTCTCAAGGTTGAAGAGAGTGTGACATTTACTTTCAAAATATTTAATGCCAACAACAACGAACTGAAAGAGTTGAAAGATGGTGATAAAGTGAGGGCAAGCTTCTCTGCGAATACTTGGGATTATGCCAAGTTTAAAGTCACGCTGGACCCAGAGGATACCTTAAAACTGCCTGGTGTGACAAGAAAGCGGAAAGAAGACGGTGACAACTACCAAACCATTAATGATCGGCAGAAAGATGTTGCCCTCAAATTGGTAGATGAAACCAATCACATTATCGCTTATGCTGATGACTTTGGTGCGTTGACTTACTACCACACCAAGCCAACACAAAATTTCTACCTTTTCATTTACAATAAGGTAGGCGGTGGCGGCAGCTATTCTACTGATACTAAGACTGCTGAAATCACTAACCCAAACAAGCCCAAGCCTAAGCCTAAGCCTAAGCCTAAGCCTAAGCCTAAACCACAACCTGAGGCAGAGCAACCCGCTCCCGATGTTGAGGAACCACCGGTCGATGACGAGGCACTCTCTGAGGCTGAATTTGAGACAGAACTTGCTGAGGCTGGGAGTGAAGGATAAGTTAGAGACTTGTCTATAATAACGTAACCACTTTGGCTGTACATCCTGTATTTAAATACGCCCTAACTCCCCCTTTGAAAAAAGGGGGAACTCATCAATTAACCCACCTTTTCCCCTTTCCCCTCTTTTTATTTAATCAGCATGCCGCTTTAACACAGCTAAATTGCGCTGATGATCTTTCACTACCACATCAAAATGTTGTCTTATGAGATCATGTTTATCCATCCATTTGGCAATCACCAGCCAATCCGCTATAGTTTATCAGTTATCAGTTATCAGTTATCAGTTATCAGTTCCACGCTAAAGTTTTTGCGCGCAAAAACTTTAGCGTGGAAATCAGTTATCAAGGCATTGATATCCACTATGTTCAAGGCCAACATATTGATCTGACAAACTATAGGTAGTCAACCCGTTTATCAATCACATACTCAATCACTTGGTTGCGCTTACGTGCTTCCAAAGCGTCAGGATGGGGTACTGGGCTCGTTGAGTGGGAAAGCTTCAATTTCAAGGGCTTACGCTACTGATTAACTCTATTAATAAGTAGGGGTAATACAGTGTAGTTGCCCCTATTTGTCGAGATTATTGAAAAACCGAAATTTTGACCGTTTTGACTATAACTTATTGATTTTAATCAGTCCCATTCAATGATCCCAGTGCCGTTTCGCTAAAGGCTTGCTCAGATATAAACCGTTTTTGTCATTAATGCAGAAACCAGCCTAAAGCCTTTAAATCCAAAAGGTTTAGGTTTATTTTAAAAAGTCTTCTTAGCCCATCCACCTGAAGCAATTTTCTCAAATACCCACTGCAATACCGTTTGCAATACCATCCAAGTTGCAATACCCCCTAATAATGCCGTCGTTACATTCAGGGTCGGACTGTGAATTTTAAGGATATGGACAATGATATGCATAAAAATCATGTGCGTCAGGAAAATATAGTACGCCGCCGCACTCACTATTTGGATGACGTTTTTAACGACTTTCCAAATCTGTACATACGGTATCCAAAGCATCGTCATTGCGCCTAGCCCTATCCACCAACTGAGCGATAACTTCCATTTAACCAAAAACAGTATGATTGCTAACAGAATGAAAGTCATACTGATTTTTTCAGTACGAGATTGGCTAAAGTGAATACACCACCCTAATACAAACAACCAAATCAACATGTGTGGTACGCGGTTATAAAGGTGTTCTGTATTCCACACGTAGGGCATTAATAAATAGAAACCCATGGCAAGAGCAAGCAATCCTAAACCAAATCGCCACGGCGATAAATTGGCTAAATGTCGCACACCTGCGAGACTAAATACTAATGAGAAGAGGAGGAGACATTGCACCAAAACCTGAATAAACCACGCGGGAAAAATGATGTCAGAAGTGCCTGGTCCCACAAAGTTGCTATACAACAATAAAACAGCGGGATCATAGTTGAATTTATAGGTTTCAAAGGCCAATGCCACAATTAAGTAGGGAATAATTATATTTTGTAATAATGATGCTACTGGTTGCAGCCAGCGTCCTTGTAATACAGCATCACTTTGAAAACGCGCAAAATTGATACCGGCAATGACAAATAACAGCATTGCCCCTCCACCAATATAAGCACTTGGAATGAGCCCCCCATGATTCACAACCACCGCAGTGATCGCTAAAGCGCGAAACAAAATATTACTTTCTATGAGACTGCTATATTGCTTTTTGGGTGTTAAGGCTTCTAATTCGCGCAGTGACAGATGTTCCCATTTTTTAGGTAAATAGCCTAAATGGCGTTCTAATGCCATAGAAAGCTGCACATAAGACAAAGAATCCCCACCAAGAGAGATAAAGGTGTCTTTAGGCCGGAAAGTGCGGATTTTGAGCGTTTTATAAAAAATTTTTTGGATAGGTGTCGCTATAGCAGGTTCACTATCTGTCTCAGTCGCTGAAGCCAATTCTTGTGAAGTATACCACTCAGTTAATTTGCGCCGTTGAATTTTGCCCGCTGCCGTTTGCGGTAAGCTATCCACCTCCACAATACTGATCGCATTAGCTGCATTGACACCCAATGCTTGTGTCGCCTGCAACATTGTTTCCTGCAACTGTTGCTTATCAATATTGGCCTCTTTAGTCATGGCGACTAAAAAACCTTCGCCACGCATGGGATCGGGTTTCCGGCAAATCGCCAAGCCACTACTACAGTGCAGTTCAGCATAAACCTGAGTTTCTAAGGCTTCAGGCGAGATTTTAATCCCGCCACAATTAATAATATCATCAGCCCTACCTTGGTAATACAAATAGCCATCGTCGATTTTTCCTAAATCTTGAGTGACAAACCAACCCGCTTCATCTTTAAGGGGGCTTTCCTTGCCATCAATAATATAACCAGCCGCTAAATGGGAACCCCGAATCGCAATATGTTGTTCAGCAGTGAGTTTAATGTCTACATCGCCTGAGACTCGTCCAACAGATTCAAGCCTTTCTCCTTCCTCTTGATGAATTTCCAAGAAAGTCGTTCTGGAAGCTTCAGTTAAGCCATAATGTTGTACAATCACAGCATTAGGAAATAAAGCCTTGAGGGCTTCCTTTTCTTGCTGATTCATGTATTGGCTACCGATTTCTATCCACTGCACACGCTTACCATAATCACCAATCCGATCTTGATTGGCCAACAAAATTCGCCATAAACTGGGTACAGAAGAAATCGCATTAATCGTTCCCTTTTTGAGCATATCACCGATTTCAGAAGGGCTAAAATTGTTGGGAATAAAAAAACGCCCACCTGCTGAAGCAACTGCCCGACAACGCCCTAAACCAAATGAGTGATAAACGGGTACCCCAATATATTCGCTGATACTTTCATCCACTTGCATCACAGTATTCAGGCGTGTGACGACATCCGTCAAATTCTTATGAGTCAACATCACACCTTTTGGATTACCTTCTGTACCCGAAGTAAAAGCAATCAAAGCAAGTTCATCACTTGATTGTGGCTTAAAGGCGCTTGCCATCCATTGTTCACCCGTATTGGGTGTGATGATTTCTTCAACTTTCGCCGCTTGAATGCGATAGTGATCTTCTGCATTTCTCAACGGTACAGCGATAACACCCGTTTCCAGACAGGAAAAAATCGCATTCACGTAGCCAGTATGGTTAGCCGTAATAATGCCGACTCGTTTAGTTGAGTCTTGTGACATTGTAGATATGCTCATGAATTAAATCCTATAGAGAGTACAAGTACAACGAAATTTCTGATTATATTATAATTTTTGTTGATCTATATAGAGATTCAGAAAAATAATTCACACCAAGGGGTGAACACGCCGGTTCACCTCTACATTGCACTCGTAGGGGCTTTCCAAAGTGTTCGCACTTTTTAAAATTTTGAAAATAATTATCAGAATCTCTATATAATCCGTTGTACTCTATTTAAAGCTTCATTCGCTTAAAAATCGCTTCCGGCATAAGTCGAATAATCATCATAATCGGCCACCAAAACCAAGGTAGGTATACACTATTTTTACGTCTTTTAATAGCCCGATAAATGCCGTATGCAATGGATTCTGGTTTTGCCCATAAGGCCCCTTTTTTAAAACTCGCTGTCATTGGCGTATCGACAAAACCGGGTTTAATAGTCAAGACACACACATTGGCAGAATGTAAACGATTTCTCAAGCCTTGTAAAAAGATCGTTAATGCGCCTTTGGCGGTACCATAAATATAGTTACTTTGCCGTCCCCTATCACCTGCGACTGAAGAAATCACTGCAATACAACCATAATGCTGTTTTTCCAAGCGATTAGCAATCGGTGTCAATAGCGAAACGACACTCAAAAAATTGGTGCGTAACGCTTGTTCTGTTTTCGCATAATCTTGCTCACAAGCTTTTTGATCATCCAGTGTGCCGTGGGCAACCAATACCGTATCTATTCCTTCCAAACACTTATCAGCTTGTTCAATCATAGCAAGGTGCTGATCAAATTCGTTCAAATCAAGCGCGATGTAATCAACCTGATGCGCTCCCCGCACCTTTAAGTCGGCTGCAATGGCCTCCAATTTTTCAGTATTGCGTCCGACGAGAAAAAGCGCATCATGTTGTTGGGCAAATAATTTCGCGGTGGCTTGGGCAATTTCCGAAGTCGCACCTATAATTAACATTTTACGCATCATATCAGTTATCAGTTATCAGTTATCAGTTATCAATTATCAATGATTTATCATCCGGTTACACGTCGCCAAAAGCTGGAAGAAAAATGGGGATCAATGTATTGTGAAAAGGCTGTCCATTGAGGATAGTATGCTTGAAAATTGCGAGCCGATAAACGCGCATCTTTACAAGGATAGACTGCACCCTTCGCATCACGCACCATGTCGTCTAAACGTTCCAGTAATTCATAAGTTGTCGCGCCTTTAATCTGAAAGTCAAGGGCTAAAGTCACGCCTTTACGTGGAAATGATAACAAACCAGGTGATTCTAACTCGCCAAATGTTTTAAGCACCGCTAAAAAAGAACTCAGTTTGGAGCTTGCAATCGTTTGTAAAATGTCTTTTATGATGCGGTGATCTTCAAAAGGGACAACTAACTGATACTGCAAAAAGCCGCGTTTTCCATAGAGCCTATTCCAATGGGAAATGCCATCAAGAGGATAAAAAAACGGATCATAATCAACCAATTTGGCGACGGTTTTTTGTCGCTGTTTGTTATAATAAAGCCAATTAAATGCAGAAACTGAAAACCGATTGAGTGCAAAACCAGGCAAATCAATTGGCATAGTGCGTAAAATGGGTGGCAACCGGTTTGCCAATGGCAAACGCCACTGCGCGGGCACCTCCTCTTCAGTGACATGATTACCACGAAATAAAATACCCCGCCCTAGGGCGCTTCCCAGCGAATTACAATCAATCCAAGCCACTGTATAGTCATAGTATTGATCGGATTGCTGTGAAAGTTCAAAAAACGCTTCTAAATCAGAAAATTTGATTGATTCTGTTTGCATCGCACGGTGATAAATCCGCTTGAGTTGGATTTCCGCCCAAGTGATTAACCCGGTTAATCCCAAACCACCAATCGTGGCAGAATAATATTGTTCATTGCTTGTCGGGGAACATAACAAACGTTCACCGTCAGAGCGCAACAATTCAAATTGCAACAAATGTCGCCCAAAGGTGCCAGCACAGTGATGGTTTTTACCATGCACATCGTTAGCAATGGCACCGCCTACTGTAACAAATTTCGTGCCCGGCGTAGTGGGTAAAAACCAACCGTGTGGCACACACAATTCTAATATTTCCGCTAAACTCACACCGGCTTCACAACGTAATACACCGCTGTTGCTATCGAAATGAATAAAGCGGTTAAGACTGCGCGTAGTGAGTATCACGCCACCGTCATTTAAACAAACATCACCGTAACTACGCCCTAAACCAAACGGTAAAATGGTTTCGGGCGATTTGGGTAAAGGTAAGGGGTTGTTTCTCCACCGTAGCGGATAATCACGTTGCGACACACTGGGAAAGCGCCCCCAAGATTGATAACTATTTGGCATTTTAAAAAAGGAGTTAGGAGAACAAAAGTGTATTATTCATTTTGTGAAAAAGAACGCAAGATAGAACGCAAATTTAACTGATTGTCCTGATTTCCACTGATATTAAATAATGCACCAGATAAAAAAGGCCTTTCAGCCTTTACTGTCGTTATCATATTATCAATTATCAATATCAATTATCAATTATCAGTTCCACATTTAGCTTCGCTAAATACATTTTTTGCGTGCAAAAACGGGGGAAAATAAATCCGTTATCATTGAATTTTTAGCACACGGAAGGTATAGGTTAAAGGGCAATACAAATAGGATTAATTAGGTTAAGTTTTTACTTCACTTCACAATTTTTTTCATTTTTCAGTGTTAATTCCTTGTACATATTTTGAACTTTTAGTGACTATAAAGGGAAAAATTGAGGTTGAAAGGCTCGATTGTTATAAGTTATTCGATAAAACGGCTAAATGAGCATCAATTGTTAGACGATAATGCTTATTGGCCGATTGAAAATATTGGCGTCTTATAATGATTAAGCAAAATGGGACGACAATATTTTAAAAGTTGTCTTAAAGCCTCATGTTTACTATGCATAAACCCTAAAAAAAAATAAACACATATCGTTAACAAGGACTATTCCAATGGGTTAAGGATTCAAAATGCTCAATGAAATCACAATTCCCAAATCACAATTCCCAGTAATCCCTTAAAATTCTACAAGGATTGCTTATAAAAAAGGATTTTAAAGATAGCTTATTATTATTTTAATCCTATCAAAAAAAATTTCCCTTAAAAAATCCTTTATTATAAGTAATCCTTGTCGTTATAACTATATATACGGAACACACTTTCAAATAGTGAAAATAAAATCAGAGGCTCAAGGTTGATAAAATTATATGATATCTTGATTGTAAAGCATAATATAACAAATAACCCATCCAAGGATGAACCCAATCCGTTGTACTTTCAGAATACTTTGATTCACTATTCACATCTCTTTGACTTGCTATTGATCTTTTAATAAAAACGCTTATGGAACAATCACAAATAGAACAAACCAGCCTATTGCGTCACTATGGATCAGTGGTAGTTGTGTTATGCCTTGGCGGGATGCTATCAACATTAGCTTACTTTGCCGTCGAACAGGCAGAAAATCAGCATATCCAATTTGAATTTATTGATGCCGCTAATGATAGCATAAAAGCCGTACAAAATAAGTGGGCGCAAAATTTAGAAATGCTTGATGCGTTGGCTAATTTTTATTCAGCCTCAACAAATGTTGATTCGGCCCAATTTAATCGCTTTACCAAGCCACTATTAGATCGTCATCCCGAAATCAAAGCCTTGTACTGGTTACCCCGTATTCCCCATCATCAACGTATACAATGGGAAAAAACCTTGCAAATGGCCTATCCGAAGGCGCTCATAACAGAATACAATACTCAAGGAAAACAAATACCTGCTGCCAAAAGGCGCGAATATTTTCCGATTTATGATGTGGCATCAAAACAACAAAATGCCTATATGATTGGCATGGATATGAACAGCGATCCGCTATTATCTCCCCTTCTACAAAAGGCACAGCAAAAGGGTGAAAAAATAGCCTCAGGCCCTCGAAGATTGGCAATCGGAGCATCTGAGCATGTTGGCATCAAAGTGGTTTATCCGATCTATACCCAAATGGCACAGAACGCTGCACAGCAAGAGTTGCGCGGTTTCATCGTCACAACCTTTGTCATTAGCGACATGGTAAAACAAGCCGTGCAAAATATTAGTCATAAAGACATCGATATTCTCATTTTCGATGAATCTGCCCCCTACGCTTCCCGTTTGTTATATATTGATTCCTCTCAACAGGGCAACACACAACCCTTCTTGCCTGAATTTGAACAGACTCATGCGAATGTCTTACACATTAATAAAAATTGGCATATTGCCGGCCGTACTTGGTCAATTCACTGTCGTGCTAATGATGGTTATACACTGATTGGCATAACAGGCTTGCCTTTCGCCATTTTAGGGGGCGGATTGGTTTTTACACTGCTACTCGTCGTTTTACTCATTGTTTTGATCAATCGTGCAATTAGCTTACAAAGGATGGCTAAGCAATTACAACTAAAAGAAGAAGAATTTCGCACCTTTATCAATCATGCCCCCGTCATGCTCTGGATGACCGATACACAAGGGCAATGTTTAATGTTAAATCAAACGTGGTTAGATTTCGCCGGCCCGCTTCAAGATCAAAAAGTCAATCAAACTTGGACTAAACTCATCCATCCTGATGATTTAAAAAATTGTTTAGAAGTTTATACCCAAGCCTTCCTTAATAGAAATACAAACAATTTTAATATGGTTTATCGGGCTAAACGCCGTGATGGTAAATATTGCTGGATTTCTGAAACACTCTCAACACGATTTTCTTCAACCGGAAAATTTGCCGGTTTTATTGGAGCGGGTATTGATGTCACACAGCGTAAAGAAATAGAAGAACAACTCAAAGTCCGTGAAGAGGAATTTCGTCATTTTGTCAACCAAGCGCCCGTTATGTTGTGGGTATCAGACGTGAAAGGGCGCAATGTTTTATTTAATGAAACTTGGCTCAATTTCACAGGGCATAATCTTGAAGAAGAATTGGCCCAAAATTGGGAGCAGATTGTACATCCAGACGATTTGGAATATTACCACCAAATTTATAACGAAGCCTTGAAAAACGCTCAGCATTTTAAAAGGGTATACCGTTTACGACATACCGATGGCACATACCACTGGATTTCTGAAATCACCACAGCACGTTTTGATGTCAACAACACTTTTTTAGGATTTATTGGGGCTTGCACTGACATTACTCAACAAAAAGCCGCTCAAAAAGCCATCTATGAAAGTCGCCGATCCCTAGAAACTTTGATGAGCAATTTACCTGGGATGGCTTATCGTCGTTGTTTTGATGCCTATTGGACGATGGAATTTGTCAGCGAAGGCTGCCTAGAATTGACACATTATCATCCCACACAACTTATTAACAACAGAGAAATCGCTTTTGCAAACCTCATTCATCCTTCTGATAAAAAATGGGTGTCTAAAACTATCCAAAATGCCATTGAAGCATATTTACCCTACAAATTCGATTATCGTTTATTGACGGCTCATGGCTCCGAAAAATGGGTATGGGAACAAGGGCAAGGCGTATTTTCTGAAGACGGGGAATTACAAGCACTTGAAGGATTTATCACCGATATCACTGACCAAAAACGTGCCGAAATCGCTTTAAATTGTGCCAAACAAATGGCTGAAGATGCTAATCTTGCCAAAAGCCAATTTTTGGCTAACATGAGTCACGAATTACGCACACCGCTTAACGCCATTATCGGCTACAGCGAAATGTTGCAAGATGAGGCAGAAGATTTAGGACAAGAAGATTTTGTGCCTGATTTGAAAAATATCCAAGCAGCCGGTAAACATTTACTTAATCTTATCAGTGATATATTAGAAATTTCCCGTATAGAATCGGGTAAAATGGAATTGTACACTGAAGAGTTTGTATTGAAGAGTATTATTGATGAAGGCATTAGCAGCATTCTACCCACCATACAACAAAAGCAAAATACCTTAAAAATTCATTGTCATGACAACCTTGGAAAAATCTATGCCGATCTCATTAAAGTACGCCAAATTTTGATCAACTTGCTTAGCAACGCCGCTAAATTCACAACTGAGGGGCAAATTACGCTGGAAGTTTGGCGTGAAATAAAAGGTGAAGAGTTCATCAGTTCATATTATAATCAACAAAACTCAAATCATCAAAAATGCGCCTATTCCAAAATGAATTCTTTTTCGAGTTCACAGATTCAGGATTTAACCCATTCCGATCTTCAAAAAACCAGCGATTGGATCATCATGCGGGTAAGTGATAATGGCATAGGTATTACACCTGAGCAACAAGAAAAATTATTCCAAATTTTCATGCAAGCCGATGCCTCTACAACGCGCAAATATGGTGGCACCGGTTTAGGGCTTGCCATCACCCACCAATATGTTCAAATGATGCACGGTACTATCCAAGTTGACAGTGTATTTGGTGAAGGGAGTACCTTCACAGTGTACTTGCCTGCTAACGTTGATGCCGCTTCTCATCCACAACATAAAGTAAAGGCGTTCAGCTAAAGACGTTCATAAGTTCATAAGTTCATAATTAAGCTGAATTCAGGAGTCACTCGTGAATGATAAAGAAACTGTGCATACTCTGTAAATAACATGAAGATGACATGTAGGGTGGGCATTCCCAAAAAAAGGGTCATTATCAATCTCAATCAATCGGGCCTTCGCGAAAATAAATTGGATTTGAAAATCGGGCCTTCAAGATTTATCTTGATAAACAATGCTTGGCGTATATTATATACGCCACTGTGGTTAAGTCAGTACAACTCAACCGAGATTCTTTTCAAACCCAATTTATGCTTCGGCCCGATTTTCAAACCTAATTTATTTTCGCGAAGGTATGATTGGAGTACAAAATTTATTTTGCAACGGCCAAGATTGATAAATGGCCCTTTTTTTGGAATGCGCCCATGTAGGGGCAATCCCACTTGATGAGCCCATTTTCTCTATTTTATTTAGAAATCCTTTGAGTAAACCATAGACATTTATGGGTATACTGGGATATCATGTTTGTTTTCAACGACAAATATATAACGACAAGGATTGCTTATAAAAGGATTAAACCCTCACGGTTCCCGTTTTGGCACGCTAAAAACGTGAACCGCCAAGAGACATTACCACGAACAATCTAAGCCTTATCAGATACAATCCTTGTATAGATTGTTCGATAATCTGTTGGCATTGGACATAAATAGGTACACATCAGTCTTTTAACATTTTTATCCGCGTCAATCAACTCAATCAATCAGCGCCATCAGTCTTCTATTCTTAACTTTGTTTTCCCACTTAAAGAGAGCAAAGTTTTGATTTTCACGCAAACGTTTTTGCGCGCAAAAAATGTATTTCACGCTAAAGTTTCGCTTCGCGAAACTTTAGCGTGAAATGTGGAACTGATAACTGATAACTGATAACTGATAACTGAAAAACGAATATGCCTCATTATACTACTGAAAATATTCGCAATATCGCCCTTGTCGGTCAAAGTGATACCGGTAAAACAATATTGACCGAAGCACTATTACATCAAGCCGGCGCGATTAACACTCAGGGTAAAATCGAAAGCGGTAATACCGTTTGTGACTTTGAGCCCCTTGAAAAAGAGTATCAACACTCCCTGAATACGACTATTGTCAATCTTGATCAACACGACAAGCACATCAATATCCTCGACACCCCAGGTTCTCCAGATTTAATAGGGCATTCTCTCAGTAGCTTGTCAGCAGTCGAAACAGCCGCAGTAGTCATCAATGCCACAGCGGGTATCGAAATGCTTACCCACCGTATGCTAGATCGTGCAGCCGAACAAAAACGGTGTCGCATGATCATTATTAATAAAATCGATGCCGAAGAACTCCACTTGGCAAAATTAGTTGCCAACATTAAAGAAACATTCGGCAAAGAATGTCTGCCAATTAACTTGCCGGCTGAGAATGGCACAAAAGTCGTTGATTGCTTTTTCAATCCCACCGGAGACTCGGATTTTGGAACAGTAGCCCAGGCGCATACCGAAATCATTGACCAAGTTGTTGAAGTTGATGACGAATTGATGGAAGTCTATCTGGAACAAGGCGAAGACATCACGCCTGAACAACTCCATGAACCCTTTGAAAAAGCTTTGCGTGATGGACATCTCGTGCCGATTTGTTTTGTCTCCGCTCGCACAGGCGCGGGTATCCCAGAATTACTGGACATTTTTGCACGCCTCATGCCCAATCCATTAGAAGGCAACCCGCGTCCCTTCCTTAAAGGGGAAGGTGAAAAAGCCATCCCCTTTACCACAGAATCCGATCCATCGAAACATATCGTCGCCCATGTCTTTAAAGTCACCGCCGACCCCTTTATCGGCAAACTAGGCATCTTCCGTATTCATCAAGGCACCATCAGCAAAGACACCCCCTTATACATTGGTGATGCTCGGAAACCCTTCAAAATCAGCCACTTGTTACAACTTCAAGGTAAACAACAGATAGAAGTTCAAGACGGCATTCCAGGCGATATTTGCGCCGTAGCCAAAGTAGAAGCGATTCATTTCGATGCCGTGTTGCATGACTCCCATGATGAAGATCATATTCATATCCAGGCCCAAACCTTTCCGGCTCCCATGTATAGCCTGGCTGTTTCCACTAAGCGGCAAGGCGATGAACAAAAAATCAGCCAAACCTTGCATAAATTAGTTGACGAAGATCCGTGTTTAGAACTTGAACATGATGCCTCGCTGAATCAAACCGTCTTACGTGGGCTCGGTGAATTTCATTTACGAGTCCTACTTGAGAAAATGCGTCAACAGTACAATATCGAAGTAGACACCACCCCCCCCCAAATTCCTTACCGGGAAACCATAAGCCGCCAAGCTGAAGGGCATCATCGCCATAAAAAACAAAGCGGCGGAGCAGGGCAATTTGGGGAAGTGTTTTTGCGCGTTCACCCCTTAGAACGGGGAGCCGGTTTTGAATTTAAAAACGCCATCGTCGGAGGCGTTATCCCATCCGCCTACATCCCAGCTATCGAAAAAGGCATCCAACTTGTTTTAGAATCAGGAGCCATTGCCGGTTATCCCATGCAAGATGTCAAAGTCACCGTTTACGATGGCAAACATCATCCCGTAGACTCCAAAGAAATCGCCTTCGTAGCGGCAGGCAAAAAAGCCTTTTTAGATGCCATCAACAAAGCTAAACCCCTAGTACTCGAACCCATTGTCAAAGCGGAAATCACCACACCTGATGAACATATAGGTAGTATTACAGGCGATATTTCCAGCAAACGGGGACGTATTCAAGGCAGCGATATGATATCCTCCAAGATGGTATGCGTGAAAGCCGAAGTGCCACTGAGCGAATTAAGCAACTATCCGACAGAACTGAAATCATCGACCGGTGGACATGGTTTTTTTACCATGGCATTGAGCCATTACGAACCAGTTCCCCCCAATATTCAGCAACAACTGATGGCAGAATACAGGCCAACAGAAGGCGAAGAATGAACAACAGCCCTGCGTTTGTATCAACGTAGGGGCAATTACTTTATTGCCAGTAGAGACGCGATGCTTCGCGTCTCTGTTTCGACGCGATTCCTCGCGTCTGTGTTTCGACGCGATTCCTCGCGTCTGTGTTTCGACGCGATTCCTCGCGTCTGTGTTTCGACGCGATTCCTCGCGTCTGTGTTTCGACGCGATTCCTCGCGTCTATGTTTCGTCTCGACACATCGCGTCTGTGTTTCGTCTCGACACATCGCGTCTGTGTTTCGTCTCGACGCTTCGCGTCTCAGTTTCATTTCGACGCGATGCTGATGCTTCGCGTCTATGGCATTGATTTGCTATGCCTCGCGTCTCTATCACAGCGAATTTTAATTCATAACTTATTGATTTTACAAAATTAAAATAGAAATTCAAATTGTTAAGTGTTTGAATAAACAGCCAAAAACAATATGATTGGCGAAGGTATTGTTTGGCATACCCTTTTTATTTGTGGAAAAACGTTGAAGATAAAGGCGAAGTCAAACCGACTTATGATATGAATCCCCTATTCGCCATAGAACCCTACTATGATAAAACGCGCTACTCACTAAACGACTTAAACCGCGAAAGCTTTGAACTGGTTGTCGGGTTTTGGCTAAGTGGCATCCTTCTCGCTTATGAGAAAAACGATATTTGTACAGCCGAACCGCTATGGCTATCCGAACCCAATCACGAATGGCTGTTTGGCTCCGGTTTGTTTGACGCTATCAAGAGAGGACGCATAGAACGCCTATGAATATTTATGTCGAATCAAATTTTGTATTGGAACTCGCGCTTTCACTAAGATTTGTTGTACTATCTTTTGTACGCATTCCAATGTCGCTATTTTTTTGCCGCCCTGAAAAAAAATCGCACTGAAGCCTTTAATTGATGGGCATAAGGAGTAGTGGGCGAAAATATTTTGAAAAATTAACGTTAAAAGTTTTTGGATTTGATGTATTAGAACATGAGTGGATAAATTTTCAGTTATCCAATTGATTAAATTTTTAATCAACAGCTGTCAATGATAATTTAATGCTGGGTTTAGCTTCGCTGACTTCGTATTGTACCTCTACCCACTCGACGCTCGCTTTTGTTATGAGGGCCAAAAGTCAGGATATTAAATCTGAAGGCAAACTTGTCTGATTTGTCGGATAATATCTAGGAATATGAGGGAAAATTTGTCTTATAATAAGTCGTTATGCGTAAAAGGAAAGATCAATGAACCAGCCAAATCTATTTTCGTATGCAACGAGCGAACTTTCGCAGGATGCATTTATTGGAGGTAATTACAATGGTCAATTTAACGGTAGCAGATGTCGCCAAGTATATCCTTGATAAGAAAGGAATTATGTCCGCAATGAAACTCCACAAATTAGTATACTATAGTCAAGCTTGGTCTCTGGTGTGGGACGATGATCCACTGTTCAATGATGTCATTGAGGCGTGGGCGAATGGTCCAGTTGTACGCAGCTTATACAATATTCATAAAGGGATGTATCAAGTTTCCTCAGCTACTTTTGCTAATTATGCTAAAAATGAATTATCGGAAAATCAAAAGGATAGCATTGATACCGTTCTTGAAGCATACAGTGGTAAATCAGCGCAGTGGTTGAGTGATCAGACTCATTTGGAGAAGCCTTGGATTATCGCCCGCAGTGACTTGCCTGATAATGAGCGCGGAAAACAGGTAATAACTCTGGAAAGTATGGCTGAATACTATAGTTCAATCTAATGACTAAGAAAAATAAAAAAGTTTCAGCCTCTGCGACAAACAGGCCGGATCAAAAGAGAGTAAAAACAAAAGAACATCAAATCGATCAAAAACCTGTTTGGCGTTTTTCAACGGTTGATCGAAATGGGCCATTTGCATGGCCCAAAGGAGAACCTAAAGAGCTTGAGATCGTAGCAAAGCTACACGATTTCGATTCAATGACCTGGAATGATATTTCCGGTAAACAACATCATTATTTATCCCCTAGTAGTTTATCCAAGGAAGCAAAACAAAGATTAGAGGAACTTGAGCTTGATGATGAAATAGAAAATTTGTTTTCATTCCATTTGGGAGGGAAGCCCCGTATTATCGCAATTAAACATGCCAATATTGCTAAACTATTTTGGTTCGATCCTGAGCATCAAGTTGCCCCTTCAAAGAAAAAACACACATAACACTCTGACGCTGCCGGGTAGCCAGCAAGCATTGCTACAGGTTAAATGTTGAATAGAAAGTGGGTAGAGCGATATCCAGCATTGCTACGGGTTAAATGTTGATTTAAACATTCATCCCTTTGGCCACCTTGAAAATCTATAAAACGTAAGTTGAGGCAAACAAAAACTTTTACGTTTTCGTGACCATTCATAAAAATGAATTATCGGAAAATCAAAAGGATAGCATTGATATTGTTCTTGAAGCATACAGTGGTAAATATTTTACTCTGACCCCATTTATTTTATGACCCCATTTTATGACACTCTGATCCCATTTATCCCATTCCCCATTTCCCATTCATAATGAACAACAAAATCGCTCTATTATATTTTATTATGGCCCTTGCCTTAGGCACATTAACCTGTTTTTTTATGGGCAAAAACACTCAAAATACGCAAGAAATTCAAAAATTTGCCGTTTTACTGAACGCATTTCAAAGCCATTTCCAACAGTTTGAAATCAAACTCACAAAGGATTTTGAAGAAAAATCTCATCACAATACGGCAGCCCTCGAAAGTGTCACCGCCTTGCTCAAAGCCTTTCAAAGCCAGAATCAAGATTTTGAAAGCAAACTGCTCAGTGTTTTAGCCAAAAAAACGCATCAACAAACACAAGCCTTCGACAACCTAGCCCAGTTGATTAACGCCTTACCAAAGGCTATTCAACCTCTCCAAAGAGAATTGCGCCAAGTTTTGACAAGCGAAAGCCATCAAAATAGCGAAGCTATCAATAAAGTGGCCGTGTTGATTAACACCTTTCAAAATCGTTTTCAACATCTTGAACAAGAATTAGCCCAAAAAATGGGTATTGCAGTCAGTGCTAACAATCAGCAACCTGATCTAGAAAATGATCAAGCCCTGCTTAAAGCGGAAGCCTTGCTCAAACAAGGTGACTTAGCAAGAGCGGGACTTTATTTTAGTCACAGCTTAAGTCAAAACCCCGGACAATGGGAAAAAATACAGCGTTATCAACAACGTGTTCTCAATTACTGTCGTCAACGCCGTGACAACGGCGAGTATGAAATAGCCCTCAATGTCTTAACTGAGATGGAAACGTTTCTGCGGAATCAAACCCTCTATATCGAAGTACACAACATTGAAAAATTAGCGCAAATCTTGACAGAAATCGCAGAATTTAGACAAGTCACCACCAGTGCAATGGCCGCTAAAAAACTGTTAGAAACGCGCCAGTTGATGAAAACATTACTGGTTGATGACTTGGGTACCCCTTCTACCACTGAACCCCAACAAATAACGCAACACATTAATAGCTTAAAAATCAAGTTGACGGCATTACAATCACTGGATACCAGTTTGATCAATAAAAACAGATTAGCTCAAATCAATCAAAAAATCGCGCTTTTTGAAAACAGCATAGCCACATTTGAAACACAATTCGCCACAGCACAATCCACCGCCACCGTTTCAACATTAGTACAACGCGCCGAACAATTTATTGAGAAAGCCAAAAATGAACCCACGCAATCGGAACTCATTTTATATTACCTCACCTCGGCCGAATCCATTATCCGCCAAATAGTGCTATTAGCACCAGAAACAACCCCTTTTGAAATGATGCGGCTCTCACAAAACCTAGAGCAAGCGAAACAAGAGATTGCCCAACGTCAATCACAAGTTGTTTTCAAGAAAATAAAACAAGCCTTTAATCAACTTCAGTTGGCACCGGATACCCATGCACAAGTCGCGATTGATAAATTAATCACGTTTAAAGCTGGGCTCAGTCAACAAGCCAGTCAATTATCCGCCATGCGCTTTATTGAACAAGCACAAACACTGATGGAAACCGTCAATAGCCAAATCAAAGACTGGCAAGAGAAACAACGACAACGATATGAACAATGGGCCGTTAAAAGCATCCTAGACTTCTATTCAACTCATAAAAATGAACTGGGTGTCGGAACGGATGAGCAACGGATATACGCCGGAATCATAGAACATATGGGCAATATAGATACCCGATATCTCTCCACCTCCGCATCAACAGCTTATCATGAAGTCTTTAACCTGTTTTACGCCGAACTCAGTCACCACTTGAAAATTCCGCTTTCTTCGGAAATGACTTTTACCCAGAAAAAACCGCGATCTGATTTTTAATCTATTTTGAGCGATTTATCGATTGAAAACGCAAGAGACACAAGAGACGCTTCGATTTCTTTAGCGTCTTTAGCGTCTTTAGCGTCTTTAGCGTCTTTAGCGTTTATATCGATATCAATTGCGAAAGCGAAACAATCAGCATTCGACATTTTACTAGACACCTCAAAAAAAGCACTCCACCCTTCAGCCTTTCGGAAAACATAATGATTATGAAAACCTATCTTATAGCCATACTCAGTTTATCCAGCAGTTTATCTAGCAGCGTGTTTGCCGATATCCAGACACAACAGCATAGAATGCATTTCATATCCAGGCCTCAAGCCAATGCCTTTGCCCTATCTGCCCCTGCCGGCCTGATGGTACGCTCCCAGAATCTCCTAACGGCCAATCCCATGGGACTGATGCAATCTCCTCTTCAGAGCAGCACGATGCACTTTCAAAATCAGATGCCAAGTTATCAAAACCTGTTCAACAGGGGCACAGGGCAAACCCCCTTTATCATTGAACAAATCGGACAAGAAGGGCTACGCACATCAAGCCATCACGTTACACAAGACAGCTTTCAAATGGCTCAAAACCTACGCCAGAGCAAATCCGCCTTTCCGGCCGCTAAAGGCACCGCCGGCGAAGTCGTCAAAAAACAAGGACAATTTCAGGTAGCACAACCCCTTGATGGAAAAGGCAAGCCATACCGCTCAACGCCTACTGGAATGAAACGCATATATCAAGAAAGCCTCTATGCCGGACTGCTAGGAGCAGCCTTAGGCGGTGGATTTGAAATCTTTAGTCAACTGTCTTCCAATCAAGCCTTTGACTGGCAACGATTTGGAAACATCACCCTACTCAATGGTGCCAGTGGCTACAGCGGCACCTTAGGCGGCGCGCTTATCCAAAGAAGCCTCATCAACAATCAAACTCAACTCCTGTCAAAACTACTGAACACCAAAGTCTCAGCTTCAATACTAGGCGGTTTCAGTGCTGGCACCCTAGCCAGTGCCCTATTCGCTTACGGCACCTATTTTTTAGGATACACCGACTTAAAAACAGCCCATCGAAGCATGATTGCCGGCACCCTTGGTGCCGGCGTATTCAGTGTCGGCAACAGCATGGTACAACTCTTCTTCTTAAAAGGCTTAACGGCAACTACACTGGGCACAACCGCCAGTGCCAGCAGCACCGCCGTCATGGGTACTTTATCAGCCACCGGTGTTGGATTAGTTGCCTTAGCCGCCCTTGGCGTAGGCACAGGTACCCTGTATTTATTTCATTTATCCGACAAAAAAGCAGAACATCAGCGAGTCGAACACTTCATGACACAGATAGAAAAAAACTTGATGCTACCCGTGTCAGAATAATTTTAAGTTATCAGTTATCAAACTTCACTTATCAGTTATCAATTATCAGTAGATCGAAAACCTTTTTAAGTGATCTTTGTAGGGCTCCTTTCGCTGTCCGCCAAAAATCAGTTTTTTCCCCGATACTCTCGCCCGCTTGCCCACCATTTAACAACATAAAACCTTCTATATTTAATGGGTTTTCGTTCTACTGATTATAGCCCTATAGATATGTTACAATGCGAAAAGTCAAATATTTAAACAATGTTTTTCATTGACTTAAGTTTTATTCAAGGGCTATCAATGATAATTGACTGGTGGGTTTAGCTGCTGCGCTGAACAAAGTATCAAACCTTTACCCACCTTACCTTCTCGTTTTTCCAATTAAAGCAAAGGAAACAACAACATGCCTTACTCAGCAGAAATTAGTCGCACTAATCCTTCGTGCATTTTATTTTTAATTGATCAATCCTATTCAATGGATGATCCATTTGGAGGAGACGAATCTGGTGCTAAAAAAAATGCAGTGGCAGATGTCATCAATAAACTCTTACAAAATTTCGTCATCAAATGTGCAAAAGATGAAGGTGTCCGTGATTATTATCATATCGGTGTCATTGGTTATGGTGGCGAAGTCGGTTCCGCTTTTAGCGGTGAATTGGCAGGGCAAGACTTGGTACCGATTAGCCAAATCGCTAATCATCCGGCTTGCATTGAGGAACGCACCAAAAAAGTATCCGATGGTGCTGGGGGTTTAGTCGAGCAAACGGTTAAATTTCCTATCTGGTTTGATGCCATCACATCCGGTGGCACACCGATGTGTCAAGCTATGCGCCATGCTCACAAAATCCTTTCAGCTTGGTTCAATGATTATCCAGATTGTTTTCCACCGATAGTGATTAATATTACTGATGGTGAATCGACAGACGGCAACCCAAGTGCTGTCGCGCAAGACATCACAAGTCTGAAAAGTAGCGATGGTGACGTTTTGTTGTTTAACGTTCATTTGTCTTCACATCGGGGTACAGCGATTGAATTTCCCGATAGTGAGGCCGATTTACCCGATCAATACGCTAAACGACTTTATCAAATGTCCAGTGTCTTGCCTAATTCTATCAAAGAAACGGCCTCTCAAGAAGGTTTTCGAGTTTCGGCAAAAAGTCGCGGTTTCGTGTTTAATGCGGATATGGTGGCATTGATTAACTTTTTAGATATTGGCACACGCCCAAGTAACCTCCGATAGTGATGGAAAATAGCGATGGAAATCATGACTCAGTCGTTTAGGCTACCCAAACAGGGTAATACGCTAGAAGAGTATGAAGATGCCGTTTTTCATTCTAGTTGGTTAAAAAATCCGCCGACTGCCCTGTTTAGGGCAGCAGTAGCGGATGGTGCCACTGAAGCGTCTTTTTCTAAGGCCTGGGCTAACTTAGTTGTCCAAGCCTATTGTCAAGGTGAACTGAATGATGAAAAAACGCTTATTCAGCATTTACCCCAATTACAAAAACAGTGGTATGCAGAAGTCACTCAAAAACCCTTACCTTGGTATGCCGTAGACAAATTACAGCGCGGTGCCTTTTCCGCCCTGTTTGGTTTAACCCTATACAAAAATAGCTACGATATTATGGCAATAGGCGATAGCTGTCTATTTCATATCAGAGAGGACAAGCTAGAAAATGCTTTTCCCATAGCACATTCTGAACAATTCAACAATCGGCCTTTATTACTCTCTAGCGTTGCCGCACCCAATGAAAACATTGCCCAACATATTGTCTATAAACAAACACTGTCATTGCAAAGGGGCGATGAATTTTATTTGATGACCGATGCCTTGGCGTGTTGGTTTTTGCAACTGTCTGAAAAAAAACGCCAACCGTGGGCAGAAATGCGCTCACTCAAACCAAGTCATTTTGAAAAATGGATTGCCAATTTGCGAAACACAAAGGCCTTGCGTAATGATGATGTCACTTTGCTACGCATTATCACCCAATAGGAGATTTGAGCATGGCTTGGCCTACAGCACAAGACTATAGCGAAGCGGTACAAAATCCGCGTTTGAATTTCCAAGACGCGGAACTGAAAACAGGGCAAGTCGAATTGACTCCGCTTGGCTTACCCCGCCCAAGAAGTGGTAATTTTGCAACGGTTTATCGGATGCGATGTGGACAACGCCATTGGGCTGTTCGTTGTTTTCTCCGTAATGTGACTGATCAGCAAGAGCGTTATGCGGCAATCAGTGAATATTTCGCACGTATCAAACGCTTAGGGCGTATTCAACTCCCCTATATGGTAGATTTTGAGTTTCTTGAAAAGGGGATAAAAGTCAATGGACAATGGTATCCGATTCTAAAAATGGAATGGGTGGAAGGTGAACTACTGGATAAATTCATTGAAAAACAGTTACCGAATTCAACCACATTGCGACATTTGGCAGAACGTTGGGTAAGCATGACACAAACTTTAGAAAATGCAGGAATCGCACATGGTGACTTGCAACATGGTAATATATTAATTGTTAAGGGTGAATTGAAACTGATTGACTATGATGGCATGTTTGTCTCCACCTTATTCGGTTTTTCCAGCAACGAAGTCGGGCATTATAATTATCAACATCCTTCAAGAAATGGGGATGATTTTAGGGCCGATATTGATCGTTTCTCAGCCTGGGTGATTTATATTGCCTTAATTGCTCTGAGTATTGAACCGAATTTATGGCAGCGCGTAGGTGCCGGGGATGAGTTTATTCTATTACGCAAAGAAGACTTCGTTAAACCCGATACTTCTGCTACGCTAGCACTGTTGACTCAACATAACGATGCGCTTATCCAATCACTCGTTATCGGATTTAAACAATTACTTCGCAATCCTGCCCAGATTCCACCGTTAGAACCGCAAAAAGTGATTGTTTCCACTACTCACACAAGCTCAACATCTAGTGATTGGTTAACCGATTATCTTCCACAAAAGCAACAAAAGTCATCACCTTCTGTTCAATCGCCACCCACTTCATTTAAGCCCGCTTATCACTCAGTCAAACCGCAAACGATAAGACAATCGCCACCGATTTCATTTAAGCCAGCGTCTCCCCCAGTCAAACAGAAAACGAGAGGCAAAAAGTGGCTAACCTCAAAATTAGTATTCGTCTGCTCCTTGATTATTGGGTTACTCAAATTAGCACTCGTCGGACTCTTGATTGTTGGGTTACTCATTGTCGGGATGAGTTTTTTAATATCAGAAATGGAAAAACGTGAATTAACTGAAAATTTGCGCGTATGCGAAACTCATTTTCAAGCTAATCGTTTGACGAACAGCAGAGGTGGAACAGCTTTAGCGTGTTATGAAAATATCTTGAAAAAATACCCAACCAATCCCGAAGCTTTGGCAGGTTTAGATAAAATAGAGGCGCTGATAAAACAAGCCTTAGATCGAATAGACAAGGCAGAGCAAAATTTAGCCCGTTTGCGTCAGCTAGATACTGAATCGCACAGGCTGGCAAAATTAACCTTTGCCGAACAATTGCGTGAATGTGAAGAATATTTTCAAGGCAATCGTTTAAAGATATCTGAGGATAGAACAGATTTAGAATGTTACAAAATAATATTAGTCAATGATCCAATAAATGCAAAAGCATTGGAAGGGCTCCGAAAAATAGAAGAACGTTTAGCCACACTGAGAAAAAGTGCTTTGGAAAAGAGACAAAGAAAGCAAGCAGAGCGAGAGGCAAAATTGCGCGAATGCGAAGAACATTTTCAAGCTAATCGTTTAACGAAAGGTCAAAAAGGAACCGCTTTAGAATGTTATAAAAAGGTATTGCTCAATGCGCCAACCAATGCCAAAGCATTGGAAGGACTCAGAAAAATAGAAGAACGTTTAGTCACATTGATAAAACGTGCTTTGAAAAAGGGACAAAGAAAGAAAGCTGATAAATATTTAACCAGTTTACGCAATATGAATCTTGAATCACCCATGCTAGCAGAATTACCCTTAGCCGAACAATTGCGCGAATGCGACAAACATTTCCAAGCGAATCGTTTAACAACGGGTAAAGGCGGAACGGCTTTAGCCTGTTATCAAGCGATATTGAAAAAAGAACCCAATAATACCCAAGCGTTGACAGGTTTAAAAAACATTGAAGCACGTTATGTGGAATGGGCAGAAGGTGCTTTGGATAAAGGAGAACAAAACAAAGCCAAACAATATTTAGTGAGTTTACGCCAAGTCAATCCTCAATCGTCTCAATTGGCTGAGCTTGAATCACAGTTATCAAGACTTTCTTCATCGAACCGCTAATGGCAATGGCACCGTCACCGATAATAATACGGGATTGATATGGCTGAAAAAGGCGAATTGTTTTGGCAAACAAAATTGGAAAACGGCTATGCGAAGTCTACGTTCCAACTTTAGTTTGCTGGTAGGAGGATCAAGAGCGTTTCCCGATTGAATGAAGTGCGAATCAATCATAAAAATAACAGATTAAAACGCTAAGGCCCCGAAGGTCAAGAATGTGAATCGCCCCAAGTGCAACCTCAATGCCATATCGGGCTTACGCTACGGTAGGCCCCTACAAAACCCCGCGTATTAAGAGGCTTCCGGGGCTGCCTGATCGTGTTCGTCCAAGCTTAACTTAATGGCATTGATCCGTCACGTTTAGTTGATTTATTTGACAAGCACTTTGAAATCTTCAGTCAAAATCGTCAATAAATTAGCTTTATCGACTTCCAATGCTACCCAGGCATTAGCCTCCGTTTTAGCGCCATGGCGACTATCAATAAGCGTCTGCCCTCTTGCGAATTTTCCTTTTGTCTCCACACTCACTTTTGCACGGCGAAGCATAAGTGTTTCTGGATAGAACAAATAAGCCAAAGTCGCCGAATCATGCACGAGAAAACCCTTGACACCTTTGGTTTCTCTATAACCTAGCGCAGTGCTGATCATAAAGTCACTGAGTGACTTTACAAATTGCGTGATGTCACTTTTCGGATTCACTGCAACGACAGCATTAGAATGCGCCTTAGTAAAAATAATTTGATGCGTCACATCAAGCGGCAAGACAACAATATCATCCCGACTCGCAAAAACTTTTGTTGCCGCTTTAGGGTTACAATAGAGGTTAAATTCAGCATGAGAAGTGACATTCCCATGGTAATCGAAAGTGCCGCCCATAATCACGAGCTCCTTAGCCTTCGCAAGAATACCAGGCTGTTTCTTTTCGGCAGCAGCCAGATTCGTCAAAGGGCCTATTGCAACGAGGGTAATTTCGCCAGGTGCCGCATTCAGCATCTTAATAATCATGTCATCAGAACGGGGCGCTGTTTTGATGTCATGTATCGGTTTTGGCAAAGTGTTAGACAAGCCCCCCATACCATCAACACCGTGAATATACGACGCATCTGGACAATGACTCTTCGGTAGCACCGCACGTCCGACTTCCACTCGATCAAAACCACCCAGGGTGAGCATTTTACTCGCGTTTGCGAAGGTATGATCACTGTCCACATTTCCTTTCGCCGTTGTCACCCCAACAATCTCGACAAAGCCTTGTTTAGCCAAACTTTGTAGCCAAAGCATAGCGAAAGCATCATCTCCTCCTGGGTCAGTGTCCAACAAAATTTTGACGGGGGAATTGGATTGATTAGATGATTCACTGGCTTGTGTTGCCAAAGCCAGGCTTAACATGGCACTCATCACCATGACTAAGATATATCGCATCAGTTTCTGAATCATAAAAAGTTTCTCCAGTTGAGTTAAGGCAACTCGCAAAAAATAATCTACCCAAAAAGGGGCAACCCTACGGATTGCCCCTACCGTCGGGGTTGTAGGGGCAATCCCTTGTGGTTGCCCAGTGGTATATTAATTTTTTCGAGTTACCTAAGTAAAAAAATAGACCTGTTCATTAATAAATTAAATTATTGATTTTTAAGTAAATATATTTTCAATGAGTTAGGTTTATTGAAGAACAAGTCTGGTGTTAAAAGCATTTTTGCAAACTCAAGTTTGCACTCCAAAGATAATACCACTATTTGCAGGCTTCTGGTAAATATTTTTCCAACATGCCATCATGCGTACACGTCCAACGCCTATTATTAGCATTACCGCGAAGTATCAGTCTACCCGAAATAGCCGGTTTTTCAAATAGGGTATAGTAGCCATCTTTCGTTTCTAACAAACGAATATGCAGGCCGTCACTACTTTTGAGTCCCCAAATCTCTTCAATCTCTTGAGTGGTTGGCAGAGTACCCAAAACAGCAAAATACTCGTTGGCGCGTTTTGCGAATTTATTCAACAATGACAGCGCTTTTGCGACTTGCAGCTTATTCCGATTATCATCGCCAATCGACTTTTTAATGCGCTTTTTAGGGCCTTCTTTAATCACCCCCCGACAGCGACGTGGCACATACTTCTCTTGCAGATTCTCATGTGTACAATGCCAGCGGCCAGTCTTTTGATCAAAAATCAGTTTCAACTGCCCCGGCAAAGCCGGATCCTTAAATCCAATGGCATAACCATTTTTCCGTTTAAGTAAGCGCAGGTTTTTGGTGTAAGTCCCCTGCCTTGGCATCTCAAGCTCCTTAACCGTGGGAAAACGGCCCTCTTCAAGACGAAACACCTCGGCCGTCATCTTGGCCGCATTCAATAACCTCATCCCTGCCGAGATTTTCGACTTGAGCATGTAATCGTTGTAGGCAGGAATCGCCACAGCGGCCATGATACCGATAATGGCTACCGTACTCATGCCGCCCTCAAAAATGAACTCTAAGGGATTGTTTTCAAAGACTAATTCGAGTGATAACTGCGAATCGGATAGATCAAACTGTATCCCGTAAGTGCCCGTCATGGGCAAATTCAGTTCCCGCGCAGTTGGCAGCGTAAATAAATCGATTTCTGTCTCAAACACATCGCCCAATAACACCAAGCTATATAAATAAGCATGATAAAGCTTACGGGGTGTCTCAGAAAAAGTGGTTGAGAACAAGAACAAAGACGATTGGTTATCTTGCCCTTGTTTTTGTTTCAACCAGGTTTGAAGGGGAACACGCGCAGATTGTTGTCTATCCAGCAAAAATTGCGGCAGTGTGGCAAAAATCAAATAACCATCTTCTTCTACCCAATAATAATGGGTTTTCAGGTTAGAGATGAATTGTGTCCAAAACAAGACAAACGCTTTTTTACCGGCAGATGAAGGGGATAACAACTCGGGATGCTCCTCAATGGCTTTTTGGATAAAGCCCGTTTTCAGATGGTGATACGTTTTACCCTTGATTTCTCGACTGTTGTATGATGCCCAATCATGCTTTTTCATCAAGGTTGTCAAGACTTTCTGCATCAGATCGCGATTGTTGATTTGAAAGGCCCCAAAATAACCCACTTCATCAGAGAAAAAGAGCATTTGTGGGCCGAATGCCCCCAGTAATGTTTCAAGCGAATAGCCCATTTCGCTTTGAAGCTTTGTTTTGAATGCGTCGTATTTTTTAATCTGCTCATCTAATAAGACTTGATCAGCAATTTTCTCAAAGCCTTTCAACCAAGCTAAGGCTGGGATTGAGAAAGAAACGACGGTTTGAGGCTGGCCAGAAGCGGTTAGGGTGAGGTTATTGCTTATACCGGGAAAAAATTGACGAAAACCAGTGCGTGGCATATCCAATATCAGCTTTAAACGCCCTTTACCTTCACTGACACCCCAACCTAACCCAACGGCACGCAAACTCGTCACGCCCCATTTATGCCATTGACTGATCATATCAGGGGGAATTTTATTCAGCAATATCGGTGACAAACGCTGGAAATTGAGCCATTGAAAAAAACCCTGTCCACTAGTATCCACCTGTTTTTCCATATCATACATCGGATGGTGTGTAACCGGCGCAAGGCCCGCTAGGGTTTCTTTAAAAATGGCTTGATTGGCTGTGAAGCCTCCCATGATATACACTGTTCGGGTGTTCACATTGTAATGCAGAAAAAGCGGCAACATCTGCGCTGCAATTAAAAGGCCATAACCGTCTTTTGAAAGCGGATTAACGAGACTCAAAGCGTCAGTCTTGGCAACCAGTTGTGTTAGGAGCTGATTGAAAGCCTCAATCGAAGTCAAATCCAGCTTAGCTGAAATCAGGTGATTGGCAAGAGGCGGCGGCATCTGTTCAGGGAGTAAAGCCACAGCTTCTATGGGGGAACGCAAATGATGGAGAAACAAGCGCAAAGCGGGGTGGATATCCGCTTGGCTGAGATTCAACAGATTCTGATAAATCGCAGCTTCCAAGTTTTGGATTTGCTGAACATGCTGCTCATTTGCCAAGGCCTCATTTAATACACTGCCTTTAGGGGAAGAGAGAAAACCCCACGGATTGGGAATACGCAGATAGCTGATAGCCTCAGGCGGGAGGCTATTTCTCAAAGAGGCTGGCTCAGAAAGGGGCGCACTCTGAAGTAAATTGGGACAGAGTAGCGCGATCAAAACAACCCATTTTTTGTTCATTGAAACACATCCTAAGTTAAAAAATGAGCCTGTAAAATAACTGATATTGAAATCAGATGTCAAGTATTTTGGCGATGATCTCAAGGCTTCGTCAAAGTCAGATGCGAGTATATAACGACAAGGATTGTTTATAAGAAAGGATAAGATCGGAACGAAACTGAGATCATCAACAATATAACTACAAATTATAAATAATCCTTGTCGTTATATCTTTTAGTTTAATCTGTTCCTAAAAACTTGGCCAAAGTTGGACATTTTTAGGTAATTCGCTCTCTGTTGATAATTCTGAAAAATTGCAACTAGAGTCCGGGTTGAGCAGGCACATAAGTTGATATCAGTTCCACAAAACGGTCTGATATAACCATGTACTGTAAGAAATAAAAGCAGTCCCGATTGGGTCAAATAGGGCTTCAAACCGAGATTGGGCGTTTCGCCACTTCGTTTGAAGAACTATTTACCCACTTTTTTTCCCAATACCAGGTACGAGAAAACATTTCTCGTTATGAGTCAACCTGACTCATGACTAATAATTATAGGGTTACTTAGTTTTATTTTCAAGTCGTCAAATTTATTGGACAAATTGTACAAGAAAGTCTAACTTTGTCTCACTTTTTGATAACAGTTAATAAACTCCTTATCCAAAGACGCTCCGTTTAATTCCCATATCTGTTGTACTGAATACCCGTTCTTATATATAATCCCTACCTTTATTCTATTTGTCACAGGCGAAAATAGGCTATGCAAGAAATCAAACAACACACGATACACCTGTTTATAAAATTTTAACGGATTGTTTTTATAACGCTTTTCCAGCTTAGAGACGCGAGGCATCGCGTCTCTACTTAAAATGCCGAGTACTAAATAGTGGCTTACGTCGTTTCAAACAGGCCATTTTACCGGCCCACTTGAAACAACAACATCAGTTGTGGCAGGTTTTTAAAGCCAACCGTTTGGCAATGACTCGTTATCAACCCCAGAGCTATATTGGCCAGCTTATTTGGTTTGGGGCCAGTGATTCTAGGATAACCGCTTCACAAGCCGTCTCAGAATGGCAAGCATTAGCGACGGGTGGTATAGAAACTTATACCTTTCCCGGTGAACATTACAGCCTTCTACAGGAACCTACTGTCAAGCTTTTAGCTGAAAAATTGGGAGCTTATCTTAATTAAGTACTGAAGCATAAATTTTCAGGTATTTTAATAGAAGCAATGTTTATTTGTAATTAGAGACGCGAGGCATCGCGTCTCTACGAAACCGCGAATTGTAGAGACGCGATGCCTCGCGTCTCTTTGCGGTAAAATACCTGTTTATTTGTGGTTCAGTACTTAGCATTCGTTTTCTGCGAAGATAATTATTTTCAAAGCCAAGTAGAGACGCACGGCCGTGCGTCTCAATGCGACGAACGCGACTTTGCTCCCAAAACGTGAGATTAAAAATGCCACCCTTTTTGAAATTATTTTTCTGAAGATGGCTTTGAAAATCGTGCCATGCATCATTTCAGGCAAAAGTTTTTGCGCGCAAAAACTTTTGCCTGAACCGAAGGTCAGCGAAGCTAAATACAGTTTAAGTTGCCCAAGTTGCCCAAAAAAAGGCCATAAAACCTATAATAAATATGAACTGATGAACTATTTTTTGAACAAAACTATAAAATTGAACATTTAGCTTCGCTGGCCTTCGGCTCACGCTAAAGTTTCGCGAAGCGAAACTTTAGCGTGAAACACTGTTCATGCCCGTTTTGAGTTTTACTGATATTTATAGAAAATTTTTTTATAATTTTTACTTGACATAGATATAGAATAAATTTACGATTCAAAATCGTAATTTTTTTAACAGTCTTGTCATCATATTATGAAATATTTACAATACCTTCGCCCATTATCCTAATAATTAAAAGGGTTATTATGTAATATGAGTTAAATTTCAATAAGTTACGGTATTTTGAACCAACGGGCCTGATTTGACGGATAATATAAAATATCCGGTCATTTTGACAGGATAATTTTTTATACAGGGCAAACTGCCCTGAATTGAAGGTCAATACACTGGAATATGCTGGCAAAATGTCAGGATATTAATATGAGGGCAAACTTGCCTGATTTGTCGGATAATATCTAGGAATCTGAGGGCAAATTTGCCTTATAATAAGTAGTTAGCTGCAAAACAGAAATAGTTCACCTATAACCAATGGAGAAAATACATTGCCGTCAAACGCAGTAAAAACAAGAAAATATGTGTGTTCTTAACTTGTTTGAGTCGTATAGATCAAATAATGATTTACAGCCATTATTTTTGCATGGCAATGCTTTAGCGATTCTTCGCCAATTACCCGATGAATCAGTTGATGTTGCAATGACCTCACCCCCTTACTGGGGGAAACGTCAATATGCTGAAGAAGGCATTGGGCTAGAAAAAGATTATCGAGATTATATTAAAAACCTTTGTGAAATATTCTTAGAACTAAAAAGAGTACTCAAAGAATCAGGGTCATTCTGGTTAAATATTGGTGATTCTTACAAAACAAAGCAATTACTTGGTATCCCTTGGAGAGTTGCTTTTGAATTAATAGATAATCAGTCTTGGGTTCTTCGAAATGAAGTTATATGGAATAAAGTAAAAGGTGGACCTGATAATTCAAAAGATAAGCTCGGAAACGTACATGAGCAGATATTTCATTTTGTTAAAAAGTCTAAAGGTTATTATTACAACAGTGACGCTATTCGTTCAAAACCTTCACAATCCAAAGTGGTAAATGGTGCTATTGTTTCCGCAACTGGTGTCAGTGGAGTTCGTTACAAACGACAAATAGAGCTTTCGACAGAATTAACCCCAAAAGAAAAAAAGAATGCAATGGATGCGTTAAATGCGATTCTTGATGATATTAGGCATGGAAAGCTTGCTGATTTCAGGATGATTATTCGAGGGCAACAACGGACTACCCATTCTGATTCTGAACGAGTATCAGGTCGAGCTAAGGAGTTACTTGACAAAGGTTTTTACTTTTTGAAGTACCACCCAAATGGAAGTAAACCGAGAGATGTTTGGGACATACTTCCTGAAGATACTCATAAACGTGAAAAACACTATGCAGCTTACCCCGAAGATTTATGCAAAATACCGCTTATCGCAACATGCCCAAAAGAAGGGATTATCCTTGATCCATTTGCAGGAACTGGAACAACAATGCTTGTCGCAAGGCAATTAGGACTAAAGTCTGTCGGGTTAGAGCTGTCAGATGAATATATAACAATAGCAGAAGAACGCTGCAAGTAACTATATGGATAATAATGTGAGTAAGGTATCAGAATTATTTGGTGAATCCACAAAGGAAATATCAAAAACAACAATAAAGAAATTGCTGAACGAACAAATCTGCCCGTACAAAGGTAATCGTTGCTTTAAGGTTCGCAAAAGTGAGCCTGAAATATCAATAGGCACATGTACTGTTAAGTATGGGAAGCAGAGTAAAGATATTATTATTTGTCCAAATAGGTTGCTTCAGAAAAAACAAGTGTTCATTGATTGCGTGCATTTACTAACGAAACATGAACCTGGCAATGAATTTCATTTAGTATCAGAAATAAGCGTTCCTGGTGGCAGTATCGACTATATTATAGTATCGGCAAAAAATGGAAAGGTAAAAGATTTTGTTGGTATCGAATTTCAAACTTTGGATACAACGGGAACAGTTTGGCCTGAAAGGCAGAGATTGCTAAATAAACTTGGTATTGATGTGGATAAAATTGTTATTGATTCCAAAAAGCCTTTCGGTATGAACTGGAAAATGACGGCAAAGACAATCCTTGTTCAGCTTCATCATAAGATTGAAACATTTGAGCATATTGGCAAACACCTTGTGCTTGTTGTGCAAGATTGCCTGCTTGAGTACATGCAAAAGGAATTCAATTTCAGTCACCTATCAGAACCAAGTAAAATTGGCGATTCTATGCATTTTCACTCTTATTTGATAAGAGAAGAAAATTCAAAATATAAAATTGAGTTAGATAAGAGACTGAGTACTGATTCTGAAGGCATGGCTATCTGTTTAGGGTTGCAAGCTGAAGCAAAAGTAGAGCTTGAAGAAATATTAAAAAATATAGAATCAAAGCTATCAGATGATACTTTACTTTCAATCGTATAAAGCAGCTAACAAAAAAATCCAGCGGACGCTTTAAACTGTCCGCTGATTTTGGCGTTAGGCTTTAGTCCGTATATGGACGTAAAATTATGAGGATAAAAGGTTATGGAAAAGTTTAAGTTAAAAAGGGTGTGACTTCCATTTGATGTAAGCGTTTTCTGTCAAAAATGGTGAATTTTATTGATTAATAGAACAAAAAAACATAGAAGTGTGCTTAACTAATTGTTTTTATTAATTATTAACGTTTTAATAACATCATGGCAAAATAGGTTAAATAAGGGACATAAGTTGGTGTTTAATTTTTGTCCCGATCACAAATAGCTAAAACGACGTTGATAATGTTTTTAATAAAATTATCCTTTAAAAACATAAATTTATTTATTTTACGCCTACATCAAATGAAGGTCATACCCGTTAAAAATATTGGGGACACTCAATTCGGATTTTTATATTTTCTATTTAGAATGAGAAATGCTTTCAAAAAATTGAAAAATATGACGCATGCCTTTAAATGGATGCTTGAAGGGAGTAATAATTGAGCTACACTGTTTTAACGTCAAGGGAGAGAGAAGAGCTGGTTGATACTTTTTTCCGATTAAAGGGAATGGGCGAGCGTAATCCTACCGCCAGGATGGAGGCTATGACTGCTCTTCGATGCCTGAAGGCTGTTCACTCCAACGCTATAGAGGACAAAAGTGTGGATCGAATTTTTCTTCAGGTCCTGCTCCACAATGCAGGAGTGCCCGATAAGTCGCTGATTTCTCACCACTATTTCAATGCGTCGAATGAGCTAAGGGGTCAGGAGAAGATGCTTCGTCGGCTTGAGGATAAGGCGGTTGAAGGGGAACAATTCTCGATTTCTTTTTTGCTCGAAATGCATAGAACCGTCTTTAGGGAGAGTATGCAGGAGGCATCTGGCAAATTCCGCCAGGATGAGGTTCGGATAAAGGGAATGGCGCATCGGCCACCCCATCATTCGAAGATAGCGGAGATTCTGCATCAACAGTTTCAAAGCATCAACGAACGACTCTTCCGTATTGGGCTCGTAACACGAACTAATTTCTTTGATGTCCTGCGAATCTCCGCTGAGATTCACTACCTCATAGCCAGTGTTCATCCCTTCGATGATGGGAATGGGCGCATTGCAAGAGCAGCCGGAGATTACGTTATGCTGAATCGCGGATTTTACTATGACGTAATCATGACAGATTACAGAGATATTTATCTTGACTCATTGGAAGAATGCACGGCTATTGATGTTACTCCACTTTTGAGGTTTATTGAGTACAGTTACCTTGAGACGTTGAAGCGAATTTCCGGCTTCTTCCAGCTAGCGAGCGTAGGTGGGTAGGCGCTTCGCAGCAACCCACCCTTCCCTAATTAATGGGATCAAACTCGATTTATTTAATAAAGAAAGTCCTAACTAATCCTTACAGCCTTTGTCTCAAGCCGCGCGGCTGAAGAGGGGTGTTATCCTGATGAAACGCTCCCCCCTTCTGCGCTTAGTCCAAGTCGCTTCGGGCGGGTGGAACGATGGATAACAATGTGTTGGAGCGGACAATTTACGTCCATGGAAAATGCCGCTCCACTTGGGCATTATGTTTCGCAGGAAATAATATAGTAACCAAATATATTAAATAATATTCAAAAATAGGCTGTAATAATCATAAAATATATTATTATGTGTTTATGAGATCATATTAAAGTATTAATAACTATCACACCAAATTAATTAAGGGTATAAATTTGATGTAATAATCGTTATAATCATGAACTGGTCTATAAATTTCTCTATTCAAGACATTTCAATGAAAAACGGTTATATTTATGCTTTTGACTAGAGTTGAACGACATATTGTCGATGTGAATCAGCCATTGATTGATTTATATTATGCCTCAAAAAATCTCTATAATTGTGCCACCTTTATTATGCGGCAAAATTTGATAAAAAACCATAAGATTATTAATTATAACACGATGGATAAGATAATCAAACGTGATTATCCAGAAGTTTATAAAGGTCTGCCAGCCCAGTCTTCACAACAAGTTTTACGATTAATTGAGAAAAACGGGAAATCGTTTTTTAAAGCAAATCAGGAATATAAACAAAATCCGGATAAATTTAAGGGCAGACCTAAATTACCGAAGTATAAGGATAAAGAAAAGGGTTTGAATATCGTTATCTTTACTAATCAACAATGTAAATTAACCGACAATCAAATTCGTTTTCCCAAAAAAGTCCGATTGCCGGTATTAAATACAACGGTTAATAACCTGCAACAAGTACGTATTATCCCAAAATACCAGCATTTTGTGATTGAAGTCGTTTACAAAGGTCTCAAATAATAAATTAACCCATGATAATGTTTTAGGTATTGACCTTGGATTAAATAACTTAGCCACATTAGCCTCAAATCAACCAGATGTCAATCCTATGTTGATAAAAGGTAAGCCATTGAAATCCATCAATCAATACTTTAACAAGAAAAAAGCCAAACTGATGTCGTTTATCGGTGATAAAGGGACAAGTCATTCAATTGGCCAATTATCAAAAAAACGTCATCAAAAAATTGATGATTACCGGCATAAAGCTAGTAGAAACATTATTGATTATGCCGTAAAAACTAACAGTGGTCTAATTATTGTTGGGGAAAATAAGCACTGGAAACAGGAAATCAATATCGGTAAAAAGAACAATCAAAATTTTGTTTCAATTCCTTACGACAAATTCAAGGCAATGATTGAATATAAAGCCGAAGAATTTGGTATTGATGTTGTTTTTACTGAGGAATCCTATACTTCCAAATCAAGTCATTTAGACAATGACCCATTGCCGGTTTATAAAAAGGGTGAATCACATCATTTTACGGGTAAACGTGTTAATAGAGGTTTGTATCAATGGTCTAAGGGTGTAATTAATGCCGATTTGAATGGTGCGATAGGTATCATTAAAAAAGTAGTTCCAGAAGCTCTTGATTCACTTATAGAGCTACTTCATGCCGGTGCAGGGTTCGCACCATTTAAGGTTGTGAATATATTTTAATAAAATATTTTCATATTCTTTAATAAAGATTAATATTAATCGAACCTGAAAGTATTAATAATAATTGCAATTGCAATCGTCTCGCATATTTCAGTGGCTAAAGATTTATCATGCTTACTTCAACAGCATAAAGAGTGGCTAAAACCATCTGGTACTTGTCCAGCGGATGTTATTTCAATGAGAAACGATGATATTGATTATATAGAGGGGTTGTGTGACTCAAAAATAGAGGAATGCCTAAAAAGATGTTCTAGAGGTAACGGAGAGTCATGCTATAACTTGGCACTTACATTGCAAGCTGAAAAAAAATATAAAAAATTCGTGCAGTACAGCCCTATTTCTGAAATCATGCCAACTTGGTTCTATTTCGGGATGCACAAATAGTGCTGCTGGAATGCAGATTTACATTGGAAAGGATAGCTTGGATTGTGCAGTACGTACATATGAGAAGTCGTGTGAGCTAGACGATCCTTGGTCTTGTACAATGTATGGTTACCATTTGGAAACGGGAAAAGGCATCACTAAAAATTTAAAGAAATCGCTTAATGTTTTTAAAAAGTCGTGTAGATACGGCAAGGATGATCCTGCATGTCAACGCGCAACAGAGTTCTCAAAACAAATTAAATCAGCACTAGAAAATAGATAAAAACATAACAAAAAATATAGCATACCTCCTTCGTATGCTGCTAATTTATGCGTTATCCTGATGAAACGCTCCGCCCTTCCTGCGCTTCTCCAAGTCGCTTCGGGCGGTTGGAACGATGGATAACCAAGCGTTCTCGCTACCAATTTACGTCCATGGAAAATGCCGCTCCACTTGAGAGTTATTGATGCGGTGGAGAATGTGAGGCGTGAGACTTGGTATGATTTATTAAAGTAGATGCTATGAAGAAGTTATTGGGAATTATGATAGCGTTTTTTGTAAGTACTGAACCCTAAATTGTCAGGTATTTTAATAGAAGCAACCAGAAGATGAGCAACCACAAGAGATTGCCCTTTGCGGTAAAATACCTGTTTATTTGTGTTTCAGTACTTAGAAGGGTAGGCGTAATGAAGAGCAGAACGAGGAATCTTGTTGAAAGATTTCTCGTTCTACTCAAAATGACAAAAATACTGAATTATGCTCTTGGTTCTCGTTCAGAGCATTCTACCTAAAAATGGCAATTCAAATATTGAATATTTGACTTAAAGCATTGAATTTATTTCATAATTTTCCAATAATTTTGTTTAATTTTCACTCACAAAATGGTGATTTTAAAACAGAATTAAGTAATTGATTAATAACCTAAAAATTAAAGTGATTGCCATTTTTAGGTTCTATTTAATCATGATATAATGGCACTTTCTTTAATTGTTCATATCGGGCTAACTCATGCTCTATCCAGAGTTCAGCACCGGTTTCCTTGAGAAACTTCTCAATGTGAACCATCGATTTGAGGCTTTTCTCTTTATCTACATTGAAAGTAGGCACAAGCCTTTTTTCCCTGCTGATGCGGAAATGATAGAGATCACCCGATAGCACAATCGGTCCGGTTTCCTTCAAATCAAGAAACAATACCTGATGACCGGGCGTATGCCCTGGGGCAGGAATGAGTCGAACCCGACCATCTCCGAATACATCATACTCGCCATTGAGGATAACTTTGTCTGCATGCTTGAGCTTTTCATACAGCTTAGGATCAAAAGCAGGCACCGTTATTTTTTCAGCAAAAGCGGCATCGTACTCATCCTTCTGGATGAGTAACTTCGCCCCTTTAACGTCATTGGCGATCCCGACATGGTCGAAGTGCAGATGTGAAAAGGCCATATAATCGAAGTCATCCATGTCCAGATCGATTTGGGCCAACTGCTCTTGGAACGTCTTGTTAAGCTGCATACGCCAGCCTTTCTTTTCCTGCCAACCATAAGCACCGCCAGCCAGACTACTTGAGGGTAGTCCTAGGCTGTCGAAAAACGGGCTTTTTATGACATTTACGCATCTCGTTTTTTGGCTTTTGGATAAAAGCCGCAAGCCAACTAAACGCTGGGTTTTGTGCAATTGCAATATCCAAAAAGCGGGGATGTGTTTTTGTTTCAAAAGGCCAAATTTCGACAGCCTAGGGTAGTCCTCCTTCCCACAATAGCCTACCTTTCTCGTGTTCAATGACATAACAGGGCACAAAGAGATCACGCACAGTGGTTTCACTGGCAGAAATCCCAAAAAACTTCAAAGTGTCATCGTCATAGTTCAATCACTCAGTCATGAAGAAGGATATACTTTGGTTATAGTGGCCGTCGATAAACATCTCGCGGGTGCTATTGAACTGTTGCCCACAGTGCGCCCTGAAGCAAAGGCGATTATCAGCCGTTTAAAACAACGCGAAAACATCAAAGCCACCTATATTATCTCCGGCGATCATGACATACCAACGAAAAAACTAGCCAAAGCGCTTGGCATCGATCACTATTTTGCCGAAACCTTGCCAGAAGACAAGGCAGGTATCATTGAGCAATTACAGCAGGAAGGGCATTTTATTTGTTATATTGGTGATGGTATCAATGATTCAATTGCCCTGAAAAAATCTCATGTTTCCGTTTCCCTAGCAGGTGCTTCCACTATCGCCATCGATACCGCGCAGATTATCTTAATGGACAGCGGTTTAAATCATTTAGACTTGTTATTCGATCTGGCTAATAATTTTAATGCCAATATGAATACAACATTTGCTATTATATTGATACCCGCTGTTATCAGTGTCAGTGGTGCTTTTTTATTCTGTTTTGGCCTTACCCAAACTGTCGTCTTAAATATGACAGGTATCATTCTCGCGATAGGTAATGCGATGACACCCTTGTTAAAACAGTCTGAAAAGCAAATCAAATTGGAAGCGGCAAAAAATCGTTCCAAATGAAAAGTAAAAAGTGGCGATAATGGTATAAAACATTACTTTGCTCAAACCTTACCGTAAAAATAAAGCTTAGAGCCTGTTCAATATCTTTTTAGAAGTAAAGAAATAAAGGCTAAAACCACCATTTGAGCAGAAGTGTCTAGTTTGCGTTCACAATTTTTCCAAAGTCTGTGACATTTTTCTAACCAAGCGAAA
>Ga0190315_1000067_pt1 | contig 62410 bp, 50 predicted proteins | sample 48701101_MG_FD_161673 | JGI IMG/M metagenome (GOLD analysis project Ga0190315, IMG submission 161673) | Hydrothermal vent sediment bacterial communities from Southern Trench, Guaymas Basin, Mexico - 4870-11-0-1_MG | ecosystem: Environmental > Aquatic > Marine > Hydrothermal vents > Sediment ...
GATCTTGATGAGTATTGGAATTATCACCTCCATCAAGAGTATCAAAGAAATCATTTGGCCAAATTTTCTAACTTACCAGAAATATTACGATCTTTGTCGTAGTAAAGTGACTGCACCCAAATTAAATCATCTAAATAAAAACAAAGACGTTGAATCCGCCCAAAATCATCATAACCAATATGTCCAGCTAGGTTTTCAGAATAAAAAGATTGGAATGTCCGTACACCCGGATCAAGAGCAACCACACGCCCTTGGATCTCGGCTACGTGGGTTGTTATTTTATGAGGTACGGACAAAAACCATTCATTATATTGATAAATCAGACGACTATCTAATGGTAATTCTGGCAAAGATTCACCATAACGTAAGTCTTTTCCAGAAACACGCGGATAAATTCCAGTTTCCTTAACTGCGGACTTAGGAATATAACAAGACTGTGTCGGTGCTTTACGACTTCTAAAGCTAGGATGTCCCTTAGCTTTCCAAAAAGTTTGATGTGATTCTTTAACAGCAATCGCCTTGACTTGAAAAGGTACACTATCACACCATTTGGGTAATTGTTTCAGTAAATCTTTCTTAATTTCCATCCAATTTGGTGAAAAATTGACACAAGAACGAATATAATCAATGGTTTGATTAAAAACATATCGACTACAATCATGCCATTTCTTGAACGTCTTTTTTTGCTTCTGGTTCGGATAAAGCTTGACGGACTTGGCTTTTATAATTTCGGAGTCCATGCATTCGACATGAGAAGACGTGAAGAATGCTGAGTAAGTCAGTTGTGAGTTCGGGTGAAGGGGATAAATGAGTTTGCTTGAGAACCACGATTTTTCCAGAGTGAAGTTGGATAATCCATTCGATAAGTTCAAATCCGAATCTTGCAAGACGGTCTTTATGGGCAACCACAACTTCGAGTTTATCACCCCGCATTGCTCGTTCCAGTATGGATTTAAGCCCTTTACGCTTATAGTTGAGTCCACTTCCGATGTCTTTGACGACTTCAGCGTTGGGATACCTTGATTGCATAAATTCGACTTGTCTTCCAAGGTCATCTCGCTGTTTTGGACTTGATACACGACAATAACAGATGGTAACGGATTGTTTTTGCAAACCGAGGTAGGCATCAACGTTATATCGTCTTTGTCCAGACTTTGTCCTAAAAGATTCAATTGTTCCATTGTCTGCGTAACACCTTAATGTATTTGGGTGTAATCCTAGTGTTTTTGTTGCTTCCTTACTCGTTACATAATTCATTAGATTTACAAGTAGTTATTAGTTCACTACTTATAATGAGGTTTCAAACTGAAATAGCAACCTTTTATTTGTTGTTATTTATTAACGTTTGTTAACGAATAGTTTACTATGTGTCAACCTCTTTATTTTCCATTTACTTTCTCCTGTTCTAGACAAAAATCAGTTCAAAAACAATGGTTAACGCAAAGACGCAAAGCCTTGTCTTCTCGAAGACGCGCCTTTGCGCCTTTGTGTCTTTGTGTGAGATTGATTTTACGAATGGATAAGGTAGTCAAATCAATTAATCACATAAAAAGCACTATTTCTGCGGGACTAACGTGTGTGGTATCCCAGGCCTATAAACCATTCATTCTAAGCTGTTGCAGGTTGAGTGCCTTTGACATACAAGTACCAATAAACAGCCCCAACAAGTCCAGCACCACTCACAATATTGCCCAAAGTCACGGGAATCAGATTGTGAACAACAAAGGTGTAAATATTCAAGGAACTGAGTTCCCAAGTAGGATGATTGGACATGACAACATCTGCAACCGCAGGATCCAACGAAGCAATAATACCCGCTGGAATAATAAACATATTGGCGATACAATGTTCAAAACCGCTGGCGATAAACACCATTACTGGGAACCAAGCCCCCAAAATCTTCCCCATCGTATCCTGCCCGGCTGCAACAATAACGACAGCCAGACAAACTAGCCAGTTACATCCAATACCCCTGACAAAGGCTTCCAAAAACGTCAAATGGGTCTTTTTATACGCTATGGATACCGCATGGGCACCGATTTGGCTGCCATGTCCCTCCCAAATACCGCTGGCGTACATCATCCAAACGAGGAATAAAGCGCCAATAAAATTACCAGCATAAACAAGCGCCCAGTTGTTTAGAACTTGGTTACTGGTTAAATTTTTATTTAGCCAGCCCATGGAAAGAAGACAGTTACCCGTAAAGAGATCAGAACCGGCAACGAGGACAAGAACGAGGGCAATACCGAACACGCACCCACCAATAAAACTGCTGAATCCAACACCAAAATACCCAGCCATATCGTGAGTCACGGTGGTCATAACTTGGGCAGCCAATGCAATATAAGCACCTGCAAGGAAAGATGAGACGATTACCTTAGAAATAGGCATTTTGACTTTGTAATTGCCAACACCAATAAATGCTTGGGCTGTTTCAGCCGGAGTCATAAAATTTTTTGCCATCGTTTTCCTCTTTAGAATTTTTCCTAAATATTATTAATAAATAGTAATAGTCAAAAGAGGGCGAACACATCAATTCGCCCCTACACCATTCCATCAAATGTCGCGTAGGGGCTGCCCTTGCGTGTCTGCCCTTTTGCTCAAGTTGCTATCCACTCAAAAGAGGGCGAACACATCGGTTCGCCCCTACATCATGCCATCAAATATCTATGCCAGTATCTCTGCACTCTTGTTATTTTATTTTTCTGACTATAGCTCAAAGAATTACGCCAGGACGAACACGCCACTTCGCCCCTACATCATTTTGCTATTTTGAAATGATATGTCCAAGGCTAATTGATTAGTCTTCCAAAGCCTACTATAAATTGTCAATTAAATTTGATGGGGATAAAGGGATAGACAGCAACTTGAGTCATTTTTTATATTATCATAGTATTTTGCAAAAACGCTGAAGAATAATTTGAATGGGTTGAAATTTAATTGATTTAAATTAAAAAACAGTAAAAAAACAGAATTATTTCCATTTATTTATTAATTAAGAATTAAGAATTAATTGTTTATATAAAAACCGGTTTGAGACGACTGATGAAACAATAAATTAGATTGAGTTATTTAATAACGCGCTGAAAATATTTTCATTTTTTAATCGTATTTTCTATTAATTATTAATTTTTTTCAAAAGTGATTTATAAAAAAAGACAGACTTAAAAAGACAGACTTAGGCAAGCACAAGGAGGGGGCAACCACAAGGGGCAACCACAAGGGGATTGACTGACGCGGTGAAAGGGTAAGCTTCTGTGAGGGCAAGCACAATATTGTAGGGGCATTATCAATGCCCTAATTAGGCATGCCCCCTTTTAAAAGATGCTGTTTGGTAAACAGGCAAGCTTCTGTGAGCGCAAGCAAAATCTTGTAGGGCAATTCTTATGGTTGGCCTATTACACAATGACAAGAGAAACCGGCACTGGGATTGATTGAAGGCGCAGATGGCGGAACACTTTTTTTAGATGAAATTGGTGAAATCGAGGCCCCTATCCAAGCCAAGTTGCTACGTGTTTTAGAAACCGGTCATTTTCGCAGACTGGGTGGAAACAAAGATTTGACAGCTGATGTACGCATTTTGGCGGCCACCAACCGGGATTGAGAAGAGATGAGCCGTACAGGTGAATTTCTCCTCGATCTGTATTATCGTCTCAGCACATTCGTGATCAGCGTACCGCCACTACGAGAACGGCGCGATGATATAGCCAGTTTGGTTGACAATTTTCTCCAAAACCATAGCTTTTCCCGACGTATCAATAAAAGCTTTAATGATGCTGCTATTAAATCGCTGATTGCTTATGATTGGCCTGGCAACATTCGCGAACTGAAAAATGTGGTAGAACGTTCTTCTCGTTGAGAAGAGATGGCGATAACCCATAAGTCATATCCGAAGTAGAGACGCACGGCCGTGCGTCTCTACCTTGGCACCTTTACGCCTTTGCGCCTTTGCGCCTTTGCGTGAGATTGGTTTTAGATCGAACCCTTCTTTGAAAATAATTATCTTCTTCATTTTGGCGAGGGACTAAGCAAATGTAATGTCATTAATAAAATCGTCTATTCATTTCCTATTCGTCGTCATAAACCGATTCTGAAATAGTGAGGAATGCTTATGTCAAGTTCCTTTTCCCGCACGATGCGTTCACTTCATGCCGATAGTTTTCGCCCGGCGTTAATTGGATTGGTTGTTGCTATCATTCTTTTGGTCATTTGGGGTACTTGGTTTTTCTTTGCTCAAGTGACTTTTTATGAAAACAGTCAGTCGGCGTACTTGACTGATGGAGAAATTATTGTGGCTGAGTTTCCAGCCGAAGCTTTCAATCGTATTCAAACTGGGCAGGCAGCGCGTCTATCTATTGATGGGGCAATTGGAAAAACAGTGGGCAGTATAAGAGCGATTGTGACGGATGTTATTAACCCTTCTCAGGCAAAAAAAATGGGCCAAGTTCGGCTGTTTGCTTTTGCCGATGCAGCTTCTCCAATCCGCTTTCAGGAGAAATTAACGGGACAAGTTGAAATAGCAGTCGAACAGATTTCACCAGCGCAATTGGTGATGCGTGTTTCGGGTTTGTTTTAATCTAATCGTTTCAAAAGGGCGGTGCCCGGAAATTATTTTTCTGAAAATATTGGGTTAGTCACCACCACCTGACTTTCTCTGTTGCCTCAAAATGGGGGCCTAACGATACAACCATACCCGCATCAGTGAAATGAGCTTCTCAGTGTCTACAGGTTTCGATAAATAATCATTGGCACCAGCTTCAATACATTTGGTTTTGTCGCCTTTCATCGCTTTTGCGGTTAAGGCTATTATGGGTAGCTTACGAAAACGCGCTTGTGTTCTGATTTGGCGCATGGTTTCGTATCCATCCAATTCGGGCATCATAATATCCATCAAAACAATGTCGATATCAGGATGTTCTTCTAATAATGCGAGGGCTTCTTTACCATTGTTGCCGACAGTCACTTCCATATCAAGGCTATCTAAAAAGGTCATTAAAGCATAAGTATTGCGTATATCATCATCAACCAACAGTACCTTTTTGCCCGTGAGGATCGCTTTCTTATCATGCACCATACGCAGCATCTTCTGCTTTTCATTGGGCAATTGGGCTTCGACTTGATGAAGAAATAAGGTGGTTTCATCCAATAAACGGGCTGGAGAACTCACCGCTTTTATGGTGAGATTTTCTTCATATTGGTGTAAAACCGTTTCTTCTGATTCGGTCAGTTCTCTTTCAGCATAGATAATCACTGGAATTTGAGACAGCTTTTCTTCACGGTACAATTGCTCAAGGAGTTTGATACCTGAACTTTGTTCAATCTCGATATCTAAAACAATACAATCAAAATGCGTCTTCTTCAGGTGTTCTAAGGCGATAGCTGGCGTCTTAGCGATAGTTGATTGGACATTGTCATTGTCAAGTAGTTTTAGAATCTCTTGGTGATGTTGTTCTTGATCGATCAGAATCAAGAGTTTTTTCAATGTCTGGCTTATAAACCGGTCTATTTTTTTAAAGGCGTAACGAAGTTCTGTCATCCCCATGGGTTTGAGCAAGTAACCAATCGCGCCCATTTTTTTAGCATCTTGGCGATGATCGGAAGCGGACATAAAGTGTACCGGAATATGCCGTGTATTTGGATTCTCTTTTAACCGTTCAATGACTGTCCAGCCATCTATCTGGGGTAAACCCATATCAAGAATAATGGCATCCGGTTTATAAATTTCTGCCAGTTGTAAGCCGGTTTTCCCCTCTTCTGCAAGAAGACATTTGAACTTTTTTTCCCGTGCCAGTTCTATGAGAATCTGTGAAAATTTGCGGTCATCTTCAATGATTAAAAGGGATTTATCGTCAGGCTGCAGATTGTCTCTGTCATCAATCAGATTTTCATCGGAGCAAGTGGGCTCGACACCGATGATGCTGCTCTCTACAAAATCCACTGGTTTGACTGAAGTGGCTGGAGGAGTTAATAATATGGGGGAAGCTTGAGGAAGCGACGTGGCGATGCTTTCTGGCAAATAGAATGTGAAAGTACTGCCCCTGCCTTCTTCACTCTGTAATTGAATTTCGCCACAGAGTAAGCGGACTAATTGGCGAGAAATAGAGAGGCCGAGCCCGGTTCCACCGTAAGAACGGCAGGTAGTGCCATCGACTTGCTGGAATGCTTCAAAAATCACTTGTTGTTTGTCTTTGGGAATACCAATGCCGGTATCGCTTACGCTTATCATCACGGTATTATCCGCTTTGAGTGTCTGATTTGACACATCGAAGCCCTCATCGGGACGACAGATTTCCAGTTTGACTTCTCCCTGTTCGGTAAACTTGAAAGCATTTGAGAGTAAATTGTTAATAATTTGTATGAGCCGCTGAGCATCAGTGTAGATGATCATTGGCAAGTTATCGGCAAGACTGATATTAAAAGCGATGCCTTTTTCTTTAGCGACAGGTTGGAATTTCATATCAAGGGTTTCCACTAATTCAACCAGTGGTAACAAGTCAACCTTAATTTCCATTTTGCCCGATTCGACTTTAGACAAATCCAATATTTCATTAATCAGCTTGAGTAAATCTGAACCGGCACTGTGCATGGTTCGCGCATATTCTACTTGTTTATCCGTTAAATTGTTCTCAGTGTTTTCGGCTAACAACTGGGCCAGAATCAGCAAACTGTTTAAAGGCGTTCGCAGTTCGTGAGACATGTTGGCTAGAAATTCTGATTTATACTGACTGGCCAATTCTAATTCTTTTGCTTTGGTTTCAAGGGCTTGTTGCGCCTTTTCCAAAAACTCGTTTTTTTCCCGGATTTCTTGTTTTTGCAACTCCAGATCAAAAGTCCGTTTTTCCAATTCTTCGTTGCTTTGCGTTAACTCTTCCTGTTGAGTTTGCAATTCTTCGGATTGCGTTTGCAATTCTTCATTGGTTTGTTGCAATTCTTCTTGTTGATTTTGTAATTCAATGGCCTGATGCTGCAATATTTCTGATTGACTTTGCAGTGCTTTATTGGTTTCTTTCAGTTCTTTTTGCTTGATTTGTAATTCAGAAGCCTGAATTTCTAATTCCGTTTTCTGACTTTCGCTTTGCTGCAAAAGGAATTGCATCTTAGAACGTGATTGAGCGGTATTAATGGCTATCCCGATACTGGGCATGACTTCATTGAGAAATTCTAGTTGTATTTCAGTCAAGAGATGAAAAGTAGCCAGTTCAATGACAGCTTTTAACGTACCTTCATACAAAATGGGCATGACTAAAATCGCGCTTGGACGTGACTGGCCTAGCCCAGATTGAATATAAATATAATCAGCCGGCGCTTGGGTGAGAATAATCATTTTCCGTTCTAAGGCGGCTTGTCCGACGATGCCTTCACCCAGTTCAAATTCATTAGCCAACTCTTTGCGCCAGGTATAAGCATAACTGGCTATCATTCTCAAACGCTGTTGATTGTCTTCTGCGATATAACAGGCCCCCATTTGAGCATCTAAATAGGGCGTGATAAAGTTAATGGCATTTTCGGCCAATTTGATCAGAGGTTGCTCACCACTCAATTCCTCATTTAATTGATTTTGTCCCGTCTTCAACCAATCCTGCTTGATATTATTTTCCATCATTTCCTGCAAGCTGTTTTTTACTTGACGCACTGATGTGATGATTTCAGCAATTTCATCTTTTCCCTGATAGGTGAACTTATCCTGACTCGGTTTGCCCTGAGATAAGATTTTCAAATAGGCATTGATTTGCTTAAGCGGATTGAAAATACTTTTTGTCAGCAGAAACAGGATTAAGATTATCACTAAAATCACGCTAATACTCAGTATACTAGCGATTTCCAGGACTGACATTAATTTAATCACCTTCAATTCGCTTTCAGGAATATTAACCGTGACGATCCAAGGCCTGTCAGTATGACCGATTTCGATGGGTACGCCATAAGTGATAACCGTTTTACCGAGTTGTTCTGATTTTCTAGCGAGAGAAAAAGCCTGTTGCTTTAAAACACTTCCAATGAATGCTGAATTATGGCTAATGTCTTTTAAATTTTTGCCCACCTGTTCGGCAGATTCACTGAACAGCGTCATGCCTTGAGCAGAATAAACTGTGAGGTAAGCGTCTTTAAAATAAGTGGGTTTGAGTTCAACAATCCGCTGTTGTAAATTGTCAAGTGCCATATCAATCCCAACAACCCCTATCAAGTGATTATCAAACAGAGGGCTGACAAATGTTGTTACCCACCTATTTCGCCTTGACAGGGGATAAAGAAAAGGCTCAAGAACACTTTCTGTTTTGGCCTGTTTATAGCGATTATAAAGATTTGGGTTCTCATTAAAAGCGGGTTTCAAAAGCACTTTGCCCTTTTTGTTCCTCATCCAATATGACGTGAATGGCTTGGCATTATCCTGTCCAGGCGCATTGATAATCTTACCCACTTCTTTATTCGGGAAAGTATTGGGTTCTGCAATCAAACCAATGCCTAAAAAAGTAGCGTTATGTTCCATAAAAAATTTGAGTATGGCATTGATTTTGGTAAGTGTCAGTTCAATCGTCTCGTCACTTGTAGCAGCTTCAAGCCTATTCGCAATCGCCCTCACTTCATTTAGAGGCCGTTCCAATTCAGCTTTAACAAGAGAGGCGCAATGGTAGGCCATTTCGGCAGCGATTCGTTGAGCTTCTTGCTCAGCCTGATGTTGCAGGATTAAGCCTATAGTGATAGAAATAAATGCAATTGCCACCGTTAATAAAGAAGTGGTTGAAACCATTAATTTAGTGCTAATTTTCATTTCAGTTATCAGTTATCTTTTATGTAGGGTGGGTAACGTGTTTTTGTTGCCCACCATCTTAATTAAATGTAGGGTGGGTAACGTGTTTTTGTTGCTCATTAAAAAGTTCAGTTTGTTAGCGTGCTAAGTATAATACAAATGCGGTTTGGCGTTACGCAAAATCTTGTAGGGGCAGCCCGATCGTGTTCGCCCTCCCCTTTCATCCATTATAATCCGTTTTTATTAGAGACGCATTCAGAGACGCATTCAATGCGTCTCTACATATACTGTTGAACAATCTGGCGAATTCGTTTAATTTTGAGTTCTTTGGCTAACCCCTTAATTTGATTGATAAAGGGCCTTAATTGTGGCTCATTTTGTTCCAGTTTATTGACGTATTCAAGAATACCGTCAAGATCGCCTCGCAAGGTGAGATTAAAAAGTGTCGTCGCTTGCTCAACACTCGGTTTTTGTAGCCAAACCTCTTCGGATTCTTGTAGAGTATCTTTCGTCGTTTTGCTTTCTGATTCTATGACTTTAAATTTGAAATGCCTTTGTAAACACTTTAACAATTCTTCCGTATGAATCGGTTTGGCGATAAAATCATCACAGCCAGCTTCCTGACTTTCCTGTTGGTGAGATTTGAATGCACTGGCCGAAACGGCAACAATGATGGTTTTTTGGAGTTCTGGTATTCGCTTGATTTGGCGGGTGGCTTCATAACCATCTATCACCGGCATAACGATATCCATAAAAATCAAATCCGGCCGCCATTCATGCGTTTGATTGATAGCGTCTTGACCATTTTTCGCTTCTTTGACTTCAAAATCTAAAGCGGTTAATAAATGGGTTAGCACTAAACGGTTGTCTTGGTTATCTTCAACCACTAAAATTTTCAGGGGTGGCCCTTCAAAGCTAATCATCTGAGATTTATTAGGTAAGGGTTTATCGACAATTTGTCGCGGTGAGACTGTCGCTAAATCCAGTTCTATCCCAAATGTGCTACCTTGTTCTAAGGTACTTTCAACCTGTAATTGTCCCCCCATTAAGTCTACCAATTTTTGAGTAATCGACAAGCCTAAGCCAGTACCCGCTGACTGATATTTGCGTTCACCGACTTGTTGAAAGGGTATAAAAATTTTTGAAAGTGCTGTCTGTGCAATCCCAATACCCGTATCTTCCACTTGAAAACGAATTCTCGTCTGATGTAAAGCGGCCTTTTCACTTTCCCCTTGAATCGATTCCCTTTCTTCTTCAATTGATTCTATCACACCCACTTTTAAAGTCACACCACCTACATTGGTGAATTTTATCGCATTACTCAGCAAGTTGATAATAATTTGCCGTAATCTTTTTTCATCAGCGTAAATCATTTGTGGCAGCGGCGTTGAGGCCTGATAAATAAAGCCAATGCCCTTTTCTTGACTACGCATCTGAAATAAATTGATAAGACTTTTGAGAAAGTCATTCAAGTCAAAATCGGTTTGATAAAGTTCTATTCGGTTTGCTTCGATTTTTGAAATATCCAAAATATCATTGATCAGGGTTAATAAATATTCACCACTACGATGAATAACGTCTATTGCCTCTTTGTGTTGGCTGCTTAATGTGTCATCCCGTTTCAAAAGTTGTGTATAGCCTAAAATACCATTCAAAGGTGTGCGTACTTCATGGCTCATATTAGCCAAAAATGTACTTTTAGCACGGTTGGCACTTTCTGCGGCTTCTTTAGCTTGCTGCAATTGGGCTTGTACTTTTTGACGTGCCGTAATATCACGCGCTATAATAAGAAAATGTTGAGAGTTGTCCTCTAATTGAATAAACTGCGCGAAAATTTCTACCGGAATCAAACTCGTATTTTTATGCTGAAATAAGCTTTCAAATGTCAATCCCGCTTGTGACGGATTGAAAGCCTCCTTCAATAACTGACTGTGTACGATGTTCAATTCAACAATGTCAAGCAGTGTCAGTTGCTGTAGTTCTTGTTGAGTATAACCTAATAGCTTGGTAGCCCCTTGATTCGCATAAAAAAACTGGTATCTTTTCGCTTTCGTCATAAACACGCAGTCTAATGTCATATCCAGTGTGGTTTTAAAGCGTTGAAGTTCAATATTGGTTTGTTCTAAAGCCTTTTGGCTGTGTTGCAAATCCAATTCGGCTTGCTTGCGTTCTGTAATATCTTGCGAAGTGCCCAGTACATGACTTAATTTACCGGCAGAATCTCGGATAGTCTTAGCAAAGGATTGCAAATAGCGAATCGTTTTATCAGGCCTGACGATGCGGTATTCAATTTCATAAGCTTTGTTTTGGTAGAGCGTTTGATCAATCCAGCGGTACACGTTTCGACGATCATCAATATGGACAGCTTTGATGAAGGTTTTAAACGAAATCTCATGGGGAGGGATATAGGGTAACCCAAAATGTTTGAAAACTTCTTCAGACCATGCCATCATGCCGGTCAATATTGCCCATTTCCAATGACCTAACCGGGCAATCTGTTGAGTCTCCGCTAATCTCGCTTCAATCTCGTGTCGCTTTTCCTCAGCCTTCCGGCGCTCTGTAATGTCCTCCGTGGTGCCCAAAATACCGACGACTTTGCCGTTAACATCATGCAAGGGCATTTTATGGGTTTCTGTCCACTGCACACTGCCATCGGCTTGACAGTTCTGCTTAATAACATGATATTCAGGTGTATCCGTTTCCATAAGACGGCGCTCAATACGACAGATAGACTCAGCTTGTGCTTGCCAGAGCAAATCAAAATCGGTTTTACCGACAATCTCTTCAGGATTGTTGAGATTAACAAATTGGGCAAAACGGTTGTTACATCCCAAGTAAACACAGTTCATATCTTTCCAAAAGATATATTGGGGAATGTTATCTATGATTAAACGCAAAAATTCTCGTTGTTCACGCAAGGTTTCTTCCATTTGTTTGCGTTCGGTAATATCCGTTAGCATGGCAAAAGCACCAGTATATTGCCCCGTTTTATCAAAGAAGGGGCGCGTATTGAGAATGGCCCATAAGGCAGTGCCATCTTTGCGCTGAAACTTGAAATCATGTTGTTCTGGAATACATTGGCGACGACGCTCGACATTGCCCTCAACTTGTTGATGCCACTTCTCATCCATGAACATGAATAGCGACTTGCCTCGCATTTCAGCTTCGGTGTAACCTAGCATTTTGGCCATATTTTGGTTAACAAAAGTTGTTAGATTATTCGCATCGATGAACCAAATACCCTCATTTGCAACTTTAATAATGCTACAATAGTGTTTTTTACTCTCATGAAGTGCCTTTTTCATTTGTTTGCGTTTTGTAATGTCGTGCCAAGCGCCCACGATATAATGGCTGTTATCTGACTTTTTCACTAAACGTGCGATATCTGAAAACCATTTATAGGTACCATCAGCAATCTGCCAACGATATTCCATTTCTTGTGTGCCTTGCTCAACAAACTTGTTCATTTTCTCAAACACAGTGGGCTTATCCTCAGGATGGATATGATCCGCCCAAAAAGAGGGATTCGCCGTAAAGTCTTCTGGCACATAACCTGTTATCGCTGTGACACTCTGATTGATATAAGTTGCCTTAAAATCGCCTTCCGCTTCAGCAGTGTAAGGGACAATCGGTAGGTTTTCCAAGAGCAGGGACAATTGTTCAGTGGTTTGTGTTAATTTTTCCTCCATTTGTTTGCGTTCTGTAATATCGAACCCGACAGACTGAAATTCGATAACCGCGCCATCGCTACCTAAAATAACGCGATTCGTCCACCGTTGCCAAGTGATTTCCCCATTATCTGATTGCACCGGATGCTCAACCGTTTTGCTGATGAGCTGTGGAGTGTTGAGCAGCAATTGTATCTGTTCTAAAGTCACTTTATGCGCTTTTTCAGGAATCAGCGATAAAAATGGCTTGCCTAATATGTTTTGTTCCTGTACACCAAAATAGCGACAATAGGCCGGATTGACAAAGGTTAAAGTGGTATCGGGTAAAAATCGGCACACCAATTCGGTTTGCCCCTCAACTATCGCCCGATAGCGTTCCTCACTTTGGTGAAATGCCTTTTTGACTTGTTTAATCAATTTTGCCATGATGATGACGACTAAAAAGACGATCAAAACCCAGAAGTATGAGAATTGAAATGGGTTATGGGCATGTTTTAGAAATTCCTCCGCTTTTTGAGTAGAAAACGCTAGCAAATAACGCATAGCCTTTTCTAAGCGAACAACGTGAGCATGATCTTTCCCTTCAATCAGAGCAGCCGCTTCTTCTCGTTGACCCGCCTTTATTAAACCAATGATTTCTTGACGAATAGGTTGCCATTCAATGAATAACTGTTTCAACTGTTCAACCTGTTGTTTATCGCCCAGAAAACGTTCGTTAATTAACGCAATCTGTTGGTAGACTTGTTGTTCGTATAGATTGATGGTGTTCACAACCGAATTGAAGTCTGCCTGGTTTTGAAATAATGTAACCTCTTCCATACTGTGCTGCATCTTGAGAATATTGAGATTGATATCGCGCACAGCATTGCTCACCATAAAGGGATGTCGGTGCAATTGCGTCACCAAGTTTGAGGCCGTATAGATTTTGAAGATCGCAAAGAGGCAGATTACCATTAAAATAACTAAACAAATCAATAACTTGGGATTTATATTCATTTTGTTGTTCATAATTAGTAGATCGAAAAGGCACAAATTTAAAAAAACGCTCACGCAGAGCCGCAGAGACGCAGAGGCAAGAGGTTTCTACCGCCGGCTTGTCTAACCCTTAACTCAATCTTCTCTCATTCTCTGCGTCTCTGCGGCTCTGCGTGAGCCTAAATTGCTTTATGAAAGAAAATGCTTTTTTCTTGGGTGCGTATCTTAAATAAATCGACAATGTCTTTGATAAAGGTATTCAGATCAAAATCACTGGGATAAAGTTCTATCCGATCCGCTTCGATTTTAGCGATTTCTAAAATATCGTTAATCAACGTTAACAAATATTCGCCACTGCGATGAATGACATCAATCGCTTTTTGTTGTGCAGCGGTTAATGTCTTGTCACGTTGTAACAGTTGAGTATATCCTAGCACACCGTTTAGGGGGGTGCGGATTTCATGGCTCATATTAGCCAGAAAAGTACTCTTGGCACGATTCGCCACTTCTGCGGTTTCTTTCGCTTGTTGCAATTGCGCTTCAACGCGTAGACTGATGTCACGCGCAATGATCAGAAAATGTCGTTTTCTTTCTGGTAATTGAATACATTGTGCGAAAATTTCGACTTGAATCAATGTGGTATTTTTATGCACAAAAATGCTTTCAAAGGTTAATGCAGGTTGTGAATCCAATAATTCGTCTAAGTGTTTATGACACTCAGGTGCCATGGAGAGATAACCAATATCTGTTACCGTCATTTGCAACAGTTCTTCTTGAGTATAGCCTAAGAGTTTGGTGGCACCTTGATTAGCATAAAAAAACTTTAAGCTTTGACTCTCTATCATGAAGAGGCAGTCTAATGTCATATCCAAGGTTGTTTTAAACCATTTCAATCTGGCATGAGCTTGTTCTAAAGCAACTTGACTGCGTTGCAATGCCAGTTCTGCTTGTTTGCGTTTTGTCACCTCACGCGCAATAACGGCCACGCGGGTGACAACCGCTTTTTTATTAAAAACGGGGCAATAATGGCTTTCAAACCAAAATTCTCCCCGTTTATCATCATCAATGAGTATAGCTTTCCCAGTATCAATGACTTTGTTTATAAGAGTTCGTCTTCTATCAGCCACATCAGGTGGCATGAAATCGTAAGCACATTCTCCCACCAATTCCTCAACAGTTTTCCCGAATTTTGCAGCACCGGCTGGATTGATAGTGATACAAGTACCGTTTCCATCTACTAAAGCAATTGTATCACTACAACCCTCTACGATTGCACTGAGCATTTGCTCTTTTTCCCGTAGTGCTTCTTCCCTCTGTTTGCGTTTTAAAGTGTTCATTGATGATCTGAAGGCTGTGTTCAATTTGTTTTTCCTCCTTGCTGATTGCTTTGAAAGCCGATTCTAAATCGGCATCGTTTTCATGAACGAATACAAGCTTTTCTATTTTAAGGTGTATGTTGTTCAGATTGAGAGTGATATCGCGCACGGCATTCTTGAGCATGAAAGTCTGCTGGTATGATTGTGTTATCCTGTTCAATGTCGAGTAAATTTCAAGGCTGGCAAACAGCCCAATTGAGAGGAGTATAATCAGTTTAATCAATACGTTATTATTCAATGTCATGTTATTTTTCATCAGTTGAAGAAATTGAAGCAACCGCACAACCCTGAAAAGGTTGACTTTTTTAATAAGTACTGAACCACAAATAAACAGGTATTTTACCGCAAAGAGACGCGAAGCATCGCGTCTCTACGAAACCGCGAATTGTAGAGACGCGATCGCGAAGCGTCTCTAATTACAAATAAACATTGCTTCTATTAAAATACCTCAAAATTTATGGTTCAGTACTTATCACGCAAAGACGCAAAGGCGCAAAGGTGCAAAGTCATTATACTTAGCGTCTTAGCGGCTTTGCGTGAGAAAAGAATTATATGAATAACCCAGTTTGCAACGCCAATTCAAACAGAGCGAAAATCGCTGTTGATATTTTTAATAAAGGCCTTAATTTTTTCCTTTTCTTGATCAGGTTTAGGGTATGAAGCCTTTGTAATCAGTTGATGAATATGCTCAATCAATTCACTTGGGTTATAAGCTTCTTTATGAAAGTCATCACTCAGACGATATTTTTCTAAGGCCGCTGCAAATTGATCACGATCCGCTGTTTTATCAATACAGTCCCTCACGCATAAGGCATAGCCTTTATTTTGTTCAGCCGTTAAGCTGAACATAATAATTGGAATCTGTGCCAAAAGCGTGTTATTTTTGAGTTCAGAGAAAATTCTCCATTCGGCCCGAACAGCTGTCTTGATATTAATCAGAATCGCATCGGGACGCAGTTTTTTCGCCAGTTTGATAGCCTGATTGTCATTCGCGGCTATCGCTACAGTATAACCCCGTTTGCTTAAATGTGTTTTTAGCCATTCACGCGGACTGGTGTTATCTTCAATAACGAGCAGAATGCCTTCACCTTTTAACAAAACAGCCTTTTCTCGTTGTTGGTATTGGGTATCAGTTTGCCCTGTCTTGATTTTGGCAGGCAACGAGATCGTGAATTGGCTACCCTGTCCAAATTCACTCTTAACCGTAATCGTTCCGCCCATCATTTCGACAAATTCTTTGGTAATCGTTAACCCTAAACCGGTTCCACCGTAGCGGCGAGTGGTAGAAGAATCGGCTTGAGTAAAAGGTTGAAACAATTTTTCTTGCTGTTCGGCTGTCATACCAATGCCTTCGTCAGTGACGCAGAATTTGAGCCAATCAGCCTTATTTTGGGTGTCACGATTAACCTCAAAAATAATAATACCTTGTTCTGTAAATTTAGCGGCATTACTGAGTAAATTTAGAAGTATCTGACGTAATTTAGTCATATCAGTCAGCATTTGGCCTAATCTATCGGGCCGTTCTATTTTCAGACTATTGGCTTTTTTTTCGAGCAAGGGTTGGGCGGTACTCACTACTTCGTTGATAAATATTTCAAGATCAAACGTTTCAGGAAATAAATCCATTTTACCCGCTTCGATTTTAGATAAATCAAGTATATCATTAATCAGTCCAAGTAAATGGTTGCCAGCAGCATTAATTTTTTGTAAATCAGGAATAAAATCGTTTTGCCCAATATCTTCGATATCTTCCTGTAATATTTCACTGTAACCAATGATGGCATTTAACGGGGTACGCAGTTCATGGCTCATATTGGCTAAAAACTGACTTTTAGCAAGGTTAGCGTTTTCGGCGGTAGCTTGAGCCTGTTCCGCAGCTTGTTTAGCGTGCTGTAAAGCCAATTCGGTGATCTGATGTTCACTAATTTCTTGTTGTAATTGCTGATTGGCATGTGACAGTTCAGCGGTACGTTTTTGAATTTTGTCTTCCAACTCGCGGCGATGCTGGCGTTCTTGTTCAATAAAACGCAGATAAGTTTTAATTCGGTTAATTAATTGTGAAGTATCAATGGGTTTCGTGAGATAATCTGCCGCACCCACAGCAAAACCTTGTTGCTGAAATTCTTCCGCTTTATAGGCCGCCGTTAGAAAGACAATAGGAATATATTGCATTTTTTTCCAAGAACGGATCGTTTGAGCCGTTTCAAAGCCATCCATCTGAGGCATTTGAATATCAAGAATAATCAAATCCACTTTTGTTTTCATAATAATATTTAAGGCTTCCATGCCCGAATTGGCTTCAATAACCTGAACATTATCAAGGTATTCGTCAATCAGTGCGTGTAAAGTCAGAAGATTGTTCTTGTTATCATCAACGATTAATATTGATATAGTATCCAATTTTTTGACCTCTCGTTTTCAAAAAAACGCTAAAGACGCTCTTTTTAAGAGAAATATGGCATCCTTGCGTCGTTTGCGTGCGTTATTTGTTATTTTTGTTGTTATCGACAATCAATACAATATATTAATGCTGTTTGATTCTGACATTGGTGTTTCCTTTGCAACAAGGGCAATCAAAATGAAAATATCATAGGGGCAATATGAAACAACCCCTTGGGTATTGAATGTGAATAGCCCCAGGCTGAGCTTCTCAATGTAGAGACGCGATGCGTAGCAAATCTACCTCTTCGAGCGATGCATCGCGTCTCTACTGGAAACAGATAGGTGATAAGCCCCCGCACCACAAAAATGATTTTGATGAAAATCTATAAAAGGCCAATTAAGTACTGAAGCACAAATAAACAGGTATTTTACAACAAAGGGCTAGGGCAAAGGATTGCCCCTACATGACATTGTGTAGGGGCAATCCCTTGTGGTTGCCCCCTTTCTGTTTTTTTTAAATACCTGAAAATTTAGGGTTCAGTACTTACCCTAAAATTTAGGTTTCACGAGTTATCACAACTTGGCAAAGTGAAATAAAACAAGCTACCTTGACCGATTTCACTTTCTACCCCAGCTTCTCCGCCTAAATGTTCGACAATTTGTTGCACAATTGATAAACCCAGTCCATGCCCTTCTGCCCGTTTTTGGTGTAGGCGAGTAAACGGGGTAAATAACAGTGAAATCGCTTTTTGTGAGAGGCCGGGCCCATTGTCGCGCACCCAAAAGCGTATCATGCCATTGTTAAGGGTATCCGCGCCCACTGTTAAATGAGGAGGTTGCCCACCGTATTTGAGGCCATTGCTCAAATAATTCATCCAAATTTCTTCAACCCAAGGTGCATAACCCTGTGCAACCGGCCAAGTTTGGGGCCAATCAATCTGAGCTTGGTATTCTTCTACCATAGCACTCAGGTTTTGCTGTACCTGTTCAATAATAAGGGACATATCCAAGGGTTGAAGTACGGCATTAGGTTGTCTGGAGACACCTGATAAGGTGAGTAAGGCCTGAATGGTAGTGATTGACCGTTGTGCCGCTTTATGTATGACTTGGATTTTTTTGATACCATCATCATCTAGTGGGGTGTTGATGGGATAGCTCTGCAAAAAGATATCGGCCAAATTAATAATGGCAGCGAGAGGGTTTTTCAGATCATGTGCTACCGTATGGGCAAAAGCATCCAGTTCTTTATGGCGTTTTTGTAACTGTTCTTGCTGTTTGCGAATTGTGATATGTGCTTTGACTCTCGCAAGCACCTCTTCCTGCTGAAACGGTTTTGTAATGTAATCGGCAGCGCCTAATTCAAAGCCTTTCAGCTTATTAACGGTATCGGTTAATGCCGTCATAAAAATGATAGGAATGTCTTTGGTGCTGTCTTGCGATTTCAATCGCTGACAGACTTCAAAACCATCCATGCCCGGCATCATGATATCCAACAGAATTAAATCCGGATGGGCATGTTCTGTGACTTGGATACCTTCTTCACCTTCTTCAGCAATCAGCACGTTAAAGCCAACACGGTTTAGGAAAGCACGTAAAACTTTGACATTATTAGGAATATCATCAATAATCAATAAAGTATCTTTTTTCATTTCAGTTGCTCTGTTATCATAAGTCAGGTGGGAAAAGATTGTTGCCCACAGTTCAATGGGCAACCCGAAGCTCATAAGTAGTTCTTAACGAACTCACGAATTTGTTTTATTGCTAACTCGTTTGTGAGTTGGTCAATTTTTTGGACAGGCTAATTGCTCATTATTCTGTTTAAGTTTTTTCACGTATTCAATAATACCCTCTATATCACCGCGCAAAGTCAGGTTAAATAAAATAGTGGCTTGTTCGCTATTCGGGCCAACAAGCGGGCTCTCATTTTGACAGACTTTATGATGATTTTCATTCACCTCATAAATATAAGTTAGGTTCAGGTGCTTCTGTAAACAATCGAATAGCACTTTTGTACGAACTGGTTTGGCAATAAAACCATCACAGCCCGCTTCCAGACGTTTATAATCCTTAAAAGCACTGGCTGACACCGCAATAATCAATAAACAAGGTACCTCGCGCTGATAATGAACTCACTGCTAACCTTAAAGCGAGTTAATCCGCTCCCTTCTACATAGGTAATGGGAAAAATCCTTAACCAAAATATTGCTAAGAGTACGACAATAAAAAGGCATAAATAAACGGTAAAAAGCAGGTATGGTGAGATTTGTCGCCCTTTCAAGGCAAAAAGAGAGGCCATTAACAAGCTGGTACTCTCAAGGTAACGTGCGCTAATCCATAATTGGGTTGCGAGATTGGCGTTGCCACCATCCAATATCCCCATACCTTGGTAAGCAAAAGTATGAAGCAAATCAAAAGCGGCAACAAACAAGTACGCCACGCAGCAGATAATAATCGTTCTCAACAAAGTGACGGCTATTCCAAGTCAGCATAAAAACACCACTGGCGATGATAATGCTGCTGATTTCAATGAGAGAATGAAACAGGAGATAATGATAGGTACTCGCAAGATAGAAACCGACTAGCAGTAATAGGCCTATCACATATTCTACATAGTGAAAAGGGTTGTTCAAATAGTGCTTGATCATTTGTTATTGCTCAATCCAAAATCATCGTTTTAAAGGGAAGAACACTCATTCTCCATGCCCCCCTTATTCCCATTCCTGTTTTTGAAGGTCCTCATGGTGTACTGAAGCGGATTCTGATATCAGTTGATGAATCGACAAAACCAAGTCTTCTTGATTCAAAGCTTTTTTGTTAAAGATGGTTTCTACATGCTGATTTAATTGTGCCACTTCTTCTGCACTGAGTTGTCTGGCCGTCAGAACGACAATGGGTGTGTCATGCCATTTATCATTGTTTTGTAAATGCTCAATAAATTCAAACCCGTCCATTATTGGCATCGTTAAATCCAATAAAATTAAAGTGGGTTTTTTATGTTCAAGATGTTCAAGGGCCACTTTTCCATTTTCAGCTTGGAAAAAACGCCAACCTTGAGCTTTAAGCATATAAGCTAAGCTTTCGCGGAATATTTCATCATCATCAACCACCATGACTAAACAGCTTGAATGATCACCAATATGGTATTTCTCTAAAAGGCTTCCGAGTTGAGCATGTGCAACCGTTTTATCAAGGCAATCTGTTGCCCCCATAGCATAGCCTTTTTGTTTATCTTCTACCATAGAAATCAGAATCACCGGAATATCGGCTATGAGTGAGTCATTTTTGAGGAGAGAGAGTATTTGCCATCCTGCCATGTCCGATTTATGGACATCAAGCACAATGGCATCGGGCCGCAGTTTATAAGTCAATTTGATAGCCTCATCTCTATCCTTAGCCACCGCGACAGCATAACCGAATTGACTGAGTTCTTTTTTAAGGCGCTCACGCACGGTTGCTTCCTCATCAATGACCAGGATAATGCCTTCACCTTTTAAAAAAAAATCGTCTTTTTCCTGTTCAACAATGGATTTGGTTTCTTTTAGTTGTGCAGGCAAAGATATCGTAAAGCAGCTACCTTGTCCAAATTCGCTTTCGACTTGAATACGGCCTCCCATCATTAGGGCAAATTGTTGGGTAATGCTTAGCCCTAACCCAGTGCCGCCGTACCGGCGGGTGGTGGAAGAATCAGCTTGAGTAAAGGGCTTAAACAGTTTTTGAACTTGTTCCTCTGTCATGCCGATACCGTTGTCAGTAACACAAAAGTTGACCCAATCTTCATCACGCTTAATTTCAAGAATAATAATACCCTTTTCTGTAAATTTAGCGGCATTACTGATTAAATTTAAAAGCATCTGGCGTAATTTAGTCATGTCCGTTTGCATTTCCCCTAGCACATCGGGACGTTCTATTTTGATAAGATTCGCTTTCTTTTCCGCCAAGGGTTGAACTGTAGCCATCACGTCGTCAATAAGCATTTCAATATCAAGACGCTCAATAAACAACTCCATTTTACCCGCTTCGATTTTAGACAAATCAAGCACATCATTAATCAGTCCTAATAAATGCTTACCCGCGGCATAAATTTTTTCTAAATCAGGAATGAGATCGTCTTGTCCCGAGTCTTCTGCATCTTCCTGTAGCATTTCACTATAGCCAAGAATAGCATTTAAAGGGGTACGTAGCTCATGACTCATATTCGCCAGAAACTGACTTTTAGCAAGGTTAGCCTTTTCAGCGTCTTCTTTAGCCTCATTGAGAGCCTCTTGTATCTGTTGACGTTCTATAATTTCTTGGTTCAGTGCTTCCTCTACCTGTTGACGTTCTATAATCTCTTGCTTAAGCAACTGATTGGCTTTGATAAATTCCGCCGTGCGTTCTTGCACTTTGTTTTCCAAATCCATTTTATGTTGGCGATCTTGTTCAATAAAACGCAAATAGGTTTTAATTCGAGTGATCAATTGGGGAGGATCGATCGGTTTAGTGAGGTAATCGGCCGCACCAACAGCAAAGCCTCTTTGTTGAAATTCACCCGATTTATAGGCTGCGGTTAAAAAGACAATTGGAATATGTTGATTTTTTTTTCGGGAACTGATGGCTTGTGCCGTTTCAAATCCATCCATGTCAGGCATTTGCACATCCAGAATAATCAAATCAACTCGTTGTGTCATCAAGAGCTTTAAGGCAGCCAGGCCAGAATTGGCTTCTAAAATATTAACCTCAAGATATTCCTTAATCAAAGTATGCAAGGTAAACAGATTGTGTTTATTGTCATCGACAATCAGTATATTGATAGATTCAGTATTTGACATCTCTTTTCAGTTATCAGTTATCCGTTATCAGTTATCCGTTATCCATGATATCTCATGTTGGCTAGGCCAACAGTTTATTCTTCCAAACTATAGTAAGTACTGAAGCACAAATAAACAGGTATTTTACCGCAAAGGTTGCTACCCTATTCTTGAGATAATTTCATTTTTTCGGGTAATCGCACAATAAAGGTTGAACCTTTTCCAAATTCACTTTCGACAGAAATCGTGCCGCCCATCATTTCCGTAAACTGTTTAGTAATCACTAAACCTAATCCGGTGCCACCATGCTTGCGGGTTGAAGAGGAGTCCACTTGGCTAAATAACTGAAATAACTGACTGATTTTTTCAGATTTAATGCCAATCCCCGTATCAGTCACAATGAAATTAAACCATTTATAACCTTGTTCGTTTGTGCTAGTCACTTTTAAGGTAATCAGGCCGTTGTCAGTGAATTTAGCAGCATTACTTAACAGATTTAATAAAATTTGACGCATTTTTGTTGCGTCAATAGACATTTCGCCAAGATCGTCACTGATGCTGGCTTGAAAAGTATTACCTTGTTTATCCATGAGTGGCTGAACAGAGTGTATCATTTCATTAATGACTTGAGAGAGCGCAAAAGTCTCACAATGAAATTCCATCTTGCCCGCTTCAATTTTCGTGATATCCAGCACATCACTAATCAAACTCAGCAGATGTTTAGCAGCTAACCCAATTTTTTCCAAATCAGGCTTCAAATCATCACAACCTAAGTCACTGGCTTCTTCTTCAATCATTTCACTATAGCCAATAATCACGTTCAAGGGCGTTCGCAATTCATGGCTCATATTGGCCAGAAACTGACTTTTTGCCAAATTCACTGATTCTGCCTTCTCTAAAGCCCATCTGATCTTTTCTTCCATCTGCTTGCGCTCAATAATTTCTTGTTGCAGCAATTTATTACTTTCTAACAATTCAGCGGTGCGTTCATTCACTTTACTTTCTAATGCGAGTTCTATCCGATTATGCTGACGTTCTTGTTGAATAAAGCGCAAATAAGTCTGAATTTTGCTAATTAATTGAGGTGTATCAATGGGTTTAGTTAGATAATCTGCTGCCCCAATACCATAACCTTTTTTCTTAAATTCTTCCGACTTATAAGCCGCCGTGAGAAAGACAATGGGAATATGTCGCGTCTTCTTTCGCGACTGAATGATTTTGGCTGTTTCAAAACCATCCATTTCTGGCATTTGCACATCAAGGATAATCAAGTCCACATTTTTTTTCATAAGAATATTTAAAGCGGCTATACCTGATTCCGCATTAAAAACCTTGACATTCTCAATGTATTCATTAATAAGACTATGCAAACTCAATAAATTATTCTGATTATCATCAACAATCAGTATTTTAAGGGCTTCAGTTGTTGTTAACACTTTACACCTTTTTCAGTTATCAGTTATCAGTTCCACTTAAGAAGTTTTTGCGCGCAAAAACTTCTTAAGTGGAAATCAGTTATCAATTCTTTGCCCCAGTTTTTGCGTGGAGTTCATGATGCGAGTGGGTAAATTGAATCATGTCAAATCAATGGGTTATCAAACAAATCATCTTGGTTTATTTTTCATTTTTCATTTATTTGAGTGTTATGTCAATTTAAAGTTGGGCCAAACCTGACAGGTTTTGAAAACCTGTCAGGTTTTTATTTAATTTTTTAATAAATTTTGGCCCAAACCTGACAGGTTTTGAAAACCTGTCAGGTTTTTATTTAATTTTTTAATAAATATTTTGGCCCAAACCTGACAGGTTTTGAAAACCTGTCAGGTTTTTGAAACCTGAGTAATGAGTTGATGAATATGTAATATTAAATCGTCTTGCTCATAAGCGTCTTTTTGAAAAACCGTTTCGACATGCTGATTTAAATGCGCTTGTTCCTCAGCACTGAGATTTTTCGCTGTCAAGACGACAACGGGTGTTGAATGCCATTTATCGTTTTCTTGTAAACGTTTGAGAAATTCAAACCCATTCATCACGGGCATGCTCAAATCAAGTAAAATCAATACCGGTTTTTTATGATCAAGGTGTTCTAAAGCAACTTGTCCATTTTCAGCTTGAAAAACAGGCATGCCCTCGGTTTCGAGGATATTCGTCAGACATTCGCGAAAGATTTCATCATCCTCAACAACCATCACTAAACCGTGTGAATTATCACCAATGTGGTATTTTTCTAAAATTGAGATTAATTGATGACTTACCATGGTTTTGTCAATACACTCGGTTGCCCCCATAGCATAGCCTTTCTGTTTATCCTCTTCTATCGCAATCATAATCACCAGAATATGCGCTAATAACGAATCGTTTTTGATACGAGAGAGTACTTCCCATCCGTTATTATCAGACATACGCACATCAAGTAGAATCGCATCAGGCCGCAGTTTGTAAGCGAGTTTGATCGCGTCATCACCATTCGCTGCAACCGCCACGGCATAGCCTAATTGACTGAGATCATTTTTAAGCAAGTCACGCACACTGGCATCATCATCAATAACCAAGACAATGCCCTCTCCTTTTAACAAGCTTTCGAGTGCAGACTGAGAGGTCAATTTCTTATCTGCTGGTGCGGTTTTCAGGTGTACTGGCAGAGAGAGCATAAAGGTACTACCCACCCCAAATTCGCTTTCGACACAAATGGTACCGCCCATTATTTCTGCAAATTGCTTAGTAATCGCTAAACCTAAGCCTGTGCCCCCGTAGCGGCGAGTGGTGGATGAATCGGCTTGGGTAAAGGCTTTAAACAACTTTTTTTGCTGTTCTTCAGTCATACCAATGCCATTATCCGTCACGCCAAAATTAATCCATTCGCTATCACGATTCACTTCAAAACGAATCACACCTTGTTCAGTAAATTTGGCGGCATTACTGATTAAATTCAAAAGCATCTGGCGCAATTTGCCCCTATCAGTGTGCATGTTGCCTAAGTTCTCATTAAAGACGATTTTTAAGGTATTATTTTTTTTCTCAACCAGTGGTTGAAGGGTATAAACGATTTCATTGAGGGCATCGGTTAGATCGAAAGTTTCAAGATATAAATCCATCTTACCCGCTTCGACTTTAGACAAATCAAGCACATCGTTGATCAATCCCAATAAATTCTTGCCAGAAACATGAATTTTTTTCAAATCTGGAATAAAATCAAGCTGATCTGAGTCTTCCGCTTCTTCCTGTAACATTTCGCTATAACCTAGAATGGCATTCAAAGGGGTACGCAATTCGTGACTCATATTGGCCAAAAATTGACTTTTAGTCTGGTTAGCGGTTTCGGCGACTTGTTGTGCTTCTTCAGCTTGAATTCTAGCGGCTTCTGCTCTCTTTTGCGCTTGTTCCGCTTGTCTTTTAGCTTCTAACAATTCTGCTGTACGTTCCTCAACTCGGTGCTCTAATTCATGACGTGCTTTTAATAGTTCACTCGTGCGTTCGGTGACTTTGCGTTCTAAATTGATTTTCTGCTGACGATCTTGTTCAATAAAGCGTACATAAGACTTAATTCGATTAATTAATTGAGGCGCATCAATGGGTTTCGTCAGATAGTCAGCCGCGCCAATCTCAAAACCTTTTTGCTGAAATTGTTCTGATTTATAAGCTGCGGTTAGAAAGACAATAGGGATATGTTGAATTTTAGGGCGTGATTGGATTATTTTAGCGGTTTCAAAACCATCCATGTTAGGCATTTGCACATCAAGAATAATCAAATCTACCCGTTTTTTGAGCAGGATTTTTAAGGCAGCTTCTCCTGATTGCGCTTGCAAAATGTGAGCATTGATATACTTTTTAATCAAAGTGCGTAAAGTAAAAAGATTATTTTCGTTGTCATCGACAATCAGTACATTAATGAGTTCATTCATATTCAGTTATCAGTTATGTAGGGTGGGGTAACGTGGTTGCCCACCTGTTTATGCTTCTGATGATTTGCAAAGGGTATATTTTGCCACGGAAAAACACGGAAAAACACGGAAAATGATTGTGCCGATAATATCTGAACATTAACAATATGTTGTTCAATTAAAGTTCGCAAAGCCAGAAGATTATTTTTGTTATCATCGACAATGAGTATCTTTATAGATTGAATAGTTGACATATTTTTTTTGTTGTCTCTCAAAAGGGCAACCACAAGGGATTGCCCCTACAGACGTGCAATAACTCACCGATACAACCAAACGCGCATTAGCGAAATCAATTTATGAGTGTCTACGGGTTTACTGAGGTAATCACTGGCCCCGGCCTCTATACATTTCAGTTTATCGCCTTTCATGGCTTTTGCTGTGAGGGCTATAATGGGCAGTTTACGAAATTGCGCTTGTTTTCTGATCTCTTGTATGGCTTCATAGCCGTCCATTTCGGGCATCATGATGTCCATCAAGGCTATCGCTATGTCGGGATGCTCGTTTAATAATTCAATGGCTTCTTTTCCATTGTCGCCGACAATCACTTCCATGTCTTTGCTTTCTAAGAATGTCGTTAGGGCGAAGGTATTGCGCACATCATCGTCAACAATCAGTACCTTTTTGTGGCTTAATATGCCCTCTTTGTTATGTACCTGCTGCAACATTTGCTGTTTCTCTTTCGGTAAGCGTGTTTCCACTTGATGGAGAAACAAGGTGGCTTCATCTAATAAACGTTCTGGTGATCTCACCGATTTGATGGTGAGATTATTCGAGCATTTCTGTAATCTATTTTCTTCCTCAGCTGTCAATTCGCGTTCAGAATAGAGAATGACGGGAAGATGAGACAGCTTGTCTTCATGTTGCAGTTGTTCAATGATTTGGATGCCTGTTTGTTGTTCAACATCAACATCAATAATGAGACAGTCAAATGTGAACAGTTGTAGTTCTTGCTGAGTGCGTACTCGCGTTGCGACAGCGTTGATTTCAACTTCATCACTCCCAACAATGTCCAAAATGTCCAGTTGATGTTGTTCATCATCGACAATCACTAAGACGTTTTTCACCGTTTTGCTCATAAACTCTTCTATAGAATTAAAGGCTTCACCCAGTTCGGCCATGCTGATAGGCTTGAGCAAGTAACCGATGGCCCCCATTTGTTTCGCATCCCTGCCTTGATCTGAAGCGGACATAAAATGCACTGGAATATGCCGGGTGTCGGGATTGTCTTTTAACTTTTCCATGACTGTCCAACCATCCATTTCGGGTAAACCGACATCTAGCACTATGGCATGGGGGTGATACACAGCGGCTAATTGCAAGCCGCTTTTGCCATCGGCTGCGATAAGGCATTTAAACCCTCTTTCGCGTGCCAATTTCATCAGGATAGTGAAGAACTTACGATCATCTTCTATAATTAAAAGGATTTTGTCTTCGGGTTGCAAACTGTCTCTGTCATCAGCAATCGCTATTTTGATCTCAGAGGATTCCGTTGCTTTTGGCGCGTCGTTGCTGCTCAAGATATGATCTGAGGGTGTGTCAAGCTCCCCCATGCATGTTCCCAGATTATCCTGATTTTCTGACGATTTTTCTAATCTTTCAGGTATATAAAGTGTAAACGTACTGCCCTTGCCTTCTTCGCTGTGCAGTTGAAGTTCGCCGCCTAATAAGCGGGCTAATTGGCGTGAAATTGATAAACCAAGCCCTGTGCCGCCGAAACGGCGGCTAGTTGTGCCATCCACTTGTTGGAAAGCTTCAAAGATAACCATTTGTTTATCTTCAGGAATGCCAATACCGGTATCCGATACACTGAATACCAGAAAATGCCCTTTGTGTAAAGGCCCTTCCATTTGAAAAAGGGGCGCTAGGGTTTTTTGGGCTTGGGGGGCTTTTAGGGATTCGATAGTCAGCTTGACTTCTCCCTCACTGGTAAATTTTAAGGCATTGGATAACAGATTGTTGATGATTTGTTGTAGCCGGTGTGCATCGGTGTGTAGTATTTCTGGTACGTCTTCAGCAAGCGTTATCTGGAAGGCTAAGCCTTTTTTATCCGCCACGGGGCGAAATTTGTATTCAATCGCTTCCACCAATTCTACCAGTGCCCAGTCTTCTGGATTGACTTCAATTTTGCCGGCTTCCACTTTGGATAAATCCAGAATTTCGTTGATCAGCGTCAGCAAGTCTGAACCTGCACTCTGAATGGTTTGGGCGTATTCCACTTCTTGTTCAGTCAAGTTGCCTTCCGTATTCTCACTTAACATCTGGGCCAGAATGAGCAGACTGTTTAAAGGGGTGCGTAATTCATGGGACATATTGGCGAGAAATTCGGATTTATATTTGCTGGCCAATTCTAATTCATGGGCCTTTTTTTCAATCGCTAATTTGGCAGATTCCATATCGGCTTTGGTTTCTTCTAAGGCCTGATTTTTATCTCGGATATCCTCTTTTTGCCGTTCTAATTCTCTGGTGCGCTCTTCAAGTTCTTCATTGGTTTGACGCAGCTCTTCTTGTTGGGTTTGCAATTCTTCAGATTGCGTTTGCAATTCTTCAGTTTGTCTGCGGCTTTGTTGCAATAGCACTTGCATACGAGTTCGTGATTCGGCGGTGTTGATTGCGATCCCTATGCTGGGCATGATTTGATTCAGGAAGTCTTGTTGAATCTCTGTGATGTTTTTGAAAGCGGCCAGTTCAATCACGCCTTTCAGTGTGTCTTCATACATAAACGGTTGTAGCAGTACATGATGGGGTAAGGCTTGCCCTAAACCGGATTGGATGCGAAGATAATAATTGTCGGGTACTTTCGTCATCAAAATGGGTTTCTGCTCTAAAGCCGATTGTCCAACCATGCCTTCGCCAATCTGAAAATCAGTGCTCACGCCTTTGCGGTAATTATAGGCATAACTGGCGATCAGTTTCAGGCGCGGTTTTTGATCCTTTTTGAGTTCTTCAAGACGATAAAATAGGCCAACTGGCATGTCTAAATAAGTGGCCAGAAAAGTAATGATGTTTTTGGCCAATTGAATAATCTCTTGCTCACCACTGATCTGTTCACTTAATTGCGTTTGCCCCGTTTTCAGCCAATCTTGAATTTGATTTTGGGTGGTGGCATCCGCCATTTTGACTGAGGCCGTTTCTAGGGCATGTTTGATTTGGAGAAAATCGCCTCGATATTCGGCCTGAGCCATGACACGCTGTTCACCTTCGGCCAATCCTTGAGAAACTTGAACTATATCTTCAATCACTTGTCGTAGATCAGATAAGGCATTTTCTAAGGCTTGTTTGACTTGAACGAAATCGCCTTTGTATTCCACTTGGGGTGTGACGCGCAAGTCGCCTTTGGCTAAGCCTTGAGAGACTTGGATTATATCTTCAACCACTTGACGTTGATCGGGCAATGCGATTTCCAAGGCTTCTTTAATTTGTGTAAAGTCGCCTTGATAGGTGGCTTTGGGCATAATGCGGAGGTTGCCTTTGGCTAAGCCTTGAGACACTTGAACTATATCATCAATGACGGTTTTAAAGGCTTTGGCGACGGCATAAAAGGCTTGCCCAATATCTCCCATTTCATCCCGATAGGCGATGACTTTATCGATTTCAGTTCGGTTGGTGACGGTTGAGGTGATTTCACCGGCGACGATTTGATTCGCAATGGTATTAATAATCTGTACTGATTTGGCAATCCCGATGGAAATAAATAAAGCCACAGCAATACTGAGGATGATGACGGCGATTAAAGCCATAATGGTTGTCGCAAACAGCCTGGTTCGCGTCGCTTGGGCACTGTCATACATGCCCTTGGCTTTATTGGCCGCGTCGTTTTTTAAGGCTTCCATTTTCCGATCAAGTAAGGCGACATGTTCAGCCCCTTTGCTTTTACTCATCGCAGCAGCTTTATCCCTTTGCCCACTTTTCATGAAAGCAATGACTTCTTCACGAATGGGTGCCCAATTTTGAAAAATGTGATGCGTTTCAGCAACTAAGGCCTCCCCCTCATCGCCAAGAATCCATTTTTGAACAATAGCAAATTGCTGATAAACCTCTTGTTCATATTGGTTGACTTGTAAATGTGCCGTTTCGATATCCTCAGCGTTTGCAGCAAGGGCGACATCCTTCATGCTACGGTGCATTTTGATAATGCTAGTGTTAGCGGTTAGTACAGCACGAGTGACTTGCAAGGGATGGTTGTAAATCTTTGTGGTTAAATCGGCCAATACGTCCATTTGGAAGAGGCCGTAGATATTGACGGTGCTGCTAAAGAGTAATATGAAGGCAAAAGCCAATAGTAATTTAGTACGGATTTTTAGTTTCATGGTGTTCATGCGTTCAATGTGTTGAGTATAGCTGACTGATAGAGTACAACGAAACGAAGTAAGCGTAGCTAATGACGGGGATAAACGAATTTAATTTCACGATGTAGAGACGCTATGCAGAGACGCGAGCATCGCGTCTCTACGATATGATGCCAATTATCACGATGTAGAGACGCGATGCTCGCGTCTCTATGATTGATATGATGCCATAATATTATTTGTATTCTATCACTACCTCTTTAATAACTGATAACTGATAATTGCTAATTGAAAAGAGGTTAAACATGAGTACAGCGAATTTTAGTACAGCTAATTACGGGGATAAACGAATTAAGAGCGAAGGCTTGGAGTGCAAAATTTATTTTGCTTCTTTTTTCGTTCCAAATTTATTTTGCATTCGCTGGAGTGTTGGAACGTAAAAACAAAATCGCAAACTAAAGTTGGAACGTAAAAACAGCAAACTAAAGTTGGAACGTAAAAGATTTTAAAATATTTATAAAAAGAGGAGATGCCGTGACTTTATGCACTGCATTTATCGCTTTGAGTAAATCTTCTTGGGATTCGCTGGGGGCACGATTCATCGCGTCTTTCAAATGAGCAAGCGCCACTGTGCGTGCAATCTCATCTGTATTGTCTACCTCAGTGTTAGGTTCTAAAACCAGAATGTCTTCATAGATCATCATGCCAAATTTATTGCGAAAATGTCTTTCATTTTGATGAATGAGATTGAAAATGCCCGTTTTTTGACACAAGTCTTTAATGATCTCACCATTATAAAACGGTGTTTTTTTTAATGAAAATACCACTAAATGTAGGTTGGAGTGAGCTTGCGAACTCCAACACTTAATACAGCGGATCAGGGGATTGAGCTTCTTTCTGAGAGGGCCTGTTTCCATTCATCGAGTAGAGACGCGATCGCGAAGCGTCTCTGTTTCGCGTCTCTGCGATCCCATCAAAACACCCCACAATCAATCCGTTCATTCCCCTGATCCGTTGTACTGATACTAATAATTGCTAATTGAAAAGATGTTAGTACAGCTAATTACGGGGATAAACGAATTGAATTGTGCTAATTTTACTGTTTTACTGCGCTTAACTCTTAATTCGTTTATCCTAGTAATTAGTTGTACTATTGTAATTAGTTGTACTATTGTAATTAGTTGTACTATTGTAATTAGTTGTACTATTGTAATTAGTTGTACTATTGTAATTCGCTGTACTAACTACTGATAATTGATAATTGAAAAGAGCTTAGTACAGCGGATCAGGGGATTAAACGGATTGATGAGTGGGCCGTTTCCATTCATCGCGTAGAGACGCGATCGCGAAGCGTCTCTGTTTCGCGTCTCTGCGATCCCATCAAAACACCCCACAATCAATCCGTTCATTCCCCTGATCCGTTGTACTGATACTAATAATTGCTAATTGAAAAGATGTCAAACAAAACCCCTGAACAACGTGCCGAAGAAATTGTCAACACCCATTTTGACAACCGCCTCACTGCGGAAGAACACGCCATCGCCGTCAAAATCCCCAAAGAAATCTTTTATTCCCCCGAAGCCGAAGCCCTCTCCTTCGAGACTTGGCGTGAACAGATCACCCAATTTGATCAAGACTTACAAACCCGTTTAAGCCAAGCCGATACACCCGAACAACGTGCTACTTTGCGCTTTGGATATCTGTTTTTACAACAAATAGCTGATGAGGCTGCCGGTGAAATTTTCGGCAAACCACGAGAAGGCTTGATTTATTTAGAACACGGTATCAAACACGCACAGGCTTTTTTAAAAAAGGGCGAAACGGCCAGTGTGGTGCGTGAGCAGGTGCTGAGCCTGTACTCCAATGCGGGGGTAGCCTGGGGAAAACAGGGACAAGTCGATAAAGAAATTGACACTTACCAACAAGGCCTAAAACACGCAGAGGCTTTTTTTTAAAAGAGGGCGAAACGGCCAGTGGGGTGCGTGAGCAGATGCTGAAGCTGTACGACAATCACCTTACTGCTTTAGACAACACCGGTAAAATTTCTGCGGTTTTCCCCTATCTACCTTTAACAGCTTATCTACTATGGCAAGTAGCGAGCCAGTCAGCACCAGAAGAGTGGCAAATTGTACTTAATAACCTCAAAAATCGCTTTCCCCATATCCTCTTCCCCGATCACCTCACCACCTATTTCCAAGACTTTCTCCATCACTTACTCACGCAGTGGCATGATCCTGAACGCGGACATCGGCATTTAACACCAATCGCTTTAGATAATCAGGTACGCGATCCAACTGAGATTTTGCTGCGTTTCTCTGAAGGCCTTTATATCTTAGACGAAGCGGCTGAACGACATAAATTACATCACGCTTATTCAACATTAGCACTGGTCGATAATCCTAAATATCATAAACAGTGGCAAGAGAAAATTGGGCAACCTTTGGCATTATTAGCGCAACGCCTGAACTCACAATGGGCTGCCTGTTTTCCTCAGATACCCTTACCTTTGCCGCTTAATAGCTCTTGTCTTTTACAGTGTCAACAACAGCTTGATGCCTTGCCTTGGTATCGCGCTTGGTTTGCTCGCCAATCCTTGCGATCAACTTTAGCCGAGGTACAACAGCTATTGAACCAAGATATGAAACTGAAAATGAATAAGCAATGGCGGTGGTATCAAAGGGTTCATGAAGCCTCTGCGGCCCAGACGAATTGGTTGAAAGCGGTTTTGTTGAAACGGGCACCCTTGCCTGCCGGTTTAACCGATCCGGCCACGATTGTGTTGGGGGTGTTGTTTGTTTCTGGGCCTGATTTGCAAAACGCGCTGCTTGAGAAGCACTGGTTTGAAGACGCACATACCGACGCGCATACCTCGGCTTATAAAATCATTTCTTGCCCGAATCTGCCCTTGTTGGAAAATGTTCAAAAACTGAATGACGCTTTAACCCGTAGCCAGTTATTGGCTTGGGCAGCCGATAGTGAAAACAGTCGGTTAGGGGATTGGTGGCAGAGCCAAAGCTTGAAATGTACGGCATTACTCATTTCAGAAGCCAGTCTTCAACAACACAGCAAGACGTTACGCGAAGCCTTGAAGGCTTGGCTAGACGGTGATCACACCACCATCATTCATTATTTACAGGCCGCTTGGCAAGCGGCGCAACAAGACGCTCAACCCTTAGCGATTTTTTTTAACCGCTTTAGAAAACAAAGACTTATCGACTCCCTTTGATCGGATACTCTATCAAGGCTATTCCACAGTGGAGGCGCAGCAAACAGCCCTGAAAGCGATGATTTGTGGGACTGGACAGGAAACTTTGAGACAGGGGATTGGGGCCTGGTTAGAACAACAAGGGCCTATTCAGGTTGATGACGTGTCTGTTGTGATCACCCATCTGAAACGTCGTTTTGAATGTGTCTTAAAAGTTTATCCTACCACTTGGCCGCAGAGTCATTGGGGTGAACAAGTGAATGCTTGGGCCCAGGTTTGGTTAGAAGAGATTTTAAACGCACAATCGCCTGATATCGCACAACTCTGGGCCCTATTAGAACGCTCCCGCATCGCTTTCACTGCTTTAACCACCAGCCTGAATCTGGATAGCTGGCGAGAACAAGTGGGTGAGCAATTGAAAGCGGCCTTTAAAAACACATTCAGCCTCTTGACACAAGGCCCGCCACCGCCTGACAGCCCTTGGCCGCCGTTCGTCACTTGGTTAAAGGCTTTGGATGAGTTGATACCCGTGCCGCCGAGTATTGCAGAGTGTCAAGCACGCTTAGCGGCAAAATCGGGCGCATTGGTTCAACCGTTTTTTGATCCCGTGCAAGCGCGTCTGCGCGTTTTATGGTTAGATCAACACGGATTGAGTTTGCGAGATTTACCCGATGGCTGTGCCGAACAGGATTTATGGATGCGGGATCGAGAAGACGGTGTGATAGCACAATGGACACGCGGTTTAGAACAGCTCAGATCGACTAATGCCGTCAGAGGCGACATCGTACCGATACCGGATTGGGCAAGCGTGATCACGTCAGAACCCCTGATCCGATTCGCCGAGTGTTTAAACGAGTGGGCAAACGGGTTAGCACAACTCATCGTGATTTTTCCCGCGCCGTTAGGGCAATTACCTTGGGAAGCGTTAGCCCCTTTGGAAAACCGATTAGTACGAGAAGTGAGTGTGAGACATTGGTTGGGCAGCGAAACGGTGGCCGCTATCTGCGACACTTGGGTATTCAACGATCCCAGTGGCGAAGCGCAATGTATGCTCAAAGAAGGGGAATGGGTAGCGAAACAGTTTAATACAGGGGATGTGGATCAGAGCGGGTTATCGATCTTTAAAGCGTTGCAGCATCTCAATCAGCACCGTCATCTGCATTTATTGACACATGGCTTTTTTAATCGTTTTGATCCCATGAGCCGTTTTTTAACGTTAAATGATAAAGCGGGTTATCGTTGGCCGTTATGGACAATGGGCGCGATTCGCACCTCAGCGGATTTAATCGTGTTATCGGCCTGTGAATCGAATTTGAATGGACAAGATACGGCAGGGTTATTGACACCGATAGGGATAGGGCCGAGTTTAGCCGCCGCCGGCGCCAAGACAGTGGTGGGCACATTATGGCCGTGTGATGGTGTCGCCGCGTTTTGTTTCAGTTATTATTTTTATACGATATCGGCCAATGAACCCGATTTAGCTTGGCATCAAGTCGCCGCCAAAGCCCGTCGTACATTGCGAGAGATGACGACAACGGATTTTGAAAGGATAGCGAAGAATATGGGATTGAGATTGGAAGGGAAAGAGATGGATGAATGTGATATGGCAGCGGATTATCATAATCGGATGGCTTGTGTTGAGGAAAATAAGCCGTTTGAGGATTATGTTTATTGGGCGGGGTTTACGGTGTTGGGGGGATAGTACAACGGATCAGGGGAGTGAACGGATTGATGCAATGCTACCCATAAACTAATCCGTTTATACCGTAAATCCGCTGTACTCATCATTCAGGATAGAACGCAGATGACGCTGATTGTCATGACGGCGCTGATAGTACAGCGGATTTACGGAATAAACGGATTGACTCAAGGCTACCCTTGCACCAATCCGTTCATTCCCCTGATCCGCTGTACTCCTCATTCATTATTTATCTTCAAGCCCTTGCTTAAAGGTTTTGAGGGAGTCGCCTAAAATGGCGAGACTGATAACGTTGGTGCCGTAGCGATCAAACAAGCGATAGTTGTAAATGAACATACGCTTAGCAAAGTCGTCGTCTTTTTGGGCTTGTATTTCAATATGGATGTAAAGTACCACGCTATCGCCCTCTTTGAGCCACACTTTGACTAATTTATCTGCCAAGCGTTTTTTCATTGCGGCATCTCTGACGACTTTTTGGAGTTCTTTGTCCATATATTATATATGATGGGAAGCTGTTTTGTCAAGAAATAAACGCAAAAGGCGCAAAAGGCGCAAAAGGCGCTAAAGACGCTATTTATCAATCCAGAAAAATTTGGCATCCTCCTTGCGTCTTTTGCGTTAAATGTTTTAAAAATGAGTAAAAACCAAAAACCAACCGTCGAGGATCATCTTTCTCTGGAGCCGAACGGCGAAACAACCGTTTATCGGTATCAATAGGAATCCCAAAATCATGGAGCTTACCAAACGCCAATAATGGTTCTTGTCGATATTTGTAAAAGACGCTCGATATTTATTCCGCATCCGGATTGACAGCTTTAATATCCTTATGTGGCACAAATAAACCACACCCCATTTTTCGGCCTTCACCTAAACCCTGTTGTTGTAAGGTAATCGAATCTTGAGGTTTGAGATCGGCTATCATTAAACTGCGTGTCAATAGGGGCCCGTCTGGCATGACAAACTGGTGAGTGAGGCCGCATAACGCTTTACGACATTCAATTCCGATTTGTTGTAATTGGGCAACGACATGATTTAAAAAACTATCTTCATCAAGTGAAGGCGGGGCGATGAGATGCCGCGCAAATAAAACGGGCATACGAATCAACGGTTTGGATTTCGCAGCGCCTACCTTTATTGAGTAGCCGGCAATATCTAAGCTCATACCTTTGAGTGCTTCAGCATCGGCGATGCGGTGTTGAGGTAAACGCAATATCAATTTGGTACGGCGCGACAAATATAACAAGTCATCTTGCTCTTCTGGGCGATTCCAACCATTACCTGATTCTGCACCATGAATCAAATGCAATCCGGCTTCTGGTTCCTGCTCAAACCAAGGTAAGGCTTGTGCAATCGCTTGAGATAAAGCATAAGCATGATCGACTGGTAAACAACGACAATTTATATCAAAGGCCATATCCATAATGTGATTATGAACGACAGCCTGTTTAGGAGACTCTTCTTCTTGCCACAACATATCAGTTATCAGTTATCAGTTGTAGGGTGGGTAACGGGTTTTTGTTGCCCACCAAATCAATATAAAAAGTTTAAGTTATGCCCATCTGCAGTATATCAACAATCATTTAATCCGCCCGTAGAGGCAATCCCTTTTGGTTGCCCTTTAATTTCGCCCGTAGGGGCAATCCCTTGTGGTTGCCCGACTTTCAATAAAAAGCGGCCTCTAAACGATCTTCCCAATCTCCTGGTGTGTCTGGAAAATTCGGGCGCACATCCATACGAAAAAAACGCTCTCTTTTTTCTTGAGCCTCTTGTTTGACGAGTTCAACTAATTCCTCAAAATTTTGCAGCTCATGATGCTGGATCAGTATTTCGCTTAAATGTAACATTTATTCAATCCTTTGTAATTAATGGTTAATGGTTAATGGTTAATGGTTAATCAGCGTTAAACGCCTGCAACGCTTGAAACGCCTGCAACGCCTAAACGCCTTTTTGATGATTGATTTTTTCGATACCTTTACCCATTATTTGACGCTAAAAACTTGTTTAAGATTGTTTAAACAAGTAAAATGCCCGCGCTTTGTCAATAAATAGACAACACCTTTATTTTTGACAGCAGAGCGCAAGATTCCCATCTGTGAAGCTGAAAATAAAACCGTGTTGATTTTTGGTTTATTTTTTCCTTATTATCCGTTTTTTACGAAAACCGTCTCGCTTTGTCAAGACTTGAGCGTTTTAATTAACGCACAATTTTTTATTTTCAAGGAGAAAAGAGGGCTCATAAAACTCAGAAAGATAAAGAAATCATGCTCTTAACTGATAATATACCCTTTGATTATGCTGCTAAACTGTGTTTTATTGTGACAGCTAATCATCTTGTTGATATTCTTATCACAAATGAACACCTAGAGCAGCTAGTCGATAAGCTCCAAGCATTCAAACAACAAGTCAGCACTGAATAAAAGTTGCGGCTAACCTCTTTCCCCTAGCTCGTTTGATTTTAGGGGGAAATTGAACTGATTTTTTATCTCCTACCTAAAACGATTAAGAATTTCCTATGAGTGACTCGCCTTTAGAAAACATGCCCTTTGATAGTCCCCTTCAACCGGTCAAACTCTCATTACAAGATACTATCCAATTTCGTTGTCATAAAGACATTGCTTGTTTTAATGAATGTTGTAAGCGTATTGATATTTTACTGACACCTTATGACATTTTACGCCTCACTAAACGCCTTGAACTGACGTCTAATGAATTTTTAGCACAATACACTGTCCCTTATGAAATAGACGCAGATGGGATGCCGGGGGTCAAGATTCGTACTGCTGATGATAATCTTGCTTGTCCGTTTCTCAGTGAAGAGGGCTGTAGTGTCTATGAAGATCGCCCAACCGTTTGTCGCTATTATGCACTAGGCTTAATGGCGATGCGTAAACAGGATTCGCCTACCGATGAACAGGCTTATTTTTTAATCAAGGAAGAACATTGTCTTGGTCATAATGAACCCCATACCTTGATGGTTGAGCAATTCCGTCAAGAGCAAGGTGTCGATCTCTATGACGATATTAACCATGAATGGCGACAGATTATTTTGAAAAAACGCTCTGCGGGTGCTGCTATAGGTAAGCCTTCGCCCCGTAGTTTTCAATTCTTTTTTATGGTCAGTTATAACCTTGATAGTTTCAGAGGATTTATACAAAGTGATGGATTTTCTGACGTTTACGATTTAACTACCGGAGAAATTGAAGAACTGAAAACAGATGATCTGGCTTTATTAAAATTTGGTTTTAAGTTGATCAAACAAGTGCTGTTTGGAGAAATGACGATTCCCGTTAAGGGGGATGCGATGCAAAAACGGGCACATAAGCGGCGCGAAGAGATCAAGGCTGATCCTGATGATCCCAATAAGGATTACGAGGGGCCGGAATTAATCTGATTGATAACCGTCAATAGAACGCTGATTTAACGGATTATCCTGATTGACGTAGATTAATCAGCCTTATATTAAAATGAACAGTGTTAATCAGTTTGATCAGGACAATCAGCGTTCTATCTTTTAATCAAAAATGACAAGAAGGTTCGAGGCTATTAAATGACTTCAAAAAATTTAACAACAACCATCTTACTCGCCATGCTTTTCGGCGGGATTTTAGGTGGCATACTCAATCTCTTTTTCATGGAAATCAGCTTTGTCAAAGATTTTCTGGTTGGCGACGTTTTCCATGTGATTGGAAAAATCTTTATCAACTTGTTAAAAATGCTCGTTGTACCGTTGGTTTTTGTTTCATTGGTTTGTGGTGTCGCGGCCTTGGGCGATATTAAAAAGTTAGGCCGCTTAGGCGGGAAGGCTTTATTGTTTTACTTGGGCACAACAGCACTCGCTATCACCCTTGCACTGAGCTTAGCGATAATCGTTGCACCTGGAGAAGGCTTTAATCTGTCTTCCACAACGGCTCAAGAATTTACAGCAAAGGAAAGTCCTTCAATTGCTGAAACCATTATTAATCTGATTCCCAATAATCCGATTGAAGCGATGGCAGAAGGGCAAATGTTGCCACTTATCGTCTTTTCCATATTGTTTGGTATTGCGATTGTCATGGCCGGTGAATCCGGTAAACGCATTGAACAGCAATTTAATGACTATAACGCGATTATCATGCAAATTGTGATGATTGTGATCATGTTTGCGCCAATTGGTGTGTTTTGTTTAATCGCGAAAACATTTGCTTTACAAGGATTTGAAGTCTTTAAACCCTTGATGAGCTATTTTATGGTAGTTGTTGCCGCTTTGCTCATCCATGCTTTGGTGAGCTACTCTGTTTTGATCAAACTCCTGTCAGGCTTGAATGTCTGGAGATTTTTTAAAAAAATGCGAGGCGTACAAATTTTTGCCTTCAGTACCGCCAGCAGTAATGCCACTATTCCGATCAATATTGAAAATGCCGAAAACAAACTGGGGGTTGATAATTCAGTGGCCTCGTTTACGATTCCTTTAGGCGCAACGATTAACATGGACGGCACCGCGATTATGCAAGGGGTTGCGACGGTGTTTATTGCTAACGTGTACGGTATTGATTTAGGTTTAGCCGATTATCTCCTCGTGATTTTGACAGCCACGCTTGCATCAGTGGGCACAGCCGGTGTACCTGGTGTTGGATTGATCATGTTGGCAATGGTACTCAATCAAGTTGGCTTACCCGTTGAAGGAATTGCTTTGATTATTGGCGTAGATCGGCTTTTAGATATGATGCGTACTGCGGTTAACGTCACTGGTGATGCTGCGGCAACCGTGATCATTGCTAAGAGTGAAGGTAATTTAGATCAGAAAATCTATAATAATTAATTAAAATCCTTCTGGGTGCGTTTCGATTTTCCTGCTAGAATAACCCTAAGTACTGAACCACAAATAAACAGGTATTTTACCGCAAAGAGACGCTTCGCGATCGCGAAGCGTCTCTAATTACAAATAAACATTGCTTCTATTAAAATACCTGAAAATTTTTGGCGAAAGTACTTATTTTTTGCGTGACATATCAGCGTTCTATAGTTTGTCAGATAGATAAATAGGTTGGCCTTGAACAGACTGGATATCAAGGTTTTGATAACGGTTAACGGTTAACCGATAACTGAAAAAGAGAGTTGGAGAAAAAACGCATGGCATTTACAGATTTTAAATCTCCTGCTGAAGTCCAAACAGCGTATCAGATTACGGCTTGTGAGGAACATTTTCTTGACATCATGCCTAAAGCCCCTTCCGAGAGATTTCTTGATAACTTCAAATTTACAACGGCCTATTTTGATGTGTTTAGCTCAGAAGCCTCTCGATGTGAAAATGTGATTTATCCGCTTCTTTTAGAAGCCTCTCGGCACATTGTCAGTGACTATTCCCTGTGGAGTCATAAATCCATTGTGGCTGATGCAACATTATCAGGCACACCTGATTATATCATTGCCAGTCGATCAAAGCTTGGTAAAAACGTATTTGGACTGCCACTGGTATTAGTTGTTGAAGCAAAGCAAAATGATTTCACTAAAGGCTGGGGACAATGTTTAGCTGAACTCGTTGCCGCTCAAAAATTGAACGAACAGGCCGACTATCCAATCTATGGTATTGTGACTGACGGAGAACTCTGGCAATTTGGGAAATTGCATGAGACTCAATTTACGCAAGAAGTCACACGATCAACGATTGATGACATAGAAAAAGTGTTTGGAAGCCTTTATGCCGTTATACAGCTTGTCATAAAAGGGGCAAGTTCGTGCAAATTCAAATAAAACAAATCGCCTCATTTTGCGCTGATGCGAAAAAAACCACACTGCTTAGGCGTTAGGCATACAAAATAATGAAGACACATTACACTTTAAAAGAGCAATGGGAATTTGTCAAACCCATTTGGCGCATAATGCTCGCTGCACTTTTAGTGCAGTTAATTGCCGGTTTTTCTGCAATTGTTATTGGTAGATATGGTCATCCCCTTATAGATTTTTGGTTTGGTGGCGCAGTATCCACTTTTCCAGGCTTTATTTTGGGGCTTTTATGGCAGACTTATTCTAGTAAAGAAACAATTAAAAATAATTTATTAGCTATTGGCTTTATTGGAGCGGGCTGTTTAATACTCACATCAGCGGCATTTTTTATGCCGTTAGAGCAATTTTCATTGGCACTACAAAGAATAACATTATTTTAAATAGGCGCATTCCCGCAGCACGGTAATTTGAAAAATCAGTTAAAGGGCGCATTTCTAAAAAAAGGTCATATCAATAAATCTTGACGGCGAGATTGGAGTATATGTTATTTTGCTTTGATAATTTTCGTTCCAAATTTATTTTCGCGAAGGTGCAAATTTTCCGCAAAGCACGGTGTTAAATTCACAAAATGATTAGAAATGCCACAACAGAAGATGCTCAAAGCATACATGAATTACACACGAGATCGGTGCGATCACTCTGCAAAGAGCATTACTCTGAAGAACAAATTACAGCTTGGCTAACAGGAAGAACGCCAGAAGGGTATAGAGGAATTGCCCGTAATGAAATGTTTGTTTTTGAAGATGATGAGGGGATTAAAGGATTTGGTCATGCCATAGCGGGTGAAATTTTAGCCATTTTCGTAGACCCAGACTCTATCAATCAAGGCATTGGAACTGACATTTTAAAACATGCCATTAAGCTTGCGACAACAGATCAAACCGGTTTGGTAAAATTAAAATCCACATTGAATGCTTCGGGTTTTTATAGTCACTTTGGATTCAAAGTCGTCGGTAAAGGAGCAGATCAAAATGGGCCTTATCTCATCATGGAAAAGAAATTTAACTAGGCAAATGTAGCGGATGCCTACCAGTGCGGCTGATTTTTACAAAAAATTTACAAAAAATGGCTAAATTTCAAAGATCATAAAAACAAATTATAGGGTTATTCTACTACAAATAGTTGGGCAATTGATTTATTTTATTTAACTGATGTTACGCACTCAACTTCTGTGTCTATTCAAACACTTAAAATTAATTTCGATTTTAATTTTTAAATTATTTTTTTGAATCAATAAGTTATGAATTAAAATCAGCGCTGTAGAGACGCGATGCTCGCGTCTCCTGCCTCGCGTTTCTGGCATTGAGACGCGATGCTCGCGTCTCCTGCCTCGCGTTTCTGGCATTGAGACGCGAGGCATCGCGTCTCTACAGCGCTGATTAACTTTTGGGCCAGTTTTTTATCAAAAAAAGAATCTGGGTGCGTAACATCAGTTATTTAAGCAACTTTAACTCAGAAACAGAATCAATTTTAAGCTAAACAACATGATAGGAAATTGATATGTCTTATGGAAAATTTGAAACGATAGAACAGGTTTCAGACACATTTGATATTGAGATAACAAGAAGCGCATTCATAAACCAAGAAAAAATAGAGGTTGATGATATCGTACTGACAATGATGGGTAGGAGATTGTTAGAAGATGCAAACTTTGTTAATGAACAGGCGATATGCCAACATATCATCACCCCTATATTGGATATAGTGTCCGATAACCATGAATCATTAAAAGTATGGTGTCAGGTAACCTACACTGTAGATAAAGATAGGGGTTTATATGGAGAACCTGATTACATGATAGCCCCTTACGCAAAAAATGGTGGCATGTCAACACCACCTCTCTGTATAATAACGGAAGCCAAACAAGAAGATTGGAAGAAAGGGTGGGCGCAAGCGTTAGCTGAAATGTACGCGGCTTCTACTCAAGGTGCAAGCATTTGTTATGGTGTTGTCACTACAGGAGACTTTTGGCAGTTTAGTCGATTGGATGCGGGTAAAATATTTACCAGAGATCCAATCAAACTCTCTGCCATAGAGAACTTACAAAAAGTTCTCAATACCTTAAATTGGCTGTTTAAGAAAGCAAGCGAGCAAGTACAATCAACCTCTAAATAAGTAAATAACATAAAAGCATAACAATGCGCTGAAGCCGTGTAGGGTAGGCAACGCGTTTTGCCCCCCATTCATCTTGTATAACATTTGTGAATAATTTTCTTAACTACTTGGTTAGTATAATGAATTCTAGGAGAATGGTGATATGTCGTATGGTGATTTTAAAACAATTGATGAGGTTGTTGACAAATTTAGTATTCAGGTGATATCCAAACCCTTTATAGAAAGGTTAGCCATTGAAATAGAGGATTATCCGTTTTCAAAGATTGAAAGAAAGCTACAAGATGAAATGAGTTTTGTTAATGAGGTGACAATATGTGAAGATATTATCAAGCCTATTTTGGACTTAGTCGCAGAAAAATACAGCACTCTTTTTGTCTGGTCGCATGTATCCTACAATGTAGAACCAAATGAAGGATTAAAAGGTGAACCAGATTATTTAATCGCACCGAAGATAAAATACAGAAGCATGGCATTGCCTCCTCTCTGTGTCATTGAAGCTTCACCTGAGAAATTTGATGAAGGTTGGGCGCAAGCACTAGCTGAAATGGTAGCTGCCTCTAAGCAAGGTGTAAAAGTTTGTTATGCTTCTGTGACTACAGGTGATATTTGGATGTTTGGTCAACTGGAAAGCGGTCAGTTTTTCACCAGAGACTCTAGAAAAATATCAGCGACTACAGATTTGCAATGGGTGTTTGATACCTTAAATTGGATGTTTAGTAAAGCAAATGAACAGGTATAGTTAAGTGGTATTGACCCAAAGTATTTTACACAAGAACATCCCGTGTGTACAGAACAAAAAATGTACTTTGCGGGTTGGAGTGCCTGTTATTTTGCTGTAGTGCCTTGTTTAATGTTTAATATCAGTCGCTAATGCTATGATATTAGAGACCTTTAAATAGGAACACTTTACACAAGGGCAACCACGAGGGATTGCCCCTACAGACAATTTGTCCTTTATGAACTATAGTTTATCAGATAAATCTATTCACTTTGGACATTAATACCAAGGTATAACTGATAACTGATAACTGATAACTGATAACTGAAAATGAACATTCTCGGCATTTCAGCCTATTACCACGACAGTGCCGCTGCCTTGATTCGCTCTGGCGAGATTATCGCGGCAGCACAAGAAGAGCGTTTTACGCGCAAAAAACATGATCCTGGCTTTCCGACACTAGCCATTCGTTCTTGTTTAGATATCGGGCAAATTTCTTTGCAGGATGTCGATTATATTGTGTTTTACGATAAACCCTTCGTCAAATTTGAGCGGCTTTTAGAAACGTATTTAGGCTTTGCGCCTAAAGGATTTCGCTCTTTTGTGCAAGCGATGCCTATTTGGCTGAAAGAAAAATTGTACCTTAAAAGTTTGCTCAAAAAAGAGTTTGTTGCATTAGGGGCCTCTCAATCACAATTGCCCCCTTTATTGTTTACAGAACATCATCAAGCCCATGCCGCTTCGGCTTTTTTTCCGAGTCCTTTTCAAAAAGCGGCTGTCTTATGTCTTGATGGTGTAGGAGAATGGGCTACCACTTCGGTATGGTTAGGGGATGGTAATCAATTGAGTCCCCAATGGGAAATTGATTTTCCACATTCATTAGGTTTGTTATATTCGGCGTTTACTTATTTTACCGGATTTAAAGTCAATTCTGGTGAATATAAACTTATGGGCTTGGCCCCTTATGGGGAGCCGAAATATGTTCAGACTATTTTGGATAACTTGATTGATCTGAAAGAGGATGGCACTTTTCAGTTAAACATGCGTTATTTCAACTATGCGGTTGGATTAACCATGACAAATCGTGAATTTGATAAACTGTTTGATGGGCCGCCGCGTCCACGCGAAGGCAGGTTAACGCAGCGCGAGATGGATATTGCCCGTTCTATTCAAGCGGTAACGGAAGAAGTGGTGCTACGCTTGTCACGGACAGTGCATAAAGAGTTAGCGGTAGATTATTTCTGTTTAGCCGGTGGTGTCGCCCTGAATTGCGTGGCTAATGGGCGTATTTTAAGAGAAAATTTGTTTAAAGCGATTTGGATTCAACCCGCTGCGGGCGATGCGGGCGGTGCGTTAGGGGCGGCTTTCAGTGTTTGGCATGAGTATCTTGATAAACCCAGAACCCAAAACACCTCTAACCCGTCTTTGAAAAAGGAAGAGAGGGCTCTGGCCGATAGTATGCAAGGTGCTTATTTAGGCCCTCAGTCTTCAGAGACAGAGATTCGTACTTATTTGGAGGGTATCAATGCCCCTTATGAGTATTTGCCTGACGAGGAACTGTTGCCAAAACTTGCCCTGATTTTAGCTGATGAAAATGTGATCGGCTGGTTTCAAGGCCGCATGGAATTTGGGCCGCGTGCTTTGGGAGGCCGTTCTATTCTGGGTGATCCACGTAGCACAAAAATGCAATCTGTGATGAATCGGAAGATTAAATACCGCGAATCTTTTCGCCCCTTTGCGCCCTCTGTATTACATGATCGCGTCAGCGATTATTTTGAGCTGGATTGTGCGAGTCCTTATATGTTATTGGTGGCTGATGTCAAACCCGAATTTCGATTATCCCTGACAGCAGAACAGCAAGACTTATTTGGAATAGAAAAACTGAATGTGCCACGTTCAAAGTTACCTGCGATTACGCATTTAGATTATTCTGCTCGTATTCAAACAGTACATCCTGATACCAATCCCCGTTATTATGCCTTACTTAAAGAGTTTGAAAGCTTAACCGGTTGTCCGGTGATCGTGAATACTTCCTTTAATGTGCGCGGTGAACCGCTAGTTTGTACCCCTTTGGATGCTTATCAGTGCTTCATGCGAACGGAAATGGATTATTTAGTGTTGGAAAATGTATTGTTATCTAAGCATAATCAACCGAAATGGCTCAAAGATGAAGCTTGGAAACAAGAATTTGAATTAGATTAACGCAAGCTTGAGTTCAATAGGAGAATGTATGAGTGTAGAAAGTATAGAATCCGCACCTGAATCGACTACTCAATTCCTCAAGGGTAGAAGAAAAGGATTACTTTATTTATTAATGTTTATGATAACCCTTGCGCTGTTATTAGTCACCGGGGAATTACTGGCGCGTTTTTTCGTCAAGCTACAACCGATACCCGATCCACCACCTGCTCGCACGTTCGATCCGTATAAAGAAAACATTTACATCGTTCAAATGCGTCCTTATGTTTATTATCATATTCCTGGATCAAGATATACACAGGCACGCTCATACTATCAAGTTGATTATGAAATCAACTCAATGGGTTTTCGTGGCCCGGAAATACAGCCGAAATCTGATGATGTAAAGCGATTGATTGTCATAAGTGATTCCATCGGCGAGGGACATGGAAATAAGTATGATGAAACCTATCCTTATCGGCTTGGCGAAAACCTTCGCGAACAGGGTTGGGAAGTGGTTAATATGAGTGTGCAGGGAGCAAGCCCGATCTATTATGCGGCGAATATCAAACGCTATTTGTCAGTGGAACCTGATGCCGTACTCATCATGACATTTGAGAATGAACTCTCTGATGATCGCGTTATAGAATCCGTCTATTCTACCTTTCCTTTTCTTGATGATGAGGAAGCGTTATTGATGAGGACAACCACAAGGGCTTTGTTATCCAAATCGCGCCTCTATCTCTTATTACAAAAGGGATGGCGCTACTTTGAGCATTCACCGGTTGATGATCTGATTTTGCAAAATAGTCAAGTCACTTATACTCAGGCAGAACAAGACGCTATGGCCGCTTTTGAAAAGCTATCGCCCCTTACATATCTGGTTGCTCCAGAAGTGCTTGAGAAACAATGGCGTATGACGCAAACTTACTTGGATTATACGATATCCTCTTTTAAGCAACAGGGGATTCCAGTTATGCTTACCAACATGGCTTTGATTGGGCCACATTTTAGTCAAGTTCACCGTGACTACGTTTATTCTCTGGATGAGAAAATAGCCGGTTGGGCCTCTGCGGCGAAATTACCGTTTTTTTCATTACTTCCGGTGATTGATAATGCCTTTAAAGAACACCCACACTCAAAAATTTCGATTGAAGATGATGGCCATCCCACGCCCTATACACACGCATTGATTGAACGTACTTTGCGGCCTTGGGTGGTTAAAAATTTGAATCTCGAATAGCCTTGGTGGGCAATAAAACATCTTGCTCTACAGACTGGGCAACCAGGTTGTCCACCCTACAAGGGAGAATTGATCACTATGCAGATTGAAATACTTGATAAAAAAGGCTTGCGCGAATTTGGATTGATCATGGGCGGTTTTTTCGTATGCCTGTTTGGGTTATTATTTCCGTGGTTGTTCGGTTTAGCTTTTCCAGTCTGGCCGTGGATTATTGCCGTGGCGCTCTGGATACCTGCTTTACTGATACCGAATAGTTTAAAACCAATCTATCATGGCTGGATGTTTTTCGCTTTGATACTCGGTTGGATAAACACCCGGCTTCTTCTCGCTATCGTGTTTTACGTCATGATTACCCCTATGGGTTTAATCATGCGTCTGTTTGGAAAAAATGCGATGAAAAACAGGCCCGATGTGTCTGAAAGCTACCGTAAATCAACGCCATCGCGTTCATCTCAACAAATGGAACAGCCTTTCTGATCACTTTGGGGGTGTAACCTCTGTTTGATGTCGTCAGTCCGGGCTGACGCAAAGGATTGCCCCTACCACACATCCAATGGGTTGTAGGGGGCAATCCCTCTTGCCCTTTATCGCTACGCTAATCTCTTCCTATAGGAGTATTTTATGTTAGAGTTATTGAAAGATCTGTGGGCCTTTATGAAAGTCCGCAAAAAATTTTGGTTGGCACCGATTATTATCGTGTTGTTGTTATTAGGTGGGCTGATTGTTTTGACGCAAGGTTCAGCAGTTGCACCGTTTATTTATACCCTTTTTTAAGAAATCATGAAGGGTGGGCAACAGCCCACCCGACTTATGATTAGCTCTTTATATCCTTGACTAAGTAAGTCACCATTTCTCCTTTACCCTTCACATCAATCGGCCCACGTTCTTCCAAAGCAATCTTGTCTTTGATGCGTTTATAAGTGTTTTCAGATACTTGTATCTTGTTGGGAAGACCTTGCGATTCCATGCGACTGGCAATATTGACGGTATCACCCCATAAATCATATATAAATTTTTTTTTGCCAATCACACCAGCGACAACCGGGCCGGTATGAATGCCAATGCGAATCTTGAAATTTTCTTGGTTTCTTTTATTCAAGGCTTCAATTTCTTCAAGCATTTCTATACCCATCCTAGTAACCACTTCAGCATGATCAGCACGCGGCGTAGGTACCCCGCCTACCAGCATATACGCATCTCCGATAGTTTTAATTTTTTCTAAACCATGCTTTTCAGTTAATTTATCAAAGGCTAAAAAAATTTGATTCAGCTTCTCCACTAACTCTGATGCCGTAATACCCGTTGATAATTCTGTAAACCCGACTAAATCCGAAAATAACACGGTGACTTCTGGAAAACTGTCAGCAATCGTGTGTTCCCCTTTTTTCAAGCGATCAGCAATCGCCTTTGGCAAAATATTGAGCAATAATCCTTCCGATTTTTCTTGTTCAATTTGTAACCTTTCGAGAAATGCCCGTTCCCGATCTCTAAGTCGTTTGCGTTCCAGTGAAGCAGAAATTTTGGCATTTAAAATCACTTGATTAAACGGTTTTTGTAGATAATCTTCTGCCCCCATTTCTATACAACGCACCACACTGTCAATTTCATCTAAAGCCGAAATCATAATCACTGGAATATGACTGATTTCTGGATCCGCTTTGATTTCTGCTAAAACTTCATAGCCGTTCATTTCAGGCATAATGATGTCAAGCAGGACTAAATCAAAATCTTGACTGCGAATCATTTCTAGCGCTTGATGACCCTGTTTAGCCGCTTGAACTTGAAATCCTTGTCTATTTAAACGGCGTGACAATAAATCGCGATTACTTTCCTTGTCATCGACCACTAACAGCGATGCCGGTTTATTATCTAAATCGACATCAGTAATCATCATGTTATACGGCTTATCGCTTGGTGCTAACCGCGATGAGTGTTGTTCAGGTAACTTGACGACTGAGGGGGTAGGCTTTGCATGTACCCCCGTTTCATTTGAATCGGTTGGTTTAGGTTCAGGTTTTTTTTGGGGCGATGATTCTGACTTTTTAGCATTTTTTGAAAAATAAGACAGATCACCAATTAAAGTGAGCAACCGTCGCGCCGAAGTGAGAATTTTCTTTAGATCGACACTGGCCTCAGGATGAACGTCTTCCTCGATATCTTCAAGCAACATCTCACCATAGCCAATAATCGCATTGATTGGTGTGCGTAAATCATGACGGATGGTAGAAGTCAAGGCTTCAAAGTCAATTTCACCATGGCGAGAAGTATCCTCAGAAAACAACTGCGTGATTAAAGTTGACAGTTGTTCACCGGCGGTCAGCATTTTATTGAGATCAGAAATAAATTCCTCAAAACTGTCTTCTTTGTCAGCATATTCTAAGAGCATCTCAGTATAAGCAATGATGGTGCTAGTGGGGGTTAATAAATCATGCCCCATATCCACCAATTCAAGGTTTCTACTGATATTGTTTCCTTCTCCTAGTGGGCCTGAACCGCCAGTTCCTAGAACACTCATAGTGAGTCTCTCAGCGTGGTATCTCTATTATCGTGCTAGCAAGGTTTGAATTTTGCTAAGCAAGCGAGGTAATTCTATGGGTTTAGTGTCATAATCATCACAGCCTGCTGCAAGTGCTTGTTCTCTATCTCCAGACATAGCATGAGCAGTCAAGGCAATGACGGGAATATTTTGAGTATCCTCTGCTCCCTTGATTTCTTTGGTCGCCGTCCAGCCATCTTTGACTGGCAAGCTCATGTCCATTAGAATCAAATCTGGCAGAGTACTATGCGCCATATCCACACCTTGTCCTCCATCTTTAGCAATCTCGACATCAAAGCCTTTACGTTTTAAACGTCTGGAAAGCATGTCTCGATTCATTTCATTGTCTTCCACCAGTAAAATTTTTGCCATTCATAGTCTCCTTCAGAACAAGTCAATACATACACACTGTATAATGAACAATAAATACTCATTCAAGCCAAACACGGGCTTGACTCCAATATAAATTGCATAAATGAGGCCATTTATTTTAGCTTATCATGCTTATGGTGTGTAAACGATTTTTTTGATTTAATGCTTTTTAACAAGGTTCGGCGTGTAGTATACAATCTAAATGAAAAATTCAAAATTCAAAAAATAAAGGTTTACAAAAATAACGGTATTTATCTTAAATTTAAATTCACCTTTCATAAGAATTGACTCTGATTTAACCAAAGTTTGTGCTATATAATGAACAATGAACGATTATCAATGAACAATGAACAGTTATCAATACATTGATATTCTTAATATTTAGTGATCTCTAAGGCCAACGAGCAAATTTTGCTGATTATAACGGATTTTGTTGATAGCTTATCAACACGCCACCCCGAAGGGGTTTTCAGATAAAAGTTTAGCTTAGTTAAACATTTACCTGAAAATGTGAATTCGATGTTCAAATTTTTGCGCGCAAAAACTTAGCGTGAAATCCTGAAAAGGTGGAACCTGGGGAAAAGCAATCTCAAAAAAGGCCTCAATCGCGAATGGGTTTTCAGGTCAATGTTTTTTTAAGCAAAAATTTTGCCTGAAAAGGTGGAACCTGGGGGAAAGCATATCAAAAATGTCTCAACCCCCTTCGACAAGCTTAGGGCACGGGGTTGAATGTGAATGAGACCCTTTATAGAATATCTTAAAATTCATATCGTTAGAGTTTTCAACACAAAAAGTTATAATCAAAAATTTTGCTGATTGTTACGGATTTTTTTGCACCCTAAATAATGAGGCTTTTTTCTTATTTGAGAGGGCGAACACTTTTGGCTCGCCCCTACAAGATTTCTAGGGGCTGCCCGATCGTGTTCGCCCTCCCCAAAATTCGTTATAATATAATCAAAAATTTGGGACTCCAAACCCGGATTTCATTGCTGAAAAAAAAGTTCATGAGTTCATTATTTAATGTTCTTTCTTCATTAGCTTACCAAAACAAACCGCTTTCTATTTATACCCATTTTATGGGGAAATAAAAGTGCGCTTCAAGGAACACAGATCGATCAGATTTTCTAAATGACTGACAATAGCAAATAAATACGAAAGTCTAATTGAGTATACCAAAAATTAAAAATCAGAAAACTATAACATATACACAACGCCAATAGAGATAGGAATAGTTTTTGCTAAGTTATGTTATCAATTACGAATTATAAATTGTCAATTAATATAAATTGGGGCAAAATTTATTTCGATCGGCAGGTGTATCCAAGTCTGTTGTTTAGGATAGCGACACCTGTCAAAATCAGTCTGGTAATGTCTATATATCATCAGCTACCATTGAACTTTTTTATGAAATGGTGGATAACGCCCTTATGGCTTATGGCACGATAGCTATGATTTTTTGAATGATTCAAAAAACGCAATTTGTTACGATGCAAAATATATTATAGATATTAATAAGTGTTCAGTAATTCATAAGTTCAGTATTTAATCTTGTCAGATTTAACCCTAACCCATTGATTTAGAATCAATCAGAGATGACTATAATAAATTCAATGACTTAGCGGATAATGTGACTCAATAAATGATAATAAAAACTTTAAAAACCAAACCTCACCTGATGGATAACTTGGGCAACAGAGATTGATTTGTTATGCTACGCTTTTCCAAAGCGACTTCAGATAATGATTTAATCCCCGCCAAGAGGATTTGAGCTTTTAGGTATCAAGCTGTTAGCTATAATTAACATCAGTCAAAACCAAAAATGAGGGCAGACGTGATTTTTTAGTTTGATAGTTTTTGACTGATTTATGACATGGCACCCTTTATTTATCGCTACCGATTTCTGAAAACGGCTGGGAAAAATCAAACCCTGTCATAAATCACTAAAAAGCGACGTTTTCTCTTTGTTTTTGACTGATACTAAATGCTATAGATGACAACTTGAGTTATGTTAATATAAAAAATCAATCAGTTAGTTTAATCAATATTATATCATTATGATTTTAAATGAATTATTCACCCTTTTTTTAAATGATAAAGTCTTTCACTGTAAACATTAAAAAAACGGGCCATGATTGAATTCATTTTTCATTTTTCACTCACATTACCGTCATCAATTTTTAACTCATAATGACCAATATGGAAGTCATACTCGCTCAACCTCGTGGTTTCTGTGCGGGGGTAGTACGTGCCATAGAAATCGTAGAACGTGCGCTTGAGACTTATAATCCCCCAATTTATGTCCTGCATGAAATTGTCCATAACCGCCATGTCGTAGAGAAATTAAAAAAACGAGGCGCTCTTTTTATAGAAACGCTAGATGATGTACCCCTGGGTGCCTTATGTATTTTTAGTGCTCATGGTGTCGCTCAGGCCGTCGTCAAAAATGCCGAACAGCAGCAATTACAAATCATTGATGCCACCTGTCCCCTAGTCACAAAAGTACACACGCAAGCACAACGATACGCACAACAAGGTTATTTCGTTATCATTATAGGCCATGCGGGACACCCCGAGGTAGAAGGAACACGCGGCTGTGTTCAAGGGCCAGTGCATGTGTTATGCACACCAAAAGAAGTGATGGCGTTACAGATTGACGAACCGGAGCATGTCGCTTATGTCACTCAAACCACTCTGAGCCTTGATGATACCCGCGAAGTGATTGAAGCCTTAAGCGCACGTTTTCCAAAGATTAAAGGGCCCGCATTGACGGATATTTGTTATGCGACACAAAATAGACAAAATGCGGTACGTCAACTGGCTTCCGATATTGATATCTTGCTAGTGGTGGGTGCCCATAACAGTTCAAATTCTAATCGTCTGCGCGAAGTCGGTACACAAGCTGGTGTTCAAGCCTACTTGATTGAAGATGCAGAAGATTTACAAGCAGACTGGTTTGCGAATCACCCCATCGTCGGCATGACGGCCGGTGCCTCTACACCTGAAGTCTTGGTAGAAGGTGTACTACAACGTTTACGTCACTTTGGTGTTAAAACCGTTAAAACGATGCCAGGCAAACCTGAACAAACCCTATTTCGGATACCTCAAATCTTACTCAATCCCAAACAACCGGATAAACCACAGGAATATTAGAGATGGCCCTTTCAAGCCTTACCGCTATTTCTCCCATTGATGGACGTTATGCCAATAAAACCCAAGTTTTGCGAACCATTTTCAGCGAATTTGGCCTGATTCGTTATCGGATAATCGTTGAAATTCGCTGGTTACAATTTCTCGCTGCTCATCCCGATATTGTTGAAGTGCCCGCGTTGAGCACTGAAGCACAAACCGTGTTAAATGATCTGGCAGAGCGTATGTCTATTGAGTCAGCAGAACGGGTTAAAGAAATTGAACGCACAACCAATCATGATGTTAAAGCGGTTGAGTATTTCATCAGAGAACACATTGCCCACTTGCCCGAATTAGTCGCAGTCAGTGAATTTATCCATTTTGGCTGCACCTCAGAAGATATCAATAACCTCGCTTATGGCTTGATGCTACAAGAAGCACGTAGCCAAATCATCATGCCAAAGATAAAAGAAGTGCTGACTACGCTCACCGAATTAGCAGAACAATATGCTAACTTGCCCATGCTATCGCGTACACACGGGCAACCCGCCTCTCCGACAACACTGGGTAAAGAGATAGCGAATGTCGCCTACCGTTTACAGCGTCAAGGTGAACAAATCGCACACATCCCCATCATGGGCAAATTCAACGGCGCAGTTGGAAACTACAATGCCCATTTAGCCGCCTACCCCAATCTTGATTGGGAAAACATAGCCCAACAATTTGTCACCCAACTGGGTTTAGAATGGAATCCCTACACCACCCAAATTGAACCACATGATTATATAGCGGAATTATTTGACACCTTAGCCCGTTTTAACACCATATTAATTGATTATTGCCGCGACACCTGGAGCTATATCTCATTAGGCTATTTCAAGCAAAAAACGATTGCAGGAGAAGTCGGCTCATCTACCATGCCCCACAAAGTGAATCCGATTGATTTTGAAAATGCGGAAGGCAACTTAGGGATTGCCAACGCCTTATTTAGCCACTTAGCCGCAAAATTGCCCCTTTCTCGCTGGCAGCGCGATTTAACCGATTCCACAGTGCTACGCAATTTAGGTGTAGGCATAGCCCATAGCCTGATAGCTTACGAATCTTGTCTCAAAGGGATGAGTAAACTAGAAGTGAATCAACCCATAATAGAAGCCGATTTGAATCAAACCTGGGAAGTCTTAGCAGAACCCATACAAACGATAATGCGACGTTATGGTGTCGCGCAAGCTTATGAAAAATTGAAAGAATTAACACGAGGGCAAGGCATCGATCAAGCCCGTTTACAGGCCTTTATTGCCGACTTACCCATTCCAGAAGCCGATAAAACACGCTTACTGAAACTAACACCCGCTACTTATACGGGTAATGCAGCTACACAAGCTAAATCTTTAAAAACTCATTTGTAGGTGGGCGTTGCCCACCATCCCGACTCCAAATCCGTGAGAACCCTGTTTTTTGAAACAAAATGAAATCCAGAATCGCGATTGATTTAGACGAAACATTAGGCGTAACAGTAACAGATTCAACTGCCATCATTGGCTTTCGCCTCAGAGACGGCTGTTTGGAACTTTTGAAACAATTAGACTCAAAATATCACCTCGTTTTATGGACTGTTGCGAGCCGCGCCTACCTCAACAAAGTACTTGGATATGGTTTAAAAGACTACTTTCAGGAAACCTATTCTTGGGATGACATCGCTTCAAGTTGGAAAGATATTCGTCAAATTAACGTTGAGTTTCTCATTGATGACGATGAATACCATCAAGAAGCAGCTAAGCAATATGATTTAGAATATTCTTACATTATCGTACCGGCTTATGGCAGTCTTGAAGATGAAATAGAGCCTCTTAAATGGGTACAACAAATCGAAAAAAGACTTTTGTGAGAGAATTGTGATAGAATGTCCGGTTTCAATTATTTTGATAAACAAAGCAATGCCCAAAAACCCATTTATATAGATCGGCATTTATAAAAATAACACGATTATCTCCGCCTTAACTCACATATTGCAAATGGGCGACAAATATAGGTACAAAACCAATGTCGTCTACACTGGGAGCAAAATAAATGAGATCAGTGAAGTGGATCCAACCACTTTAAATTATACCCTAGATTTTTATTTGTTGTTTCAATTAGCTGAACCGGTTGTTCAAGAAGTTGAAGGGAATGTGAACTACCGTCTTTACCATGTTAAAGGCCGTTTCAAGGCAAAATTTTTGCCCCAATACCCTGCCTTTGAACAGCATGTTTTTGGAGTACATAATATAGCGTTTCCCGATCTCATGACGTACAGTTATATCAATAAAATCTACCAGCAAAATAAATTTGGAACGACAAGAAGGCCGCAAAATAAATTTGGAACGACAAGAAGGCAGCAATAAATTTATAACGATAATGATTTGTACTTAGCGTAGCCTCTCTTCGGTTCATTCAATCGGGAAACGCTATAGAGCATGACGAACCACCCTTTTTTTGACACAAAACACAAGGCATTATCATAATTGTAACGGATTTTGGGAAGGGCATTTTCAACTCAATGAAACGGAAAAATTGATTTAATCTCATTAATCGTTTAATGAGAGTAATATCTTGATTTTAAATCATTTTATGAAGAACTCATAAACTTCTGATACCTTTTGTGCCTCTTAAAAATCCGTTAGAACTAGGCATTATCTTGTTATTTTAAATTAAACCAACCTATCTGAAGGAGAAACAATATTGCTAAAATTTACCAAGGAGACTAATCCGGATCCGATTCCCCAAGAGGGAATCGAACAAGCCGTCAAACTCATGGAATCCGGTCGTTTGTTTCGTTATCATTTTGAAGCTGAGATTGAGGAAGATACCATTTCTTCAACTTTAGCAGATGATTTGGCCACTGAAGTCGCAAAATTAGAGGATGAATTCAGTTCCTATACGGGTCATAAATACATGACTGCAGTGAATTCTTGCGGAAGTGCCCTCTTCTTAAGTCTTAAGGCTAGCGGACTGCAACATCAAGACAAGGTATTTACCAATGCCTTTACGTTTACAGCCGTTCCCAGTAGTATTGTTCACGCTGGCGGCATTCCCATTTATGTGGAATGCAACCATCAATATTTGCTGGATGTAGACGACTTTAAAAGACAAATCCAAGCCAATCCCGATGCAAAATTCTGTATTGTCTCTCATATGCGGGGACACATCTCCGATATGGATACAATCAAAGCACTCTGCTTTGATAATGGCATATTTTTAATTGAGGATTGTGCCCATAGCTTGGGAGCGAAATGGTACGATAACAAGCACAAGCAATACCAACAGGTTGGCCATCACGGGCAAATGGCTTGTTTCAGTAGCCAAAGTTACAAGCTCTTAAATTCGGGAGAGGGCGGCTTTGTTGCCACCAATGATGAGAAAATGGCTGCCTATTGTATTTTGGGTGCCGGTTCTTATGAGAAATTGTACAAAAAACATCTTTCTCGGCCTTTTGATGATCAGCTGTTTGAAGACATTAAGCTGTCTGTTCCCAATTTCAGTTTGAGAATGAGCAACTTAACTGCGGCGCTTCTCATACCACAATTATCAAGGTTGGAGGACAAATTTTCTGCCTACAACCTTCGATATAACCAATTAGCCAATATTTTGGCGACAGTTGATAACATTCGTATCCCTTCTCCTCTTCCTCAAGTGACAACTGTGGGCGATAGTATGCAGTTTAACCTCTTAAATTTGACGGCCAAACAAGCCGAACAATTTATCAAGGAGACCAAAGCAAGAGGGGTTAAAATCCACATCTTTGGACACAAAGACAACGCACGGTATTTTAAGAACTGGCAATACTCATTCCAAGAAATGCCGGCTCTAAAACAAACTGATGAGATCGTTTCTTTTGCCTGTGATCTGAAATTGTCTTTGTCATTCAATGTCAACGACATTAACATGATGGGCTACGTCATTAAAGAAGTGTTGTACAAAATTGTCGTAGAAGAAGATAAGGTGGATTACCCAACGGGATTGGCTAACCATTTTGAGGATACCAATGAAGTCATCTCTAAATATGATGAATGGGTATCATCCTACGATCAGCATCACCATGAAAACGGCTGGAAAGTCCTGCTTAATCTGATGGCCTACACTTTAACGTCACATTTGAATGGGAACGAAAAGGTGTTAGATATTGGTTGTGGAACCGGTTTACTGGGTAAAGAACTTGAGTCATACCAGTTCAACAACCTTTATGGGATAGATATCAGCCAAAACTCTTTAGAGTTTGCCAAAAAAATTGGCATTTACAAAGGGTTATATCAAGCGGAATTGAGAAAAACGCTGGATTTTGAATCCAACTCGTTTGATACTTTAGTGTCAAGCGGTGTTTTTACCCGAGGCCAAGTGCCCTTAAATGCTTTTGAAGAGCTGATTCGTGTTTTAAAACCTGAAGGGCTGTTTATGGTTGCTTTGAGAGTAGAAGACAACGACTTTTACTATAATAAACTCAAAGAGTACTATGAAGACGGGGTTTTAGCTGAAATTTTCAAAACCAGAGTCAGTATTTTGCGTAGTTGCAACCACGATCTGGTTTTAGTACGAAAGTTATAGTCAGTCGCATAGCGTAAACTGTAAAAGTTTCGGAAATATTGTGCTGGAGTTCAAAGCCAAACCTTGTGTGTTCTAATAATTCACAAAGCTTCGCTTTGAACTCCGAAAACTTGTACAGTAATGATTTGATTTATTTGAGTTATAGATATTCTGATTATAACGAATTTTGGGGAGTTTAAAATAAGAAAAAAGCCTCATTATTTAATGGTATCCCCAAAATACATTACGATCATGATATATTTATGTATACTGTTTACCTAACAAGGCAAAAGTTATGGCACGCCAAAACTTTTGCATCGTTCACAATTTGCGCTTTAGAAAAATCCCCTCAATCCTGTTAAGGAAGTATTTGAGCTTGTCGAAGGGGATAAAACGCTATATCGCTTTTCAGCTTAAAAAGCTCTGCCATTTTCCGTTTAACATTTTTTGCCTTTTCTCACAAACCATTTTGCGTTAAATCCTGTTGACCACACAATCTCTAATCTAACAAAAAGCGCAATTTATGACGACGATGCTAACGATATGAAAGTCAAAAACATTCTACCTCATTTCATACTGATTTTATTCCTTTTTCAGATAGTCGCAAACACATTGGCTACGCCATCTGATAGCTCATCCCAAAAAGAGGTCATCAAATTTGCTGACTTACAATGGCAAACACTCCGGATTAATAATGCCATAGCTCGGTTTATTATTGAACACGGCTATGGTTACCCTGTAGAAACAGTCATGATGAGCACACCCATCATGCAGGTTTCGCTTCCCAAAGGAGATATTGATGTTAATTTAGAACTTTGGCGTTATAACAGTATGGATTGGTACAATGAAGTCACCTCATCTGGCAAAGTGCTTGATTTAGGGCCCATTTTTGAAAAGGCTACCCAAGGATGGTATGTACCTCGCTATGTTGTTGAAGGTGATGTTGAACGGGGGATAGCAGCATTAGCGCCCGATTTAGTATCCGTTTTTGATTTGCCAAAGTATAAACACTTATTTAAAGACCCTGAAAAACCTGATAAAGGGCTTTTTTTAAGTTCTGTTTTTGGTTGGAAAACCGCTAAAATCAATCCCATTAAATTCAAAGCTTACGGTTTAACATCAGATTTTAATATCATGGCCGTAGGTGCAACCGCAGCCATTGATTCAGCCATTGTCAACGCCTACGAAAAAGGCAAACCCATTTTTGCATTCTACTGGGAACCCACTTGGTTAATGGGTGCTTATGATCTCATTAAAATCAAGGAACCTGAATATACTGATGCCTGTTGGACAGAGATAGAAAGAATACTCAAAAATAATATTCCCCTCTCACAGGTTACTGAAAAAGCCGGTTGTGCCTACCGAGATTTCGCTGTTCATAAAGGTATCTATGCCGGTTTAAAAGAAAGAGCGCCTGAAATTGTCGATTTTTTGCAAAAAATGAATGTGGGTACGGTTCCTCTTAATCAAACGGCACTCGCCATGGAAAAAGGGAAACAAGAACCAGAAGATGCCGCTCGTTGGTTTTTAGAGCATTATCCAGAAAGATGGCAAAGTTGGATACCTGAAGAAGTCGCTAAACGGGTTAAAAAAGCGATGACTCACACAGAAGAAATCGATCTGTTATCCCAATTAACTCCTTTTCCTCAAGTGCTTAAAATTCCTCTCGATCAATGGACTGATGAACTTGTAAAATGGATAGTTGAAGAAGGAAACGAGCTCTTTGATTTTATAGGCAGCGTCTTCCTAGTTCCCTTGCTTCACTTAGAAAGAATTTTGTTAAAAATACCTTGGTTCCTCATTATTTTAGCCATAGCCACTATCGCATGGCGTTGGAGCGGTTGGCGATTAAGCTTAGGGACAAGTCTGGGCATGTTATTTATCGGCATGCTTGGACTTTGGACCGCCGCAATGAGTACCTTAGCTATCATTATAGTAGCCACATTGTTAGCCGTTCTCATCGGAATACCAGTAGGTATTCTCATGAGTCGAAGCGAGCGGTTTGAAGACATCATGCGTCCCGTGTTAGATATTATGCAAACGATGCCCAGCTTTGTTTATCTGATACCCACACTCATGTTATTTGGACTTGGGAAAGTCCCCGCACTGATTTCCACCGTCGTTTATGCCATACCCCCCGTAACTCGTTTGACTAATCTAGGTATTCGACAAGTCCCAAGAGAAATGCTTGAAGCAGGACGTGCTTTTGGTTCAACCAAGTCGCAACTGTTGTTCAAAGTGCAATTACCCTTAGCATTGCCAACCATTATGGCCGGCATAAATCAAACCGTGATGATGGCATTGAGCATGGTCGTTATTTGTTCAATGATAGGTGCCGGTGGCTTAGGAGACGAGGTACTCATTGGCATCAACCAACTTCAAGTCGGTCGTGGATTTACCGGTGGCATAGGTATCGTCATTTTAGCTATTATCATAGATCGACTGACTCAAAGTCGTGTTGCAAAACACCAACAGACCATAAAATGATAACATTAACCAACATTTCAAAAACTTACGGACAGACAATGGCCTTAAAAACCATCTACCTGTTTATTCCAGAAGGCAAAACCACGATTCTGTTAGGACAAAGTGGTTCAGGTAAATCCACACTAATACGCATCATCAATGGCCTCATTCAAGCAGACAAAGGGGGCAGCGTCTTTTTTGAAGGCATACCCGTCACGCCACAAAACGCCTTAGAATTGCGACATAAAATGGGCTACGTCATTCAAGAAGGCGGACTCTTTCCACATTTAACGGCTTATCAAAATGTCGCCTTGATGGCCAGTTATTTAGGTTGGCCTGCAGAACGCCTTGATAAGCGCGTGACAGAACTAGCCCAATTGACTCAATTACCCTTAGACATGCTCAGTCGTTTCCCCACGCAATTATCTGGTGGACAACGCCAGCGCGTCAGTTTAATGCGAGCCTTGATACTTGATCCAGATTTGCTTTTACTTGATGAACCACTTGGCGCACTCGATCCCATGATTCGTTCTGAATTGCAAAACGATCTAAAACAGATTTTTCAAACCTTGGGCAAAACCGTCGTTATCGTCACCCATGACATTGGTGAAGCTGGCTTTTTAGGCGATATGATCGTCTTATTGCGTGATGGGCAAATTGTTCAACAGGGGAGTTTGCCAGAACTTGTTCACACACCGGCCGATTCCTTTGTGACTCAATTTATCAATGCACAACGGAGTCCTCTTGAAGCTTTAAGTCTTTGATCAAGAATGCAAATAAAACGCCACTCAAACCATAACTCATATTTGAGTGCATTATCCTACCATCCATTTTTTTATCAATCAGAAATATTATGAATGAATACACAGAAATTGCCGATTACTACGATCTGTTCGTAACCAGCGGCTATTATGACTATGAGAAAATGGCAACAGCGATTGCCACTCTCATCTCTCCAACCCAGACAGTATTAGAAGTTGGAGTGGGAACAGGGCTACTTTTGGAAAAACTATTGAAGATTGATTCTCAGTACAATCTGACAGGTATGGATCACACACCGGCAATGTTAAAAATTGCCAAAAAACGGTTGGGCGATCACGTTAAACTATTTGAAGCGGATATTGTGTCCATGTCAAGTTCCAATCAGTTTGATATCGCCATTTCCAATGGCGGGTTGTGTGCTTTTGTCGAGACGGGTAGTGAGTGCGACTTTTATACGCATTTGCCTGACGATGAAAGTAACGTGCAAGCACTGCAAAATGTTGCTAACTCTCTTCAGCAAGGGGGCTTGTTTCTCATTAACATTCAAGGTACACACGACAATTATGAGAAACCTTTACCAAGAGGCATCGTCTACTCCCAGGAAGTTATTGAGTCCCCAACTAACACGGACTGTATTGATAAAACCTTTTATTTTAAAAGGGATAATCGTCTCTTAGCTCAAATGCAACTGACCTACAGGATTTTTAAGGGGGAAGCGATTGAAGAACTTTTTAATCAGGCAGGTTTTAAATCGCAAGGAAAAGATGAAAGCGGACAGCTTTTTATTTACGCTAAGAAGTAAAGGGTCATTCTGAAGTCAGGGAAAAAAGCGGGTTTCACTGGTATAGGCATTCTTTCTGGATTTGTCAATTTGCTCCCACGACTTTAAAGACTTTCAGACCGATTTTCTTCACGAATCATTCAGGAGCACTATATACAGTAAAACCCGCTTTTTCACAGTTAATTTGAGTAGTCGTTAGGGTGTGACCTTGATTTGATGTAGGCGTAAAATAAATAATATTTCACGCAAAAGTTGCGCGCAACTTTTGCGTGAAATCATGTTTTTAAAGAATATTTTAATAAAAAACGTTATCAACGTCGTTTTGGCTCTTTGTGATCGGGACAAAAATTAAACACCAACTTCTGCCCCTTATTTAAACCTATTTTCCATGATGTTATGAAAACGTTAATTTTTAATAAAAACAATTAGTTAAGCACACTTCCAGGTTTTATGATCGATTAATCAATAAAATTCACCATTTTTGACAGAAAACGCTTACATCAAATGGAGGTCACACCCAGTCGTTATCGCATATTTAAGGAGTAATTTAACCGCTATTAAAAAGTGGCCGACAAAGTTACCCATAATTGGACATTATGGGTAAGAACCTGTTCAATATCTTTTCATGAGTAAAGAAATAAAGGCTAAAACCACCATTTGAGCAGAAGTGTCTAGTTTGCGTTCACAATTTTTCCAAAGTCTGTGACATTTTTCTAACCAAGCGAAAG